>ENA-OQBJ01000785-OQBJ01000785.1-human-gut-metagenome-genome-assembly--contig:-NODE-785-length-15230-cov-2.312322_pt1 | contig 15230 bp, 23 predicted proteins | sample MGYA00242743_ERZ504545 | MGnify/ENA primary metagenome ERZ504545 (study PRJEB26092, sample SAMD00036252) | human gut metagenome | host: Homo sapiens | study: EMG produced TPA metagenomics assembly of...
CTCGTAGTAAACCTGCAGGTCCGCACGACAAAGACAAGCCGCCTTTTCCGTGACTTTCTTTTAGAGTGGATACATAAAAAAATCCCACCGGCCAATGACCGATGGGATCTGAATGTTCGTATCGAACGAGCGATCAACGCTTCGAGAACTGGGAAGCCTTGCGGGCTTTCTTGAGGCCGTATTTGCGGCGCTCTTTCTCGCGCGGGTCGCGCGTAACGAAGCCAGCCTTCTTGAGGCCGGACGAAGCTCTGCGTTCATCTCCATCAGGCACGCGTGATGCCATGACGGATGGCGCCAGCCTGACCCGTAACGCCGCCACCAGCAACGTTGGCGATGACGTCGTACTTGTCAACCGTTTCCGTGAGGTTCAGCGGCTGACGAACGATGAGTTCGAGAGTCTTGAGACCAAAATACTCTTCCATGTCGCGACCATTGATCGTGACTTTGCCCTCGCCTGGAACCAGACGAACACGGGCAACGGACGATTTTCTGCGGCCAGTGCCGTAGTAGATGACTTCTGCCATGTGTTATGTTCCTCCCTTGCCAGTATTAGCGGATGTTCAGCTCAAGCTTCTCCGGCTTCTGAGCTGCATGCGGATGCTCCGGACCAGCGTAAACGCTGAGCTTGCGGTACATCTGCGCACCGAGACGGTTCTTCGGCAGCATGCCTTTGATAGCATGTTCGAGAACGCGCTCCGGGAACTTCTCCAGCATCTGGCCAGCAGCCGTGAAGGTCGTGCCGCCCTGATAGCCGGAATGACGGAAATACGTCTTATCCGTAAGTTTCTTACCCGTGAATTTTACTTTCTCTGCATTGATGACGATGACATAATCACCCGTGTCTACGTGCGGAGTAAAAGTCGGTTTATTTTTACCGCGAAGAACTTTAGCGACTTCGGCTGCGAGGCGGCCGACAGTCTGGCCTTCAGCGTCTACAACATACCATTTGCGCTCGATATTGGATGCATTTGCCATAAACGTTGTCTTCATGCGATTTCCCCCCTAATAATTTCAATTGTTGGTTTCAGCATATATGATGCAACCATCGTATGCCTCCGGGGCTTATGGAAACACATGACGTGACATCACATAGAACTATTCTACTCAAAAACACCTTGTTCGTCAAGGAATTTTTTGCGCTTTTCCACAAATTTTTCCACTGCTGCTTGTGGAAAAGTCAGGCCTCATCGCAGCTTGCCGAGATGTGCCGTGCCGTTGATGAGTTCGACGGTCGGATGCCCTTCATCGTAGCGCACGATGTTGACCGCCGTATTGAACTGGCGGATGCTCCAGGCGTATTCAAGCGACATGTGGAGCTGCGCCGTCAAGATGGTGCGCAGGATGGCTCCATGGGCGACAATGGCCACGGTCTTGTCCGCATTGGCAGGGTCCTCCATGATGGCCTGCAGGCCCCGCATGGCGCGCTGCTGGACTTCCTGGAAGGTCTCGCCGTGCGGGATGTTGAGCTTGTCGGGATGGCGCAGGAAATTGGCCATCGCATCCGGCCAGCGTGCAACGATCTCCTTGTAGGTCAGTCCTTCCCAGTCGCCAAAGGAAAGCTCGCGGAAAACCTTGTCCTTCGTCACGGGCAGGCCGAAACGCCCGGCGATGATCTCGGCCGTTTCTGCAGCCCGCTTGAGGTCACTCGAGTAAATGCGGTGGAGTTCCGCTACCGGGAAATGCTCGGCGAGCAGCCTGGCCTGCTCACGCCCCTCTTCCGTCAGGGCCACATCGGACTGCCCTGATAGCGTCCGCCCACATTCCACTCCGTCTGCCCGTGACGGATCAGGATAAAACGTATCATACAAGAATCGTCTCCAATCGTTCTAACAGTTCCACATTCTCATCATGTGTCCTTACAGCCAGGCGCACATAGCTCCTGCCATCGAGCCCTGGATAATTGCCGCAGTCGCGGATGAGGACGCCCTCGCGGCGCATGCGTGCTGTGAGGGCTGCGCTTGAGAGTCCCGTGCCGCGGATATCAAGCAGCAGGAAATTCACCTGCGTGGGATACACGCGCACACCGGGAAATCCTGCCAGGGATCCGCACAAGAAGCGGCGTTCCTCTGCGACAAGCGCACGGCTCGCTCTGGCATATCCATCATCCTGCAGGGCAGCCACACCCGCTTCCTGCGCCAGGAGGTTCACGTTCCAGACGTCCTTGCCGCGCTCCATGGCCCGGACGGCTCCGGAGACGCCGCGCCAAAGCCAAGGCGCAGACCCGGCAGCGCGAAGAACTTCGTCAGTGAGCGGATGACAAAGAGATACGGTGTATCCGCAGCCAGATCGATCAGGCTGTAAGGCGCATCGTCCGGCAGGAAATCCAGGAAGGATTCGTCCACGAGCAGCCAGGTCTTTTTCGCCGCCGCGGCAACGGCCAGCTGCAGGAGTCCGGTGCGCGTGAGCAGCGTTCCCGTCGGATTGTTGGGGTTGCCGATGACCAGGCACCCCTGTTCCGGCAAAGCAGCCAAAAGCTTTCCTGCATCGAGCGAAAGCCTTCATGCGGATCCAGCTGGAAATAAGTCACGCTGCTGCGACCGCAAGCGCAGAGCGCTCGTACTCGCTGAAGGACGGCACGGGCAGGATGGTATGCCTTGGCGGAACGTCTGGAAGAAGAGGTAGAAGAGTTCCGCTGCCCCATTGCCGAGTACCATGGCTTCCTGCGGCACTGCAAAGGCGCCGTCAAGGCAGAGCGCAGCCCGCGTGCCGCAGGATCCGGATAGTGGATGACATCGCCGATATGCGCAGCATGGCCCTCTGGGCACTTGCCGGCAAGCCCAGAGGATTGATGTTGGCCGAAAAATCAAGCCAGCCGTCGGCTGGCGTATCTTCATAGATATTGCCGCCATGAACAAAACGTTCCATGCTCTCCTTCTTCCTTTCTCAAAAAGCCTATACCGCCCCCCTGCAGGTAAGCCTGTCCCCAGAGGGTGAGACCATCATACCGCTCCTGGAGGATCCCGCACGCTCTACAATCTGAGAAGCCGGAAATGCAGGGGCCAGAAAATGCCAATGACCGTGCCGCTGTGGCTACATTGAGGCCGAGCGCGCCAAGCGACTGTGCATCTGCCAGTAGGTCCGGCAGGCAGGGCTTCGGGAGAACGGCCTGATGCAGGAGCGCACTCCGAGTGGCCGCCGCAGCCAGCCCCTGCGCGGTGCCAGAGCGCAGCAGCTGCTGGATTCCCTGCATCTGCAGCTTGCTGTAAGCAGGAGCTTCCTGCGCCGCTTCGCGGTGGAACGCCACGGTGTCAACGGTGCCTCCTGTGTCGAACACGGTCAGGGGCAGCCGTCCGGCCAGATGATACGATTGCTTGAGCCTGCCGTGCATCTGGTCCAGGCAGACAATCCCCCGAAAAAAAGTTCCATCTGTCGGTTCGATGCGCACGGCCAGCTGCAGGATTTCCTCCACGGGCAGCGGCTTCCCCCAGGCCAGGGACACCGCAGCAATCACCGCTGCGATATCCGCACTCGAAGAGGCCATGCCCTTGCCGCGCGGCAGTTCCGAAGTGAGACGGATGCCCCAGGGCAGCCGCTCCTTCCCCAGATGCCTGCAAACGGCCTGCAGTGCCAGGCTCGCTTTCCGGCCCAGCCCGCAGCAGCCCGCAAGGTCTGAACTCACATGCACTGTGGTATAGCGGTTGATGGGACAGGTCACGAGAAAGGGTTCTCCCTGCCAGTATCCCTGCACGAGTTCGCCGCAGGAACCCGGCACACGCACCATCACATCCATAAGAAAAGCGCTCCCCGTGTAATCGGCAGATGCGCACAGAGGAAAAAGATGAGGAGTACGAGAGTCTCCGTCGTCATCTCCACGGCACCATAGACGTCTCCCGTCACCCCGCCCAGTTTCCGGGTCGCATAACGCCCAAACAGGAAAGCCCAGAACAGGCCACAGGCCAGGGCTATGAGAGCCGCAAGACCTGCGGGTGCCACGAAGAGCAGTGCTGTCACCGCACCGATGACCATGGCCTTGCCATCGGCCATTTCAGCAAACGCCTTGCCCATACCGGTCGGACGGGCATAGGGAAAGTGTTGGATGACAAAGAGCATGGACAATCGCCCGATGATGGGCATGGTAAAGAGAGCTACGACCAGCACCGGTTCCTGCAGATCGAGGATCAATGACCAGTCCAGCAGCAGCAGAGAACAAAAAGCAACGACGCCGAAGGAACCGGTGCGGCTGTCCTTCATGATCTCGAGCATGCGCTCACGGTCGCGACCGGAAAAGAGACCATCCACCGTATCCATGAAGCCGTCACAGTGCAGGCCGCCCGTCAGCAGCAGCGGCAGCAGCGTCAAGATGGTCCGCACGGTATAGAGATGACTGCCCATGATGACCATGAGTACGAGGGCCAGGAACGCACAGATGAGTCCCAGCACTACTCCCACGAGCGGGAAGTACCGTGTGCTGCGGCCAAAGTCTGCCATGGTCAGATTCTTTTGATTCACCAGATGGATGCGCGTCAAGAATTGCAGCGCCGTAAGAAAACTACGCAAGCTCAAACCCCTTTCCAAAAATAACAGCAAGGTACCTTCAATCAAAGTCCCATCAAAGTCCCATGAACTTCAGCACGGCATAGGCGAGAATCAGGAACAGGACCGTTGCCGTGTACATCATGCGGATGCATTCCATGATGTGCTTGGGAGCTGTGGCTTCGATGGCCTCCCCCATGTAGCGCGGAAAGACTTCTTGCCGAAGTAGCTGTTGATGCCGCCGAGACGGATGTGCAGCGCTCCTGCACCGTGGCCTCAGCATACCCGCCGTTCGGGCTCGGATGCTTGTCGGCATCCCGGCGCATCATCCGGAAGGCATGGCCGGCATCAAAGCCCAGCAGCGAGGCTGCCGCCACGAACAGGAGTCCCGTCAGGCGTGCCGGGATGTAGTTCAGGACATCGTCGAGTCTCGCGGCAGCCGCCCGAAATAAAGATATTTCTCATTCTTATAGCCCAGCATCGAATCCATGGTGTTGGCTGCACGATAGAGAAAGGCCAGCGGCACCCCGCCAATCACGAAAAAGAAAAGCGGCGAGATGATGCCGTCCACGGTGTTCTCAGCGATGGTCTCCACTGTAGCGCGGGCAATCTCGCTGTCGTCGAGCTTGTCCGTATCGCGGCCAACGATCCAGCCCACTTTCTTGCGCGCTTCCGCAAGATCCCCGGTAATCAGGAGTGCATAGATGCCCTTGCCTGCCTTGGCAAGGCTCTGCGGTGAAATCGTGAACGAAAGCAGCAGTGCAGCGACCAGTTCCCTCCCCCATTCCCAAGGGATGTAATACGAGAGATAAAGCAATGCCGCAGCCGCATCATAGGTGAGGAACAGCACGATCAGCACCAGGATGGCTCCCGAGAAGAACTTCCGCCCATTGCTGTCTTCCGCCCGATAATAGAAGCGTTCAAGCAGGGATATGAGCTTGCCGATCAGTACGACAGGATGGAATTTCGTGCGGGGATCGCCGATGATCGTGTCGATGACAAAGGCCAGGATTGCTACATTCATGGACGATCCCCCATGATGGCGGCGAGCTTCTCCATGTCAAGGCTTGCCGCCACCGTATCCGCCAGCCGATTATAGGTTCTTCCTTTTCCTGCCACCGGCTGCGCTGAACGGCCAGCGGCGAGAGGCCGCGGCAGCTGCGCAGGATGTTGATGAGCTGGCGGCGGAAACCGTCGTGGTCGAATAGGCCATGGATATACGTGCCAAACACGAGCTGGTCGCTGCTCACCGCTCCATCCCAGTAGTCAGCAGGAACATCGCCCTGGCGCACGATATGGAAGGGATGCGGGATCTGTTTCAGGAATTCCGTGCGCCCCATGTGGATCTCATAGCCCGGCATATCCGTTGCCGTCAAGTGCCCATGGAAGAAATCCAAGGCCGGGCAAGCCGCTGTCACCTGGACGGTGCGCTTTTCCTGCGTGAAAGTCGTGATCATCGGCAGATAGCCCAGGCCGTCCACGGCCTCATGACCGGATTCCACATGCTCGGGATCCTCGAGTCGGCAGCCGAGCATCTGATACCCGCCGCAGATGCCGATAAGCGGGATGCCGCGATCCGTGCAGTCACGGATAGCCGCCTCCATGCCGGTCTTGCGCAGATGCAGCAGATCCTCCGTCGTATTCTTGGAGCCCGGCAGGATGATGAGGTCGGGATGACCGAGTTCTTCGGGCGTACGCACATAATCCACTTCGACATCCGGTTCTTCCGCCAGAGCATCGAAATCCGTGAAGTTTGAGAGTTTCGGCGTCTCAATGACCGCAATACGGATCTCCGCCTCACCATGCGGCATGGCTGCCTTATCCTCCAGCGAAACCGAATCTTCATCCTCGATGCCTAGATGCTCGAGATACGGCACGATGCCAAGAACAGGCTTGCCCGTCTTCTTCTCGAGGAAATCGACGGCCGGCGTCAGGAGCGAGACATCACCGCGGAACTTGTTGATCACCAAGCCCTTGACCAGGGCGCGCTCCTCCTCATCGAGGAGTTCCAGCGTACCGACGAGCGATGCCAGCGCACCGCCGCGGTCAATATCCGCGATGAGCAGCACCGGAGCCTGCAGGTATTTAGCCACCCGCATGTTGACGATATCGTGGTCTTTGAGATTGATTTCTGCCGGACTGCCCGCCCCCTCGATGACAAGCGTATCGTATTCCTGCTGCAGGCGGCCGAGTGCGGCCTTGACCGCACCGAATGCCTGCAGGGAATAGCCCTTATGATATTCCCGCGCACTCATATTGCCGACCGGGCGGCCTTCGAGGATGACCTGGGAGCAGGAATGCCCCGTCGGTTTCAGGAGGACAGGATTCATGTCGACCATCGGCTCAAGGCCAGCAGCCTCAGCCTGGGCCACTTGCGCCCGTCCCATTTCCAGCCCCTCTTTGGTCACATAGGAATTCAGCGCCATATTCTGCGCCTTGAATGGCACGACACGGCGTCCCTCGCGGTGAAAGATGCGGCAGAGTGCCGTCGTCAGGATGCTTTTGCCGACATGAGAGCTCGTTCCCATGAGCATGATGGATTTGGACACAAAAAAGTCCCCCTTTGATTCCGAACGGATTGTTCTGTTCCTATGGATGATTGGATTATTTTGCGAATTGGATCATTTCAGTTGCAGCGGCAAGCCGCAGATCACGGCATGGACCTCGTCTGCCGCCCGCGCCAGCTGCTGATTGGCCAGTCCTGCCAGGTCACGATAGCGTCGTGCCAGGGCATTTTCCGGTACGATGCCGGCCCCAACCTCATTCGTGACAAAAACAACGGTGACACCGGGAGGCAGCTGCCGGACTGCGGCAATGAGGCGAGCCATGGCCTGCTGCACCCGCTCGTATTCCTCCGCCTCGGTACGCTCTCCCGGTTCACACAGGAGATTGCTGAGGTAGATGGTCACACAGTCAAACAGGATGGCATCGTGGGCGCAGCGGCCTCTGCAGGGCTTTCTCCGCCCCAAACGGCGCCTCATACGTCTGCCAGGAGTCTGGGCGCGCCGCCGGTGCAGCTCGACGCGATAACGCATCTCCTCGTCAAAGATCTGCGCCGTCGCAATATAGGCAATGCGTGTCCCGGCCTTGGCTATCAGATTTTCTGCAAACGAGGATTTGCCGCTCCGGGCGCCGCCCGTCACCAGGATCATCTTTCCCATTGCCGGCACGCCTCCACAAAATGCTCAGCTGCTTCCGGGCAGCCGGCGAAATGCAGATGAAGATAGCTGCCCAGGGCCTGCTTATGGCATTGCCCCGCCAGATAGCGGCTGCCATTGCGCATCTTCGTGAACACGAACGGCCTGCCGTCCTCGCTGCCGTCCCCTTCTTCCTGCGAGAAATGGAACTCGTGGCCATGAATGCTCGTCCCGGCAGGCCGAGGATTGTTGCCTGCTGCAGGACGGCATCGACATAACCGACCATCTGGAGTTTCCTGGTCATAGCTGCCTTGCCGGCGAAAACGCCGCACATCGGATAAATACGGCCGTCAAAATCCTGGAGTTCCTGCATCAAGTACATGTATCCGCCGCATTCTGCATAGATTGGCATGCCCTTTTCTGCAGCTGCGCGGATGGCGTTGCGCATGGCTTCATTGCCCGACAGCTTCTCGGCAAACATCTCCGGGAAGCCGCCGCCGATGAAGAGTCCATCGACGTCCGGCAGTGCCTTGTCATGGAGCGGGCTGAAAGGCACGAGTTCCGCACCAAGGGACTCCAGCTCCTTGAGGCTGGCCGGGTAATAAAAGGAAAAGGCTTCATCCCTGGCAATGCCGATGCGGCAGACGGTCTCAGAGGCACCACGCAGCTCTGCCGGCTGCTCACAGGTCAGGAGTTCAGGTGTCAGGCAGGCCAGATGCAGGATGGCTTCCAGATCCAGAGAACCTGCTACCGCGTTGCCAAGCGCTTCGACGATTTCCCGGTCCGTATTCTCCTCCGCGGGCAAAAGCCCCAGATGACGCTCGGGCATGTGCAGTTCTTCGTTGCGGTAAAGCGCGCCCAGGACCGGCATGTCGATTTCCTTCATGGCCTGACGGATCATGGCTTCATGTGTCTTGGAACCCAGCCGGTTGAGGATGACTCCTGCCAGCTGCACCTCCGGGTCGTAATCGCGGAAGCCCATGGCCAGTGCAGCAGCCGAAGCCCCATCGACTTGGCATCGATGACAAGGATGACCGGGGCCTTGAGCAGCTTCGCGATCTCCGCCGTCGAACTCACACCTTCGCGGCCACCGTCATAAAGGCCCATGACACCTTCGACAACCGCAATATCCGCACCTGCCGATTCCTGCGCAAACAAGGCCGGCACGCGTTCCTTCGGCACGAGCCAGGTGTCGAGATTATGCGCGGCCCGGCCGCTTGCCAGGCGATGGTATCCAGGATCGATGTAATCCGGTCCCACTTTGAAGGACTGCACGACTATGCCGCGCTGACGCAGAGCCGACAGAAGCCCTGTCGCGACCGTCGTCTTGCCCGAACCGGACTGAGCGGCCGCGATGACCAATCTGGGAAGAGAATACTCCATGAAAATCCTCCTCTTATAAGAACCAATCTGGGAAAATCTGCGGGACTCTTTCCTCAGTCCCGGCTGTTGTCGATGAGATACATCATCGCATTGACGGCTGCCGCTGCAATCGGGCTCCCGCCTTTCGTGCCTTCCACGGTAATGTAGGGAACCCGCCCGTTCTTTGCCAGGGCCGCCTTGGAATCGGCCGCGCCGACAAACCCCACGGGGATGCCGACGATGCAGGCAGGGCGCACCCCTTCTTCTTCAGCAAGGCGCAGGACTTCAAAGAGTGCTGTCGGTGCATTGCCGATGGCGACGATATTGCCATCGAGCGCATGCCCGAAGGAACGCATGGCAGCCATGGAACGGGTAATGCCAAGCTCTTTGGCCGTCGCCGCGATCTCAGGGTCTGCAATCAGGCAGTGCGCTTCGCCGCCAAAAGAAGCAAGCTTGCGCTTGTTGATGCCTGTGCGCACCATCTCCACATCCGTATAGATATCACAGCCTCCCGCCAGTGCTTTCATGCCAGCTGCAATGGCATCCTCCGACATGCGGATGATAGGAGCGTATTCCACATCACCGGCCGCATGGATGATGCGCGAATAGACCTTGACGGCCTCCGGTGAAAGGTTCAGCCCCGCAAGATGCGGCGCAATGATCTCCATGCTGCGATTCTCGATAGCCATGGGTTTCTTGATAAATTCCATCAGAAGTATTCCTCCACAAATAACAACACATCGTCATAGGTGTGCGCCAGGTGATCGTATTGCAGGACCGGCCGGTCGATGACGATGACTGGCAAGTCCAGCGCGGCAGCCGCCGCGAGTTTCGTATCCGTACCGCCGATAGTCCCGCTGTTTTTCGTGATGATGACATCCGCGTGATATTTCTTGAAAAGCTCCCGGTTGAGTTCCGTGGAAAACGGCCCCTGCAAGGCCACGATCTGCCGGGGCGTAAGTCCCAGCTGTTCACAGAGAGCCAGCACTTCTGCCGTGGGCAGGACCCGCGCGATGATAGTACACGATTGCAGGGGATCCGCCGTCGTGAAGCGCTGCAGGTTCCGGCTGCCCGTCGTCAGGAAGATGGTACGGCCGCGCGCTGCCGCTTCTTTCGCCGCTTCCTCATAGCTGTGTACCACCACGATATTCTCATAGGAAAGCTCAGTCAGAGAGCGTTCGTAGCGGATATAGGGAATGCCAAGCTTATGGCAAGCCGACATGGCATTCTCCGAGACATGCACGGCATACGGATGACTGGCATCGACGAAGAGGCGGATGTCGTGATCTTTCATATAGGCGGAGAGTCCTTCTTCATCCAGGGGTTCTTCGTTGATGACCAGCCTGCCGCTGCCGGACGCTGCCAGCAGCTGCTCACCATAATGGCTGACGACAGAAGCCGTTACCGCATAGCCTTTCTGCAGGAGCAGAGCCGTAAGCTCGCGGCCATCCTGTGTTCCCGCTGCCACGAAGATCATAAGCCCTGCTCCTTGTTCTCATAGCCGCGCGGCGTAATCATGTAGCCTTCCTTCACATATGTCTTGGAATTGCCGATGATGACCAGGGAGAACATGTTGATTTCCTCTTTGGTGAAATCCTCCAGTGTCGAGAGGATTTTCTTCTCTCCTGTGCGGCTGGCTGCCGTGACAATGCCGACCGGCGTATCCGGACGCTTGTGGCGCAGCATGATTTCACGGATCTCTTCGATATTCTGCACGCGCTTGCGGCTTTTCGGGTTGTAGAGAGCCACGACAAAATCGCCGGCAGCAGCCATCTCCGCACGCTTGCAGATAAGCTCCCAGGGCGTCAGGAGATCTGAGAGGCTGATGACGGCAAAATCGTGCATGAGCGGTGCGCCGAGTACCGAAGCGGCAGCATTGACAGCTGAAACGCCGGCTATGATGCCGCCGAATTCCGGACGATCCGCCTTGTCCCGCTTGAGCAGGAGTTCAAGTACCAGGCCGGCCATGCCGTAGACACCGGCATCCCCGCTCGAAACGACGACCGTATCCGCACCTTTGGCCGCCTCGTCCACAGCCATGCGGCAACGGTCGATTTCCTGCATCATCGCCGTGCCGATGACTTTTTTATCTGCCAGCATGCTTTCGATGAGGCGGATATACGTGTTATAACCAGCCACGACTCCTGCAGCTTCAATGGCCTTGCGCGCCCGTGGCGTCATATCTTCCAGACTGCCCGGCCCGATGCCGATTACTGTGATCTTGCCCATGAAAATCCTCCTAAAAACTCAAACTGTCCTGCCAAAAAGCAAAACTCTTCCTCATTATACCATAAACAGGGAACATCCCCTAGTGCCTGCGATTCACAGCCCCCAGGCAAGAGCAACAGTCACGCCTGCAAAGCGCGTCTTGAGCAGGGCGAAGCGCACGCGTCCCGTGCTGCAGCAGACAGCTGCGGCTTCACAGACATTGCCCACGCCGATCGTCTTCTTGACAAAAGGCGATTCCTGCAAGCCATAAGCAGCAATGGCAGATTCCAGCTCCGCCTGCGAAAAGAAGTGAAGGGGGCGTGCCAGTTCTTCTGCTGCCTGCAAAAGGCCGGCTTCCTGTGCTTTGACGATCGTACTGCCCAATGCCGCGATACGCGCCACCGGCATGCCGATGCGCCGGCAGGCTCCTGCAGTGCAGCCAGGATATGCGCGACACTCATGCCCCGCTTGCAGCCCACGCCGGCAAAAAGCGGACGCTCCACCAGATAAAGCGTGCCAGGCGGCACGTCAGCGGCAGACGGCAGATCAGCAGGCGGCGCGAGGATGACAAGCGGCTGATCGTTGCCCGCAGCTGCTGGCATTGCCGATTGCCAGGACAAACGATGTGCCGTGAGCCACTGCGCGTAGAAATCCCGCGTAATGAGACGGGAAGACAGCTGATAAACCGGCAGCCGTTTTACCAGCAAAGCCGTGTTGACGGCCTGGATATGCGATTTAGGCCAGGGCATGAGCAAGCTCCGCGGCCCAGGCATCGGGGGCCATGAGCCCTCCACATCGGTGGCTGTCGTGATGACGGGGTCTGCGCCCAGCGCCCCTGCAAGCTGCTGCGCCAAGCTGTTGGCACCGCCACATGCCCGGAAAGCAGGCTGATGACATGGCGTCCCTGTTCATCGAGTACCACGACGGCCGGATCTTCCAGTTTGCTCCGCAAAAGCGGCGCAATCATGCGCACGACAATGCCCGTGGCCATCACGAAGACGAGTGCCTCAAAGCGGGGAAACGCCTCTTGCACTGCAGGGCGCAGCCTGGAAAAGGGATGGATGGCCGCAGCATCCCCTATCGGAGCCATCACCTCCGGCACCGCCAGGAAACGCTCCGGCAAGAAAAGCTCGGCTCCTTCGTCAAGGCAGGAACGCACGCGTCCGGCACAAAGAATGCCCTGCTGGGTCAGGGCAAAAACCGCCGTCCTCATTTCGAGGCCTGTCGGAACATATGCGAGAATTCCGGGGCATAAAGCCGCGACAGTTCATAATCCGAACCCAGGCAGCGGCTGACAACGATCATCGCCGTGCGGTCAATGCCCTGCCCCGCAATCGCCTGGCAGATGGTCGCCAGTGTGGCTCGCACGATTTTCTGCTCCGGCCACGAAGCTTTCTGCACGATGGCAATCGGTGTCGTCTCCTCATAGCCTCCGGCGATGAGTTCCTTGACGACATCCTCGAGCATCGTGATGGAAAGGAAGATGCACATGGTGGCTTGATGCGCCGCCAGGCTCCGGAGTTTCTCGCGTTCCGGCACCGGCGTGCGGCCTTCCTGGCGCGTGATGATGACCGTCTGAGAAATGCCCGGCAGCGTGTATTCCTGCTTCAGTGCCGCAGCCGTAGCCAGGAAGGAGCTGACACCAGGAATGACATCGTAGGCAATGCCGCGCTTGTCAAAGGCATCCATCTGTTCCTGGATAGCACCGTAGATTGCGGGGTCGCCGGTATGCAGCGTACGGTCATCTTGCCTTCCCGTTCTGCTTCCTCGATAGCTGCCACGACCTCCGGCAGTGTCATATGAGCCGAATTGAGGATCTTGGCATCCTGGCGGCAGCAGGAAAGCAGCTGCGGATTGACCAGCGAGCCTGCGTAAATGACGACATCGGCTTCTTTCAGATAACGCTGTCCCTTGACCGTAATGAGTTCCGGATCGCCAGGACCCGCACCAACAATATGAACCATGTTATTTTGTTCCTCCTTTGACGCAAGTGATGATGTAGATTGGATTCATGGCCTTGGCCATATCGTAAGGGCCGACCCGCTGCAAGCGGCTGACCTGCACCTGGATGGCATCGTACGTGTAAATATCCTCATGGCGGCGCAGGAAAGAAATAGCGTCATGACGGTCTGCAGCGTAATGCAGTTGAGGACGACGCGTCCGCCCGGCACGAGTTTCTCCGTCACAGTCTCCAAGATGGCATTGAGATGCTTGCCGCTGCCACCGATGAGTACGACATCCGGTGCAGGAAGCTCCTCCAGGCCATCCGGAGCCTCCCGGTGCAGCGCCTCGACATTATCCAGGCCAAATTGTTTCTTGTTTGCTTCAATCAACGCAACGGCCTCCGCATTGCGTTCCAGGGCATAGACTGCCCTCCCGGGCCAGTCCGGCCGCTTCAACGGAAAGGGAGCCCGTACCTGCGCCAATATCGTAAACGACATCCTGCGGATGGATATGAGCTTTCACCAGGGTCAGGATACGGATTTCCTGTTTCGTCATCGGGACGTTGCCGCGAATGAATGCGGCATCATCCATGCCAAATTCCATATAATTTCCTCCTTCCAGACCGGACAAACGGTCATGCTGATGGGTTGTCCGGTGAAACGGCAATGAGTACGACACTTGCAGCTTCTTCCTGCTCAGCTGCTTTGGCAAGTGTCGTCGCGATAATGGCTTCATCCTCATAAGAAAGCCGGGAACAAATGTAAAGCGTAGTATCGGAGGGCCAGCCGGCCGCCATCAGGATAGCAGGGATGGTATGCGAGGTATAATGTGTATCCGTCAGGAGTCCCAGGATGCGGCCGGGCCGATAGGCAAGCTGTGCATCCTGCGGACGACGTCCATGGAAGGACAGGAGGGTCGCCTCATGCCAGGGCAGCGCCAGACGTGCAAAGGCCAGCTGCATCGCACTGATTCCCGGTATGACCTGGATGCGATCAGGAGGGAAATGGCGGCGCAACGCATCGAGCAGCGAATAATAGCCCGGGTCTCCCGAGACCATGACCACGACATCATGACGGGGAAGATGCCCACCGATGAACGCCATGACGCCGGGAATATCCCGCGTGACAGCCATGGTCTGCTGACCACTGGCCGCAGGCTTGGCGAACTGGGCAAGAGCCCGGCGGCCGCCTACGAGTACCTCTGCGTCCCGTATCGCGGCCCGCGCAGCAGGAACCATATACTGCGGGTTGCCGGGGCCGATGCCCGCCACGATGATATGATGTTCTCCTGCCTTCACTGCTTTGTCCATCCGTAATCCCTCCCGATTGCCCTTGCTGTCTCATTCATGCCGAGAAGTTCCCCGGTCATGGTCATCATGGCCACACCGACCTGCATGCGCCCAAACAGATAACGTTCCGCGCGCTGGCCGGCACGCACGGCCAGCATCTCGCAGACTTCCGGCAAACGCCCGGCCTGGCGCAAGACCTGCAAGGCATCCTCCGTGGTGTTGCTCGCGAGAATGCGCTGCACCTCCTGGCAGCCGAGCCCCGCCGCAGCACTGTATGCCGCTATCGTTTCAAGGCGCGCGTCAGCAATGCGGTTATGCGTATAAAAAATTCCCGCGGCCACCTTGACGAGCTTGCCGATATGCCCGAGGAGCAGCACGCGGGAAACCTGACGATCGGCAGCTGCTTCAAGCAGGAAACCGATGAAATTGCTGGTCTCGACAATGGCTTCCCGCGGCAGTCCCCAGGAAAGGGCCAGCCGCTCGCCAATCTTGCCCGGCACAAAAACGAGATCGTGACAGCCGGCTGCCAGAGCGACGTCGATCTGCGGCACCAGGGAATTCTTGAAGCCCTCTTCTGACATGGGACGCAGGACCCCTGTCGTGCCGATCACAGAGATGCCGCCCTCAATGCCCAGCACAGGGTTGAGTGTTTTTTTTGCCAGTTCCCGTCCTGCAGGGATAGAAATTGTCACGGCAAGACCTACACTCGTGCCGATGACATCTTCTGCAGCCCGGCGCATGAGCTTGCGCGGCCCTGGATTGATGGAAGGCTCACCGACGGGAACCGAAAGGCCGGGCTTCGTCACTGTGCCAATCCC
>ENA-OQBJ01000786-OQBJ01000786.1-human-gut-metagenome-genome-assembly--contig:-NODE-786-length-15210-cov-2.331234_pt1 | contig 15210 bp, 16 predicted proteins | sample MGYA00242743_ERZ504545 | MGnify/ENA primary metagenome ERZ504545 (study PRJEB26092, sample SAMD00036252) | human gut metagenome | host: Homo sapiens | study: EMG produced TPA metagenomics assembly of...
TTTGATGAAAATCAATTAAGTTCTTTTGTTTTATTTTTTTATTGATTCTTCATGCACTCGGACAGTTGGGAAAGATTGGTTTCAGAATGTAGAAAAGACAAAGTCCTCTTGTCACCAATGATATATCCAATCAACAGATTACGGCATTCGGTGAAGACGGGAAGGGACATATATGGATAGGTACTTTCCGTGGGTTGAATAAATTCAGCGTAAATGAATATCATCAGTATTTTTGTACGGATGACTCTCTTGATATTCCCGACAATCATATTCAGGATATTTTTCTTGATTCAAAAAAGCGCTTGTGGATATCGACAGTAAACGGTGTGTGCCAGTATACCGATAAGGATAATTTTAAGAATATCCGCTTGAGTGGAAATAACAGAAACGGATTGCGTTTGTCTGAATCTTCCAAAGGTGATATTTTGCTTACTACACTGACAGATATTTGTCTGTATAATTCATCGGAAGAGTGTTTTGAACCGGCTATTTATGATTTTTGATACATCATCTATGTTTTATTTATCAACAGCTTTGTCGATGCACAAGATAATTGCTGGGTAATAACTTCCAAGGATATGCGGTGCTATTCTTTGTCCAATTATAAAAGAACATTCTCGATGAAACGAGAAGAGTATTGTCGTGCTTCTTATTTACTGAAAAATGGAGAACTCTGGATGGCAGGCAATCAGTCGGTATCTATATTCGATGTAAGGCAGCGCAAGTATTTGTCATTGCCCGAGGCGATAGCTTCTCATCCGGTTTTGTCACATGTTCCTGTTGAGTATATTTATCCTTATGAAAACGGTGTCTTGCTGTGTACGCAGGGAAGGGGAGTGTTTTATTACGACAAAACATCGAAGACAGTCATTCATCAGGGTGAGAATGGTTTTCCTTTTGAAGTCCCGAATTTTAAGATTAGCCGTATGTTTAATGATTCACAAGGCAATTTATGGATTGGTTCAGTAGATCAGGGGTATGCAGTACATTATCGTTATAAGAAACTGTTTAACAATAATAACTACTTGAGTTCTTATTTTAAGGATAAGTCTGTTATTTCTTTGTCGGCAGATAAACATCAGAACTTATGGATTGCAACACTGATGGATGGGGTATTTGTCTATCGGTTTGGCAATCAGCAGTTGGAAAAGATAGACCGTAATGAGCTCTTTGGCAGAGGTGAAGGGAATACTGCTTATGTCAATCAGTTGTATGTCAGCGATATAGATGGAACTGTCTGGATGACAGCTACATCCAATGAAGTATTGAAATGTAAGTATGAAGAAGGACGTTTTCGGGTAGAGCAGCGATATATGGTGAATGTTCCCATGTCTATAGTGGAAGATGATAAACAGAATCTGTGGATTGGCACAGCGAGTAGTTTCCTATATGTATTGCGTAAAGGAGATAAAGCGTTTTCTCGTTTCCCGGTTTTCAGCGGCTATACATTTATTCCAGGGCTTTTACCTATAGGTAATGGAACTATTCTTGCTTCAGCATTTTACCAGCCTTTAAAACTGGTATCTGCAGATGGAACAATATCTGAGCCTAAAGTAAATATACAAGACTTTGAACGTTGTATCCAGCGTTCTGTTTTTATTCCGACCGATTTGTATAAAGACAGTTCTGGTAATATATGGATAGGAACCGTAAGTAACGGACTGATGTGTTATTCGCCTGAATCAGGAAAAGTTACTCCGTTCCCGGGGACAACTTGTACAGATATATCCAGTATCGAGGAAGATAGACAAGGAAATTTATGGATAAGTACATTGTACGGCTTAAGCAAATATATTCCTCAAACTGATAAATGGATAAATTATTATGAAGCCGACGGGTTAGGGGGCAATCAGTTTTATGACAGAGCTTCATGCTGTCTGGATGATGGTACACTTGTTTTTGGCGGTACACATGGGGTGACAATATTCCAGCCAACTAACATGCAGGTCAGACATGATATACCTCTGCTGTTTGAAGATATTAAAATACATAATACGTTGGTCCGTCCGGGAAAAGGAGCCTGCATAGATCGTCATTTATCTTATAATCCGGATATTAATCTGAAGTACGATCAAAATGGTTTCAGTATCTCTTTTGCAGCACTCGACTATAGTGAAAGTGAACGTCTGCACCATTATTATAAATTGGATGGATTCGACCAATATTGGATTAACGCTCATAACAATAAAGAAGCCTATTATGCAAATCTTCCTGCTGGAACTTATACTTTTAGGGTTCGGATTACTCAAAATGATCAGAGTACTATCGTAGGAGAAAATGCTATTCGGGTTATTGTACATCCTGCTCCGTGGGCTACATGGTGGGCATATACTTTTTATCTGATAGCGGGGATTACTATCTTGGCCTTCTTTATAAGAGCCATGTGGCGTATACGCGCGGAGAAGCAGGCTGTGCTTCGTGCAGAACAGGCAAAGGCGCAAGAGCAGTTTATCAATAAGATGAATATGAGTTTCTTTGCCAATATTTCTCATGAATTCCGTACACCTCTGACAATGATCTCCGGTCCGATTTCTTTATTGTATAGCAGTTCGGATATAACCGGTGAGAATAAAAATCTGCTTCGTATCGTACAGCGTAGTGTAAACCGTATGCTGAGGCTGGTAAACCAAATGCTTGATTTTAATAAACTGGAAAATGATACGTTGAAACTCAAGGTACGTCCTACTGAGATTGTTGTGTTTCTGAAAGAGTTGACAGATATATTCCGTGTTAATGCTGAAAGTAAGTCGATTACAATGATAACCAACGGCTTGGAAGGAAGTTTCATTGCCTGGATAGATGAAGATAAAATAGATAAGATATTTACTAACCTGATGTCGAATGCCTTGAAATATACTCCCGCTGGTGGACGTATCAATGTGAATTTTGATATTGTATCGGGGGAGGATGCTGTACAAGCTGTAAAGATAGAAGTTATTAATACCGGACAGATACCGGATGATAAACTGGAAAAGATCTTCGAACGTTATTATCAGATTTCGGATGAGCATGGAGGAATATATAACTGGGGAACGGGTATTGGACTTTATTATGCCCGCAGTCTTGCCCGACTTCATCATGGGAGCTTGACTGCCTCTAATCTGAAAGACGACAATAAAGTAATGTTTACACTTATTGTACCTGTTGGTCAGTCGGCTTATTCGGAAGCAGAGCGGTCGCATGAACAAGTCAATCAGCTGGAAGCTTTCCCGCTTGAGGAAAATCCGCTTCCTGTAAAACCTGATCCGGATCTTGACAAGGAGAAAAAAACAATCATGGTTGTTGATGATGATTCTGAAGTTGCTTATTATCTGGAGCTGCTGCTTGGCTCCGATTATCAGGTCGTTTGCCGTTTTAATGCAGAGAGTGCACTCGAAGCTATTACAGAGAGTGTTCCCGATCTGATTCTGAGTGATGTGGTCATGCCGGGAAAGGATGGTTATTGCTTTGCCGCGAGATAAAGGAGAGTTTACAGCTTTGTCATATTCCGGTCATTCTGGTTACGGCAAAGACAACCATAGAAAATCAGGTGGAAGGGTTGAATGTAGGAGTTGATGCTTATGTGACAAAACCTTTTGAACCGCATTATCTGATGGCTCTTATCAAGTCATTGCTCAATAACCGGGAAAAGACACGTAGTTTGCTTAGCCGTTCTACCCAGACAGACAAGATGGACGAGAATGTGCTTTCACCGCAGGATAATATGTTTATGACGGAATTATATCATCTGATGGAGAGTGAACTTTCTAATCCTGAGCTGGATGTAACAAGAATGACTCAGCTTCTGAAAATATCACGAACTAAATTTTATTATAAGGTAAAAGGACTGACAGGAGAGAATCCGAGTGTCTTTTTCAAAACGTATAAATTAAATCGTGCGGTAGAACTTTTGAAGGAGGGTAAATATACAATCTCTGAAATAGCTGATATGACAGGTTTCAATACATTGTCTCATTTCTCGAAGAGCTTTAAACAGCAGTTCGGAATACCTCCTAGTGAGTATCTTAAATAGTTGGTTAATAGGAGTTTAAAAACATCAGCATGTTTCCTGTATTTTTTGTACGAATTTTAAAAAAATATCTCGATGAATTTGTGAAAAGATGCTGATATTTTTGGAAAAGGAATGTGTTGTTTTTTGCCTTTCACGCTTTCACCGGTTCTTGATGCCAGTAACCCGGTGGAAGCCGTGAAGGGTAAAAAGAAACTTTTATTGATAAATACAATATTTTCAGGCTGTTAAAGGCCGGATCCTATCTTTTTGTTTTGGCAATCATAAAGGTTATGGCTGCTATGGAAAGTAAAATTCCGACAATGATATTGGTTGTGAGAGCTTCTCCAAAGACAACAGTTCCAATGAGAATAGCAGTAACGGGTTCGAATACCCCAAGGACGGATGCTTTGGTGGCTCCGATGTTTCGTGTCGCAATAGCCAATGTAGCGGTTGATACGACAGTCGGAAGAATCGCAAGACCGACAAGGTTCAACCAGACCATGTTTCCTGTAAGTCCGGTTGTTATATGAATGTCGGATAATGTAATTTTCCCTAAGAAGATAATTGCACCTACTGTCAGTGCATAGAATGTAAGCAGGCTGTTTGATATATTGCTGATAATTTTGCTTCGGTTGATGATGACTATAAATAGTGCATAGACTAAAGCCGAACCTAACGAAAGGATGACTCCTATCGGATTGATGGTCTGTGTAGAATCGCTCTGTGTCATGATCACTACCCCTACAAAGGTGAGAATGATGGAAAGCCAGACCGGCCAGGAGGGAACAACCCGCAAAAAGACCATGATGATAGCTACAAGAACCGGATAGAGAAATATAATAGTTGTTGCAAGTCCTGAGGCTATATAGCTGTATGCCTCGAACAAGAATACACTACTTGATGTGTAAAGTAGTCCGAGTATAAGCAACACGCCGGCTTGTTTCCATGAAATCTTGAAACTTTGTCTGCTCAATAAGAGAAAACCACCTAAGAATAATACGGCAATGGCATAACGGAAGAAAAGAATAGATTCGATGGCTGCACCTTCTTTCATTAAAGGAACTCCGAACAACGGATTTAATCCATAGGTTATACCGGTGATAATTCCGGCGGGATACCCGATAATTGCATTTTTACTGATATTTTTCATATTGGCTGAATAGATACGTAAAATTTTATATATGTTTTTTGATTGTTGATGACTGAATAAAATTCTTGTTCCTGAACTGTCATGTCTCAGAACCTTTAGCCGTTTTTGTATCCTGATAGGGGGCTTTCTATTCATGAAGATACTTATGTATCAGGAGAAGGCCGGTTGTAACCGAGAAACTATCCTGACCAATTCTCGCGGTCAAGGTTACGGTAACTGATGGCTTCTGCCAAATGATGAGGCTGTATGTGTTCGGCATTTTCCAGGTCGGCGATAGTTCTCGAGACTTTCAGAATACGGTCGTAGGCACGTGCTGAAAGATGAAAACGCTCCATGGCATTGCGAAGTATGAGAGCCTTTTTCGTCTGGAAGTGCATATTGGTGTAACAGACGTGATGACATTTGTGCGTTGCAGTGGACTCCTGCGTCATGAGCAAATCGGCTGGCTTGTATCTGTCTTGCCCGGATAACTCGTTCGCGTATAGCTGCACTCGACTCACCTTTAGTCTGTTCAGACAGTTTTTCGAAAGGGACAGGGACTATTTCTATTTGTATGTCGATACGGTCGAGTAGCGGACCGGATATTTTGTTCAGATAACGTTGAACTTGTCCGGGGCTGCATACGCAGTGACGCGTTGGGTGATTATAATAGCCGCATGGACACGGGTTCATGGAGGCTATGAGCGTAAAGCTGGCAGGATATTCTAATGTATATTTAGAACGTGAAATAGTTATCCGACGGTCCTCAAGTGGCTGACGAAGGACTTCGAGTACGCTCCGGTTGAATTCAGGCAGCTCGTCAAGAAAGAGTACACCGTTGTGGGCAAGGCTGATTTCTCCAGGCTGGGGACTGCTCCCGCCACCTACCATGGCAACTTGTGAGATTGTGTGATGAGGGCTGCGGAAAGGGCGTACAGCTATCAATGAAGAATCTTTACCAAGCTTTCCGGCAACTGAGTGTATCTTAGTTGTTTCCAGGCTTTCTGCCAGTGTCAGAGGGGGAAGAATACTTGGAAGGCATTTCGCATCATTGATTTTCCACTACCCGGTGCGCCTATCATAATGAGGTTGTGTCCGCCTGCTGCTGCAACTTCAAGTGCGCGCTTTACATTTTCTTGTCCTTTTACGTCGGCAAAATCGAAAGGGAAGTTATCCTGGCTTCGATAAAACTCTTCTCGGGTATTGACTATTGTTGGTTCTAAGGTACGAATCCCGTTGAAGAATTCAATTACCTCAGTAATGTTTTCTACTCCAAATACTTTCAGGTTGTTGACAACAGCAGCTTCTCGGGCATTCTGCTTGGGAAGAATTAATCCTTCCAGTCCTTGTTCACGGGCGCATATAGCAATAGGAAGTGCTCCTTTGATAGGCTGCAAATTACCGTCTAATCCTAGCTCTCCGATAATTAGGTAACGGTTCAGTTTGTCGGATGACACAGTTCCTGTAGCAGCAAGTATACCGATAGCAGGGGAAGATCGTATGATGATCCTTCCTTTCGGATATCAGCAGGTGCCATGTTTACAACAATCTGGCAGGTGGGAAATTTATAACCGTTGACTTGCAGTGCAGACATGATGCGTTCATGACTCTCTTTTACGGCAGAATCGGGTAAACCGACTAGAAAAAATTTAATACCGCGTGAACTGTTGACTTCAATGGTCACAATTGTTGCGTCGATACCTTGTACCGCTGCTCCGAATAATTTGGTTAACATGAAGAGATTATTTTATTTCTTTTCCTCTTTTTTGATAAGCTGCTCTACTGTCGTATACAGATCTTTTTCCGTTAAGTCTTTACCAAGGACTTTTCGGTTGCGGTCTATTAAAATATTTGCAGGCAGTTTATGTATGTTATTCTGTTTGACAACCTGATTGCTCCAGCCTTTGTAGTCGCAGACTTCAATCCATTGTTTGCTGTCTTCTTTACAAGCTTCAAGCCATTTCTTTTTTTCGTAGTCGAGTGAGATGTTGAGCACTCTGAATTTCTTTTCCGGAAATTCCTTTGCCATTTTGGCTAGTGAATCACGTACGGATACACTTGCTTTATCCCAACTGGCCCAAAAGTTCAAAAGTGTGTAATTATTCTCTGAACTACTCCATGTCACATATTTGCCACTACGGTTTTTGCATGAAAAATATGTGAGGTATTTTTCATTTCTCTCTGTTTTGTCTTTAGGAGGTATTGACTTTAAAGCCATACTTAATATGCGGCTGTCTTTTATGTTTCCTCCAAGTGGCTCTATCAGACTTCTGGTCTTTTCAATGTCAGGCTGAGGTACTTGTACGAAATAATCGTTGATGAGATAGGCTGATACAAATGAGTGCGGATGTTGTACAATAAACTCTTCTGCTTTTTGAGTGATAGCCGCACTGTCTTTTAGGTTTTGCAAACTTTCCAGAAATTTTCCATATACCCCATTCTCTCCGTCACCGCTGATAACCGGATTTTCAAAACTTCCCTTAAGAGTCATATGCAGTGTCTTATCTGCAAATACAGGTATCGTTTTTAACATATCGGGCGAAACTAGCCGGAATAATGTTAATGTATCGGGTGAAAAAGTATATGTAAACTTTCCGTCCTTGAGAATAATAGTATCAAGCTTGGAAACAGGATCGTCATAAACAACCAGAATTTCGTCGGAACTACAATTTTGCAGTTCGCCTTGTAAAACAAACTCTGGTTCCTTTTTACATGAAGCCAAGCAGATTGCAATCGTCAGGAAGAATACTATTTTTCTCATGTTTCCATATTTATTTTCTGCGAAAGTACTAAATTATTTGTAATAAAAAAACCGGAATACAAGGGAATGTATTCCGGTTTTCCAAAAGATATGATAAAATCAATTACTTGATTTCGTTAGCATATTTAGCAAATTCGCGGTCAATCTGAGCTTTTGCAGCCAGAGTTGCATCTTTCTGAGCAACTTTAGCCATGCTAGTCTTAACCAAATCAGCGTTGTTTGTTCTTGCACCTACGATAGCCATCAAGTAGTCAGTGTAAGCATCAGGATTCTTAACTGCATTCAAAGTATTTTTAGCTTTGTTGTAGTCTTTAGCCAGAATCTGAGCCAAAGCAGCTGAGTTAGTCTTAGTATCACCGAATGCCTGTACAGCGCGATCGTACTGACCTTGTTTGATGTACAAGTTACCCAGAGCTTCATTAGCTGTGTTAGCACCAGTTGATTTGCTTAAGTAAGTTTCAGCGTTAGCTACATTACCCTTAACCAATTCGATGTAACCAAGGTTAGTGTTAACTTCAGGAGCGTTAGCGTCTTTGCTAGCAGCTTGTTTGAAGTAGTTTTCAGCTGTAGTGAAGTCACCGTTAGCATAAGCCATCATACCCAAGTTGTTGTATGCACGGAAATCGTTAGGATACAATTCTGTAGTTTTCTTGTAGATAGCCTCCTGACGAGCTTTGTCGTTTGTCAGAGTAGCAGCGTACAGCAATTCGTTTGCGCTTAATACCTTAGCATCAGTATCGAATGCTTCGTTGATTTCTTCATCGCTACGACCGATAACGTCATAGTTTGCAGTCAAGCGAGCACGACGCAACTGAGGAAGGATTTCGTCAGCCAAAGTTTTGTAAACTGAAGAAATGTTCTTGATTTCAGTTTCACGCTGTTCTGGATCGTTATACATAGAAAGAACACGCAAGATCAGGTCTTTATCCTGGATGTTTGATTTAGAAACCAATTCCTGGAAACCATCCCAGTCCTGAGCAGTATACTTAGTGTCTACTGTAGTTTCGATCTTACCTTTCTTCAATTCTTTGTTCAAATACTTTTCAGTGTTGTTCTGACGATTTTCAGCCAAAGTAGTATTCAATTTAACACCACCATCAGGAGAAGCATAAGCAGAAACTTCGATGTTGTTCAACTTATAGTTCTTAGTATCGCCTGCAACTGTTACAACCTGCTTGTTGAAGTCTTTCAAACTTTCAGACTTCAATTCGTTTGCGCGAAGGTTAGCCTGCTGGATCAAGAACATGATCTGTGCTTCTTTAGCTTGTTTGATGATACGCTGGAATGCGTCTGGAGCCAAAGCTGCGTTAGCAGAGTTTACAGTAGGAAGTTCTGAAGTAGCGATAACACCATCAGCAATCTTTACAGAAGGAATAGTGTATTCTTTTTTACCTTTTTTGATCTTGAAATCAAGATACAATTCAGATTTAGCCATTTCAGGAACATAGTCGAAAGAGGCTTTCATTGTATAAGTACCACCAGTCTTGTAAGAGATTGTCTGGTCGTTACCTTGTACTTTTTCACCCTGGAATGTAGCTGGCTGGCCTTTAGCTTCACCGCCATCCCATCTCAATACTGGAGTTACTTCAACGATAGCGTTCTTTTTGAAGTACTTTTCGGGGAACTTACCTGTGATAGTAACAGGAACTTTACCTCCGACAGCTTCTAACACTTCTGGATTTGTTGTGAAGTAGTCAGCGGATAATTCGCCCATCTTGCTACATGAAGAGAAAGCAAGGACTAACAATGCCACTAAAGGCAAATACAACTTCTTAATCATGATTTTTTAAATATTAGGTTTGTTATAAAAATATAATCTAGCTGTTTTTTTATTCTTTTGGGGGCAAAGATAAGAAAAACTCTATTAGGTGTGGATGTTTTAACCTCCTTTTTTTAAAGAGATATTAAAAAAAAGATTAAATTAAGTCATTTTCTCTTTCTCTGCACCTTGATGCTTAATGTTTCTAGGATGATGCCCGATGATTTCTTGTCGTAATCTGTTCTTGTCTATGTGTGTATAAATTTCAGTTGTTCCGATGCTCTCATGTCCTAACATGCATTGTATTGCACGTAAGTTCGCTCCACCTTCTAATAAATGAGTAGCAAAGGAATGTCGGAATGTATGTGGGCTTATTTTCTTTTTTAATCCGATCAGGCTGGCTAATTCCTTTATAATATGGAATACCATAATACGGGAAATGTTTTTTCCGAAACGGCTGATAAATACAAAGTCTTCATATTCCGGTTTGATGAGTCCCTGGTTCCGTTCGATAAAATAGTTCCGGATTTCATTGATGGCACGAGGAGATATAGGTACAAGGCGTTGTTTGCTCCCTTTCCCTTCGACTTTTATAAAGCCTTCGTCAAAATACAGATCGGATATTTTCAGGTTGCATAACTCAGAAACTCGGAGCCCGCAGCTGTATAAGGTTTCTAGAATCGCACAATTTCGCTGTCCTTCACGGGTACTTCGGTCTATACTTCCGATGAGGGCATCGATCTCTTCTACGCTTAGGACATCGGGAAGATGTTTTCCGATTTGAGGAGATTCCAGTAGTTCTGTAGGATCTTGCTGGATATAGTCATCCAGTACCAGAAAATGGTAAAAAGAACGTATGCCGGAAAGTATGCGCGCCTGTGACCGCGGGTGAATTCCGATATCATGAAGTCCGGCGGAAAATGTTTCCAGGTCTTGTAGGGTAACTTGGGTATAATCGATATTCTCTAATGTCAGGTATGCGAATAATTTATCCAAATCTGTGAGGTAAGCCTGTACTGTATTTTCAGAGAGAGATTTTTCTAATTTCAGATATTGCTTATACTTTATTATTATCTTCTCTCTTTTCACATAAGTTTTCATTTCTTTTTCGTATCTTTGTGCCAAATTTCTCAACAAAGGTATTAAAAAGTTTTAGTTTGAATAGGTATGAGAATACAAATAATCAATGGTCCCAATATCAATTTATTGGGGAAACGAGAACCTTCAATTTACGGTGCTGTTTCTTTTGAAGATTATTTGGTGACGCTGAAAGCACAGTATCCCGATGTACAGATAGAATACTATCAGTCGAATATAGAGGGGGAATTGATTAATAAAATCCATGAAATAGGGTTTTCTTATGATGGAATTGTGCTGAATGCAGGAGCTTATACGCACACTTCTATAGCTTTGCAAGATGCTATCCGTGCTGTAACAACTCCTGTCATTGAAGTACATATCTCGAATGTGCATACCCGGGAAGAGTTCCGGCATAAATCTATGATCTCTTGTGCTTGTAAAGGAGTGATATGTGGCTTCGGACTTGATTCGTACAGACTTGCTTTGGAAGCACTTTTATATACAAAGAAATAATACATTTAGAATAAGAACAAAATATGATGCTCAAACAAACAAAAATCGTTGCGTCCATTTCGGACTTACGTTGTGAAGTAGATTTTATCAGAGACCTTTTTAATGCCGGTATGAATGTTGTTCGTATGAATACAGCTCATGCCAGTCGTGAAGGATTCGAAAAATTAATCAGTAACGTGCGTGCGGTATCAAACCGTATCGCTATCCTGATGGATACAAAAGGTCCGGAAGTACGTACTACTGCAAGCGCAGAAGGTCCTATTGATTTTAAAACAGGAGATAAAGTACGTATTGTTGGCAATCCTGCACAGGAAACTACTCGTGAATGCATTGCTGTGACCTATCCGGGCTTTGTACACGATTTGTCGGTTGGTGCCGATGTATTGATTGATGACGGTGAACTGGAACTGAAGGTTGTAGAAAAGAGTGAAGATACTTTGTTTTGCGAGGTTTGTAACGACGCTACACTGGGAAGCCGTAAGAGCGTGAATGTTCCGGGTGTACGTATAAACCTTCCTTCACTGACTGAAAAAGACAGAAATAATATTCTTTATGCAATCGAAAAGGATATTGATTTCATCGCACATTCATTTGTACGCAATAAGCAAGATGTACTTGACATTCGTGAAATATTGGATGCACACAAGAGCGACATTAAGATTATTGCAAAGATTGAAAATCAGGAAGGTGTAGATAATATTGATGAAATACTTGAGGTAGCTGACGGAGTTATGGTTGCTCGTGGTGACTTAGGTATTGAAGTTCCTCAGGAACGTATTCCGGGTATTCAGCGTCAGCTTATCAAGAAATGTATTCTGGCAAAGAAACCGGTTATCGTAGCAACTCAGATGCTGCACACCATGATTAACAACCCACGTCCTACTCGTGCAGAGGTTACAGATATTGCAAATGCAATCTATTATCGTACAGACGCGCTGATGTTGAGTGGTGAAACTGCATATGGAAAATATCCGGTAGAAGCTGTTAAGACAATGGCTAAGATTGCTGCACAGGCTGAAAAGGATAAAATGGAAGAAAATGATATTCAGATTCCTTTGACTCCGGAAAATACAGATGTTACTGCATTCCTTGCTAAACAGGCTGTACGTTCTACTACATTGATGCCGATTCGTGCTATCATTACTGACTGTTTCAGTGGTTTGACTGCTCGTAACCTGGCTGCTTTCCGTGGAAAATATCCTGTGTTGGCTGTATGTTAATAAGGAAAAGACTATGCGTCATCTGGCATTATCTTATGGAGTGGAAGCTATCTATATGCCAGAAAAAGCCAGTGGTCAGGAATATTATTTCACAGCATTGCGTAAATTGATTGCTGATGGAGTTCTTTCAGATAAAGACATGGTGGCTTATTTGAGCGGAGGAAAGAAAGGTACTCATACTTCATTCCTTGAAATCAATCAGGTAGGCGATGTGTTGGACAGTGAAGATGAATATGTTTTACCCAACCGTAACCGTTACTTATAATATATATGAAAGAAACGGACGCTCTGGACGACTATATACTTCAGCATATAGATGAAGAAGGAGAATACTTGAAGGCTTTATACCGGGCGACGCATGTTAAACTTTTGCGTCCCCGTATGGCTTCAGGGCATCTGCAAGGACGTATGCTGAAAATGTTTGTACAGATGATACGTCCGAAACAAGTGCTTGAGATAGGTACTTACAGCGGATATTCCGCTCTCTGTCTGGCAGAAGGACTGGAAGAAGGGGCTATGCTCCATACTTTCGAGATAAATGATGAGCAAGAGGATTTTACACGTCCGTGGCTGGAAAATTCATTGTATGCCGATAAAATAAAGTTCTATATAGGTGATGCATTGAAGATTGTGCCTGATATGGACGTAACATTTGATCTTGCTTTTGTTGACGGTAATAAGCGTTTTTATGTAGAGTATTATGAGATGATTCTGAAAAAGATGAATTCAGGAGCTATATTATAGCCGATAATACTTTGTGGGACGGACATGTACTTGAACCCGAACCTCATCATACAGATACGCAAACTATCGGTATTAAGAAGTTTAATGATTTGGTGGCGGCCGATACACGTGTAGAAAAAGTTATATTGCCTTTACGTGACGGCTTAACATCATACGTAAAAAGTAATTATTTATATGGAAACAACCAGACAAAATAAAATCGCTCGGCTCATTCAGAAAGAGCTGAGTGATATTTTCTTGCTGCAAACAAAGGCGATGCACGGTGTATTGGTTTCAGTCAGTGTTGTGCGTATTAGCCCGGATATGAGTTACGCTCGTGTATATCTTAGCGTGTTCCCGTCGGAACGTAGTGAGGAAATCGTAAAAAATATCAATGACAATATGAAGTCGATTCGTTTTGAGTTGGGAAATCGGGTACGTCATCAGTTGCGTATTATTCCGGAACTTAAATTCTTTGTCGACGATTCGCTGGATTATGCTGCTCATATCGATGAGCTGCTTAAGAAATAAACTCTCTTGTTCACCACAGGCTGCATCATTCTATTTCTTTTTGTTATAGAAGTGCGGTCTGTGGTGAAAAATTAATACACCATGAATTTCCCCTTTTACATAGCTCGAAGATATTTGTTTTCCAAGAAATCGCATAATGCTATCAATGTGATTTCGGCTATTTCCGTATGTGGAGTGGCACTTGCTACGCTGGCACTGGTATGTACGTTGTCTGTATTCAATGGGTTTCAAGATTTGGTAACTACATTTTTTACAGCCTTCGATCCGCAATTGAAGATTACTGCTGTTCGCGGAAAGGTATTTGACGGGCAAGATAAGCGAGTGCTTCAGCTCAAAAAAATGCCAGACGTAGAAGTTTATTCCGAGTCTTTGGAAGACAATGTAATGGTGCAATATCAAGGCAGACAGGCTATGGCGGTGGTGAAAGGAGTTGAAGATAACTTTGATCAGCTGACTCCCATAGACAGTATTCTTTTTGGAAGAGGTGATTTACTGCTTCATGATGAGGTTGTTGATTATGCTATTCCTGGTATTCAATTGCTTTCTACATTAGGCTCAGGTATCCGTTTTCTGGATCCGTTGGAAATATACGCTCCCCGTCGTGGTGCAAAGGTAAATATGGCAAATCCTTCTACAGCTTTTGTTACCGGTAATTTATTTTCATCGGGACTGGTTTTTGCTGTAAACCAGGAAAAATATGATGCTTCTTACATACTGACATCAATAGATTTTGCCCGACGTTTATTTCAATATACTACAGAGGTCAGTGCAATAAATCTGAAACTGAAAGCTGGAGCAGATACGGATGCAGTAAAAAAACATATACAAGATTTGTTAGGTGATGATTTCCTGGTACAAGACCGTTACGAGCAGCAGGCAGATACCTATCGTATAATGGAGATAGAAAAGCTTATTTCTTACCTGTTTCTTACCTTCATCCTGATGATTGCATGTTTCAATGTGATAGGTTCTCTCTCGATGCTCATTATTGATAAGCGCGATGATGTTGTGACCTTGCGCAATTTGGGTGCGAGCGATCGGCAGATAGTGCGTATCTTTTTGTTCGAAGGACGTATGATATCGTTTTTCGGAGCGTTTGCAGGAGTTGTATTAGGTTTGCTGCTTTGTTGGTTGCAGCAAGAATATGGCCTGATAGCTTTGGGAAGCTCTGGAAGCTTTGTAGTTGATGCTTATCCGGTAAGTGTACATGCATCAGATGTACTTCTTATTTTTATTACCGTATTATTGATTGGTTTTCTGTCGGTATGGTATCCTGTACGTTTTCTTAGTAAACGGTTGCTGAATAAGTAGGAATTGATTTATATCTGCAATAGAAAGTTAATAAAGACATTATAAAAAAACGGACCTGTAGAGCTTTCTGCACAGGTCCGTTTTTGTGTAGTATGCTCGGCATGAGTATTAGCTAACGGGTGCAAGTCCCCAATGAGCCCTAATAGCGGGAATCATACAGCCAATAGCAAGGGTGTCCATCGTGAGGTGGAA
>ENA-OQBJ01000787-OQBJ01000787.1-human-gut-metagenome-genome-assembly--contig:-NODE-787-length-15160-cov-2.348101_pt1 | contig 15160 bp, 22 predicted proteins | sample MGYA00242743_ERZ504545 | MGnify/ENA primary metagenome ERZ504545 (study PRJEB26092, sample SAMD00036252) | human gut metagenome | host: Homo sapiens | study: EMG produced TPA metagenomics assembly of...
ATTAAAAAGTGTTTCAAAAATGACAGCAGCTGTAAAAAATATGGAAACGGTCAGCTACGGTGCACAGCTTTCTTTTTTGCACTGTATGGATGCTTTTGAAGAAGAAAGCCGTCCGATGGTAGAATTTCTGAGCGCATATACCATGGAACGCGGCTCATGCTATCAGATAGGTACCGGCAGCTATGCGTCCTGCTTTGATGACCGTTATGTGATGATTTCTGTGCAGAATATGGATGAATTTTTTGAGGCTGTTGGCAGCAGGAGTTCTTTTGTCGTACGAACTGGAGAGAAGAAAAACTGTGGCACTGCCAGGAGGGGATGCCACAGTATGAAATGAAGCTTTTACGGAAAGCAGATGGCCTAAAGGTACAGATGTACGCGGATCCCATTTTATTGAGCAGAAAATATTTGTATCTTCTTTCAGAAAAAAATACAATTTACCGAATCCCAAGGGAAGAGATAGCAGAAGTCTGCGAATTCCTGGAATATATGGAGCGATGTCCGGACGGAGTCTGTGAAATTGCAAAAGAAGATATCCCGACCTTCTGCCAGGGACTTCTCCCGGTGTTGGAGGAACATTTTAAGGTAAAAAAAGAAGAAAAGCTGGAATTACAGCAGTATCTTCCGCCGCAGGTGGAATTTCAGATTTATCTGGATGCGCCGCAGCATGATATGATTACCTGCGAACTTCTGGCTGTCTATGGCGAGAAAAAATACAATGTTTTTGCAGATGCAAACGATATCCATCAGCTTTCCCATGGCCGTGATGTACGGAAAGAAGCAGCGGCAAACCAGCTCGTTCGATCCTGTTTCAGCGCCTATGATGCGCGGAAACATCAGATGCTTCTCCAGGGAGCCGATGAGATGTATGAGTTTTTAAGCAGCGGTATGGAAGATCTGCAGAAACTGGGCGAAATTTTTGTTTCTGACCGGTTAAAAGCGATCCGTGTCATCCCGGCCCCGAAAGTTTCTGTCGGTGTATCCCTCGCAGAAAATGTACTGGAACTTCATTTGAATCCGGGCAATTTTGGCATGGAGGAACTGGCAGAGATTCTTTCAAAATATGACCGGAAAAAGAAATTTTACCGCCTGAGGACCGGTGAATTTATGGATATGGACGAGGACGGTATCCGCGTTCTCTCGGAACTGCGGGAAAATCTGCAGATCTCCGAGGCAAAGCTGAAGAGAGGCGAGATCACAATTCCGAAATACCGAGCACTCTACCTCGATACCCGTTTAAAAGAGCAGGATGATCTTCAGGTTGAGAAAAACCGCGAGTTCCGTATGCTGATCCGAAATATGAAAACTGCAGAGGAGAACGATTTTGAACTTCCGGACAATCTGCAGGCACAGCTCCGTGAATATCAGAAAACAGGATTCTGGTGGCTGAAAACCTTATGCCAGAACGGCTTTGGCGGTATTCTGGCGGATGATATGGGACTTGGAAAGACGCTGCAGACCATCGCCTTTCTCTTATCTGAAATGCAGGAAGCACCCGAAAATGCAAATCGTCGCTCTTTGATCGTTGCACCGGCATCTCTCGTCTATAACTGGGAGAGCGAATGTGCCCGCTTTGCTCCGGAGCTGCAGACGAGACTCGTCGCCGGCACACAGGAACAGAGGAAAGAGATGATCCAAAATGCCGGTATGCAGGATATTTTGATTACCTCGTACGATTTGCTCCGCCGCGATATCGAACTGTATCAGGATCTCCCGTTCTTCTGCGAGATCATTGATGAGGCGCAGTTCATCAAAAATCACGCAACGCAGGGAGCAAAAGCCGTGAAAACGATCCATGCATCGTTCCGCCTGGCATTAACCGGAACACCGGTAGAAAACCAGTTAAGTGAACTATGGAGCATCTTTGATTATCTGATGCCGGGATTTCTCTATGGATATCAGAAATTCCGCGAGCAGTTTGAACTTCCGATTGTGCGGAACGGCGACGAAGAAAGATTAGAACGTCTGCAAAAGATGATCCGTCCGTTTATTCTGCGCCGTCTGAAGAAGGAAGTGCTGAAGGATCTGCCGGACAAAATTGAGAAAAATATGGCTGCCTGCATGGAACAGAAGCAGAAGGAGCTGTATCATGCACATGCCCAGCGGCTGGCGCTTATACTGCAGAACCAGACAGAGGAAGAATTTGCCGATTCCAGGTTCCAGGTGCTCTCTGAACTGACGCGGCTGCGTCAGCTCTGCTGTGATCCTGCGCTTGTTTACGAAAATTACGAAGGCGGTTCGGCAAAACTCGATCTCTGCATCGAGCTGATTCAGAGTGCCGTGGAATCCGGCCACAAAATCCTGCTGTTCTCCCAGTTCACTTCGATGATCGAGATCCTGACCGCGCGTCTGCAGGAAGAAAGCATCAGCTACTTTGTCCTGCAGGGAAGCACGAAAAAAGAGCAGCGTGCACAAATGGTGGAACAGTTCAACCGGGATGACACGTCTGTATTCTGTATTTCCCTAAAAGCAGGCGGAACCGGCCTGAACCTGACCGGCGCGGATATCGTCATCCATTACGATCCATGGTGGAATGTTGCAGTTGAAAATCAGGCGACAGACCGTGCACATCGTATTGGGCAGAAAAATGTTGTGACGGTATACAAATTGATTGCAAAAGGAACCATCGAGGAAAAAATCATCAAGCTTCAGCAGAGGAAAAAAGAGCTGGCGGAAGAGATCCTTTCCGGTGATGAAATTAAGACAGCATCCTTTCAGAGAGAGGAACTGCTTGAGCTTTTGGAAGAACGGTTCTGAAACCGCAAAAAGCAGAAAAAGATTTGATGTAAGGACGAAATGCAGCAGCAATGCAGGAAAATATAAAAGGGATACGTTTCTGTCATACCCTGAAAACGGGCGGACAGGAAACGTATCCCTTTTACAGTAATAGTCTATTCGAAACCAATCTTACAGAAGCTGAATATTCATCACATCCATCACCTCTCGTGTCTCCATCGGCCATACCGAGCACTGTACCTCTCCGATGTGCGCTTTGCGCAGGAAAAACATACAGATACGGGACTGTCCGATACCGCCGCCGATTGTCTGCGGGAGAGTGCCGTTCAGAATAGATTTCTGGAAGGGAAGCTTCGCGCGGGACTGGCATCCGCACTCCTTTAACTGGGCGCGGAGAGCATCTGCGTTGACGCGGATACCCATGGAGGAGAGCTCAAGGGCGATGTCAAGCACTGGATAATAAACGATCAGATCGCCGTTTAAGGACCAGTCGTCGTAGTCCGGGGAACGTCCGTCCTGACGCTCTCCGGAAGCAAGCACGCCGCCGATCTGCATAATAAAGACAGCACCTTTTTCTTTGGTGATTGTATACTCTCTTTCCTTTGGAGTCAGATCCGGATAGCGATCCTCAAGTTCCTGGGAAGTGATAAAGAAAATTTCATCCGGCAGAATGGTTTCGATGTAGTCGTACTGGTCTGCCATATGTTTTTCCGTGTTTTTCAGTGCCTCATAGATATCTTTTACGGTACTCTTTAAGAAATCAAGATTGCGTTCTTCCGGGGACATGATTTTTTCCCAGTCCCACTGATCCACGTAAACGGAGTGAATGTTGTCGGTCACCTCGTCCTGGCGGATGGCGTTCATATCGGTGTAGATGCCTTCTCCCTCAGAGAAGCCGTATTTGTGAAGTGCATACCGTTTCCATTTTGCCAGAGACTGAACAATTTCAGCGGTTTTCTTGGTACCCTGATCCTTTAACTCAAAAGAAACCGGGTGTTCTACGCCATTCAGATTGTCATTCAAGCCGGTTTCCGGCTGTACAAAAAGTGGAGCTGTTACACGGAGCAGATGCAGACGATGTGTCAGCTCATGCTGGAAATAATCCTTTACTGTTTTAATTGCCACCTGTGTATCGTGGAGGTTTAATGCAGATTTGTAACCCTGCGGAATAATAATTTCTCCCATTACTTTAAAACCCTCTTGTTTTAGATTTGCTTTTCGAATCATGCCTTCTCAAAAAGCTTCAAATTTAGTTTACCATGTTTTCCCTGGAAAGCAAGGAAAAGATACGAAAAAACCAAAGATAGTAAAGAATTTTTTCGACATATTTTCCTTGCTGAATTTCTCCCCGGAAATACGAAATTTTCCGAAAATCAGAGCGCTTATGAAAGAGGCGGAATTATTCGGAAACCCACTGGCGCAGAAACGCTGCGGACTGTTCGATGAACGATAACTGATCCGGTGCATCGAAATGCTCGATGGCGAGATAACCGTCGTAATCGCACGCTTCTAAATCTGTAAGAAGCTTTGCCATCGGCAGATATCCCGTTCCGGCCGGTGTCTGGCCAAGGCCGCGGCAGAAACGTCCGTGAACGAGCGGACTTTCGGCACGATCCTTACAGTGAACATGGACAATATAATCCTTCAGAAGCCAGGCAGCATACGAAACATCCTCATCACTGAAAGCAAAATTTCCGATATCAAGCGTATACCGCAGCCCCGGCACGTGCTCCATAAACCAGAGCAGCGGATATGTGCGTGCAAACGGCTGTAAAAAACCGTCAAAGTCCTCTAAGGTAATCGAAACGCCACGTAAAGCCGCATATTCGGCGAGTGAGGAAAGCGCATGTACCATATTTTGAATCGATTTGTTTTTGGCCATAAAAGTACTCGTTGCCTCATAGGTGCTGCTGCAGGCTGCAAGCTCTGCCGCTTCGGCAGTTTCAAGCGCGCCTGCAACAAACAGGACACGCGAAACTTGCTGCGATGCCGCAGTATCGAGCATCTGCTGTGCTCTGCCAAGATCCGTATCATGGGAAAAATCAAAGGTTTCATGCATACAGCTGATCACCAGCCCCGCATCGGAAAGCATCGGGGCAATGACCTCTCTTTCTGATGCAAACAGACTGTAGTTCATCTCAACAGCCGAAATTCCCTGCTCCCTGCAGAACGCGAGCACTTCCGGAATCGTCTTACCGGACTGCTCACACGCCTGTAGAATGTGTTCGTAAAAAACGGAAAGCTTTCTCATATAACATTTCCTCCTGATTTATGCAATGTGTACACAGATTCCATCCGCGTATTGCAGAACATTTTTGATCGTGAAATCAGACCCCTGTTTTGAAAAAATCAAACGGGATACAGATATCGGTAAACTGCAGCTGCTATTTTTGGTGTGAAGAAAGATACACTTCCTCCGTAGATGGATTCACCCATGCATTATCCAGTGGTGCCGGTCTTCGTACTACAGGAACGCACCAGCGTACCCCATTTTTGATAATCTTCTGAATCACCGGCATATGGTAAATGGGGTATTCCTCGTGTCCCGGCTGAAAATAGAAAATTTTGCCCAGCCCACGTGTAAAGGTGCATCCGCTGCGGAACACCTCACCGCCTGCAAACCATCCCGTAAATACCACATCATCCGGTTTGGGAATATCAAAAAACTCCCCATACATCTCTTCCTCCGGAATATCCACCCATGCCGGAATTCCCTGCGCGATCGGATGGGTCGGACACGTACAGAACAGTCTCTCACGATCCCCATCCGCCACCGAAGCGTCATACTTGTTCCGAGAAGCTTCCGCATAATCTTGGAATAATGCCCTGAATGCAGAACTACCAGCCCCATTCCGGCCAGCACATGACGCCGAACCCGCTCGGCCACATCGTCCGAGAACTCCTCCTGCAGCATATGATTCCAGAACACCAGCACATCGGTATTTGCCAGCACTTCTTCCGTCAGCCCATGCTCCTTCTCGTCAAACACAGCCGTCCGAACCGAAAGCTCCTCCTCTTGTCTCAGAAACTTTGCAATACAGGTGTGAATCCCGTCCGGATAAATCTCTTTCACTTTCTCCTGCGTTCGCTCATGCTGAAACTCATTCCAGACCGTAACTCGTATCATTCGTCCATCCTCCTTCTATAAGAAAAAAATGTATCATTTTCAAAAAATTATCGATAGCAAATCTTGAAAATAATGAAAAAAGCAGTCGTTCACACTCTGCGGTACTGAATTTTTGCGTTATTTTCTGGCCTTACTATAAATTATACTCGTGCTATACCAATATTTCAATTCACAAATTCCTTGACATCCCCTCCGAAATCCCGTATACTAAACAATGCGCAGCCGGGGAGATAGCGGTGCCCTGTACCCGCAATCCGCTACAGCGGGGGTGATGCCAATCCGAGGGCTCTTTCATTGCGAAGCTGCCTTCTATAAGTGACGTTGACGTCTGGGTCTTACGCAACAGGACTCCATGAACCGTGTCAGGGCAGGAATGCAGCAGCACTAAGTGGAATCTCCTGTGTGCCGTGAGGGTGCCTGGGCCGAGTAGGCTGTAGGAGTAACGTTCGTGGTGAGAGTTCGAAGTGCGGCGCGCATAAAAAAGAAAATCCAAGGAAGCCTGAACCCCAGACTTCCTTTTTTTCGTACAAAAAATAGAAACTCCCGCGCTTTCTTCCCCCGAACTATTGTGAGAACGAAAAAAATAGGGTATAATGTAAACATTCCATAATACTGCCAAGAAACAAGAAGCAGTCGTGAAAATCTAATAAAGAACAGGATGGGAAAAGTCATATGTTAAGAATTGGTCTGTTAACAAGCGGCGGAGACTGCCAGGCATTAAATGCGACCATGCGCGGAGTCGTAAAAGGCCTTGCAAACAATGTAAAAGATCTCGAAGTATACGGATTCATGAACGGCTATAAAGGCTCATCTACAGCGATTACCGCATGCTCAGTGCAAAAGATTTTTCCGGTATATTAACACAGGGAGGAACTATTCTCGGAACCTCACGTCAGCCGTTTAAGCTGATGCGTACCCCGGATGCAAACGGTCTGGACAAAGTGGAAGCAATGAAGCATACCTACCACAAGCTCCTTCTGGACTGCTTGTCATTCTTGGCGGAAACGGAACCCAGAAAACAGCAAACCTCTTGAGAGAGGAAGGACTGAATATTATCCATCCTTCCGAAAACCATCGATAATGATATCTACGGAACGGATATGCCTCGGTTTCTACAGTGCCGTCAATATTGCATCCGATGCGATCGACTGCATCCATACAACAGCCTCCTCTCACCAGAGAGTTTTTATCGTAGAGGTTATGGGTCATAAAGTAGGCTGGCTGACTCTGTATGCCGGAATCGCAAGCGGCGCAGACGTTATCCTGATTCCGGAAATTCCATACGATATTGAAAAAGTATGCGAGGCTATCAACAGACGAAAAGAGCGCGGAAGTGGATTCACCATTCTTGCCGTTGCCGAGGGTGCAATTGCAAAAGAAGACGCAGCACTTCCGAAGAAAGAGCTGAAAAAACGTCAGGAAGAAATCGCAAAGAAATACCCGTCCGTATCCTACAAGATCGCAGAAGAGATCGAGGCAAAGACAGGCATGGAAATCCGCGTCACCGTACCGGGCCACATGCAGCGAGGCGGCAGCCCGTGTCCGTATGACCGTGTCCTTTCCACAAGACTCGGATCCGAGGCAGCACAGCTTATTCTGGACAAACAGTACGGCTACATGGTCGGAATGGTCAACGGAAAAGTAAAGAAAATTCCGCTGGGCGAGTGCGCCGGAAAATTAAAGACCGTAGATCCGAATGCACAGGAAGTCCTGCAGGCAAAACGGATGGGAATCAGCTTCGGCGATTGATGCGTTCCCGAAAAAGGCAAGGAAAAAGAACGGAGGCCTTAAAGCAAGAAGAACAAGGTCTCCGTTCTTCTGCTGCACTGCTGTCCAAAAGAAACTGCCGGCGGCAGGCTTCCATGCCGATGCAATAAAAGGAGAAAAATTTTATGAGCTATACTGCTCTGTACCGAAAATTCCGTCCTTCCACCTTTGAGGATGTAAAAGGACAGGATCACATTGTAACAACATTAAAAAATCAGATCCGCGCGGACCGCATCGGTCATGCGTACCTGTTCTGCGGAACCCGCGGAACAGGAAAACGACGATCGCCAAGATTCTCGCCCGCTCGGTCAACTGCGAACATCCCGTGGACGGAAGCCCGTGCAACGAATGTCCGACGTGTAAGGCGATTCTGGCGGGCGTTTCCACGAACGTCATCGAGATCGACGCGGCATCGAACAACGGTGTCGACAACATCCGTGAAATCCGTGAGGAGGTAGCCTACCGGCCGACACAGGGACGGTATAAAGTCTATATCATCGACGAGGTGCATATGCTTTCTACCGGAGCGTTCAATGCACTCTTAAAAACCCTGGAGGAGCCGCCGTCCTATGTCATCTTCATTCTGGCGACCACAGAGGCAAACAAAATCCCGGTGACGATCCTTTCCAGATGCCAGCGGTACGATTTCCGCCGCATCACGATCGATACCATCGCGGCGCGTCTTAGTGAACTGATGGAAAAAGAGGGCGTGGACGTCGAAGAAAAAGCCATCCGCTACGTCGCAAAGGCGGGCGACGGCTCCATGCGAGACGCGTTAAGCCTCCTGGACCAGTGCATCGCCTTCTACCTCGGCAGAAGCTGACGTACGATAAAGTCCTTGAGGTTCTCGGAACTGTTGATACCGAAATCTTCAGCCAGATGCTCCGTACGATCCTCGCCGGGGATGTAACGGGAAGCATCCGCACGCTGGAAACCCTTTTAAACCGCGGAAAAGAGCTGGGACAGTTCGTTACCGACTTTACGTGGTATCTGCGGAATCTGCTGTTGGTAAAAAGCGCAGATGAAACCGAAGAACTGCTCGACGTCTCTACAGAAAACCTGAAGCTCTTAAAAGAAGAGAGCACGATGGTAGACGATGAGACGCTGATCCACTATATCCGCGTTTTATCCGAGCTCTCCGGCCAGCTCCGCTATGCGGCGCAGAAGCGCGTGCTCGTTGAGGTGGCGCTCGTCAAACTCTGCAAACCGCAGATGGAGCAGAACCTCGAATCCGTGCTGGAGCGTCTTAGGATTCTCGAAGAAAAAATGGAGCGCGGAATCCCGATGATGGTGACAAATGCACCGGGAGCAGGAAACGGCAGTGCAGGAGGCTCCGGAGCGGCCGGAGACGGCTATGCGGCGGCAGAAACACCGCAGAGTGCACCGGCACCAGTGAAAGCCGCACCAGCGGATTTACAGCGCATCAGCGCGTCCTGGAAGGCAATTGTCGGCCAGACAAGCGGCATGTTCCGCCAGTTTCTGCAGGGCGCCGTTCCGAAATACAACAGCGAGACGGGGCGACGCCAAACTGTTTGTTGAGTTTGCAGACCAGCTCGCATCCATCTACGTTGAGCGGCCGGAGGCAGCCGATGAGATCCGCACCATTATTGAACAGATGACTGGAAAAACCGTAGAGGTCCAGCTCATTTTAGCAGACCAGCATGCAAACGCCGCGCTCTCCACGATTTCCGTGGATGATGCACTGACGCAGGCGATTCATGGAATCCCGGTCGAGGAGGACGACGAGAGCGACTTCGACGACGGGGAAGAATAGATTAAAAACAAATTTTTCAGGAGGATATTACCCATGGCAAAAAGAGGAGGATTCCCGGGAGGAATGCCGGGCAACATGAACAATCTGATGAAGCAGGCTCAGAAAATGCAGAAGCAGATGGAAGAGAACCAGAAAGCACTGGAGGAGAAAGAGTTCACTGCGACAGCAGGCGGCGGAGCGTAGAAGTAACCATTTCCGGTAAAAAAGAAGTAACCAAAGTTAAAATCAGCGAAGATGCCGTAGATCCGGACGACGTAGAAATGCTCGAGGATCTGATCATGGCAGCAACCAACGAAGCACTGCGCAAAGTTGAGGACGAGGCAGCCAAAGCTATGGCAAACTTGCCGGCGGACTCGGCAGCATGGGCGGAGGATTCCCGTTCTGATGGATTACTACAGCGGATACATCAATCAGTTGATCGAGCAGCTGTCCCATCTGCCTGGAATCGGTGTGAAAACCGCACAGAGCTGGCATTTCATATCATGAATATGCCGGCCGACCAGGCAAAACGGCTGGCCGATTCGATCACAGAAGCAAAATCCCACGTCCAGTACTGCAAGTGCTGCCAGACCCTGACCGACAAAGAGCTGTGCCCGATCTGCGCAAATGTCAAGCGCGACCACAGCGTGATCATGGTGGTGGAGACGACGCAGGATCTTGCGGCATATGAAAAAACCGGAAAATACGACGGCGTTTACCACGTCCTGCACGGGGCCATCTCCCGATGCTGGGGATTGGGCCGGACGACATCCGGTTAAAAGAGCTGATGCAGCGCCTCCAGGGCGATGTCTCGGAGGTTATCGTTGCCACGAACTCCAGCCTGGAGGGCGAGACAACGGCCATGTACATCAGCAAGCTGATCAAGCCGACCGGTATCAAGGTGACGCGGATTGCAAGCGGCGTTCCGGTGGGCGGCGATCTGGAAAATATTGACGAAGTCACCCTTCTGCGTGCGTTAGAGGGCAGAACGGAGCTGTAATTATGGGCAGAAAAAAAGTGACATCCAGTGATGTCGCAGCAGCCTCAGGCGTATCCCAGGCGACGGTCTCCATGATCCTGAACCGGCGGGAAAACGTTTCGTTCTCGCGGGAAACAGTAGAAAAAGTGGAGGCGGCGGCAAAAGAGCTGGGCTACCAGATTCCGCGGCGGAAGATGAGAAGAGAGTCGAACGGCAACAAGCTGATCGTCGTCTTCTGTCCGACGCTGACGAATCCTTACTATGTGATGCTGCTGCACGGCATCGAAGAAGTTGCAAAAGAGAAGAATTACGGGGTCTTTGTCTGCAATACGCAGAGGGACCTGAAAATCGAAGAGAATTATCTTCGGATGATGAAGAGTGTGCGCCCGCGCGGCATTATCTACACCTGCAATCCGAGCAGAAGCTGCAAGGAAAAAGTGGAGGAGCTGGCCGCGGAGATTCCGCTTGTCATCATCAACAACCGGGAAGAACTGCTGGAAATTGATGCGGTCGAGCTGAACAATGCAAAACCCGGCAGGCTGATGGCACGCCACCTGCTGGAACTGGGACACCGGCATGTGGCGTTTGTTTCACCTCCGCTGACTTCCAAACAGGGTCAGCGCCTGAAACGCGTGGAAGGCTTTGTGCGCGAGTTTGAGGAGGCAGGATACGGCGACGGCGTGATCGTCAAATCGGCGGATGAGGACCTCGACGAAGTGATCCCGAGCATGGATTCTGAGTACAAGATGGGCTATTATCTGACGAAGGAACTGCTGCGGGAGGACAAGAACCTTACGGCAATCGTCGGCATGAATGATATGATCGCGTTCGGGATCATGGACGCCGTGCTCGAGAGCAAACTGCGCATTCCGGCGGATATTTCCGTAGTGGGATGTGACAACACCGTCTATTCCAGCTTCCGCTCGATTTCCCTGACGACGATCGACCACTATGTGCCATTGAAGGGCCGCGATGCGTGCGATATCATCCTGCGGAAAATCCAGTCTCTTCGGGAAAGCCAGGACGGCAATGAACCCTTAAGCACGTATCATGTCGAGTATGAGCCGAAACTGATCGTGCGGCGCAGCACTTCGTATGCAAGAACCGAAAATTAAAAAAATAAATAGGACGGCTGAAATTATTATTAATAATTTTGAATAAAACAGCTCCGGCGCAAACCGGGAAAACACAAAGAAAAGGAAAAACCGGAAAAAATGAGAAAAAATCCGCCAGAGTAATTTATAAAATGGTATTTATAAATGATAAAATTAATTAATAAAAATGAGGCCGACTTGACGGAAAAACCAAACATATCTATACTGGAGATAACAGAAAAACGGAGCCGTTCTGCGGAAAACAACAGGCCCCGAAACCTTACGAAAGTATGAATATGGGAGGAAAAACAACATGAGATTTTTCATCGACACAGCAAAAGTAGAGGACATTAAAAAGGCAAACGACATGGGCGTTATCTGCGGCGTTACCACCAACCCGTCCCTGATCGCAAAAGAAGGACGTGACTTCAAAGAGGTCATCAAAGAGATCACCGAGATCGTAGACGGACCGATCAGCGGCGAGGTAAAAGCTACCACAACAGATGCAGAAGGCATGATCAAAGAAGGCCGTGAGATCGCAGCCATCCATCCAAACATGGTTGTTAAAATCCCGATGACCGTAGAAGGACTCAAAGCTGTTAAAGTTCTGAGCGCAGAGGGCATCAAGACAAACGTAACCCTGATCTTCTCCGCAAACCAGGCACTTCTGGCTGCAAGAGCAGGTGCAACTTATGTTTCCCCATTCCTTGGAAGACTCGATGACATCAGCACCCGCGGCGTTGATCTGATCCGTGAAATCGTTGAGATCTTCGACGTAGCCGGCATCGACACCGAGATCATCGCAGCAAGCGTCCGCAACCCGATCCACGTAACCGACTGCGCACTGGCTGGTGCAGACATTGCAACTGTTCCATACAACGTAATCGTACAGATGACCAAACATCCTCTGACCGACGCCGGAATCGCAAAATTCCAGGCTGACTACAAAGCTGTATTCGGCGAATAAGACCTAAACATGATTGCATAAAAGCTGGAAATATGGTATTGTGAACGAAGTGAACAATAGCGATATTTCCAGCTTTTGATTCCGATCCAACTAAACAAGGAGAAAAGACATGAACAAGTTAGAACTTCAGAAGACGGCCAATGAGATCCGCAAAGGGATCGTCAGCGGCGTTCATGCAGCAAAGGCCGGCCATCCGGGCGGATCTCTGTCTGCAGCCGATATTTTCACGTATCTGTATTTTGAAGAAATGAACGTGGACCCGAAAAATCCAAAAGATCCGGACCGCGATCGTTTTGTACTTTCGAAAGGCCACACAGCGCCGGGACTCTACGCAGCACTGGCTGAAAAAGGTTACTTCCCGAAAGAAGACCTGCTGACCTTCGTCACCTTGGCTCTTACCTGCAGGGACATCCGGATATGAAACATATCCCGGGCGTTGATATGTCAAGCGGTTCCCTCGGACAGGGAATCTCCGCAGCAGTCGGAATGGCACTCGGTGCAAAACTGCAGAACAAAGCATTTCGTGTTTATACACTTCTTGGCGATGGTGAAATCCAGGAAGGACAGGTCTGGGAGGCAGCCATGTTTGCCGGAGCAAAACATCTGGACAACCTCGTTGTGATCGTAGACAACAACGGACTTCAGATCGACGGAAACGTAGCAGATGTCAACAGCCCGTACCCGATCGACAAAAAATTCGAGGCATTCAACTTCCACGTAATCAACGTAGCGGACGGCAACGATTTCGATCAGCTGAAAGCTGCATTTGATGAGGCGCGCACCGTAACAGGCATGCCGACCGCCATCATCACAAAGACCGTAAAAGGAAAAGGCGTTTCCTTCATGGAGAACCAGGTAGGCTGGCACGGAAAAGCTCCGAACGATGAAGAGTACGCAATTGCTATGGCAGAACTGGAAAAGGCAGGTGAAGCGTTATGTCAGAAGTAAAGAAAATCGCAACAAGAGAAAGTTACGGTAATGCACTGGTTGAGCTTGGCGCAGAGCATGACAATCTGATCGTACTCGACGCTGACCTTGCAGCAGCAACCAAGACCGGTGTGTTCAAAAAAGCATATCCGGACCGCCACATCGACTGTGGTATCGCAGAATGTAATATGATGGGAATCGCTGCCGGTCTTTCCACCACAGGCATCGTTCCGTTCGCAAGCACCTTCGCGATGTTTGCCGCAGGCCGTGCGTTTGAGCAGGTGCGCAACTCTATCGGATACCCGCATCTGAACGTAAAAATCGGTGCTACCCATGCCGGAATTTCCGTAGGAGAAGACGGCGCAACACATCAGTGCAATGAGGATATCGCCCTGATGAGAACCATCCCGGGCATGGTCATCCTGAACCCGGCAGATGATGTAGAGGCAAAAGCCTGCGTGAAAGCAGCTTATGAATACAACGGACCGGTTTACCTTCGTTTCGGACGTCTGGCAGTGCCGGTGATCAACGACAGACCGGATTACAAATTTGAGCTCGGAAAAGGCGTTGTTCTCCGTGAAGGCAAGGATGTCACCATCGTTGCAACAGGCCTTTGCGTAAGCTCCGCTCTGGAAGCAGCAGAGAAACTTGCCGCAGACGGCATTGATGCCAAGATCATCAACATCCACACCATCAAACCGCTGGATGAGGAGCTGATCGTTGCAGCAGCAAAAGAGACCGGCAAAGTCGTAACCGTAGAAGAGCACTCGGTGATCGGAGGTCTTGGAAGCGCAGTCTGCGACGCACTGGCAGAGAAATGCCCGGTTCCGGTGAAGAAAATCGGTGTACAGGACGTCTTCGGAGAGTCCGGCCCGGCAGCCGCTCTTCTTGCAAAATACAAACTCGACGGCGAGGGCGTTTACGAGCAGGTAAAAGAGTTCTGTAAATAAGATTTTTCGAAATAAATGACAAAAGAAAACAGGCAGAGGCCACACCGGAAAACGGTGCAGTCTCTGCCTGTTTTGTTGTCTGCAGTTTTTCTTAAAGCAGAAGTTCGCTTGTCCCGGCCGCCTCAAGTTCCCGGCAGGCGAGCAGGATTCCCTGAGAGATGGATTCCGCCATATGGAAAATCGTGGCAAGCCGGGTTGTCTGCAGAAGAAGCTGTTCAAAACTGCCCGATACATTCACAATGCCTGTGATAAAAATATCTCCGACCTCGGGCAGCGTCTTCCCTGCCCCCGCGCCCGGCCGGATTGCCCCGTTTCCGATCGTGATGTATCCCTGATGACGCCGCGAACCAAGCGAAGCATCAATCGCAACGAGCAGTGCCTCCGGGTGGCGGGAATGGATGTACGAAATCCGGTCCGGTAGATTCAGGGCGTGCACCGGGTCATCCAGCGTTCCGTAGACATGAAAAATGCGGCTGCAGTACGGCGAAAGCTGGTACCCGATCAGCGGTCCTAAGGAATCCCCAGTGATCCGGTCGCTTCCGATGCAGAGAAATACCAGTTCACGGAACATGCGTCCGTCCTTTTGAATGCAGTAAGAAAACAGCGACGCCAGCTCTTCGCTGGCGCTGCGGCTTCGCTCATTGATGTAGTAAACTTCGGCGTCTTTTTTTCGAAACATGACCGGTACCTGCCTTTCAGAAGAATCATCCACAGTTTAACCGTATATGGTATAAACTATTCCTGTAATGAAAAAACATGACATGCCTCCGGTGCAGAAAACGGGAAAACAGTCGGAAAAACCGTGACACGCCTCGACCCAAACGATTCTTTCGCGAACATCGTGATAAGTAAGGCAAAAG
>ENA-OQBJ01000788-OQBJ01000788.1-human-gut-metagenome-genome-assembly--contig:-NODE-788-length-15144-cov-12.935806_pt1 | contig 15144 bp, 15 predicted proteins | sample MGYA00242743_ERZ504545 | MGnify/ENA primary metagenome ERZ504545 (study PRJEB26092, sample SAMD00036252) | human gut metagenome | host: Homo sapiens | study: EMG produced TPA metagenomics assembly of...
TTCACCCTCGTGGAAAAAGGTGAATACTATGACGCAAACTTCATCAGGCAAGACCCAAGGGTCGTTAAATATAATTAACGTTAAAAAATACGCTCAAAGCTTGCTCAATTAGAGTAAAACAGGGCGTATGGCGTCTCCAAGAGTACAAGCTCGCTAGGCGTCCCGACAGATTTACAATCTGGCGAGACACCTAGCGGACTTCCCCGCTTGCGAAAGTTCAGTCCTTTACTTCTCAGGAATAATCTCGAAGATTTCTGCAGAGCCTTCTATCTGAAGCTTGGCAGCCTTCTTCACCAATTCCACCTTGCAGAATGAACTGTCGATGGTGGTAGTGGCAAGAACCTTGCCCTTGGCGTTCAGCTGGCGACATACCAATGATTTGCCTGGAGCCAACTTCAACAGCAGGGTGTAACTCTTTACATCCTTCTCAATACCCATGGTAAGGGTGCCCTTGTTGGTGAATGAGGTGCATGGATTCTCATCGAAACCATACATCGCTGCCTCCAGATTGTCAGCCTCTACTGGGAAGTTCAAACGCTCTGGAGTGGTTGGATTCACCTCGAAGGTGCGGACAGCTGCCCAGTTGCGCTTGTCTGACTTCAACTTCTTGATACGGATATAACGGGCCTCAACAGGAGAATCGGTCTTCCAGTTGATGATATACTGCTTCTTCAACTCGCCTGTCAGCGCCTTCCATTCCTTTCTGTCTACAGAATATTCCAATACGGTGTTGTCGAAGTAATCTACATCATCCACAGAGTTACGGCCCTGGAGGATTCTTACCTCTGATACCTGACGAACGCAGCCCAGGTCAGCACCAATCCAGTCGCCTGTATTCTGACCGTTACCCGATGTATAATAGGTGGTAGAATCGTTGTCGAACATTGCCTTGCTCTGGGTGGTTTTCAAAGTGGCATAGGTACCGATACCCTTATAGAAGGCAGGAACCTTACCGGTCAACTTCTTGAAGAAGCCAGATGCCATATCGTCCATAGACTGCTCGTAGAATGGCTGCAATACCATGGTTCCAGACTTATGCTTCTCGTAGGCAGCCACGTCTTCCTTGCTCATGCGGTTGTTTACGTAGCCCTCCCAGAATGCCTGGTCGTTACCAGCCTTATATTCCTTGATAAGACTCATGGTCTTCAAGCCACGCTCACCCAACTTGCCAAACTCTGTCAACCATGGGCGGAGTTCCTTCATCAGCAGGGCATTCTTGCAGTTTGCCTCCATCTGGGCTGGTGCATTCTTTACTCTTACAAACTCATTCTGCAGAGCATTGAACTGAGCATCGGTGAAGTTGTCGATGCGGAAGCTCTTGGTCTCCCATGACTCGATGCGGCGATAACCGGTCTCGGTATCGCAAGAGTGCATGGCGAAGGTGCGATATGCCTCGTGTGCCTCAGGAGTGAGATCTACCAGGCCACGCTCCCAGTTGTCCAACGGATTATAGTTGGCGATGTTCCATGCATAATCAGCCACACCATAGAGAGCCAGCTTAGAAGCCTCTCCGTGCTCCATAGGGTTGCTTACGAAGCCGCAGAGATCCTTGTTGGTCAGGTCGGTCTGCAAACCATAGGTAGGACCTGCATGATGATATGGCGTGCATAATCGGTTACAGGGAAGTTCCACCAGTAATAAGCAGGGCGCTTGATGCGGGAGTTCACCCAGTCGAGGGTCTCGCGGGTCAAGTCACTACATACCACATCACCCGTCCAGAATACATTGATAGATGGATCGAGGGTATTACCGAAGATAGCCAGAGAACCGGTTGGTTTTGGATTCGCCCAGAGACGGGTATAATCGGTAGGACACATCACGAGCGGTGTAACATCGCCCTTAGCCTTCACAAATTCCTTTGCCAGGCGGTTCAGGAGTTCCGACTGCTTCACTGGGTTGGCACCCTCGCCCGAAATATCATCAAAGAAGATGGCGAAAGAGCGCACACCGAGGTCGTACATCAGATCGAGCTTGTGAACCAGGTTCTGATAGTCTTCCTCGTTCCACTTGATATCCTGTCCTGGATGGATAGCCCACACGAAATCTACACGGTTGCGACGGCAAGCCTGTACGAGTTCGCTGATGTTCTTAGCCTCTTTCTCTGGATAAGGCAAGCGCCAGTTAGGGCAGCTGTGATAAGGATCATCCTTTGGACCATAGAGATAGGTGTTCATCTTGTTCTTTCCATAATAGTCGATGAGGGAAAGACGCACCTGATGAGACCAAGGCTCACCATAGAAGCCCTCTACCACACCACGGTTTGGAAGATCAGGGTAGTCGTTGCAAGTGGTATAAGGCATCTGGCCCTTAGCCATCTCGCTGTTTACAATCTGGCGCAAGGTCTGCAAGCCATAGAATGCACCACGCTCGTCGTATCCCACAATCTGGATACCCTTGGCATCAACCTTCAGGCTGTAAGCACCCGATACCGGCTTCACACCAGCCTTAGCTGCAAGTTTTTCACCGAAATCGATGGTCAGGCGAATGCCCTTGGCGTTAGCGGTCAGGAACTTCACATCATCCGCAAACTTACCTTTCTTGTCGATTACCTTGACACCCTTCTGCAGGTCGAGTCGGTTAGCAGCATCCACATTCAGGAGATGTGGTGTAGGACTCACGATGAGTCCGTGATGATCCAGTTTCTTACCAGGAATCATGTGTACGTCCTGCTTCTCAGAACGCTGGCCGCTCAGGTCTTGTGCCTGAGTGCCTTGTGCAAATGCAGCCATCAGGAGGGCTGCCATCAACATTTTTCTAGTCATAATGAATAGTTGGTTTTAATATTAAGCTTATAATTTTTATTATTTCATAGGTGAAAGACGCTTTCAACATTCTTATTCGTCTGTTCTGCGAATTCCTCCTCACTCACTCCGTAGGCTTTCGCCAGAGTCTTAAGCACTTCTATCACGAAAGCGCTCTCGTTGCGCTTGCCACGATAAGGGACGGGAGCCATATACGGGCTGTCGGTCTCCAGGATGATGCGATTCATCGGAACTGCAGCCGGAAGGTCTTCTCTGAGATGACTGCTCTTGAAGGTGGATACACCGCCGATGCCCAACACGAAGTTATCAAAAGAGAGAAGCTCTTCTGCCTCCTTCTGATTGCCAGTGAAGCAGTGGAACACGCCGCCAGGCAGGTCTTTCTGATACTTCCTGAGCAGATGCACCATCTCGTTCTGTGCCTTGCGGCAATGAATCATCAGGGGAAGTCGGGTTTCTACCGACCATTTCACCTGTTCCTCGAATGCTTCCAGCTGCTCGTGCTCGAACTCACGGCTCCAGTAATAATCGAGTCCGATTTCGCCAATGGCTATGAAATCGGAAATTTGCATCTTTCGGAGTTCAGCCAGCTGTTCCTTCCAGTCAGCCTTCACCTCTTCAGGATGCAGACCAATCATCGGATAAGCATAGCCCGGATATTCCTTAGCCAATGCCAGTACCGCGTGTGTGGTCTTCACATCGATGGCAGGCAAGAACACCTTGCTTACCCCCGCTTCCTTGGCACGGGCGAAAGCCTCCGCCCTATCCTCATCAAACTCCTCCGCATCGAAATGCGTATGTGTATCTATTACTTTGAACATTGAACTGTCAACTATAAACTATTAATTATCAACTAGTACTGTCGCTTCATCATTTTCTGAGCATACTTTGCCAATTCCTCCTTACGCTCAGCAGGCACATTCACGGCATCCAGATACTTCTTGCTCTGCTCGAAATAATAAGCAATCTTATCCTGCGCCATTTTGTCGATACCAATCTCGTTGTAGAGACGGGTAACGGCAGCCACCTTCTCCTTGCGGTCGAACTCCTCGGCATCCACCCACTTCTGCAGTTCTGCACGCTGAGCGTCGTTGGCATGGTTGAAAGCATTGATGAGCATATACGTCTTCTTGTTGGATGTGATATCGCCACCAATCTCCTTACCGAACACCTTGGTATCGCCGTAAACATCGAGGTAATCATCCTGCAACTGGAACGCCAATCCGATCTGCTCACCAAACTTATACAGGTTCTCTGCATCCTCATCAGAAGCATCGGCAAGGATTGCACCCATCTTCAAGCACAAGCCAGGAGTACGCTGGTCTTGAGGCGGATCATCTCGATATATTCCTCCTCCTTCACATCATTACGGTTTTCAAACTCCATATCAAACTGCTGACCTTCACCAATTTCCAGGGCAGTGGAAGTAAAGAGTTTCAACACCTTGGCAAGATGCTTTTCATCACATTGAGCCATACGCTCATAAGCCAGAACGAGCATGCTGTCGCCCGAAAGGATTGCCGTATTGGCATCCCATTTCTTATGAACCGTTTCATGACCGCGACGCAAATCAGCATTGTCCATCAGGTCATCATGCAGCAAAGTATAGTTATGATAAGTTTCCAGGGCAACGGCATTCATCAGAATCTTCTCAGGATTGTCCTTGAAAAGATTGTAGCCCAGAAGCATGAGCGTAGGACGAATACGCTTGCCACCCATAGAAAGAACGTATCTGATAGGCTCATAAAGAGACTTTGGCTTTCTTTCGTAAGGCAAATTAGCCAGAAACTCATTTACCATGCTTAAAATTTCATCTGCTGTCTTCATAATAATGTATAATTTATAATGTATAATTTACAATGAACAATTTATAATTTATAGCTGGAACACTACCGGGATGGCAATCATCGTGCGACAGACCTTGCCTTTATCGATGCCCGGTTTCCACTTCGGCATCATCTTCATCACCCTCAAAGCCTCGTTGTCGAGCAATGGATCTACCGAAGTGCTTACCTTGATATTGGCAACACTTCCATCCTTGTTTACGATAAAGGATACCACTACGGTTCCCTGAATCTTACTCTTCTGGGCAGCTACAGGGTACTTCAGGTTCTTGGTAAGCCACTGCATGAAGGCAGACCAGCCACCAGGAAACTGCGGTATCTTCTGCACGACGGTCAGTTTGATAGGAGCCTCAGCTCCCGGATTCTCAATGGGAGTTTCAGGAACCGCTTCCTTCACCTCAGATCCATCCACTACACCCGAGCCGTCGCCGATAACCAGTTCGCTGGTTGTAGAACTGATTTTCTGCGGTGCCTTCTGAGTCTGTTGCTCGGCAGCCTTCACTTCCTGGGTAATTGACTTAGAAGCAGGAGCCGAAACAGCCTCTGCACTCACCATATCTTTCTGGTCGGGACGAGCCGACATTTCCAGATCCTGTGAGAGATCTTCCATCGATTCCGACAAGTCATCATCTCCCTGCTGACCTCTCTGATATTGGAGTCCTACGAAGATGAAAGTAAAAGCCAGCAGCAACCCCAGCAGAAAAAATGTAACCCGCTTATCTTCCAGTTGTGCGCTATTTGATTTCTTAATTTCCACAATAAAAACCGTTTAAAATCGTTATTTCCTACGAAAACATTGCAAAATTACTTCTTATTATTGAAAAAAGCAGTATCTTTGCCAAAGAATTAGAAAATTTAAATGAAAAAATATGTAATTTCCGCAATATTGACGCTTTTTGCGACAATTATTGATGCTCAAGAGAGCCAAACGGGGTATAATTTCCTTCGCTTGCCGGTGAGTGCCCATGCAGCTGCTCTGGGTGGCGACAACATCACCTTGATAGAAGATGATGAGCACTCATATTCCATAATCCGGCTCTCCTGTCATCAGTAAACGACAAGACGGTCAATCTCAATTATATGAACTATATGTCGGGGGTGAACACTGCCTCGGCTAGTTTCAACCGTATTGTCAACGACAAGGCTTCGTGGGCTGTTTCGGCTCAGCTTGTTGACTACGGCAAGATGAAAGAGACGGATGAGAACAACATCCAGATGGGTGAGTTCTCGGCAAAGGACATTGCCGTTGCGGGTTACTTCTCTTATATGCTCGGTGAAAAGTTTGCGGGTGGTATTACCGCCAAATTCATCACTTCGTATATTGGCGATTACAATTCTATCGCTGTGGGAGTGGATCTGGGCATCAACTATTACGACCCGGAAACGGAATGGTCGGTTTCATGTGCGGCAAAGAATCTGGGTGGACAGCTGAAAGCTTACGACAATGAATATGAGAAGATGCCGATCGACCTGCAGTTGGGTGTGACGAAACGCTTCGCCAACGCACCGTTCAGGTATCAGCCACACTGGTCAACCTGAACCATTGGGACAGCAGTCTTCGTGATCATGCCGTAGTAGGTGCCGACATTCTGCTTTCGGAGAGCCTGTGGATAGTGCCGGCTACAACTTCCGGAGAGCCAACGAGATGAAAATCAGCACCTCAGAAGATGAGGAAAGCAGTCATGGAGCCGGTTTCTCTGTGGGTGGCGGTATCAACCTGGAGCGCTTCCATCTGAACGTTGCCTACGGCAAATATCACGTCAGTAGCAACAGTCTCATGCTGAACGTAAGTTACAGATTATAAATTATACATTAAAGTTAGTTCGAAATTATGAAGAAAATAACAATAGCAATAGACGGATACTCTTCTTGCGGTAAGAGTACGATGCAAAGGATCTTGCCAAGGAAATAGGTTATGTTTATGTAGATACGGGCGCCATGTACCGCTCGGTAACCCTCTATGCACTGCGTCATCAGCTCTTCGAAGCAGATGGAGCCGTAAAGACTGAAGAACTGCAGAAGGAGATGAAGAACATCAGCATCTCATTCAAGTTTAATGCAACAACCGGTCGCCCAGACTGCTATCTGAACGGCGAACTGGTAGAAAAGGAAATCCGTTCGTTAGAGGTTTCCAACCACGTTAGTCCGATTGCCGCCGTTCCTTTCGTCAGAGAGGCGCTGGTAGAACTGCAGCAGAAGATGGGCGAAGACAAGGGTATCGTGATGGATGGTCGCGATATAGGTACCACCGTGTTCCCTAATGCCGAACTGAAGATTTTCGTAACAGCCAGTTCACAGGTGAGAGCACAGCGCCGTTTCGATGAACTGAAGGAGAAAGGAATGCCAGCCGACTTCGATGCGATTCTGAAGAATGTAGAGGAGCGCGACTATATCGATAGCCACCGCGAGACTTCCCCACTCAGAAAAGCAGATGATGCCATCACGCTCGACAACAGCAACATGACCATTTCTGAACAGAAGGCATGGCTGATGGAACAATATCAAAAAGCAATAGCAGAATAAGCTACAGAGAAGAGACTGCCGGGTTATTAATGCAAAAATACGTTAAATATACTACTTTTGCCGATAAATTTATTTTATTCGATGAAAAGATTTGGAAAAAAAAACTTCAATTTAGTATCTTTGCAATCATATTAACAAGGTAGTAATGATATAGATTATAAATTTTGAGTTAATTACTGTTTTTTGAAGGTGATAGGTCTTCGGGAGAAGATTTATCACCTGTTTTATTTTCAGACAGTTTATAAAAGATAAACCCACTTGACGTCGTGAAACACGACACCAAATGGGTTAACTGATTAATAACCAATATATTAAGTTTTTCAACCAACGATAAAACTATCCTCTACCCATATACGGTGAAACACCGTACCAAGTATATCAAGTAGCTGATAATCAATATTTTAACTCTTATTACAAAAGAGCAGAGTTTTCCTTGATAATCTTATCCTTGCACTCTTCCATCAGCACTTCGGCGTACTGGTAGCACCACAGATACCTACCGTTTCCACATCCTTGAACCAGTTCATATCTATTTCGTCAGCACTTTCTATCTGGTAGCTGTTGGCATTCACGCTCTTGCATTCCTTGAAAAGCACCTTGCCGTTCGAACTCTTTCTGCCACTCACAAAGAGGATGACATCATGCTTGCTGGCAAAGGCAGCGATGTTAGGCATGCGGTTAGCCACCTGACGGCAGATGGTATCGAAACTCTTGAAGACAGCGCCCTCAACAATATGCTCCTGGCAATATTCGATGATGCGGTGGAACTCATCGAGACTCTTGGTAGTCTGGGAGTAAAGATAGATATCTTTAGAGAAATCCAGCTGACCGGTTTCCTTCAGCTGCTTCACATCCTCAAACTTCTCTACCACGATGGCATGACTCTCCGTCTGCCCCACCAGTCCGAGCACCTCAGCATGCCCGTTCTTGCCGAAAATCACGATCTGTGCCTCCGGATTGTTGACATACTGCTTCTTGATGCGGCGCTGCAACTGGAGCACCACAGGACAGGTAGCATCGATGATTTCAATGTTATTTCGCTCAGCAAGGGCATAAGTTTCAGGCGGTTCACCATGAGCACGGAGCAAGACCTTTACGCCCTGCAGTTCCTCCATCTGCTCATGGTCTATCGTGATGAGTCCCGCTTCATGCAGGCGCTCCACCTCCATACCGTTATGCACAATATCGCCCAGGCAGTAAAGTTTACCGCCTTAGCCAACTCCTCTTCAGCTTTCTTGATGGCAGTTGTTACGCCAAAGCAGAACCCACTGCCGTTATCTATTTCTATCTGCACGATATTCATTTTTAAATCATTGTACATAAATCTTCACCACCACCTTAGCATGGTCAGGGTCATTCGTAATTATGAGGATACGAGGGTGTCTGACACGCGATTTCTTCAAGTCGCAGCCACAGCCGTCACCTTCATCTTAACGGTCTCTCCTGGCTGAATCTTACTCTTCTTCAGTTTCACCTGCAAGCCCATCGTAAACATCTGCATGCTGCGGATATCCAGTTCCGACTTACCCTTATTGGTAATCAGAATCTCACCCTTCAGTTTCTTCTTTCCATTGAAACTACCCAGATTGAGATCGGTGGCAGACATCTCTATCTTCGGAGCCAGTGCCTTCTTGGCTGGAGTCATGTTTTCGAAACCAGGAAGAAGAACGGCTGATACCACGATTTCCTTCTCAGGCGCAATCTTATCGCCAGGACGCTCACCGAGATAAACCGATGTCTGGTTCAAGCCCAGGTCGCGCAGTTTCTTGGAATCCAACACGAAACTGATTTCGGCAGAATGACGCGGAGCCACCTTGGAAGGCGATACGAAAGCATGAAGATAGGGTGGCAGATGCATCACTACCGGCTCCAGTAATTCGTCGGTAGGATTGAAGATATGGATGCGCTGAACCGGACGGTCGCCACGGTTCACGTCATCAAACTCCACCTCCTGGACATCACTCTTGATGACACCCAGCATCTCATCGTAAGAACCAGCGAAATCTACTACGCTGCCCACTACCTTTCCCCTCATAGAGAGGATGAACGGCTCTTCATCCGCATTGGTATAGAGGCAAACCTGCTTGGTGAAAGTACCCATCTGCTTGGCATCGTATACCGCCTTGATGACGAAACTTTCGCCGGCAGCTATGCTCGTCTTCGGATAATCTACCTCCGTACATCCGCAGCTTTTCAATACATTGTTGATAACCAACGGCTTGTGCCCGTCATTCTTCAGCACGAATTCGGCAGTTACAGGCTTGTGGAACACCACCTGTCCGCAGTCTACCACCTCGTGCTGGGTTGTAATCTTCTGTGCTGATGCAGGCAGCGCCAACAGCGCTGAGAGCATCCATATATTCATCCGTTTCATACTATTCTATTTTAAATTATCAATCTATAAACTTTTAACTATCAATTATTAACTTTCAATTCATAGGTCTCTGTGCGGCCACCAAATTCCGGACTGTAGGTACACTCAGCGATGCAAGTTCCGCTCTGATAGTCGCCCTTTCTATCCACGTAATACTCCATTTCTACGATGTGCTTACCTTTAGATAAACGATCGAAATAGAAATTTGTTGCATGATCTCTTGGAGAAACATAGCAGCCTATGCCCCACTGATAGCCACTCTTCTGGTTAACCGGCTCCAGGCATGCCGCACGCTTATCCGTAATCTGCACAAAGTCATAGTCGCGGTCGGCGGTGATGATGAGCGTTACCTTCACCTTCTCGCCTACCTGCGCATTGCCCTTGCTCTCAGATTCGGCTGGAACGATGACACGGCGCACCTTGATGCCCGACTCCATGGAACCGATTTCGCTGATAGGCTGCTTAAACTCTGCATAGACAGCTCCCCAGCTGGTATAATCGCTCTTTTTGTCGATGCTCAGCTTAGATGCCTTGCCCGGTCTTTCGGTCTTCACATAGCCCAAAGTAGTGGAATCCTGCGGCATCGGCAGCAGCTTGCCGTCCAGTTTCAGAACGCATTCTCAGCCTTCCTGCTCCAGTTGCTCTCATTGCCCTTCATAAAGGCGTAGACGGCATCCACGGTGTTCACTGGCGTATCCCAAACCTGGGTGCGTTTCGACATCAGGAGCCAGCGCTGCAGTTCCTCAATGGTCTGCTTGTCGTTCGGTTTCAGCATCTGCATCGCCTCTATCACGGATACCTGGGTAGGAATCTTATAGTTTCTCCAGCTGTAGAGTGCCTTGCGGGTATCGTAGTAGCGGCCCATCTCCTCGCGGTAAACGGCATATTCGTTCACGCTCTGCAGATATTCGCCTGCCTTCTCGCGGTAAGCAGCATTCTGCTGGCTGTTTCTGGCGAGTACCACGGCAGCACGCGCCTTGCCATAGATGGAGAAATCACCGGTCATCTTCGACATCTTGTCCAGGAGATAAGCCTTATCCTGCTCCAGATTCAGCTTCATCTTTCTGCCATCCATCGAAAGGATGTAGAGATAATGAAGCGCCTGTTCGCTAGGATTCACCTTCTGCTTTTTCTCCTCCTGCTTCTTCATTTCTCTTACTTCCTGTGCTGTTTGCCAGGAGAGATAATCGATGGCGGAAGTCAGCATCCGGGCGGTTGATTTCTGCACACCTGCGATGGCATTCAATCGAACCATCATTTCGGCTACCGATGTAGTCATATACCGGCTGCCTTCATTCCCTTCCACCAGGAGAAGGAACCGTCAGGGTTCTGCAACTTCTTCAGCTTCTCCACCTGATTCTGCAGGCGGATGCTCTCCTGAGTGAGATTTTCCAGCGAGAGATGCTTCTGTACATGGTTTGTGATAGTATTGGCATAGATGGCAGACATCAGCGAGATGGCGTCCTCCCCATCCGGATTACTGATGGCTGGCAGCGCCTTCACCATCAGCCAACTTGGGTTATTGGTGTACTCGATGGTTACCTTTGCCTCTTCAACGCCCTTCGCCTGCTTGCCCTCCTTGTTCAGGAAGAGTTTGCTCAGGTCGAAGCTCTGCTCACCCTTCTGATGCAGGGTGATAGGCAGGGTGTTCACCACGAGTTCACGGTTGCTCAAAACCGGCAGATAGTGCTGTTCACCATCGCTGTAGCCATTACCGGCAGCCACCACCTTATTAATATATACGCCTTCTTTCAGTCCCTGGACATCAAAGGAGATGGTAGCAGAGCCCTCGGCATCGATGCTGTAATTCTGCGTCTTCTGCCAAACCACCTTGTTGGTCTCCGGGTCGAGAATCTGCATACGGGTGTTGCCGCTCACCTTCTTGTCGGAAGTATTGAAGAGTTTCACCACGATGGTGCTCTTATCGCCCTCACGCAGGAAGCGAGGCATGTTAGGCTGCACCATCACGGTCTTCTGAGCCACAGCCTCATCCACCAGCAAACCATTGCGCATCTCCTTGTCATGAGCCAAGCCCATGAACTTCCAGGTAGTCACGCTCTCCGGCAGGGTAAACCTGATGGCTACGTTGCCATTGTTGTCGCTCTCCAAGGCAGGATAGAAGAAGGCGGTCTCGTTCATATTCTCACGCACCTGCACCTTGTCGAGGAATTGTCTTGCATCTGAGCCAGAACCACCGGCAAACTGCGGCATCTCCTCTACTACATCAAAAACCTTGTTGGCAGATGGAGCAGCCGCTCCGACACGGGTCATTTTAGAGCTGCGAATCCAGATGCCTTTCGCTTCTTCTCGAACCACCTCGTCTTTTTGTATACGAACAGACTCAACGGTTCCGCCAGAAGAACGTTCCAACTTGCTCAGCTCCACCGCTTGCATATAGGCATAATAGCTAAAGAATTTGCCATCAAACTTATCTACATCCAGTTGTTTCTGGTCAAAATATTTAGTAGGATAAACACCCAATAAATCCATCGTATAATACCACAGATTACTCGTCCAGTAGCAGCTTGGCAACCATTGGCTGAATCCGAGCGACATTTTCCAGGAATGCGGGGCTATCTGGTCGAGCGACTTGTCATAGAGTACGCTCATCAGCTGCGCCTTGGCTGGCTTGCCGTCAGGGGTAGTAATCTTCAGCGTCCACTCCTCCTTCTGTCCAGGGGTCAGACGGTTGCGGAAGGTCTTCCAGGCGATATTCAGTTTCTTCTCAGGCAAAGGACGGGCGATGCTCATCATTCGGGTATAGCACTTACCTTGCTTCACGAAACTATAGTTCAGTACGATGCCCGACGCATATTCCTCCTTGTAGGTGAAAGGCAGAGTCACGATGCTGTCGCCCAACTCCCAGGCGCCCTTCTCCAGCAGTTTGTTGCCGGCGATGATGGAATATACGATGTGCGCTCCGTTCTCCGAAGAGCCACCTGAATATAGACCGGCTTGCCATCACGAGGGAAAGTCTTCGCCGTCTGATAATACCATTCGGTAGTTGGCTCCACCGGATGGGTATCCTTCATGCTGAAGAGCGTGAACTTCTGCTGCAGGGTATCCTGTCCGCAGATTGCCTCCAACTGATGAACGCCAGATTTCCAAACGAGGGAAGAAGAGGCAGAGGAAGAAGCATATTCCTTGATAGAAACCGGTGCATTCGCCTCGGCATCCTTCCATTCGCCCTTATCAATGCGATATTTCAACCTACTAGAAATCGGCATACCACTGGCATTGCGGTAAGCGAAGGTCACCGTCTTCAGACTGTCTGTTTCGATACGCTTAGGAAGATTCACCGTGAGGATGGTTGGCTTGGTGCCCAGAGGCAGACTCATCACGCCCTCGTGGCTCTCGCCGCTGATGTCGGTAACGATGGCTGAGACCTCGAAGTTGAAGAAACGGGCGATGCGCATGAACTCGCTCATATCAGCCTCGTCTTTTCCTGACAAGGAAGCCTCCAGCGGAATCTCTACGTCGAAGGTTCCGTCCTCACGAGTCACGCAACTGTCTGTCTTTACCAGCTGTCCGGCAGAGCCTGCGCCCCACCACCAAAGCTGGTTTCTGCGAGTCACCTGATACGCTACCTTGGCACCCTGTACAGGTATACCGGCATAGGTCTTGGCTGTAGCCTTCACCACTACAGTATCGCCCCAGTTATATTTCTCATTCACCTTCGGGAAGGTAATCTCGAAGGTTGGACGCTTGTATTCCTCCACTCTTACATATTTTGTTACCGTTCCATTCACGGAGATGAAATACAGTCCCGTCTGTCCCTCCTTCGGCAATTCGAAATCTACGGAAGCCGTACCGTATTCATCGGTAGTAGCCTTCTGCTCAGCCACCTGCTTCCCGTTAGCATCTCGCAGGATAAAATTCAGTTCCATGCTCTTGCCAGGCACACTGGCATCCAAGCCCTTCTTCACGATGTAGGAAATGGCTGAGGCATGCACGGTCTGACCCGGGCGATAGATGCTGCGGTCGGTAAACAGCTGATGTTTAATCTTGTCATCCTTCCGTTCGTAATAGCGGGTGCGAGAAAGATAGATATCCTTGGCAGGCGTAAACTTGTCATTGCTGGTGGAAATCAAGACGTTTCCATCCACATTCTTGAAGTAAGCCTCGCCGTTCTCATCGGTAGTCAAGCGAGCATGAACCAGTCTCTTCCACTTGCCCGTCTTCACATCATAATCCCTGTCATAGAGCATGATTTTCGCACCCGGTACAGGCTGTCCATCGGTAGCATTCACCACTACATAGCGATGTTTGTCATCAGGCAACTGCTGGATCATCACCGCCAGATTGCTGACATAGAAGAGTTCTCGCTGCGGAGCGATGCCGGTATTATCCGAAGTCACCTCCATCAGATAGGCACCCAGTGGCAGATTGCCACCGATTTCGATGGAATCCTTCACCGTTTCATAATCCGGCCGACCGTAGTAGTCGCGGCTAAAATCCTTCTGATGCAGCTTCGTAGTCTTCTTCAGGAGCATCTTATAGGTAGCCTCATCCTGCGCATTATAATCGTTATCTGCCGTAATATTGAGGCGGGAGATGCTGATTTTCAGGTTCTGGAGATTACGCACATCCAGCTGCACCCAAACCTTCTCCCCAGGTCGCAATACCTGCGGCATATCCTTCACCCGGAACATCGGTTCGGTAAGTCGCTTCTGCGCATTTCTCAGTTCGTTCATTCTCGACCATTCACCCCAGCGGCTCAGCGCATAGTTGATATAGTTGAGCTTATCCTGCGGTTTGGCATCGGTAGCACCTTCCATGAAGCGGAAATGCTCCACGGCAAGTTCGCCTGCCTCCGGAATATCCTGATAAATCTGGATGAGCGAGTCGATGATCTGCAGATACTTCGATTTCTTCACCTCTCTCACGTCGTCCTGGCGGTATTTCTCGATGAGCTTATAGGCACAGAGACAAGCCGCACCCCGATTGCCCACCTTATTATAATAGGTGTACAGCTGCAGATACGCCTCCTTGCTGTCTGCCTCGAATCCGATGAGATGCAGCAGATCGTTGTTAAAGGAACTGCCATCCACGCCCTTCAGCGTCAATGGAACATACTCTGCAGATGTATGTCGGGCAAGAAGTTCAGGCTGTCCCAAGGCCTTCTTGAAGAACTCCTGGCTTTTCTTTTCGTTCATATCACGGTACACCTTGCCCAGCACGGCATATCTCACCGCCTTCAATGCGGGGTCGTTCACCTTCAGCACCTCTGCTTCCATCCGCTTCACGTTAGGCGTCAGCGAGTCAGCCGAAATCTCTTTCCAGAGTGTCATCTGTCTTATCTCAGCCGCCAGCAGCTGCCCGTAATCTTTGGCAGCCGAAGCCTTGGCGATGATTTTCTTCATCACCGCGATTTCGCTCTTAGGCTGGGCCTTCTGAGCATTGATTTCAGCTTGCTTCCACAAGTTGTCGTATGTCTGAGCCGCTACCTGCATCGTAGCAAAGAGGGCTATCAGAAGTGATAAAATGTTTCTTTTCATAAGCCAATTGTATTAAATGTTTATTAGAATGATGATAATCATCAAACTTTCATTGCAAAAAATCAAAAAAACTTATTTTTCTAAACCCCGAAACTTTAAACTTTTTACCTAATCTTTGACCAATTTCTACCGACGACCCCCGAATT
>ENA-OQBJ01000789-OQBJ01000789.1-human-gut-metagenome-genome-assembly--contig:-NODE-789-length-15134-cov-2.550810_pt1 | contig 15134 bp, 19 predicted proteins | sample MGYA00242743_ERZ504545 | MGnify/ENA primary metagenome ERZ504545 (study PRJEB26092, sample SAMD00036252) | human gut metagenome | host: Homo sapiens | study: EMG produced TPA metagenomics assembly of...
ATTTTTTTCAAAAAAACTTATTTTTGCGTATTTTCTGCCATTTTCAGAAGTGCTCTATTCTTCTATTTCGCGCTCGTCATTAGCGACTCTTTCAATATGCATCGCCAAATATCCTGTCTCGACTTCTTCTAATTTCACACCAAGGCTCTCACCTACCTGATCACAGACTGCCTGTGCCATTCCAAACGATTCTGGAAATTTCACTTCCATGTAATCATTCATATTCACCTTCAGCTTCTCACTGCTTAAGGCTCTTGCTACCATATAACGGATATGGTTCATCAGACGGTTATAGGATAACGATGCGATATCGATCGGCTTTCCAATTGCTTCTTCTACCATGCTGATACACTCTCTGACGGATCTTGCCATCTGCATCGCCTGCGATACTTTCTCATCCTCTATCGCCGAATGAATGTGAAGAGCCACATATCCAACCTCATCATCTTCTATATCAATGCCAAACTGCTTTTGAAGAAGCGGGCGGATACTTTCTGCCGCTTTGAATTCCATGTGAAATAATACACGGATATCCTCTGTGAGCGGATTACTGATCTGCTCATGATTCTGAATACGTTTTACTGCAAATGCAATATGGTCTGCAAGCGGGAACAATACCATACGGTCAATCTTCCCGAATATCTTTTCCGCCTCGTCGAGCACGGCATTCGTTACTTCTAAGAATTCCGGTGCGATGGACTTTACGATTTCTTTTGCCCCGCCCCGTTCTTTATATTTTTGGAGAGAATATAAACGGTCTTCTGGTCTTACTTCGATTCTTTCTGCAACTTTCCTGCCGAATCCGACTCCCTTTCCCATGATCAGGACTTCTTTGTGATCATCCTGATGGATGGCCATTACAGTATTATGATTTAAAACTTTTTCTATCCTGTACATCATACCCCCACTCGCATTTCCACATTAGATTCTTTTACGCTTCATAGATATCAATCGCGAAAAGCTCATCTCCTGCCTTGATCTCACCTTCATTCAGAAGACGGATCTTCTGGTTGTCTTCCAGCTCTGTGCAGAGAACCGGTGATGCTACAGACGGTGCATTCTCTCTCAGATAATCCAGATCCAACTTCAGCATCGGATCACCCTTCTTCACTGCCTGTCCGTTCTCAACGAAGCACTCGAATCCTTTTCCGTCCAGTTTTACTGTATCAATGCCAACATGGATCAGAAGGCTTACTCCGGATTCTGTCATAAATCCGATTGCATGCTTGGTATCGAATACGAAGCATACTTCTCCGTCTTCCGGTGCTCTTACGATCGCATCTTCCGGTGTCACAACAGCACCGTCTCCCATCATACGTCCGGCAAATGCTTCATCCGGCGTTGTGGAAAGATCTGCCGCAAGTCCTGTGATTGGACTTGAGATCACGATTGTATCTACTACTTCTTTTCTCCTGCCTTGTCTTCTATTGTAGCATCTTCTGATGCATTCTGACCAGTACTTTCTGTATCCTTCTGTGGCTCATACAGCTCTTTTGGCGCATGTTCCAGATAATCTTCCAGGTCCGCCTTAATAACTGTCACACTCGGCCCGTAAATGACCTGTACGCCCTGTCCACGGTGTACCACGCCCGATGCTCCGGTCGCCTTTAAGATTCCATCATTTACCAGATCCGGATTGCTTACCGTACAACGAAGTCTTGTCGCACAGCAGTCTACATCTTCAATGTTCGCAGATCCTCCAAGTCCTCTTGTGATCTCCGCACTCAGTGAATCTTCCGAACCAGCTGTTGCACCAGCTTCCGTATTGCCTGCTTTTCTCGCATTTACATCTGCTTTTGTATAAAGCTTTGTCTCTTCGTCATTATCTTCACGTCCCGGTGTCTTGAGATCTAACTTCTTGATCAGGAATGAGAAGATAAAGTAATACAGGAAGAAATAGATAATTCCTACCGGAATGATTCTGATCCAGCTTGTCTTCGCATTTCCCTGAAGGATACCGAATAACAGAAGATCTAAGAATCCACCGGAGAATGTAAGTCCTACCGCAATATTCAGGATATGTGCGATCATGTATGCACTACCTGCCAGTACCACCTGCACTGCAAAAAGAACCGGTGCCACGAACAGGAAAGAGAACTCCAGAGGCTCTGTGATACCTGTTAACATACATGTCAGTGCTGCGGAAAGAAGAAGTCCGCCTGCTGCTTTTTTCTTCTCTGGTTTTGCTGTACGGTACATTGCAAGTGCCGCTCCCGGAAGTCCGAAGATCATGAAGATGAACTCACCTGAGAAATATCTCGTTGCATCTGCGCTGAAATGCGTAATATGTGCAGAATCAGCAAGCTGTGCGAAGAAGATATTCTGACCTCCCTGGATCAGCTTTCCGCCGACTTCCATCGTTCCGCCGACAGCTGTCTGCCAGAATGGAAGATAGAATACATGGTGCAGACCGAATGGGATCAGTGCACGTTTTACAATACCGAAGATCAGTGTTCCAAAGTAACCCGTTCCTGTTACCAGACCACCCAGTGCATAGATACCGTTCTGCACGATTGGCCATACGAAATACATTGCGATTCCGACGAACATATAAGTAATCGTTGAAATGATCGGTACGAATCTGGAACCGCCGAAGAATGATAACGCATTCGGCAGTACGATCTTGTGGAAACGGTTGTGAAGTGCCGCAACACCAAGACCTACAATGATACCGCCAAACACACCCATCTGCAGTGTATTAATTCCACATACCGAAGCAATCGTTCCTTCAAGCACATTCTTGGAAATGGTTCCGTCTGCCGCGATCTTACCACTGATTTCAAGCATACTGTTAATAGAAATGTGCATAACAAAGTATGCGATCAGTGCAGATAACGCTGCAACTTCTTTCTCCTTCTTTGCCATACCGATGGCTACACCAACGGCAAAGATAAGCGGAAGGTTGTCGAAAATTGCACTTCCGACTTTGTTCATGATGATCAGCAGTGAATGAAGAAGTGTTCCTTCTCCTAAGATTCCCTGCAGTCCATAAGTTGCGATCGTTGTGGCATTGGTAAAAGAACTACCAAGGCCAAGGAGCAATCCTGCTACCGGAAGGATTGCGATCGGGAGCATTGAAGCTTCGCCCTACTCTTTGCAATACGCCAAAGATTTTGTCTTTCATAGTTTTTCTCCTTTTCTTTGTACAGGTATCTATGCATAGTGTAGGCTCTTTTGAAGATGCTATACGTGATGATGATTTTCACATCATTATAAGTACAAAAAAGAGACACTAACTCTGCATAAATACTACTAATTTATACATAGTTAATGCCTCGTTCACTAACAAGTAACATACTATATTAACATAATATCACCATTCACATATTCTGTCAATCCACTCATTTATTTTTTTATAACTTTCTCACCGAATTTCCGTCATTTAATTTTGCTGGAAAGCGATATGCATAATTCTTTGTCTGCCAGTTCTCATCATCCATCATACGCAGCAGATGATTTCCCGTAATCCGCCCCAGCTTATTTTTCGGATGTATGGCAGAGAGCAATTTTATATCTGTCGTATCCTGTAATTCCGCATCATCAAAGGATACAACAGACAGATCTTCCGGAACATGTATTCCCCTTTCTTCCAGGAACTCCAAATACACCCATGCGACTTCGTCATTGTAGATCAAAAAGTGCTGTACAATCCCTGGTATGACGATAAATATGTGCAAGTCCTTTTTTACTGAACTTATCTTCCATTTCTCTTGTGGAATACCAGCGGATACAGTCGTCATCGTATTTGATGCCATAATCGGACATACACTGTATAAATCCCTTATAACGTGCAATCCCCTGCATGTCATCATATTTCAGGATTCCTCCGATTTTCCGGTGTCCATGTTCGATCAATATCCTGGTAAGTTCATACGCTGCCCGTGTATCGGACGTTTCCACACTGTCAAATGCCATATTTTCATAATGGTTATGAATAAAAATTGTAGGGATATTTCTTTTCTTAATCTCTTCATACAAACGGATATTCGGGTTCGGAAATGCAGAGCGTGACCCTTCTATGATCAGTCCTGATACATTGTTCTTAAGCATTCCTTCCAGATACGCTGCCTCATCATTCAGACGATTCTTGGTAACCGCTACACCAATCCGATATCCTTTTTCGCTCAGGGATGATTCTATTCCGTCATATACCTCTGGAAAGAGATATTCGGAATAATAGCTCAAAAGTAACCCTACCTGCGGACGGTTGTCATCAATCAACTGTCCCTCATAAGACACATACGTTCCACTTCCCCTCACACGGGTGATCAGACCTTCTTCTTCCAGCTGCTGCAGTGCTGTCCTTACGGTCTGTCTGGAATAGCCAAATTTCTTCTGCAGACTCGTCTCTGAAGGAAACTTATCCATACTCTTGATCACTCCACTCGTGATCAAGGTATGTGCCCAGTTATATAATTTTTGATATTTTAAGCCTTCCTGATTCGTGTTCTTCATAACCTCTCCATATACCAATTACGGGCAAAAATATCAAAGAATGCCTTTGCCCGTAATGAATAAATAATTTTATTATTTGATAACTGTAAGTGATTCACGGTCTGCGAATACTGCTACGAAGATCAGGAATACAACTCCCTGGATCAGCTGCATCATCTGTGTTGAGAATCCCATCATTGTCAGTCCACTGTTCAGTACAACGTAAAGAAGAGATCCGACAACGATATTTTCAAATCTTACTTTTGCTCCACCGGAAATCGGCATACCACCTAATACCAGTGCGATCAGGATCTGTGTCTCTAACTGGTTACCACCGGAAGATGTAACAGATCCGACCTTGATAACGTTGATAAACGCTGCAAATCCTGTCAGTGCACCTGCCAGTACATACATGAGGAATTTCATTCTGTCTGTACGGATTCCTGAGAACATTGCTGCTTTTTCACCAGCTCCGATCGCTTTTAAATATGTTCCGAATTTTGTATAACGGAATGCGATAAATCCAATAACCAGAACAACTACTGTACAAGCCACTTTGAATCCTGTACTGTCATAATTGATCAATGTTGCAGAACCGGAAACAGGTGCATTCGTTGTCATATATTTGATAAATCCACGGAATAAGAACATGGTACAAATTGTAACAATGAATGATTTGATCTTACGGTATACGTAGAAGTATCCGTTGATCGCACCGATGATCACACCTGATGCAATACCACCAAGAATTGCAATTGCAATTCCATGTTTTGAAAGAATACATACAACGATTGAAAGCAATTACCAAGGATAGATCCCTGAGAAAAGTCCAGGCCGCCCATCGTCATAATGAAGAATACGCCCATAGCTGCAATCATTGTAACATATACCTGCGAGAATGCCAGTGACATATTTCCCATCATACGGAAATCTGTCAGGACATTGAACAGCAGGAAAATAACAACCAATCCTACGATTGGCAGGAGCGCACGAACCATCGCCATCTTAGACGCTTTCTTAAGCTGCTGCTCCTTATCGTTTGTTTTTGCACTTACTTGACTTCCCATAGTTGCCTCCTTATACCATCATCGAAATCAGACCATTTTCATCCAGGTTCTGATTACGTTCAAGTTCTCCACTGATTTTTCCATCTTTCATAATAATGATACGATCACTCATACCAATCAGCTCCATCAACTCTTCTGAGATCATGATGATGGATTTACCGTTCTTTCTCATCTGGTTCATCAACTGATAGATGTCCTGTTTTACCTTAATATCGATTCCTCGGGTAGGACTGTCCAGAACAACGATATCAGAATCTTTTCCGATCCATCTTGCAAGAACAACTTTCTGTTTGTTACCACCGGACAGATTTGAAACGAACTGGTTTACATCATTCATCTTTACAGACATCTGTTTTGCATATTTATCGGCAAACTCTCTACGTTTCTTATCGCTTAATATATGTGCTTTATTAGCAAGTTCATCTAATGATGGTAAGCAGATATTGTCACCGATACTCTGATTCAGCACAACCGACTCATTGTCACGGTCTTTGGATGTATAAGCAATGCTGTGCTTAATTGCTGTAGGAATATCGTTGATGTGTGTTCCGTCAGCCAGAACAACTTCACCTTCTCTGTCATAAGATGCACCGAAGATTGCTTTACCGATCTCATGCATACCTGATTCTGACAGACCACCGAATCCAAGGATCTCTCCTTTGTGTAAATCAAAGCTGATATCTTCGATCAGTCCTGGAACTGTAACATTCTTTACGGATAATACAACTTCATCTGATACTTTTTCACCATAGTCTGAACGATAGTAATCACCTGTTACCTCACGTCCAACCATCAGCTTCTTCAGATCATCTTCGTTCACATCTGCACTCTTAACCGTATCGATATATACACCATCCCGGAGGATTGTGATTGTATCGGATTTGTCGAGAATTTCCGGAAGGTCATGGGAAATAAAGATAACCGTATTTCCATTGTCACGAACACGATTCATCTGTTTATACAGTTCTTCACGTCCTTCCTGCGAAAGAGCAGTTGTCGTCTCATCGACAACGACGATCTTAGGATTAAAATATGTAGCTTTTACGATCTCAACCAGTTTACGGTCTTCGAAATTATAATCATCAATCATATCTCCTGCTTTGATCTTATCAAATCCATAGGATTGTAAAAGCTCATTTGCTTTTTTGTTCATTGCTGCGGTATTCTTGATCCCCAGATGAACGAACTGATCTTCATGTCCAAGGAAGATATTCTCTGCTACCGTCAGTCCGGAAAGAGTTCCAAGTTCCTGTACGATGATAGAAATACCTTCTTCATTTGCTTCTACCTGGTTCTTCGGATGAACTTCTTTTCCATCCAGAATGAACTGTCCACTTTCCAGTGTATAGATTCCTGTCAACATATTTGTCATTGTTGATTTACCGGATCCATTTTCACCGATCAGTGCGTGAACCTCACCTTTATTGATATTAAATGACACATCTTTCAACGCCTTCGTGATACCGAAGTTTTTAGAAACATGTTTTACCTGTAATCTCACTTCACTCATTGCTGTCTTCCTCCTTCTATTACTTGACAATCTCGCCTTTTGTAACCTTTGTTGTCAGAGTAACGATAATCAGCAGTGCAAATCCTGTAATAACGTCCTGGATCGCTGTAGGAGCACCAAGTGCGATGAACCGAAGAAATAATATTGAATTACGAAATTCACCGATGATAATAGCCTGCAGCGGCATACCATATTTCTTAAATGCCCAGACCGAAGAAACATCCCATAGTCGGTACGAAGTTTCGGCTCATAGATGCCATACCGGTAACCGCTACCATTGAAGAACCATAACTGATTGTCAGAATTGCCATTACTCCAAGGAATGCACCACTTAAAATGAATGCAAGTACCTTGTATTTATTAACATTAATACCCATGTTCTTGGCAACGAACTCATCACTACCAATTGCATAAGTATAAGTTCCGATTTTAGTGTAGTTTAAGAATATGTAAGCAACAACGCATGCTACCAATGCAAGGATAATATCCCAAGGCATACGTCCGAATGCTCTTAAGTGTGCCGGAAGTGTCTGTTCCACACCACCTGCCATGTAGTTTGCTAACGACTCATAGATGAGCGCCAGACCTGTTGTAACGATCATAGATGGAATTCTTAATTTTACATAGAAGATTCCGTTTAATAAACCAACGATAGTGCCTGTAAGAATACCTCCGACGATCAGTCCGAAATATCCTAAATTAAATTTTGTTGCCAATACGCAACCAACGATTGCGGAAAGCATGATATTTGCACCAATAGAGAAATCGAACATTCCCATTACCATTACGAAATAGAAACCAACCGCACCTACAGTGGCAATCAGACTGGCCTGAAAGTAATTGAGCATATTGGAAAATGAGCCGAAGTTATGTGGTGTCAATATTTTAAAGATTACCCAGGAAACAATTACAAGACCGATCAGGATTACATATCCCATTGTCTTTCCTGAGAGTTTTTTTAGTAGTGCCCATATTATCTACCTCTTCTTATTATCTTTTTAAAAGGGAAGGTGGCATCGCCTTTCTTGCGACGTCACCCCCCCAAATTATTTTCTGTTATCTTGCGTCCGGTTTATTTACCAGCACGGCTTTCTGCATCAGCGATAGATACGCTTGCTGCAGTTGCTTTCAGCTCTTTCAGACTTTCTTTAGACATAGCTACTAATTCATCGTCTGTGTATGGAAGCTGATCTACGAAATATTTCTCATATGCTGCATAGTCATCTGCTGATGATACATACAGGTATGGGAATGGAACATCTTCGAATTTACCAGCGAAGTCTTTGTAGTTACCTTTGACTGCATTGTAAACCATCATGAATGCGATCAATGGGTCACAGAAGTGTCCACCGGATTCACCGGCCATTGATCCATTCTGAAGTCTTTCTCCAAGGTCTGGAAGGAAGTCTGTAGAAACGATATCGATGTCCTGAGTCTTTCCTGCTCGTTCAACTGCTGCGATTGCTCCCTGAAGTGGATCTCCACCACCACCAGCTGGGATCAATGCATCAAGCTTAGGATCTGCTGCCATTAAAGCTTCAGCGGCTTTTGATCCACCTTCTGAAGTTGTACCAGCGTACTGTGGCTCAGAAATTTTTGCTTTGTCGTCTGGGTTTTCTTTGTTCCATTTTTCAACTCCGGCTTTGTAACCTTTCCATCTTCCGAGCCATGTAGCATCTCCCTGCTCCCAGCCGATAAGACCGATGTTACGATCGCCTTTATCAAGAAGGATCTTAACAAGTTCTGCACCGTTTGCAGGTTCATCTTCATGAACTGCTCCGATGTAGTAAGCGGAATCTTTTGCTGCTTTGTAGATATCTGCACTGTCTTCTTTGCTGATTACACGGAAGAACTGTGCAAGATATACTTTATTATCATTACATGTCTTGATTGCTGATGTCATCTCTGTATCAGATGAGTTACAGATGATGATTCCCTGGCATCCTGCTGCTGCTAACTGCTCTACAGAAGCTGTAACTTTCTCAGATACATGTCCCTGGTCAACATACTGTACTTCTACATCCAGTGCTTTAGCTGCTGCATCCAGCATCTTCTTACACTGTGATCCAAGAACGTCTGTTGAAGACAGATAGAAACTCCGATTTTAACCTTTCCTGATTTGCTGCTCTTGTTACCTGAGCCACCATTGCCGCTTCCACATGCAGCAAGTCCAACTACCATTGTTGCTGCCAGAAGAGCTGCTGTTACTTTTTTGAGAACTCTCTTCATAATGTCTCCTCCGTTTTCTATTTATTTGATGATTCAATTATATACTTAACCTGTCCGGTTTCGCAATAAAATACAACCATTTTTTCTCACAAAGTTGTATCGTTGCAAGTTGTTTTCCATTGCTTTTATGTGTGTTTTTCTATCTTTTTGTGCGTTTTGACAGTCTTAGCCGCTATAATTATGAACAAAAAATGAATTTTTTGTGCACTTTTTGGATTTTTCTTCATATTTTCTTTAGAAAGCAATACAACTTTCATTTTTCCATTTACTTGTATTGTTTTTGGCAAACATGTCGAATTAGATTGTATTTTATTTTTCGTTCGCTCTAAATCCTTTTCGAACTAAATCCTTTTATTATATGTAGATACTTCTCTTCCTTTGTATTTTTATCCGTACATCCATATCAAAAACTTATAATCTTAATGCATAATTGCTATTTTACGTATTGTTCTTATTATGATATCCTACATTCGGTTAAATAATTAACACAAAATTTTTATGAAAGAGGTAAGAATATGGAAGACACAAAAACATGTCTTGAGAAGCAGCCGTTATCTCAGGAAATGCTTGAAAAGATGAATGCTTACTGGCGTGCTGCCAACTATCTGTCAGCCGGTCAGTTATATCTTCTTGACAATCCACTCTTAAAAGAGCCACTTACAATGGATCAGATCAAGAAAAAAATCGTTGGACACTGGGGAACTGTCCCAGGACAGAACTTTATCTATGTACACTGCAACCGTGAAATCAAACGTTATGATCTGGATATGATCTTATTATCAGGTCCTGGACATGGCGGAAACTTCTTAATCGCCAATACATATCTGGAAGGTTCTTACAGCGAAGTATATCCGAACATCAGCCAGGATGAAGAAGGTATGAAGAAGATGTTCAAGCAGTTCTCATTCCCATGTGGAGTTCCGAGTCACTGTGCACCAGAGACACCAGGATCTATCAACGAAGGTGGAGAGCTTGGATACTCTATCGCTCATGCATTCGGTGCTGTATTCGACAACCCGGATCTGATCGCAACTGTTGTTGTTGGTGACGGTGAAGCTGAGACCGGACCGTTAGCTACTTCATGGCAGTCTAACAAGTTCCTGAATCCAGTTACAGACGGTGCTGTACTTCCAATTCTTCATTTAAATGGATATAAGATCAGTAACCCTACTATCTTCTCTCGTATTTCCCACGAGGAAGTTGAGAACTTCTTCAAAGGATGTGGATGGAAACCTTACTTCGTAGAAGGCGATGATCCGATGACAATGCACAAGAAGATGGCAGAAACAATGGATACTGTTATCGAAGAGATCAAAGCAATCCAGAAAAATGCACGTGAGAACAATGATCCAGAACGTCCGGTATGGCCAATGATCGTTCTGCGTACACCAAAGGGATGGACTGGACCAAAGGTTGTAGATGGACAGCAGATTGAAGGATCTTTCCGTGCACATCAGGTACCACTTACAATGGAAAGTCCAGAACATCTGGAACTCTTAAAAGAGTGGCTGGAAAGCTATCATCCGGAAGAACTCTTCGATGAAAACGGACACCTGATCCCAGAACTTGCGGAACTTGCACCTAAGGGAGATGCCCGTCTCGGAGCTAACCCACATGCAAATGGTGGATTATTATTAAAAGACTTAAGACTTCCTGATTTCCGTTCTTATGGAATCGAAGTTGAACCAGGTAAGACAAAGGCTCAGGATATGATCGAACTTGGCGGATATATCCGTGACATCTTCGAATTAAACGAAGAGAACAAGAACTTCCGTATCTTCGGACCTGACGAAAGTATGTCTAACCGTTTATACAAAGTATTTGAAACACAGAACCGTGACTGGAATGCCGGACTTCTTGACACAGACGATTGTCTTGCAAGAAACGGACGTATCATGGATGGTATGTTAAGTGAGCATATGTGTGAAGGATGGCTGGAAGGTTATCTGTTAACAGGACGTCACGGATTCTTCGCAAGTTACGAAGCATTCATCCGTATCGTTGACTCTATGGCAGCTCAGCATGCAAAATGGTTAAAAGTATGTAACCAGCTTTCATGGAGACAGCAATTGCTTCTCTTAACTTCATCCTGACATCAAATGTATGGCAGCAGGATCACAACGGATTTACACATCAGACCCAGGATTCCTGGATCACATCGCTAATAAAAAAGCAGATGTTGTCCGCATGTATCTCCCACCGGATGCTAACTGCTTACTCTCTTGCTTCGATCACTGTATCAAGAGCAAGAACTATGTCAACGCTATCGTAGCTTCAAAACACCCAAGCTGCCAGTGGTTATCTATGGAACAGGCTGTTAAGCACTGTACACAGGGTATCGGTATCTGGGATTGGGCAAGTAACGACTGTGGTGAAGAACCAGATGTTGTTATGGCTTGCTGCGGTGACACACCGACTCTTGAAACAATGGCTGCTGTTACAATTCTTCGTGATGAAATGCCAGAACTCAAGATTCGTGTTGTTAACGTTGTTGACCTGTTCAAGATGGAATCAGATCACAAACATCCACACGGATTAAGTGATGCAGAATATGATGCAATCTTTACAAAAGATAAACCGATCATCTTCGCATTCCACGGATATCCGACACTGATCCATGAACTTACATACGAACGTAACAACCACAATATTTCCGTTCATGGATATCAGGAAGAAGGAACGATCACTACACCATTCGATATGCGTGTACAGAACCAGATCGACCGTTTCAACCTGGTAAAAGATGCTATCATGCACTTGCCACAGCTTGGCAACAAGGGATCATTCCTGATCCAGAAGATGAACGACAAGCTGGTTGAGCACAAACAGTACATTGCCGAATACGGACAGGATCTTGAAGAGATCCGTAACTGGGAGTGGCATAAATAAAAAAGTCCTCTATTGATTAGTTTGTTTTAATATAATAAAAGCCCGGAAGCTTACACTATTTTACTCCAATTCGATACCTTTATCTTTTATCTGATCATTATTGATCATCCGAATTTATGTAAGCTTCCGGGTTTTTACATTTCTTTTTCTTTCAGGAATTTCTGAAATTCTTTTGCCGCGATACTTTGCGGATATTCCTTGTCGTAGATTAGTATGATATTACGTTCCGGCAGCTTTTCTTTCACTTTGATCTCAAATACCTGTCCGGACTTAAGTTCCGAATCTGCAAATTCCGCCGGGATGAAACCAAGTCCCAGATTATGCCTTACCGCCGGAAGTATCATATCCGTCGTTGCAAGCTCCATATCCGGTGTAAATGTCAGACTGTTCTTTCAAAATATTCATTTAGAAAACGTCTGGTAATCGTCTCTGCAGTCAGACTGATCCACGGATAGGACACCAGTTCCTTAAGTGAGACCTCTTTCCCATCATCCTTTAATTCTCCAAATCTGTTTCCACTGATCAGGATATCATGATATTTTCTCAGAATCTTCATCCGAAGAGGTTTTGCTACCTGAAGGTTCGCCGATACAAATGCAAGGTCTACTTTTCCTTCTTTTACTGCATTCACCGACTCTGTCGTACTGTTATTCAGAATCTTAAACCTCACATTCGGATACAGGCTGTTGAATTCTTCCATTGCCTGAAAAAGATAACAGTGAAGTGCCGTCTCCGTAGCGCTGATATAGATCGTTCCGTTCTCCAGCGAGATCAGATTACTCAGATCATTCTCTCCTTTGAAAAACTGGGCACATCCTGCCGCTACATATCCATAAAATGTCCGGCCTTCCGGAGTTAGCTGCATTCCAGTCTTACTCCTCGTAAATAAGCGGCAGCCAAGTTCATTTTCCAGTTTGTGTATGGTACGCGTGACTGCCGGCTGGCTGGTCTTCAGTACCGTTGCCGCTTGGTAAGATTTTTCATATTTTGCTACATAATAAAATATTTTGTAATATTCAAAATTTGATTCATAATTAAAACTACTCCTCTTCATCTCTCACTATATTTTAAAAAATAAGTGAAAAATGTCAAGTGATATCTTCCTTCTCCACCGCTGTCAACTTTTCTTATATACTTTTACATATTCCAAAAGAGATCTGACATATCCAAATGCCAAATCTCTTTTTTGTTCTTATTAACCTTTTACAGCTCCGGCTGCAACACCTTTGATAATATGCTTCTGACAAGCCAGATAGAAGATAACTACCGGAATTACCGCAAGGATCAACGCTGCCATAACAGCACCCATATCTACACGTCCATAACTTCCCTTCATATACTGGATCGCAATTGAGATTGTCTTATACTTATTCAGATCCAGTACCAGGTATGGAAGCAGGAAGTCGTTCCAGATCCACATCGTCTCCAGGATTCCTACGGAAATGTATGTCGGCTTCATGATCGGAAGTACAACGGAGAAAAAGGTTCGAAGTGGTGTACATCCGTCGATCATTGCTGCTTCTTCAATTTCCAGTGGAATGGATTTTACAAATCCGCAGAACATGAATACTGCAAGACCTGCACCAAATCCGAGGTAAATGATAATGATTCCCCAAGGTGTACGAAGACCGGTACGGTCAGCTACCAGCGATAAGGTGAACATAACCATCTGAAACGGAACAACCATGGAAAATACGCAGAGTAAATATAACAGTTTTGTAAACTTACTGTTTACTCTTGTAATATACCATGCACACATAGAAGTACATACAAGGATCACAAGTACGGAACCAACTGTGATAAATACAGTCCAGCCGACTGCACTCAAGCAGTTCATATTTGTCAATTGCGGACAGGAAGTTATCGATTCCTACCCATGTCTGCTTTGTCGGGAGTTTGAATGGTTCTTTGTTGATAAATACTTTATTTTTAAATGAGTTGATCAGCACGATCAGGATCGGCATGATATATACAATACCGATGATCGTAAATGCACCTGTTCCAAACCAGCTTAATTTACTTGTCTTTTTCTTCATTACTGCTGTACCTCCTTAGAACGTGTTGCACGTAACTGGATCATACCGATCACAACTACGATTGCAAAGAAGATGACTGCCTTCGCCTGTCCGACTCCTTCCCATCCGGTACGTCCATAGAACGTATTGAAGATATTAAGCGCCATCATCTCAGACATCTTAGACGGTTCACCGGCTGTCAGGGACAGGTTCTGATCGAATAACTTGAATCCGTTTGTAATTGACAGGAACATACAAATCGTGATCGATGGCATCATCATCGGGATTGTTACCTTGAATAATGTCTGGATCTTATTTGCTCCGTCAATCTCTGCTGCTTCAATGATATCACCAGGAATAGACTGAAGACCCGCAATATAGATGATCATCATATAACCGATCTGCTGCCAGCTGACCAGAATAATCAGTCCCCAGAAGCCATACCACTCATTCAGAGCAAGTGCGGTACCATATCTGGAAAGAACTCCGTTAAAGATCAGCTGCCAGATATATCCAAGTACGATACCACCGATCAGGTTCGGCATGAAGAAGACCGTACGGAAGACATTTGTTCCATGCATTTCTTTTGTCAGTGCCATTGCAAGTGCAAATGCTATGATGTTAATGATCAGAAGAGATGCAATCGCGAACAGTACAGTATACCAGAATGAATGACGGAATGCCGTATCTTTCAGTGCTTCTATGTAATTTGAAAATCCTACGAATTTCGCGTCTGTTACGGTTGTAAATTTACAAAATGAAAGCCAGATTCCCATAATAAAAGGAACGATAAAGCCAAGAATAAATGCAAAAAAACGTTGGAAGCACAAAAATCGGCATATAACGTTTGATGGATTTTTCCATAATAAATTCCTCCTTCCATGCAGAGAATCTCCGCTTCATTTCCCTGCACTTTTTCATAAAAGCGGCGGGTGTTTCTTGCAACCGCCCGCCACTACTCACTTCATATAACTATTTTGATTGTTACAT
>ENA-OQBJ01000790-OQBJ01000790.1-human-gut-metagenome-genome-assembly--contig:-NODE-790-length-15130-cov-2.394721_pt1 | contig 15130 bp, 24 predicted proteins | sample MGYA00242743_ERZ504545 | MGnify/ENA primary metagenome ERZ504545 (study PRJEB26092, sample SAMD00036252) | human gut metagenome | host: Homo sapiens | study: EMG produced TPA metagenomics assembly of...
TTTTCCATATCAATCTGATAATCCGTTCCATATTTTCATTCACATCTGAAATATATTTGCCAGACCTTCAATATACCATTCCGGCTTTTTACTGCCTGAACTCTTGGACGGATGTATGGTTTCATAATCTGACTGAATTTTTTGTATGCTTCTTTATCCATCTGTTCAAGATCGAACGGATATAATTTTTTCATTCCCTTATATTTTGCCAGATAAATACAGCTGTCACATGCCGTTGCAGCTCCACATCCACCAACATTCATAACAATATTCGTGAACCAGTCCTGATTTCCTCCGAATTCTCCATCAATCATAAAATATTCCAGTTCTTTTTTCATATCTGCTCACCTGTCCTGTCTATTTGCTATATAATAATGCAGCCATCTGCTTCCAACACCTGGTATTACTTTTTCAGACATCTGAAAGAAATTCTAACATACTTTCTCAAGCGTACGCAATGGGCGGGGATTGCAGATTTTCTGCAATCCCCGCCCATTATTTCTCTATATTTTGTTATTCTTATAAGCTTCTTGACATCTCTTCGCATACTTTCATAGCTTCGATGATAGAACTTCTGAAGCCGAGCTCTTCTAATGTACGAACAGCTTCAATTGTTGTTCCTGCCGGTGAACAAACCATATCTTTTAATTCTCCAGGATGTTTTCCTGTATCCAGAACCATCTTTGCACTTCCAAGAACAGCCTGTGCTGCAAACTGATAAGCCTGTTTTCTTGGCATTCCGCCTGAAACTGCTGCATCTGCCATAGCTTCGATCAGCATGAATACATACGCCGGTGAACTTCCACTTACTGCTGTTACTACATCCATCAGACGCTCAGGAACGATCTCTGCACGGCTGAAACTTTCCAGAAGGCTCTTTACATATGCAATCTCATCTTCTGTAAGATGTTCATTCGGGCAAACTGCTGTCATACCTTCTCCAACCATAGCCGGTGTGTTAGGCATTGTACGAACGATCTTTACATCTTTTCCAAACTGTTCTGCAAGCCATGCAAGTGTCTTACCTGGTGCAATTGTAATGATAATCTGTTTGTCTGTCACAACATCTTTGATATCAGCAATTACGCTCTCATAAAACTGAGGTTTTACAGACAGAATAATTGTCTCTGCTTTCTGTGCAACTTCTTTATTGTCTGCTGTTACATTGATTCCGTATTCTTTCTGAACTCTTTCTCTTCCAGGTGCAAAAAGATCTGCCCCGATAATTTCTTCTGCAGGAATTACATTATTCTTGATAATTCCGCCCATAATTGCTGATGCCATGTTACCTGTACCGATAAATCCTAATTTCATCCTTATTACCTTCCTTTTTAACCTGTTATGTTCTTTTTGCTCCCGGCACGTGACACATAAACAATCTGTTATGTTCGCTCCGTGCTTTTGTATACGTTTTTTAAATTTGTATACAAATTATTTCTACTGTGACTATATCACTCATTTCTCAAAAAAGTCAACACACAACCTTGAATTTTCTTTGAAAACACGTTATAAATTTGTATACAAATACAGAAAATGTATACTTTTATATAAAGCTGATATGCACTGCTATAACTTACTACGTTATTGTGAAAGTACTATTTGAAAGGGGCATTTACTATGGCAGAAAAAAGTCCGTCTCTTGCCACACAGGCTTATCATACCATCAAAGAAAATATTCTGAATCTTACCTATCCTCCGGGCATGGTCCTTACCGAGGCTATGCTCACCAAAGAGCTCGAAATGAGCCGAAGCCCGGTACGCACTGCGATCCAGATGCTTCAGGTCGAAGGACTTATTGTCTCGGACTATTACAAATCTATGACTGTAAAAGAAATTACAGATAAAGATATCAATGAAATTTATCAGTTACGGGAATTATTAGAGGGGGCCGCTTTCCGTCAGATTTTTACCTCCGGGCGGTACGAAGAGTATTCTTACCGTATTGAAGAGAAAGTCGTGCGTATGTGCGCCGCTGCAGGCGATCTGTATGAATGGGAGATTGCAGATACTGCCATGCATATGGAGATTATCAGTATTTTTGACAATGACAGAATCAACCGGATCTATGAAAATAATCTTTCCGAACTGATCCGCATTGGCCAGTATTCTATCCGAAACGGGATGAGAATCCCCAGAACAAATGACAATCTGAAAAAAATGATTTCTTATATGAGAAAGGGAAACTATGAGAAAGCGTTTGAAATCTTGAAAAACGACCATTTCGGAACCGGCCGTAACACCGCATTAAAAATGCATTAATAAAATACGTATATAAAAAACTTGCCAGCTGTACGATCTGCAACTGGCAAGTTCTTTGTATATCTCTTATTTTTTAAAATGTTCCAACATGATTGGCATACATTGTTTGGAATATTCTCCCAATGAATATGCTCCTTTGTTCAAACACCAGTCCGAAACCAGCGCACGTTCACACATCGAGTAATATCTGACCAGTTCATTCACCGGTACTTCATCCGATATCTCTCCTCTTTTTTGTCCTTCATCGATCACACTGCTGATCAGTTTATAATATGTCCGGTTCTGATCCAGAAGTGATCTGTGCCCCTGTGCTACAAGCTGTGTTGAATAAAGCGAAGCCAGAAGATCAATGCTGATCTTTTCTTCCATCATCGAATGTGCTTCGTAGTTTAGATAAAGAAGCTTCTCATAACAGTTCATATCCGGATCCATCTTGGTCTTTAACACTTCGTAATTATCATCCAGAATAATCGACAATGTATTCAACAATTCATCTTTGGTATTAAAATAATAATAGAACGATCCTTTGGATGTTCCTGACAATTCAATAATGTCATCTACCGTTGTTCCATTATATCCTTTTTCATAAAACAACTGCCATGCCGCTGTTACGATTCTTCCTTTTACACTTTTTTTGTTGTCCGTTTCTATTTCCATTCGTTTTCTCCTTATCCGCCCTCTTTTAAAGTACTTTTAGTATAACATATTTATTTTAACAGTGTACACAGAAAATTCTTCTTAATACTTTACTTCAAAACTACTTTCCAGTTCCGGCTCCATCTCTTCGGTATCAATCCAGTCAATCTGGATAAACTGGTTCCGGTTCAATCCCTTCATGAGTTCAAAGATCAGAGTCTCTCTTCCCTGTACTTCCATAACTACCGTCCCATCATATTCATTCTTCACCCATCCGGTCAGATTCATAGATCTTGCCAGATATTTTGCTGTATAACGAAATCCCACGCCTTGTACTCTTCCATGGAATATCATATGTTTTCTTACTTCCGACATCTATTACCACCTCTGAATAATTCAGGGTACTGCGCTACGCAATACCCTGCTTTTTTACATTCCGCTATGCAAGAAAAGCGAATATTTTCAACTTCTTTTGCATAACTTTCTTCACTCGAAATTCTTATGAACAAGCCTGCTGTACTCTTCATAAGCTTCTACTCCCTCAAATGCATCTTTTAACGCATCTCTGATTCCTATATAATACCAGCCTATGATCTTTTTATCCTTCATCCTGAAACGGTTCCATAGTTCTTCTCCATATACCGGATAATCCCTGTCAATATCGCGCATATTCGATAACTTGTCCGCCAATCCTACCATCTGTACTTCTCTCGGTGCATTTCGTATATGTTCGATCGTTGCAGACTTGCGTTCCATCCATGTCTTGGTTTTATCTTCGCTTTCCTGTGCTACAATTCCTGCCACTCGTTCCGAAAATTTCCGTGCAAGGATTTCTCTCGATACACCTTCACAATCTTCAATCGTATCATGTAAAACTGCTGCACTGATAATCTCCTCGTCCTGCGTCATCGTTGAGACAATATCTCCCACTTCGATCGGATGCACAATATATGGCCTCCTGGTTCCTTTCCTGAACTGTCCCGCATGTGCTCTCGTGGCAAATTCAATTGCCTTATTAATCATAATGGTACCTCTCTTTTATCGCATATGGTCTTTGGAGCCGATGATACGGCCTGATTAGTTATGTCTTTAATATATAAATAATATCACCTGATACTTTAAATGACAATAATTTCAGTATATAATAAAAGAAAAGTTGCCTTTGGACCCCGCCGCCTGCTGTCCCTTTCAAGCGCATGGCGGTTTGGATATCCTGGCACTATAAATTGATCAGGGGGAGATAAATTATGGAACAAAAAACAATCTTTATTACAGGTGCTTCCAGAGGCATCGGAAAAAGCATCGCACTTTTATTCGCTTCCCGCGGATATCATACATTTTTTGAATTGCTCTTCTTCTGTAGATGAGCTCAAAAAGCTCCGGGCATATATCACCGAAAAATACCATACTCCATGTACACTTGTACCGGGTAATGTAGGAAATCCTGACCACGTACGGGCAATTTACAATAAAATTTATCAGGAATGTACACATCTTGATGTACTCGTCAACAATGCAGGTATTTCCTATATTAATCTTCTGACTGATATGACAGATGAGGACTGGAACCGGATCATTCAAACTAATCTTTCTTCCGTATTTTACTGTTGCAGACAGGCGATTCCTCCGATGGTTTCCAAACGTTCCGGAAAAATCATCAATATTTCTTCCATGTGGGGGACATCCGGTGCTTCCTGTGAAGTTGCATACTCTGCTTCCAAGTCCGGCATCAACGGATTTACCAAAGCGCTCGCCAAAGAACTCGCACCGAGTAACGTTCAGGTTAATGCGATTGCCTGCGGAGTAATCGATACCTCTATGAATGATCAGCTTACCAGCGAAGAGAGAAAGGCTCTTGAAGAAGAAATTCCGGCCGGCAGATATGGTACTCCGAAAGAAATCGCTCAGATGGTATGGAATATTGTACATGCTCCAGAATATATGACCGGACAGATCATCGGAGTTGACGGCGGATTTCTATAAAATTTTTTTTGACCAACCGATATTCATACAATACTGTTTCTTAAACATAAGCGACCGTGCAATAAATATTGCACGGTTCGCTTATGTTTTTCTTTTTATATGTTTTTATTCAAAATCAAGTTCCACGGGGCAATGGTCCGACCCCATGATCTCAGTCAGGATTTTCGCATCTTTTATCCTGTCTTTCAGGCTTTCAGATACACAGAAATAGTCAATACGCCAGCCTGCATTCTTCTTTCTTGCACTGAAGCGGTATGACCACCAAGAATAGATTCCCTCTGCATCCGGATAAAAATAGCGGAACGTATCAATGAACCCCGCATTTAACAGATTCGTAAATTTTCCTCTCTCCTCATCCGTAAATCCCGCATTTTTACGATTGGTTTTCGGATTCTTCAAATCAATCTCTTTATGTGCTACATTAAGATCTCCGCAGAAGATCACCGGTTTCTTTTCTTCTAATTTCTTAAGATATGCAAGAAACGCATCTTCCATCGCATTCTGTAATCCAGTCGTGCAAGTTCGCTCTGTGAATTTGGTGTATAGACTGTAATAAAATAAAAGTCTTCAAACTCTAACGTAATCACACGGCCTTCTTTATCATGTTCTTCTATTCCCAATCCATAGCTCACGGAAAGAGGCTCTTCTTTTGTAAAGATTGCCGTTCCGGAATAACCTTTTCTCTCAGCATAATTCCAGTACTGATGATATCCCGGCGTATCTAGTTCCAGCTGCCCAGCTTGCATCTTTGATTCCTGTATACAGAAAATATCTGCATCCGCTTCATTAAAAATATCCATAAATCCTTTTTGTGCACATGCACGGATTCCGTTGACATTCCACGATATAAACTTCATATCTTCCTCCCGACCGTTCTTACTTTTTTGTCCCGGATTCACCCATATAGGCGCAGTTTAATAATATACTTTTCTTAAAAACAATCCTCTTGCCGGAGCTAAAAATCCTGCAAGGCTTCTGTCCTCTGCTGCAATTACGACTGGCAGCATGGATGCATCCCTCTTTCCTGCACCAATCTCCAGAAGTGTTCCTGTAAGGATTCTTACCATATGATATAAAAATCCGGTTCCGTAATAGGTGATCCGCACTTTTTCTCCGCTGCTTACTATCTTAATGTTTGTAATCTTACGGATTGGATCTTTGCATTCTTTATCATCCGTAAAACTTGTAAAATTCTTTGGTCCTATCAGATATTTTGTTGCATCACGCATTGCCTCGATGTCCAGTTTTTCCGGATAATGATAGCAATATCTTCTGGAAAAAACATCCGGTTTTTCACGACAGTCAATATAATATTCGTATTTTTTCCCTTTGGCACTCTTGCGTGCATGAAAACCATTCTTGGCAAGTTCTACTTTCACAATACGGATATCTTCCGGAAGATATCTGTTCAGTGAATCTTTGAGTTCCTTGGTATCATATAATTTAGAAAGTTTCACACTTGCAACCTGTCCACGTGCATGAACACCCGCATCTGTTCTTCCCGATCCATCTATATGCACACGATATCCAACCAGTTTACCGATACTCCACTCCAGAATATACTGTATTGTGTTATCTGTTGTGGCCTGTCTCTGCCATCCCTGATATCTGCTTCCATCATAGGAAATGGTTAACTTATATGTTCTCATATTATTTCACCCAATCTATTCTATCGTTCATCTTCTATCATTTATCTGTTTCTATTATTTCCATATACTGTAAAGATAATTCTATATCTGTTTTCTTTTTGAAAAAGGGAGAAGCAAATAATTTTTTGCTTCTCCCTTATATTCTATCACTTTATTACTTTATAAGCAATTCATTCTTATTCTAATATCTTCTTTAATTCATCCATAAACGTACTTACATCTTTAAATTCTCTGTAAACAGATGCAAATCTGACATAAGCAACTTCATCCAGTGCCTTCAGTTCATCCATGACTGCTTCTCCGATCGCACTGCTTGGAATCTCTTTTTCCTCCAGGCTGAAAACTTTTGTCTCTATTCTGTCAACAACTTTCTGAATATCTGCTGTTGCAACCGGTCGTTTATAGCAAGCACGCACAACTCCATTCTCTACTTTCCGACGATCATACTGCTCTCTTGTATTGTCCTTTTTGATCACAGTCAGTGGAATTGTCTCTACTTTCTCATATGTCGTAAAACGTTTGCCGCATACATCACATGAACGGCGGCGTCTGATAGAACTCCCGTCTTCTGCCGGTCTGGAATCGATAACTCTTGTATCCGGATTATTGCAATATGGGCACTTCATCTGAATCGTTCCTTTCTGTCCATTATACTGTCTTTATATTCAAATACAGTATATCTTTTCCACAAACATAAGTCAAACAAATTTCTCCTATTTTTCTTCATGGATTTCCACCAGAATCAGGTCCGGACCAATCCTTTTAATGCAGGAAAAAGGAATGATATACTCCGTCCCATCTCCGAAAAAATTACACCATTTTCCTCCCTCCGGTACCACCAGGGCCTCTATGCATCCTTTACATTCATCAATGATCAAATCCTCTATATAACCAAGCTTTTTACAGTCACAGCAGTTGATCACTTCTTTTTTCTTCCATTCACTTAATCGAACTTTTGCCATCTTCCCTCACCTGTTTTGACAATATTCTGCTCTTTATTCCATTTTATACTCATTTTCTGTAATAAAGAGTCCTGTTTTAAAATATGCAAAGCCCCCTTCTCCGGTCAAAAAAACAGCCTGTACATCCACAGTGCTACACTGCGTCTATACAGACCGTTTTCCTTTTTATTCTTCGATCATAATAACAGCCACCGGACACTCTTCTTTGGCCTCTATTGCTGCACTTTCATGTTCCGGTGTCACTTTGGCATAAGCTTCTGCCAGGCCGTCTTCATCAAATCGGAACACCTCCGGACATGTTGCGATACATGCTCCGCAGGAGATACATCCGTCTATAACCTTTGCTTCCATGAAACATCCCTCCTTGTAAAATCTCTACAACAGTATGTCTCATTTTCAGCAAATTATTCCTGTTCTTATCTAATCACTGTACCGGTTTTTCCCTTAAGTGCTTCATCGAATTTGTCAAATGATGTGATCAGCGCACTTCTTCCTTCTCTCTTTTCGAGAAATTCAACTGCTGCTCTGAATTTTGGATACATGTTATATTTTCCAAAATGTCCTTCTTCCATGTATTCTTTTGCCTGAGCGACGCTGATCTCTCCAAGCTCTTCCTCTTCCGGTCTGTCCATGTTGATCTTAACTTTCTCAACACTTGTCAGAATGATCAGTTCATCGGCATCTGTCTCTTCTGCCATCTTTCCTGCAGTCAGATCTTTTTCGATTACGGCACTTGCTCCTTTCAGGCGATGATCCTGTTCCAGTACCGGAATACCGCCTCCTCCGCAGGCTATAACAACCTGATCTGCATCCAGTAATGCTTTGATCGCATCAATCTCTACGATGTTGACCGGATTCGGTGCAGATACAATACGGCGGAATCCTTTTCCAGGCTCTTCTACTACATAATTACCTTTTTTGCGCTCGGCACTTGCCTCTTCTGCATCCATATAACGTCCCAGAACTTTTGTTGGTGTATAGAACGCTTCATCGTACGGATCAACGATCACCTGTGTCAGAACTGTACTGACAGTTCTGTAAATACCACGATTCATCAATTCTTCACGGATTGCATTCTGAAGGTCGTATCCGATATAGCCCTGACTCATAGCAGAACATACAGACATTGGTGCTGCCGTATACTCTTCATGTTCTTTGGCAAATTCATTCATTGCTGTATGGATCATACCAACCTGAGGTGCATTACTGTGTGTAATTGCAACCTGATATCCTTTTTCAATCAAATCACCGATAACTTTCGCAGTCTTCTTTACTGCCTCTTTCTGTTCTGGTAATGTCGTACCAAGTGCTCTGTGTCCTAATGCAACTACAACTCTTTTTTTCATAATCTATACCTCTGCTTTTCTAGTATTTTTCTACGAAATAAATATAAGAGAATTATAGTATTTTTCCATGTAAAATGCAATCTTTTTTACCCTTATATTCCCTATAATTCAGTCATTTATCCTGTATACATTTTATAATCTGTCAAAATCCATATCCAGAAGCTCATCAAAAGATTGAATAGAAGCGTCTGCTTTTTCTACTTTGCCGAATCCGTAAGCTGCATAGATCATCGGTATTTCTGCTTCCTTACACGAATTCGCATCTCCCTGTGTATCTCCAACATAAACCGCCTCACTCAGACCATTTCTTTCCATGATAATCCGGATATTCTCTCCTTTTAATCTTCCGGTATAAGCCGGGCAAGTGAAATCCTTAAAATACTCTCCTAATTTTGAATACTGCAAAAATGCTTCAATATATCCGTCCTGACAGTTACTTACAATATACAGTGGATATTTCTCACTTAATTTTTTAATTGTCTCCTGTACACCTTCAAATATCACACATGGACCGGCCGCAACCAATCCATTTTCATATTTCAACATTTTCTCCATGAGCTTCATCATCTCATCTTTCGGCATCTCCGGAAAAAGACTTTCACCAATCGCTTCCATTGGCTTTCCAAACTCTTTTTTCAGATCTTTTTCTTCAAGCTCTTTGTGTTCTATTCCTTCATCCTTGATCACTTTATTCCATGCAACTGCTACCATTTCGGTTGAATCCCATAAAGTACCATCTACATCAAATATAATTCCCTTCATTTCCTTCCTCCGTTATCTTTTTGTTCATAAAACTGTCTTTCCTAAGTATACTATACTTCAAGGCTTTACTACAAGCCCGGTCTTCTTTCAGTCTTTCAGCAGTATCTTTTCCCGTGATTCTATACCTTCCCATGGATTTATCCATATTTCTACATTCTTTTTCAGTTCTTTATTATAATATTTGATCTTTATTATAATCTTACCGTCTGTATAATCATCATACAGCTTTCCTGTGTTTTTATATTCATATGAATACCCCATCTGTCCGTGATTTTTCAGATCCTTCCATTCCCTGGATGATAATTCTTTATTCTTTCTTTTTCATCTTTACGTTTTGTATCTTCTTCGCATTCCATCCCCAAAAGCTCTGTTATGGACACTTCAAAAATCTCCGCCAGTAATTTTAATTTTTCTATATCCGGAATGGCACTGTCTGTTTCCCATTTGGATACAGACTGTCGTGACACTCCTATTTTTTCCGCAAGCTGTTCCTGCGTCATAGATCGTTTTGTCCTCAACTTATATATCTTTTCACCTAATGTCATTTTCTCACCTTCTTATGGTTGACAGCTTTCATTTTTCGTAATTTTCAGATTTTTCATCCACTTTTTTATTTCTTCATATTCACCCGCCTCTTGCTGTGCTATACTGAAGACAGTTTATACAATGTCTGAATCTGCAGAACGCATAGCGATATAAAATATGATTCAGCAACATATGACCGGTTTATGAAAGGAGACTACTATTATGAAAGTTATTGTAATCGGACCAAAAGGTAAAATGGGGAAACTGATCACACAGGTCGCTGCCAGTCGTGACGATATGGAACTGGTGGGTGCAATAGCACCAAAGGGACGGGATTATATCGGAAAGGATCTGGGCACTGTTGCCATGACAGGCTTCGAACTCGGAGTTCCTGTAACCGATGACCTTGAAAGTATCATTGATTCCTGTGATGTCATCATTGATTTTTCCACAAAAGAAATGGCCATGGAAGTTCTGGATCTTGCTATTGCCCATAAGAAAGCACTGGTATGTGGATCGACCGGATTTTCCGCTGAAGAAATGAAACGCTTCGAAGAAGCCGGCAAACAGATCCCGATGCTCTATGCGGCTAACACTTCAAAACTTGTGAATATCATGAACAAACTTCTGGAACTTGTTACTGCAACTTTAAAAGACGAGATTGATATCGAGATTCTGGAAATGCATGATCAGTGGAAGAAGGATGCACCAAGCGGAACTTCTAAAGAGATGGGTGAGATCATGGCTCATGCTCTCGGCAAAGAGCTTAGTGATATTGCAGTCTACGGACGTGAAGGCGAATCACCTCGTGAACCTGGAACCATCGGCTATCATTCCCTTCGTGCCGGCAATATTCCAAGCAGCCATACCGTATACTTCGGAGGCATGGGCGAACGTCTGGAAATTACCCATCACTCCTATAACTGGGAATGCTTTGCAAGAGGAGCCTGTGACTGTGCTGCTTATCTTGAAGGGAAATGCCCTGGGTTCTATTCCATCAAAGATGTGCTTGGAATTTAATCCACTAATGAATGGATCAAACACAGAACTACAAAAAATCCGCCATTGGAAGTTCCTTACGAACGCATGGCGATAAAAATAAAAGGTACATTCCCTTGCATTAAAGTCTGCACAGGAATGTACCTTTTATTTTATTCCGGCCGGATATCAACCTTTTCACACATTAAACAATCAGACCTTCCAGCTCGTCCTTGGACATCACACCCATATCTCTCTTAACGACTTCTCCGTCTTTGAACACCAGAAATGTCGGGATAGACATTACACGATACTGTCTTGCAAGTTCCGGTTCCTGATCTACGTCAATTTTGCATACTTTGATATCTGTACGTTCTTCTGCAATCTCTTCCACGATCGGTGCCATCGTCTTGCATGGTCCGCACTATGTTGCCCAGAAATCTACCATTACAGGTACTTTTGACTCCAGTACTTCTTCATTAAAATTATCTTTTGACAAATTGTATAACTGCCATATCTATTTCCTCTCTTTCGTAATGACTATTATCATGTAACTACATGCTTATTATAACCGATTCCCCAAAGTTATCCATATAAATTCTATAAAATATTCTGAAAAAATTATTCAATAATAATTTTGTATGAAGCCTCAAATTCTCCGCCCGCTTCCAGAGCATTTTCCCAGTCTCTGTCTTTTAATTCCCCGTCGAATCTTTCACTGTCACAACGTCCATACCATGGTTCAATGCATACAAACGGAGCCTGTTTTTTCGGTGGTGACCAGATTCCTGCAAGTGTGCGTCAAATTCTACTGCCAGATATTCCTTCCTCTGTGGATCCGTCAATGCGACCCTTTGAATCTGATGCCCTTCAATTACCAGCGCATCCCCGTCAAACAAATGCTCATCAATAGAAAGGAAGCCGTCTGTCAGCTTATATTCTTTTTTCTGTGTTGTAACAACTCCACCTTCTCCGAATACCGTATTCGTCAGTGATTCCGGTGCATTTCCTTCTCCATCCTTAAACTTCAGGAAATATTCTGACTGCTTCTCGCCTTCTCTGACCGGGCAGAAGAATGCCGGATGCGCACCGATCGCAAAATACATATTTTTCTCATTTGTATTTTTTACTTTCCACATTACCCTGACAGCTGTTCCTTCCAGTCTGTATCCAATCTCCAAATGGAAATGAAACGGATAGACTTTACGGGTTTCATCGGTATCCTCCAACGCCAGCCATGCCTCATCTGTGCTCCGGCTTATCAATGTAAAGTCCATATCTCTTGCAAATCCATGCTGATTCATCGGATATTCTTTGCCCTCATGTCTGTAAACTTTATTCTTTACTCCGCCGACAAATGGAAATAACACAGGCGACGTCCTTCCCCAGTATTTTGCATCTGCATTCCACAAATATTCCTGTCCGTCAGCCTTACTTTTCAACGACCGCAATTCTGCTCCGTGAATATTCACAGTTACTTCTATCTGTTCATTTTCCAATCTGATCTGTTCCATCAATCTCTCATCCTTTCTGTCTGCTCCATTCCTTCTAAACCTTTTCCAGATCCAGTTCTGTTCCATTTAGCACTGCTGACACCAGACCGTCATGTCCGTCATAAACGAGTTTCAGCGAGAAAAACGGAACCTTTTCTGCTATCAGTTTTAAAAATATCTTATCTCCTCTCCAGAGATTCAGATCCTGTATCTTATTAATATCAACCCATTCCAAAACGCCTTCATCACAGGCAATCTGTTCCCCTTCAAAACCATCTGCGTGAAACAAAGACATATATTCTGTCACTCCGTCTCCCGATACAAATGTTACAAGTCCACAGAACCTGTAAGAAGTAAGCGTATACCCGGTCTCTTCTTTTACCTCTCTTAGAACACATTCTTCAGGCTTTCATCTGCCTCAAAGTGCCCTCCGACACCGATCCATTTTCCCTCATTCACATCATTTTTCTTCTTAATTCTGTGAAGCATCAGATATTTATTATCTTTTTCAATATAACAAAGTGTACTGAGTCCTGTCATTTCATCCTCTCTTTCTGTTATTTTTACATTTAATTTATCTGATTTTACTGCTTTAGTATCCACGGCATTCATGATATGATATGGATACCAGCATTATAAATATCAGCGTTATACATGCCAGATTTTGTTTCTGGCATTATTATACCTATACTACAGGAGAATTGCAATGAACCGTACAATAGAATACCTGATTACCGAAAAAGAAGACGGACTCCGGATTGAACAATTCTTACGAAGGAAAGGATATTCCGGTCAGAATCTTGCCGAAATCAAACGTATGCCAAAAAGTATACTGGTAAATGGTGTCCATTATTATATGCGCCAGACACTGACTGCCGGAGACATTCTAAAAGTCATTATCTGTGAAACAAAATGCTCTGAGAAAATCCCCCCGGTGGAGATTCCACTGGATATTATCTACGAAGATGAAGACATCATCGTGATCAATAAACCCGCCGGCATGCCGATTCATCCGTCAATGAACAATTATTATAATTCCCTTGCCAATGCACTTGCATGGTACTACCAGAAGCAGGACAAACCTTTTATCTTTCGCTGTTGCAACCGTCTTGACCGCGATACCTCCGGACTCACTGTGGTCTCCAAACACCTTGTCAGCGGAAGCATCCTTTCTACCATGACTAAAAACCGGGAAGTACACCGCGAATATCTTGCAGTAGTAAAGGGCCGTGTCACACCTTCATCCGGAACAATCTGCGCCCCACTTGCCCGAAAAGAGGGAACGATCATTGAACGCATGGTAGATTTTGAACACGGTGAGGAAGCCATCACCCATTATAAACTGATAAGAGAAGCAAACGGACACAGTCTGGTCTCATTAAAACTTGAGACAGGCCGTACCCATCAGATCCGTATTCATATGAAATACCTTGGCTTTCCACTGATCGGTGATTACCTGTATAATCCAGATATGGAACACATGACCAGGCAGGCTTTACATTCCCATCATATGGAATTTGCACATCCGATCACCGGTGAATGGATGTCATTTACGGCACCTCTTCCTGCTGATATGGCAAATGTATTAAAAGACTAAAAAAGCAGTATTGTATTCCGATTTTTCATCGTTATACAATACTGCTTTTCATCTATATCCAGTTATTTTTTAGACTCCTCATATGCCTTCAGTTCATCGAGTGCCTGACCTCCCATCAGGTACAACGCTGCAATGTTGAAGATCGTCATCAGACCGATTCCGACATCTCCCAGATCCCATACAAATGTATAAGTCGCAATTCCTCCAATGAACAACATCACAAGTGCCAATACTTTGTATGCAGTCTGCCAGCACCATTTGTCACCAAACAGATATGCCACATTACATCTTGCATAAAAGAGAATTCCCAGAAATGTAGAAAAACTGAACAGGAATAAGGTCACTGCAATGAATATCACTCCGAATTCTCCCAGATGATATCTCATCGCAGTCTGTAACAGATCCATTCCTTCTTTTCCAGCGACCAGTTTTTCCGGTACCAGTAACATGATCATAGCGGTACAGCTACAGATTACGATCGTATCTACAAACACTCCAAGTGCCTGTGTTAATCCCGCTTTCACCGGTTTGTCACATTCTGCTGCCGCTGCCGCACATGGCGCAGAGCCTGAACCAGCTTCATTCGAAAATAATCCACGTTTTACTCCGTTCATCAGCACTGCTCCAAATCCACCGGCTGCCACCTGGCGGATTCCGAAAGCTTCCTGAAAGATTCTTGCAAATACCCCCGGAAGACTTCCGATATTGGTAATAATAATAAAAATCGTAATGCAGAAATAACACACCGCCATAAACGGAACCATCAGATCCAGTACTTTTACCGTCGCATTCTTACGAAGTACGATAATCGCCGCAAAGATCACCAGAACGATCGTCGTATAAAGTGGCGGAATAGAAAATGCATTTTTAAAAGATGCAGCCACAGAATTTACTGATTACCTGACTGATCCCGCACCAGCAGATCAAACCTGAGATGCAA
>ENA-OQBJ01000791-OQBJ01000791.1-human-gut-metagenome-genome-assembly--contig:-NODE-791-length-15109-cov-9.191496_pt1 | contig 15109 bp, 9 predicted proteins | sample MGYA00242743_ERZ504545 | MGnify/ENA primary metagenome ERZ504545 (study PRJEB26092, sample SAMD00036252) | human gut metagenome | host: Homo sapiens | study: EMG produced TPA metagenomics assembly of...
CTGCATCTTTAAAGATATCCATATATTGGTCAAGTCCTGTATTCATATAATTTTGCGTTTGTCGTGATTTGCAAAGTTACTGAAAATCAGCGACTTGACCAACTTTTTATAGTTAAGTTTTCATAAGTATTTCTTAATGTAAGTTATTGATTTACAGACGATTAAATGTTAATTTAACGCAGTATTGAAACCTAAAAACAACTTTTTTTAGATAAATAATACATCTTAACCTAACATCAATTTATAGCCTTATTGATAAATCTGCTTTTTATGAAATACACCGTTTTTCATAAAAAATCAATATGTTTTCTGAAGATTCTACTTGATAATATTGGTACGGCGGATGAAGTCGATGATTTCCGGTACATAACCGAAGGCTAATCCGGTAACGGTATCTGCACAACCATAATATACTGCAATGCGACCCGTCTCTGCATCACAGAGAGATGCGCATGGGAAGCAGACATTAGGTACATCTCCTACACACTCGTAGAGCTCCTGAGGAGTAATCAAATACTGACCTGAACGGCCCAATACTTTCCACGGTTCATCCAAATCGAGCAAGGCTGCACCAAAAGCATAAACATATCCATTGCAGGAATGGAGCACACCATGATAAAGCAGCAACCAACCCTCGGAAGTCTCGATAGGCACCGGGCCAGCACCAATCTTCATGCACTGCCAAGCACTCTCCTCGAAAGCTGCAGGAGCCATCACATGACGATGATGCCCCCAATACTCCAAATCAGGTGACTCGCTATAGAAGATGTCACCGAAGGCAGTATGACCAGTATCACTCGGACGACTCAGCATGGCAAACTTGCCATTGATTTTGCGAGGAAACATCACACCATTGCGGTTGTAAGGCAAGAAAGCATTCTCCAACTGATGAAAGGTCTTGAAATCCTCTGTCCATGCCACACCAATCGTTGGTCCATGATAACCATTGCACCAGGTGACATAATACTTTTCGCCTATTTTGCACACACGAGGGTCGTAACCATAAACCCACTCTCCTACCTCAGGATCATCACACTCGAAATGGATGGTGTCCTCATCAATGTCCCAATGTACGGCATCCTTGCTGAAACCGGCATGAAGAGTCATACGACGATTCTTGTCATCACATCTGAATACACCTGCAAAACCATCCTTAAACTTAACTACTGCACTATTGAAGATACTATTGGAGTCGGGTAGCTGATTACGCTTGATAATAGGGTTCTGAGAATAGCGCCAGAGCGGCACGCTGCTGCCTTCTGGTCTGTCTTCCCAAGGAATGTTGGGAAGAGCAGAACCTATGATTTTAATTTCTTTCATTGTCGTTACTTTTTAGAAAAATCAATTAGTGACTTTTTTGGAAATCAATTAGAGACTGTTGAGCAAATCTACCTTACCATCATTGATGAGCTTGATGACCAACTCTCCGAAGAGGGTGTTCTGCCATGCAAACCAGGCACGGGTGTATTTCGAAGCATCATCCTTATGGAAAGATTCATGGATGAATCCCATCCCTGCATCGGTATTCAGGAGGGTCTTCATACACCAGCGAATCTCATCATCACTCTGGGCTGTGAAGCACTTCATCATGATAGACATCGGCCAAGGCATATCATAACCAATGTGAGGACCGCCGATACCCTCGCCTGCCTTACCACGGAAGAAACAAGGATTGTCCTCGCTCCATACGAAACGGCGGGTGTTCTGATAAATCGGATCATTCATCTCAACATCACCCAAATAGCCCATACCTAAAAGCGATGGAACATTGGCATCATCCATCAGAAGACGGTTGCCGAAACCATCTACCTCATACGCATAAATCTTGCCATATTTAGGATGATCATAGACTGCATATTTCTGCAGGGCATCCTTTACTTCAGCTGCCAAGCAGAACAATCCTGTGCAATCCCGAGTGCCTTATTCTTCTGCTCAGTCTCTGATTTCTCTGCCACATGCTTCAGGATTTCAGCCGCCTTATTCATCGCAGAAACCGCCATGAAATTGGAAGGAATCAGGAACGGAAGAATCGTGGCATCGTCTGAAGGGCGGAACAGGGAAGCAATGAGACCAACTGGCTTGACAGGAGCTCCGAAACCATCCCAGCCCACGGTATCGAAGGCACGATCGGTCATGCGGGTAAAGTGGTAAGCCTTGGCTGTTTCCTTGCGCTGCTGCTCATGGAAGGTCTTGAGGATATTTCCGATAGCCTGCATCCAGTCTTCTCCGAAGATGGAGTCATCGCCTGTTACCTTCCAGTACTCGTAAGCGAGGCGGATAGGATAACAGAAAGAGTCTATCTCATACTTGCGCTCGAAAACCTCTGCCTTCATCTCGGTATCATCCTTCTGCCAACCTGCTCCGGTAGGTCCGTCATTATAGGCATTGGCATAACGGTCGATATTGATGCACTTCAACTGGCGCAGGATGACACCACGCAGCATCTTCTTCAATTTCTCATCCTTGTTGGCAAGGGCTACATATGGCCAAACCTGAGCACCTGAATCGCGGAGCCACATGGCTGGAATATCACCTGTATAGACGAAGGTATCGTCATCGCCATTAGCCAACTGGCGATAATGCACCGTACTTTCCAGCGTGTTCGGATAACAGTTGGCGAACATCCAGGCGAGTTTCGGATTCTTCTTGAGGAGTTTCTGTACTTCCTTGATTTTCTTCTCCACTGCCTCTGAAGTAAAGAGACGCTCAGCTACAGGCGGACGCTTGGACTCATACTTGCCATTGACAGGTGTTACCACCTTAGTGTAGCGGGCATGAACATCTACCTCAGTATGCTTTTGTGCCATCGCCGACATTGCGACATCAGGGCTATTGCAAATATTGTTTTTCTCATTGTCTGGGTTTATTTATGTTTCGATTTTAATTGTGATTTCTTTTAAGGTCTATCTGCACCACGGGTTCCCCACTTGGATGGCTGATTGCCCATCTGGAGTTCGAGGGTTCCTCCCTTCATCATATCCTGGTACATGATATACGACTTGGTATAGGTTTTACCGTTGAGTTTGGCAGACTGCACGTAGATATTTTCCGAACTGTTGTTCTTGCAGATAATGGAGAAGTTCTTGCCGTCGCCTAAGCTGATGGTAGCCTTGTCCATGATCGGACTGCCGATGATATACTTGCCGCCTGCAGGTTCTACCTGATAGAGTCCCATCGCAGAGAGAATATACCAGGCTGACATCTGACCCACATCCTCGTTTCCACTCAAACCGTCGAAATCATCCTTATACATCTCATTCATGGTCTGGCGAATAAGACGGGCTGCCTTCCAAGGCTGACCTACATAATTATACATATAGAGTACCTGATGACTCGGTTCATTACCGTGGGCATACTGTCCGATGAGACCAGAAATATCAGGAGAGGCATTATCGCCCATATTGCCCGTTACGATGAAAAGGGAGTCGAGCTTGGTCACAAATTTCTGTTCATTACCGAAGAGCTTCACCAGTCCATGCACATCATGCGGAACGAGCCAGGTATATTGCCAGGCATTTCCCTCGGTATAATCATCCTGACGATGAACGGCTGAGAAAGGATTAAACGGTTCGCGGAACTTGCCGTCGGTACCGATGCCACGCATAAAACCGGTCTTCGGGTCGAAATATTTACGATAACTCTGGCACGTTCTGCGAAATACTTCGCATCCGCCTTCTTGCCTAAGAGTCGGGCCACTTTCGCCACGCAGTCATCAGCCAGCGCATATTCCAGTCCCTTAGCCACAGTCTCCATTTCCGGATCCTTGTCATAAGGCAGGTAACCATATTTCTTGAGAAGACCGAGGCCTCTGTCTTCACGCAATGCCGACTGTTTCATGGCCTCATAGGCTCCCTCCTTATCCTTGACATATCCTTTGAGCACCAGGTCGGCAAGCACCGGGATGCCCGGATTGCCCACCATGCAGTCGGTCTCATTGCCCATCAGATGCCATACCGGGAGCTTACCCTGCTGGCGATAGATATTGATAAAGGTACTTGCCACGTCTGGGAGCATTTCCTTGTGGATGAGCGTCATCAGCGGATGGGCTGCACGATAAGTATCCCAGAGAGAAAGGGTGGTATAATTGGTGAAATCACCCTGATGCACCTTACCGTCGGCACCGCGATATTCTCCGTTGACATCAGAGAATACGGATGGAGCGGTCATCGAATGATACATGGCTGTATAGAAAATGCGGCGGGCAATGGAATCTGAAGTTTCCACCTTCACCTTAGCCAATTCCCGATTCCATGCCTCGTCAGCCTGCGCCACTACCTGATGAAAATTCCAGTCAGGAATCTCTGTTTGCAGATTCTGTCGGGCATTGGCAATGCTGACTGCAGAGAGACCAACCTTGATCATCAGAGGGCGGGTGGCATCTGCCACCTGAACCAGCCAGCATCCACTATCGAGCGGTTGTACTTGAACCGGTTGAGAGAACTCAGCCACGAAGAAATTCTTCTGGTCCTTCGCCCATCCTGTAGAGAAGCGATGACCAGCCACTGCAGTTTCCTTCACCTCATCCAGCGCATAATCGGTAGGTTTATCCCATCCGATACCCTGAAAAAGGTCGAGTACCAACTGTGCCTTCTTCACGTCTGCCCCAAAGGTATAGCGATGGAAACCAGCACGCTTGGTGGCGGTAAGTTCCACCCATACATTCGGCTGCTGCAATTTCACCGCATAATAGCCCGGGCGAACATTCTCATTGGCATGATGGAAGAGCACTTTCTTCTGATGAGCATCTGTCACCGGGAGGAAAGCAACATCGCCTAATTCTCCGATACCCGTTCCGCTGAGGTGCTGATGACCAAAGCCGATGAGAATGGAGTCTGACTGATGATAACCGGAACACCAGTCCCAACCACGGGTATGCTCAGTAGGTCCCAGCTGGATATAACCGAAAGGTACGTTGGCACCGAGGAATACATGACCATGACCGCCCGTTCCGATTCTTGGATTGACAAATTGGGTCAGACAGGAGGTTGCCTGAGCTTTATCATGAGCAAAAGCGCTTGTGGATAGTCTCCACCTATCACACAAGCCAACAATAATAATATAGGAAAGAATCTTCTTCTCATTTTCTGAATTTAAGATATATTTTAATGATACTATTTCATGAATTTTGAGAAAGAGTATGGCGCATCTGACTCCAGAATACCTCTCTGCAAATTCGGTTTTTCAGAAAGGCGGAAAGAGATCTGCGCACCCTGCCTCAGAGAATTCAGGTCGAGATAATTAAGATCATACTTCTTTCCGTTCATCTGCATGTCATCAACATAGCATCCGTCACCTTCCGACTGTATGCTTACCTGCAGTCCGTTCTCCAGATGGAGTTTCATAGACTTGAAGTAAGGAGTACCCAATGCATACTGTCCTGAACCAGGGCAAACCGGATAGAAGCCCATCGCAGAGAAAACATACCAGGCTGAAGTCTGACCGTTGTCCTCATCGCCGCAATAACCATCTGGTGTCGGTGTGTAGAGGCGGTCCATCACCTGTCGCACCCAATACTGGCACTTCCAAGGTTGTCCGCTATAATCATAGAGATAGATGGCGTGCTGGATAGGCTGGTTGCCGTGTGCATAATTGCCCATGTTCATCACCTGCATCTCTCTGATTTCATGGATGGTAAATCCGTAATAGCTATTATCGAAAACAGGAGGGAGAAGGAATACCGAGTCAAGCATCTGGTTGAACTTCTCCTTTCCGCCCATCAGACGGATGAGTCCTTCAGGATCGTGGAATACCGACCAGGTATAATGCCAGGCATTTCCCTCGGTAAAGGCATCGCCCCACTTGAGCGGATTGAAAGGAGACTGGAATTTTCCATTCAGCAATCTTCCGCGCATCAGACCACTCTCCCTGTCGAACACCTTCTCATAGTTCATCGCTCGTTTGGCAAAAGGTTTCAGTTCCTTCTTTGACTTGCCGAGCGCCTTGCCAAACTGGTAGATGCACCAGTCATCATAGGCATATTCCAAGGTACGGGCCACACTTTCATTGATTTTCACATCATAAGGCACATAGCCCAACTTATTGTAGTACTCAAAACCATGACGTCCGGTAGAATTCACTTCAGGATGAACAGCATTGGCTCCATGAACCACAGCCTGCCAAAGGGTCTCTGCATCATAACCACGTAAACCGGAAAGATAAGCATCGGCCACCACAGAGGCTGAGTTGTTGCCCACCATGCAACCGCGATGCCCCGGACTCGCCCACTCTGGCAGGAATCCGCTCTCGAGATAGGTATTTGCAAGACCCGCCTGAATTTTCTCATTCACAGAAGGATACATCAGATTGAGCAGTGGAAAAAGGCAGCGGAAAGTATCCCAGAAACCGGTATCGGTAAACATATAGCCCTTCTGTACGGTTCCGTTGTAAGGACTGTAGTGAACCACCTCACCGGCTGCATTCTTCTCATAGAAAGCACGAGGGAAGAGAACGGAGCGGTAGAGACAGCTATAGAAAGTACGGAGATGGTCAATGTCCTCATCCTCCACTTCTATCTTGCCGAGTACCTCATTCCAGCGGTTTCTACCCTGCTGACAGAGCTGCTGCATATCTGCCTGTCCCAATTCCTGAAGGTTTTGCCAGGCCTGTGACTCACTGATGAAGGAAGAAGCCACACGAGCCACAACCTTCTCGCCTCTCTGACGAATCTTGAAGGAGATGATGGTGCCCACATGATTGCCTTCCTGCTGGTAAGTCTCCTGATAACCGCCCTGAACCATACCCTGGTATTGACCATCCTTCACATTGACGAAAGCCTCAAAATCATGGTCGAACTCAATAACGAAGTAATTTCTGAAATTCTCAGGAACACCTCCACTATTGCGGGTAGAAAAGCCCACCACCTTTCGCTCCTTCGGGAAAACCTTGATGAAGCTGCCCTTGTCGAAAGCATCAACTACCACATGAGCACTATCGGTCTGAGGAAAGGTGAAGGACATCAGGGCTGCACGTTCCGTAGGACAGAGTTCTGCCGTCACATCATAGTCGGCGAGATAGACACTATAATAATAAGGTGTAGCCTTCTCTGCCTTATGAGAGAACCAGCTGGCACGCTGCTCCTCATCAAATACCGGTTTACCCACGATAGGCATCAATGAAAACTGACCGTAATCATTGATCCAGGGACTCGGTTGATGCGTCTGCTTCAAACCCCTTATCTTCTTAGCTGCATAGGTATATTGCCATCCGTCGCCCATCTTTCCTGTCTGTGGAACCCAGAAATTCATGCCCCAAGGCATGGCGATGGCAGGATAAGTATTGCCTGTGGAAAGTTCATGGTCGGAATCGGAACCCATGAGAGGCTGCACGAAATCTACCGCATTCTGTACATTCACCCTGACGGCTTGCGCTATCAAGGTGAAGAATACAAATATGAACAAAACTGATTTTCTTTTCATAGACAACAGTCTGAATGATTATCTGAAATTGTTTGGCTGCAGGCGATGGCCGTCAGCGTCATTGGTATCAGCCACATCCCACCAGAGTCTTGTGCCCTGAGTATTCACCTTCTGGAGTTCTGGATGAGAAGTGAAGTAAGTGTTGTTATTCTCGCTGAAAGGATAGAGAATGCGCTTGATATTCTTACCCATAGGCACGTCACCTCCACTATTGTTGGTCAACTGATTTGCCAAAGCAGGATAGTCGGTGCGACGGAACTCAGCCCATCCCTCATTACCATTAGGAAGATAGCCATCCACTTCTGGGTGATGATTGCTTCAAGCTGCTTCTCCTTGCCCTTACCCTCGAACACCTTACCCGTAAGGGCCTTCTCACCATCGATGTAAGCCTGTGCCTTGTCATTGGCAATGCCGTAGTAGTCCATAGATGCCTTGATACCAGACTTATAGTAATCCTCTACGGTACCTGTAAGTTCCATGCCAGCCCATCCACGCAAAACAGCCTCTGCCTTCAGGAACTCAGACTCAGCATAGCCCAAGAGGAGGTAAGCACGCTCACGACTGAAGAAGTAGTTAGGATTCAAGTTCTTGCCCAGACTCTTAGGCGCAGTACGGGTGAGTGAATAATTCAAGGTTCCCATGTCTATGACAGGAGCCTGAGCACCACGCTCACAACCTACGAAGTCTTCTCTCTGGCTATCTTCACCAGCCTGCAAAGTACTCTCTGTCATCTTGATGCGATACCAGCTTACCAAGCAACGTGGGTCTATCTTCTTGGTGACATAGTTATTTCTACCTGTCTTGATCTTATATTCTGCTCCACCTTCACTGGCATTGCGATAGAAGTTCTCCAGATCTTTAGACATTACGCTCTCACCATTGTAGCAGACACTACACATCACCAGAGGATGCTCGTTACCACCGTCATCTGTACCGCCCTGGCTTACAGGAGCATACTTAGGAACAATCTGCATATTGTCTTCATTGCTCTGCATCAGACCATACTGGTTGTTGAGAGCATTTTGAGCCTCCTCCTTAGCACGGGCAGGATCTACATTGGAAATACGCAAAGCCATGCGAAGGCGCAAAGAATTGGCAAAGCGGAGCCACTTGTTCCAGTCACCATGATAGCAGATATCATCGGTAGCGTAACCTATCTGAGTTGCATCGTTTGGCTTGATGCTATCAACAGCCTGCTCCAACATACGGAACATGGCATCGTAAACCTCTGCCTGAGTATTATAAGCCACATTGTTGGTCTCAGGAATCTTAGCCTGTACATACTCCTTGAAAGGCATATCGCCATAAGTATCGGTGTTGGCAAGCGCTAAGAAAGCATAGTAGATACGTGTGACGTAGAATAAGTTCTTGTACTTGTTGGTATTTTCATTGAACTTATAGGCACGCAACAAGGTACGATACTCACTGCTGCGGTCGGTATAGAAATGTCTCCAGCGCGCAGCACTCCATCCATCTTTATATGAATAATCAGGAGATGTACCACCATGCTTAGGCTGGTTATTGGCAACGAAACCTGCATAGATATCATGACTCAAGTTGGTAGTGATCTGATAGTCATTGAAAAATCCCTCATAGAGGAAGTTGCGGAAAACAGAGTTGGCAGAGCTCAACTCACTCTTCAACGCCAAGGAGTCTTCCTTGCTCACCTTATAGTCGATATTGATATCGGCATACTTGGTATTGTCCTCTTCACCAGGCTGCTCTTCACCGCCGCCAGTAGTGTTATCAGGCAATTCGTATGGATTCTTGCTCATCTCATCCATGTCATAGCAGGAAGATAAACTTACCAATGCCATGGACACAAGCATCGTCTTGAATATAATCGTCTTTTTCATTGTCTTGAACTGTTTATGTTGTAGTTGATAGTATTTAGAAGCCTACATTGACTGAGAAACCGAAGGTGCGGGTATATGGCACTGCGGCAAAGTCAAGGGCCTGTGAGAACATAGAAGTATCATAACCTCCATCAGGATTGCCTGGTGTATGTTTCAGCAGGAAGCAGAGATTACGTGCCACAAATGACAACTTCACATTGGTAAGAGGAGTCTTCTTGAGCACGCTCTTTGGGAGGCTGTAACCCAATGCGAGTTCCTTCAACTTGATATAGGAAGCACTGTGGATAAACATCTCTGCATAACCCTTCTGCGACTTGTACAAACCGATGTTGGAATAGTAAGACTGTGCACTTACCTCCTTGGTATTCACCTGTCCATCGGCTGTCACACCAGGAACTACCATATAGTAGTCGCTCACACCATTCAACTCCTTGTACTCACCACGATAAGCCGAACGCTCTGAAGTTCCTACAGCAGTAGCCATACCTTCTGATACGCTCACGATATCGCCGCCAAATCGCATATCAAACATCGCAGTGAGACTTACACCCTTATAGTTCAGACTTGGAGTAACAGACATGAGAAGCTTTGGCTCGATGTTTCCGATAGGATGATCGAGGATATACTGCTCCAAATTTCCGCCTGCATCACTACTGGTAACAGGCATTGGAAGACCGTTCTCGCCAATCACCATCTGACCATCCGCATCGCGCTTGATGAGGTTATCGGCATAGATATCGCCCAACTTACCTCCTGCCTTCGCACCTACCTTGACTGGCATGTTGCCATCGCCATTAAAGTAGATGTGATCCACGCCATTAGCCAGTTCATCTACACGGGAGATATTCTTGGAAATATTCATGGTGAGATCGAACTTGAGGTCCTTGGTCTTGACAGGTGTGCCGTAAAGCATCAGCTCAATACCCTTGTTGGTAATCTTACCTGCATTCACCCATTGCTGTGTCCAAGGAGCAGATGCATCTACAAGCATAGCCTGGTTCTTGGTCTTGGTATAATAATAGGTGAAATCAAATCCCAAACGGTTCTCCAGGAACTTCATCTCAAGACCCCACTCGAAGGAAGACTTGATCTCTGGTTTCAGGTTGCTGTTCTTCTTCACGGTCTGTGGAATTGGCACACGGATGCCATTCTCATAGGTATAAGAACGGGTGTTGTAGAGATTGTATGGATTTGGGTCCTTACCTACCTGAGCGAAAGACAGACGAGTCTTGGCGAAAGTCATCCACGCTGGCAACGAATGGTTGATAGAGCGCATGAAATCGCTGAAGATATAGCTCACACTTGCACTTGGATAGAAGAAAGAACGGTTGTCCTTTGGCAAGGTAGATGACCAGTCGTTGCGGGCTGTAAGATCCAATGAAAGATACTCACGGAAAGCCAACTGCAAAGAACCGAAGGCTGAGTACATAGAGCGCTCATGGCCATTCTCACTGGCATTGGTCAACTGATAACCTGTATTGAAAATCCAATTATCCTTCTCCAACATATTCTTGGTAGCAGCACTCAGCAACTCGTACTTCTGGTACATGATGTTGCGCCCAGATTGTAACCCAAGCGCAAATCCTTGGTCACCTGATTGTCACCCAAGAAGAGGAAAGAGATATTGTGCTCGAAGTTGTTTTCCTCCGAACGGCTCATATTATCATCGGTAACGATCTCGCTCCAGTGTCTGCCCGGAATGCTCACAGCAGAGTTACCCAAACTCAAGTCTGTGGCCTGGATGCGTGTGCGATAATAATCGAAAGCATATTTAGCATTAAACTTCAACCAGTCGGTTACGTTGACATTAGCACCATAGTAACCGAAGGCACGCCAACGCTCATCGCTATTCTGGAAGCGATGACGAACATAGTATGGGTTGGCATACTGCATATCTGGTCCGAACCAGTTGCGATGCAATTGGTCCTGAGTTGTATAAGTCTGAAGATCCTGCAAACGCACGTTGCCTGGAATGAGAAGCAACTGGGCTACCTCTCCATTGAGACCAGTCATCGGACGGTTCTCAGCTTTCATGCGAGAAACAGAAATCTTGCTATCTGTAGAAAGATACTTATTGATAGTTCTACCTGCATTAAGGTCAACTATCAGCTTATCCAATTTCTCTCCATCGAAAAGACCCTTATTGTCGTTGAAACCTAAAGAGAGACGGAAATGACCTTTCTCATCAGAATTTCCGAGAGCTACGGTATGGAACTGGGAGAAACCTGTATTGAAGTAATCCTTCAACTTATCGCCATAATAGCGGTAAGCGATGTTCTCACCGAGAAAAGAAGGTTCCATTCTGCCATCAAGCGGAGCACCGAATGCCAACTCGCTGGAAAGCGTCTTGTTGCCATCCTCATCAGTTTTATAAACGTAGCACCTGAGAGCCTGTCCGTACTGCTTCTGCATAGGGATTGTTTCAGCCACCTTACTCCAAGTAAAGTTACCGTTGTATGTGATGCCGAAGCCCTGCTTATGACTACCCTTCTTGGTTGTAACATAGATCACACCATTACCTGCACGTGAACCATAGAGGGCTGCAGCGTTGGCACCTTTGAGTACCGAGATAGACTCGATATCCTCTGGGTTGATGTCCAGAGAAGTGCCACCACGGTCGTATCCGCCATAAGCAGAAGCATCAGAACTCTGGTTGTCGGTAAAAGGAACACCATCTACCACCCAAAGAGGCTGGTTATTATCAGTAAGAGAAGAGTTTCCACGGATAGTGATCTTGGTAGAACCACCGAGACCCGTACTAGAAGTATTCATCTGCAGACCAGCCACCTTACCGTCGAGGGCACCAGTCACAGAAGGGTCGCCAGTCGTATTGAGAGCATCCGCCTTGACATCCTGTACGGAATATCCCAACATCTTCTTCTCACGCTTGATACCGAGGGCAGTAACCACCACTTCCTTCAACGCCTGAGAGTCAGGAAGCATCTGTGCGTTCACGTTATGTCCTTCCTTTGCAGCCATATCCATCGTCTTATATCCGAGATATGCAAACTGCAAGACAGGGGCAGGTTCATCGGTCTCGATGGTAAAATTACCATCCATATCAGTTACAGCACGATGATTGGTGCCTTTTACGAGGATGGTAGCGCCAATGAGAGGTTCCTTGTTTTCATCGAGAAGCGTACCCTTATATGTACGTTTCTGTCTTGGTTGCTGGGTGCTTGGAGTTGTAGTAATTTCCTTTTTCTTCAGATAGATGATTCCATCCTTAATCACATAAGATACACCCTTATTCTTCAAGAGCTTGTTTAAAACATCCTCTACCTTACCGTTCTTCACCTGAACGGCATTCACCTGCATCTTTGACAAGTTGTCGTCGTAAGTAAACTGGTATTTAGACTGTTTCTGGATTTTCTGGATGACTGCTCCCAAAGTGGTCTGAGAAACATTCAACGAAATCTGGGCTTTTACAGATGTCCAGGAACTGGAAACCAACATCAGAGCCAAGGCTGCAGCTGCGGTTTTAGTTTTTTGTAAATGATACCAATGTGTCATAATCCTTGTTTTTAGCATTTAAGTTATTAATTTCAAATATATAACAGCAAAAACAAAAACACTTACCCAAAAATTATTTTTGAATAAGTGCTCTCTTTTTCTCGTATAACAGTATATAATTAAGGTGTAAACCTTACTGATTCACTACTTCGTGATAAATACCTTACAGCCTTTCACGTGATAGTGGATAGGCAGGGTGTTCTGCAAGAGATCGAGAACCGAGTCGATGGTCTCCTTCTCTTTGATGACACCGGAGTAAGTATTCTCCTGGTTGATGGTAGGATCAACAACCACCTGCACATCGTAGATATTCTCCAGCATCTTGGCAATTTCATTCACGCTTGCATTATTGAAGGAAGTCTTGTGCTCATGCCACATTGCATCCTTATAGACATCGGTTTCAGAAACCGTCATGCTACCTAAGCGCGCATCCACACATGCCTTCTGTCCTGGTTTCAAGACGATCATACCCTCATCATGATTTCCTTCTACCCTTACCTTACCTTCGAGCAAACTGACGGAAGCCTGCTGATGAGCCTTATCCACATGGAAATTGAAAACGGTACCGAGCACCTTAACACTCATCACATCGCTCTCTACGATGAAAGGCTTGTGCGGATTTTTGGTCACCTCAAAATAACCTTCACCGTCTATCTCTACCTTACGGTCGGAACCATCAAACTCTTTCGGATATTTGATGGAAGCAAGTTTGTTGAGCCAGACCTTAGTTCCATCAGGTAAAGTAACCGTCGTATCATTGTCGGCACTGGCCATCACCACCTGCATCTGCATATTAGAAATCGGATTGTGCTGGAGATAGAACCAGGCCAATCCACCCAATACGCAGACCACAGCAATCGCAGCAGCCCGACGCCACATACCTATTATATGCGCATGATGCTCAGCCTGCTGTTCAGCCTTCATCTCCCTGATCTTAGCCTGCATTCTCTGTTCAGCAAGCATCAGTTGGTCCTTGGCATGAACTGCGCCTTGAACTCATCGCTCAACTTTTCTTCTTTGAAAAGTTCTTGTTTTTCCTCCGGAGAATTTTTTAATATATCCCTTAATGCGATGAGCTCCTCTTCCGTGCACTCACCTGCCAAGAATCTCGCCTTTAATTCCTCATTTATCATATAACAATCGTGCTTAATATCCTTAATTAATTAACAATCTAATTAAATACCACAACAATAATTGTTGAGAAAACACTTACTCAATAACCTATAAAAAAGGTACAAAAAACACAAAAAATATTCCCAAACGAGCCCTAAGAGACTTTAAAGCCTTATAAATATGAGCTTCAACGGTACGTACGGATACGTTCATCATCAGAGCAATCTCACTATTTTTCATATCCTTGAGATAGCTCAAAACGAATATTTCCCTGCATTTATCAGGAAGTTCCCCTATAGCCTGATTGATTTTTCTTCTCAACTCCATGTTTTCCATGTCCTGTTCTCCATCTCCCAACGAAGAGAAATAGCACGACATACGCATTTCGTTGATATCTTCAATGGCTGCAGTATTGACTTTCTTATAGCGCTTCAAGTAATTCAATCCTCTAGAATAAATCGTCTTATAGAGGTATGATTCTATCTGCGGGACATCCGTCTCCAATGCATCCATACGATTCCACAATTCAAGAAAAGCTTCTTGAACTACATCATCGGCAGCATCCTCCCCTACGATACGTTTAGCATAATAAAACATTCGAGGTAGTACTTCCTAAATATCGCTTGATATGATTCTTCTTTTACTGTCTGCATTACATAATATATCTTTAGCTATTCGTTCTAATTTAGGTCGGTTTACGCCAGTTATCTGCGTATTTTCCTCACTTCTTGAACTACTTTGGGCGCAAAGGTAAGTAAAAAAGATGATAAAAGCAAATTTTTGCTTAGAAATCAACTATAATATTTGTGTGTGTTTTACTTTTTACTACTTTTCATAACTGTTTCCATACGTAAATTTAAAAACTGTAGTCAGTGCACTCCCTAAAGTCTGCTTTTAGTCATTAAACAACTATTACACAAAAACTTTTATTTATAAAGTATAGAACTTCGCAGACTATTTCTTTACTTGTCTTCAATGGTTACCTTTCTTCATCGCCTTCAAAATGCGATAGGATGTCGTGCGAAATCTTGTTGTTTTTATATACCAATAGTTCGTTAATAATTCAATAATGTGCTAAGCAGCTGTACGCTGTAAGCACGAGAGATCTTTGAAAATCTTGCTAATTAAAGTTCGGTTCGGGGTGTACCCGCTTGCTTTAAAAATTCGTTTCACCAGATAAATGTTGGTCATCAGTGACTTGAATGAAGACAT
>ENA-OQBJ01000792-OQBJ01000792.1-human-gut-metagenome-genome-assembly--contig:-NODE-792-length-15108-cov-2.366931_pt1 | contig 15108 bp, 19 predicted proteins | sample MGYA00242743_ERZ504545 | MGnify/ENA primary metagenome ERZ504545 (study PRJEB26092, sample SAMD00036252) | human gut metagenome | host: Homo sapiens | study: EMG produced TPA metagenomics assembly of...
GGCGTGAGTCCTGCCCCTGCAGCCATCGGGCGCTGAGGGCAATTTTGATACAGGAGGAGATGTCGATGAAAGAAGTAAAATCGCCGAAGAAACCCATGGCGTTCTACTACATACTGGTCCTGCTTGTCATCCTGATGTTCAATGAGATGGCCAAACCTTATTTTGAGGAAGCACAGATCCAGCCGGTAGATTACAGCACGTTCATGGAGTGCATCGATGACAAGAAGATCGACCATGTAGAGATCCAGTCCAATCAGATCCTTTACACGGTCAAGGATGACAGCAAGAAGTATAAGACGGGTATCATGAATGACCCGAATCTTGCCGAGCGCCTGCAGGCGTCCGGAGCTACCTTCACGCAGGATATCAAGGAGGAAACTTCGCCGCTCTTGAGCTTCTTCCTGGCTTGGATCCTGCCGCTCCTGATCTTTTTTGCCATCGGGCAGTATATGAGCCGCAAGCTCATGGATCGTGCGGGCGGCAATTCCATGATGTTTGGCGGTTCGGGCAATCAGGCAAAGATCTATGTGCCGTCGTCGGAGGGCATCCATTTCAAGGATGTTGCCGGCGAGGATGAGGCCAAGGAAAATCTTTCAGAGATTGTCGATTATCTGCACAATCCGGAAAAGTACTCGAGCATCGGTGCTTCGATGCCGAAGGGCGTCCTGCTCGTGGGGCCTCCGGGTACAGGCAAGACAATGCTGGCAAAAGCCGTCGCCGGCGAAGCAATGTGCCATTCTTCTCGATTGCCGGCTCGGAATTCGTCGAGATGTTCGTCGGCATGGGTGCTTCGAAGGTCCGCGACCTCTTCAAGCAGGCCAAGGAGAAAGCACCGTGCATCGTCTTCATCGATGAGATCGATGCCATCGGCCAGAAGCGTACCGGCGCGGCCATGGGCAACGATGAGCGTGAGCAGACGCTCAACCAGCTGCTGACGGAGATGGATGGCTTTGAAGGCAATACTGGCGTCATCATCCTGGCGGCGACAAACCGTCCGGAATCGCTGGATCCGGCACTCTTGCGTCCTGGCCGTTTCGATCGCCGCGTGCCGGTCGAACTGCCGGATCTCAAGGGCCGTGAAGATATCCTCAAGGTCCATGCCCGCAAAGTCCGCATGGCGGCGGATGTCAATTTCCATACGATCGCGCGCATGGCGGCCGGTGCCTCGGGTGCCGAGCTGGCCAATATCATCAACGAAGGCGCGCTGCGTGCCGTTCGCGATGGGCGCCATGAGGTGACGGAAGCCGACCTTGAGGAAAGCGTCGAAGTCGTCATTGCCGGGTATCAGAAGAAGAACGCCATCCTTTCCGACAAGGAGAAGCGCACTGTCGCTTATCACGAGATCGGCCATGCACTCGTCGCGGCCCTGCAGTCGCATTCGGCCCCTGTCCAGAAAATCACGATCATCCCGCGCACGTCGGGTGCGCTCGGTTACACGATGCAGGTCGAGCAGCAGGATAAATACATCCTTTCACGGGAAGAACTCGAGAATAAGATCGCAACTTTCACGGCTGGCCGTGCTGCAGAAGAAGTCAAATTCGGACTGGTCAGCACGGGGGCTTCGAACGACATCGAGCAGGCGACGAAGCTGGCTCGCGCGATGATCACGCGCTACGGCATGAGTGAAGAATTCGATATGGTCGCGATGGAGACGGTCAATAACCGCTATCTCGGCGGCGATACGAGCCTGGCCTGCTCAGCAGCCACGCAGGAGCAGATTGATAAGAAGGTCGTCGAACTCGTGCGTACACAGCATGAAAAAGCCATCCATCTGCTCAAGGAACATATGGACAAACTCGACGAACTCGCTGCTTTCCTCTATGAGAAGGAAACCATCACGGGCGAAGAATTCATGAAGATCCTCAAGGGGGACGAAGTGGAGGAGGCTCAGGCCGAAGAAGCCGAGCAGCGCCTCCTGGCTGACGAGCAGAAGGACGAAGCCGCGGAAGAAAAGAAAGCGGCAGAACTCAAGGCCCTGGAAGAGGAGCATGCCTCCGGCAAGCCGACTGGCTCGGGATCGGAGCAAAAGGAATAAAGAAGCTCGCAGGCATAGGCGAAGCAGGCATAAAAAAGCTGCGGCATCAAGATCCAGGATCTTGGTGTCGCAGCTTTTTGCCATAGGCCCGATGACGGATCAGGCTGTCATCGAGCCGCCTATGTTGCGGAGTCTCTGGAAGCCTCTGGACAGGTTCAGGCTCTTTGTGGCTGGGAATTCTTTTCTTTGCTATTGGTATGGATGGCACACTCTTTGTCCGGTGCATCTTGCTGCTCCTCCGGATTTTCTTCACGTGTCACGAGAATCTTGTCGATGCGGGCGCGATCCATATCGACGACCTCAAAGGTAAAGCCGTTCCAATGGCATTTCTCGGCGACTTTCGGGATATAGCCGAAGGCTGAGGTCAAAAAACCACCCATCGTCTGGTAATGGTCATGATCTTCGTCCGGGAGTTCCGCGATGTCGAAGCGTTCCTTGAATTCATCGATGGAGCAGAGCCCGTCAACGTACCACGAATTCTCGTCGCGCGGCGTGAACTGCACGGGATCCGGCTCGACATTCGACATGGAATCGCCAATGATTTCCTGCATGATGTCGTTGAGCGTGATGAAGCCCACAACACCGCCGTATTCGTCGAGTACCATGGCTTCGTGGATGCCCGTATCGCGGAATTTCTCGAGAACGCGGAACGTCTCCATGGAGCGCGGCACACACATGGGCTTGCGGATATATTGGGCAAGATCCAGGGATTTGCGTTCGAGCGAGGCATTGAGCAGATCCTTGCATAGAGAACACCGCAGAAATCATCGAGGTTCTCACGGCCAACGGGGAAGACGTTCTGCGGATGCTCACGGATGACGCGCAAATTGTGCTTGAGGGAATCCGTGAGATCCAGCCAGAGCATCTGCGTGCGCGGCGTCATCAGGCATATGCCGTCTGGTCGCTCATGCGGAAAATGCGATCCACCATGGCCTGCTCGGATTTCTCAAAGGTGCCGTCCTCCGTACCTGCTCGATGAGATCCTTGACCTCATCTTCCGTGACGGTATCCTCGATGTGCGGGTTGATGCCGAGCAGCAGGAGTACACCGTTGGCTGAAGCCGAAAGTACGGATATGAGCGGGCGTGCTAGACGGATCATGCGGCGCAGGATCCGGTGATATTTGATCAAGACCTGCTCGGGATCCTGGAGAGCCGTTTTCTTCGGCAAGAATTCAGAAAAGAGCAGGGTGATGTAGGTGATGACGACGATACTCACGATGAGCGAGATGCCCCAGGCATGCGGCACGAAAGCAATGAGCCGGCGAGCAGCGGCGCAGCCAGCACACCCGTCGTGATACCCGTGAGGATACCGGTCAGCGTGATGCCGACCTGCATGAGCGACAGGGCTTCTTCGGGAGATTCCAGGAGCTCCAGGGCGGCTTCTGCATCGGCATCGCCATCTTCCGCCAGTTTCTCGAGACGTCCGCGCCGACTTTCTGTCACCGCTGTCTCAAGCAGGGAGAAAAAGCCGTCTGCAGCAACGAAGAATAAGAGTAAGACGAGCAAAAGGCCCGCGTCAGTACTGTCCAAGAATTATGCACATCCTTTTTGGTCTGTTTTGTTTCCATCAATGGTTATCAGGTAAATTTCTTTCTATTATAGCACGATTCGCCGTCGGCGTCAGTCCTGTCTTCAGTCATCGTACCAGGGCCGTTGCCGATGATGATGCCGCCGTGCAGCGTCACCGGCGTCGAACTGCCACTTGGTCGGCATGCGCGTCGTGAGCTGTACGGCGTATCGACGAGCCAGGCCGTCACGAGTACGGCATCCTCCTTGAGTTCCCGGTATTTCTTGCGATCGAGTTCGGCCGTATAGACTTCGCTCTTGTGCGCATCTACACTGGAGCTGGTCAATGCCTGCGTAAAAGCCATGCCATCCGACCAGCGGTAGAGCGTCTTGCCGTTCTTGTCGAGGATGGCGAAATCGTAGACCTGGCCATCGCGATGTGAGACGGAATACGGAACATCGCCATCGTTCGTCACCTTGAGTTCCATGATGAGGCGCCCGTGTTTTTCTTCCACCGTCAGTTCCTCGACCACCTGGTCAAAACTGAAAGCAGCATAGGAAGGCACAATCTCGCTGCTGTGCCCGCCCGAAGCTGGGAACGAAACGCCAATGCCCGTCCCGAATGAAGCCGAGGCCGTCGGCAGCGAAACCATGCTGAGGCAGAGCGCCAGCGCGGGGATAAACGCATATGCTGTATGGTGCAGTTTCATCGCAATCACTCCTTGAAAAGCAGATCCTGGTGCGGTTGCTTTTATTTTACCATGTTTCCCCGAGGATTTCGAATGACAAATGATGATTTTGCTGGAGAATCGCTTTTTAGGTTGAGATGTTCTTGCGTGAAGATGAGCCGGAGGCGGATTGTGGATTTTCAAGCAGGATTTTATCTATAATCGTAGAAAGTTATTTTAAACGTTTATTCTGACTACTGACCGCATAGATCAGTGGCTAGTAGGGATGGTGAGAATGAATGATGAAAACAGGAATGGACACCTCTGATTTAAAGATTATCCTGCATTCCAAACGGGCAAACATTTATTATCTTGAAAAATGCCGGGTCATGCAGAAAGACGGGCGCGTTCTCTATTTGACGGAGGGGAAGCGAGAGAACCAGTATTGGAATATCCCGATTGCCAATACGACTGTCCTGCTTTTGGGGATGGGAACTTCTATTACACAGGCAGCGATGCGCCTTCTTGCTATGGCCGGGGTTATGGTCGGCTTCTGCGGTAATGGTGGCACGCCTCTCTTCATGGGGACAGAGATTGAATGGCTGAGCCCACAAAGTGAATATCGGCCGACAGCGTATGTTCAGGGGTGGTTATCTTTCTGGTTCCGAGAAGAAAAGCGCCTGATGGCGGCCAAAGAGTTTCAGCTTCAGCGCTGTCAGTTTATTGAACGCATCTGGCAAAAAGACCGGGATTTGCAGTCCTGGGGATTTTATATGGAAGATTATGATGTCCAAGCAGCCTTGCAACGTTTTCGTCAGATCATTCAGCAGGCAGAGGATATTGGTCAGTTACTTGTCGGCGAGGCAATTTTTACGAAGGCTCTCTACAAGTATGCCGCGCAGCAAACGGATATGCCTGATTTTGTCCGTCAGCATGATGCTCCCGCCGGAGATAAGGCGAATATCTTTCTGAATCACGGAAATTATCTGCCTACGGCTTGGCTGCTGTTACACTTTGGGTCTTGGGGATTCCACATGGTTTTGCGGTCATGCATGGCAAAACGCGGCGGGGCGCACTTGTTTTTGATGTAGCAGACCTTATCAAGGATGCTGTTGTCTTGCCAGGTGCCTTTATCTGTGCAGCAGATGCTCGTAAGGATCAGGAGTTTCGCTCGTATTGTCTCCAGAAGTTTGCGGAGCATAAGGTCTTGGATTTTATGTTTGATGAAGTGAAGCGTGTGAGTCTGCTTGGGGGGAAAGAAGGAGTCTCGTCATGATAGTGGTCTTTACCAGCCGCAGTGAGAAAAAAGCTTTGTTGACGGTTCGCTGGATTTTAGATTATTTTGCAGACCGGATTGGAAATGATACCTGGCAGACTATTATTACAGAAGAAGGTCTGCGGGAAGTCAAGACACTTTTGCGCAATGCAACAAAAAAATACTGCTGTGTCCTGCCACTGGCTTCGTTCGCGTAATCGCAGCCAGCTATTATGGATTGTAGGCAATCGTGACAAATTCAATGAAGCAGGAGCAGTTCCAGTCAATACGACACGAAAGAATATCCTGCATCAGGAATGGGAAGCTGGCTGGCCTTATGCATCTCTGCTAAAAGCCTGGTTGGGACGGCTGCTCTTTTTCATGATTGGGGAAAAGCATCGGATTTTTTTCAGCAGAAATTAAGGGCATTTTCTCAGACAAAAGATCCGTATCGTCATGAGTGGATTTCCTGTCAGATGCTGGCAGCTGTGGCTGCAATCAGCAAGGATACAGAAGATGATGATGCCTGGATGCGCCTTTTCTTGGAAGATAAATTAAAAGAAAAATCCTTGCAAAGGATTCTCAAGGAACGCGGGAATATCGTTAACCAATTGCCATCAATGCCTCCAGTCATGAGGTTACTCGCCTGGCTGATCTTGTCACATCACCGCCTGCCGGGGACAAAGAATGACGAACTTTGGAAGCCCTATGCAGGATATCCTCCGGCATCATTAGATGATATTTTTAAGATGATCTCGGCGGATTGGGGCTATGCAGGGGCAATACCAGAGAGAGGAAACCCTTGGTTATCGTTCTCCCGAGGTTTTTTACTGTCGGATACATCCTGGCACAAAGCACTCAGAAAGTGGTTGACTCGATTGCTTCAAGAAAAAGTGCAGTTGAAGGAACTTCTGGTAAGCAAGAAAAGAGGGTTGCGACCCTTGCTTCTATACGCACGGGCATCTTTGATGTTGGCCGATCATTTTGTTTCATCGCGCAAAGAAGCATTTGTTGCATCCCAGGATGAAAAAAAGCACATCCTATATGCGAATACAGACAAGAATGGCCTCTGTGATCCCCTTTCTCTGCATTTGACGAAAACGGCTGCACAAGCCGTTAATATTGCGCACCAATTGCCGCTTTTTGCCAAGGAAATGGATGCAATCCAGGATGTTCGCTTCCCGACTGCCACGCCACCATATCGATGGCAGGATAAAGCGGTTCGGAGAATTGGTGCATCAAAAGAAAAAGACAAGGCACAGGCTTGGTTTATCGTCAATATGGCCAGCACGGGCTGTGGCAAGACTGCGGCCAATGCCAAGGTCATGCAGGCCTTGTCGCCGAGTGGCAAGTCTATGCGCTATACGCTGGCTTTGGGTTTGCGTTCCTTGACTCTGCAGACGGGAACAGAATATCGCGAACGCATGCATCTCTCGCAGGATGAACTTGCTGTTATCATCGGTTCTCGAGCTGTACAGGAACTGTATCAGCAAGAAAACAAGATGCAGTTTCCGCGGAACAGGAGATTTCAGAGACTCTGTGCGAATTTTGTGGTGCGGGAGAAGAAGAACTCTTGGAAGACATGTTGTCCTTTGAGGATAACTTTACGCATGACCAATTAAAATATCTGGATATTTATTTAGATGGACGTAAAAATTCTCAGGCAAAGAAAAATGGTGCATTTTTATTTAAGCCTGTTCTTGTGACAACCATTGACCAGATTATCCGTGCGACTGAAACAACACGCGGTGGCAAGGGGCTGCTGCCATTTCTGCGACTCCTGTCGGCCGACTGGTTATTGATGAAGTGGATGACTTTTCACCAGAGGATTTGACGGCAGTTGCTCGTCTGGTTCATCTGGCCGGATTGCTGGGACGCAATGTTGTTCTTTCTTCGGCGACCATTCCACCGGATTTAGCTCAAGGCATGTATCAAGCTTACCAGGATGGGCTTTGTGGATATAATGCCCTGACTGAAAACGCCAAAACTGTGATTGCCGCCTGGCTGGATGAATTCCGCTCAGAAACTGCAGAAATCCCCTTGCAGCAGCCGCAACGGTATTGGCTGGCGCACGAAGCTTCATAGAGAAACGTGTTAAGGATTTGCAGGCGCAGGTTGTTAAAAGGAAAGCAGATTGATTTCCTGTCAGCCGCAGAACGAAAAGGCAGCGTCCTGGCAGGTATATACCATGGCTGTCAAACAGGCCATTCTGGAATTCCATTCCAGGTATCATGTATGTGATAAAAAGACAGGAAAAGAAGTTTCGTTTGGTTTATTGCGCCTGGCCAATATTGATCCTTGTGTGAATATGGCATTGTCTTTGCTGGCGGAGAAATGCCTGCAGATACGGCGATTTTGGTCATGTGCTATCATAGCCGTCAGGTCCTGCTTTTGCGTCATGAGCAGGAAGCATATCTCGATCGTGTCCTGCGGCGCAAGATGGAGGGGGATTCACTTGTCGATTTTCGGGATCCTGTCCTTCGTCATCATTTGGATGACAGTCGGCAACAGCGTTGTATTTTCCTGATGGTTGCCACACCCGTAGAGGAAATTGGTCGTGATCATGATTTCGATTGGGCAATCGTAGAGCCTTCATCGTATCGTTCCATCGTCCAGCTCGCCGGCCGCGTTCATCGTCATCGATCCTGCCCAAAGGATGTTGCAGTTCCCAATATCGGCGTTCTGGAATTTAATTGGAAGGGAATGTATAGCCTTCAGATAAGGCCGTTTTTTGCCGTCCCGGGTTTGAACAGGGCTCGCGTTATCTGCTGCAAAGTCATGATTTAAAAGATCTGGTACCATCGAAGAATTGGCAGTGCATCGATGCGATTCCGCGCATCAGGATCCCGAAGCCTTTACAGCCTCAAAGGCGTCTGATTGACCTGGAACATCAGCGTTTGAAGGATTGGCGCAATCTGGCTAATCTTAGTCCGAAAAAGGTTGGCGGCTGGCAACAGGCTGCCTGGTGGTTGACCGGTCTGCCTCAGAATCTGATGCGATTTCGTGCAGGAACCGGGCAGGACAAAGAATTGTGTTATCGATATGATGCTGTGGATGAGGAATTGGGCTTTTATGAAAGAAACGAAGGAAGCTATAACGAATGTACGAGCAAATATAATTTGAAGCGTTATCAGAGAATGGAACATGGTATTGATGAAGAATACTTCTGGTTGCCGCGCGATTACTTGGCTTCTTTGCGTGTACAGGCGAGCCGAAATATGATAGGAGAAGATGAGTCAGAAGGGGAGATTCTGCAGAGGCTTTCTGAGCGTTATGGTCAGTTGACTATTCGTGGTGATGATTGTTCCGGAAAGCCCTATTGGTACGATGATCAGTTTGGGGCATTCCATTTGCTGTTTTGAGAAATGAAGTAAAGCGCTTAGTGTAAAATAATACTCGGTGGGGTTGCAAAAATAGAGGGTGAACCTTTATCCTTAGTAGTATGCAAAAACCAAAAACGATAAAGGAAGCACCCTCATGGAAACTATTGTAACAGAAATCATCGAGATATTAAAGTCCAACAGCGATATTATTGAGCGCGAGAAGCAGCTGCATGCGTATGTGGGCAGGTGGCCTGCCAGCTCATCGCCACGGCATTCAAGCACATTGACGATGCGCTGTGGGAAGAACACCGGAGGGAAAGTGCCCGCTCGAAGAGCAGGGACGCGCGGACGCTGGTCACGCTCTATGGCAAGGTGACTGTCCCGCGCCGCTTGGTGCAGACAGCGGACGGCCGCAACCTTTACCCGCTGGACCAGTTCCTTGGCGTTGCCCCACGTTCACGGCTCGGCCCGCTTCTCCAGTACGTTGTCGCCAATGTCGCATCGAAGACGGTGTACCGGACGACGGCGTATGCGGTCAATATGCTGAGCAATGCGACCATAAGCCATACACAAGTCGGGACTGTCCTACGGCAAGTCGGACGATTTACCGGAAGAAGGAGCGAGCTGATGCAAAGAAGCTCGTCGGCCCTGAAGCAGACCTGAAGCGCCCGGAAGTCCTGTGGATTGAAGGGATGCAGTCGCGGTGAAGGGACTGGACGGGTGTACAGCTATCGGATGAAGCACCAGGGCAAACATTGGAGCAAGGCGGGTGTAGATGTGATTGCCAGCGTCATAACGGGAATCCGCAATGGTGATCTTGCCGATGCATGGAAAAAGGAGATGAGCCCTGTCAGCTCAGAAAATGAGAATCGCTACAAGCATGCGGTGCGCAATGCCCTGAAGAAGAGCAAGAGACTCGAGTACGTAGCCGCCAAGAACGGCAGGATCCTCATGGATTGCCCCGCAAGCAGTGCGATGGGCAGCTTGTCCCGGCGAATCGGCAACGGAGGCATGCTTGCTTGACCATGCCGATGAACACCCAACCCGCATATTTACTAAAGAGCAAATCTTCCCACGAGAAAAGCTTGATACATACCAGTAAAGCAAATGGAATAGCTATTTTGACGGATATTTGTTATAATAAAACTGATATGATTTGCCGCGCAGGCAGCTTAGAAAATGTTGATGTTATTGAAAAAGTATTATCTGCCGAGTAGGCAGCTCAGTTTTTTTGATAACATCAATATTTATATCCATGTTAATGTTATTGTATAATATAAAGTGTGCTATAATGTAAGCAAAGGAGGAATAGGCATGGGATCGATAGCAGCATACATTACCAATAAAGCAGTCAAAAAGGGGCAGACACCTGCTGAATGGCTGCAAAGCAATCTGCGGAATCTGGAACGCTGCCGGGCTGTATCGCATGTAGGCCGTTATACCCATCCAGATGTTGACATCAGTCTATACGATGATAGTCAGCCTGCAGGAAAAGCGTATTTGACAACGGCTGATACAGATACGGAAGCGGATTTAATCGTAAAAGGAGGAGCTGCTATATAGCAATTGCTTCTTTTTTAGTCGGAACATTTTCCAAAAAAGAGACGGCTGAAGAACAAAAGGAGGATTTGACGGCAAAAACAGCATGGCAATACTTTCGTGAAGATGATCCTTTCATCCGCAGGGAGATAGAATCATTAGGTATCGTCTATGAGCCATTACGCCAAAAAATCCTGCAGATTCATGTACAAGCATTACCGGATGTGACAGATACACGCTTGAAGCAAGTATATTTTCCGGTCGGTGACGAAAACTATCATTTGCTGACTATTTTGCCGCCCGTTTCGCTCATGTTTGCAATGACGGAACGGATTGAAAAGGCAGTCCGTGTACAGAGAAAATGCCGCGATGAAAAGTCGGAATCTTATAGGAAGCCTCATGCTGTCTTCTCTGATATTACGCGTGTTTGCTTTGGAGGATCTCGGCCGCAGAATGTAAGCTGTCGTAATTCATCTCTGGGCGTGGATGTCCTGCCGTCTCTGCCACCTCGCTTGCATGATCGGAAAATGCGCCCGCCCCATGAGGATTTCTTCTTTGACTCTCTGTATTGGCGTCATTTCCGCGTAAAGCTTCTTGCATTAGATGCTTTGTTTCGTGATCCACACCATGACCTTGAAAGGAGAGAAAAGCGGGAAGAACTGGTGCTGGACATTGTTACGATGGTCTTGTGCAAGGCAAATTGTTTGCGTGCTTTGCCAAGCGGATGGAGTAAGGATACGGATCTTGGTGAGGAACAAGCCATCTGGCTTGATGATATTTATTTGACGCAGCGGCTGGAAGATTCGGAATGGGTCTGGCCGGTCTGCATGGCGTTTGCCCGCTGGCTCATAGATGCTCATGAGAAATGCTGCTGTGCGGAGAAGCTCCCGCTCATCTCTTTAGACGATGCCGAGGCGACATCTTTTGCTGTTACGATGGAGGAAATCTTGAAGCAGGAGGTGAGAGAAGCATGATGAAGACGTATCTGCTGTTACGGCAAGTAAAATCCACAATGCAAATGCCCTAAGCAGTCCGCTGACCATCGGGTTTCCGGCCATGACAGCCTGGCTGGGATTTATGCATGCACTGGAGAGGAAGATGCGGCAGCAGCCTGAGCTGGAAGATGTCAGATTCAAAAAACTGGCAGTTTCCTGTCATGATTGGGATTTGCAGACCTATAAGGGGCTGGTGATTATGTGAACTCTATCATTATCACGGCCAATCCCCTGAGAAAAAAAGGTGCTTCCTTTGAACGACCGCCTTTTATTGAAGAAGCGAGGATTCATTTGACGGTATCTTTGCTGATTGAAATGAAATCATTATCACCATCTATCTATCCTGTATTTTGTGATAAAGTTCAAGAAGTTTTGCCTGCCATGAAGATTGCTGGTGGCGACATCTTGAGTTTTCGACCAATTCAATTTCTTAAAAAGACAAGTGATTCATCATCTGCTTTTTCGCCATATTGCTCTAAACTCCTCTTTGGGGATGATGAAGATACAGATGCTGATAAAGAGGAACGACGCCTTATTCGCAACTTGATGCCAGGGTATGTCTTGGTAGAACGCCGACATTTGCTACAGGAGGAGGAAACCGGGCAGTCCGATACGATGCAGGGGATGCTGGATTTATTGGCTTTGCACTGCGATTACGATGAGAACAAGGATTCTTGGCAAACGACACGTCGGGGAAAAGGTTGGTTGATTCCCATTGCGGTAGGATTCAAAGGCTTGACGCCTCTGGGGCATGTGGCAAATCAGCGTGATGCTGGAACGCCGCACCGTTTTGCAGAGCCGATTTTGACGTTGGGAGAATTCCTGATGCCGCATCACTGCCAAACAGTTGAAGAAATAATGTGGCAGTATCGCTATGAAGCGGATAAAGATTTGTATGTCTGTGTCAATGAACATGAAGGGGAGGATTAATCATGGCAAAATCGAGTAACAAAGGCTTGGCAACGGTTTTATCGTTTGAAAAGAAAATTGTTTTGTCGGATGGCCTTATGTATGGTACGACCTGGGAACGGCATGGGAAAGAGCCGACAACAGCTTTGCCGCTGCATGAGAAATCCGTCAGGGGTACAATTTCTAACCGTTTGAAATCTGCTGTGGCCAACGACCCGGCCAAACTCAATGCCGAGGTGGAAAAGCCGAATTTGCAGACTGTAGATGCTGCATCTTTGCCTATGGATCAGGATACGCTCAAAGTCAGTTTCACGATGAAATTCCTGCCGGGCGCAGCTGTTCCTGCAGCCTGTAATGTTGCAGGACATAAAACGACAATCATGGAGATGGGACAGCGCTATACAGAGACATATGGATTTGGTGAATTGGCAAAGCGCTATGCTTTGAATATTGCAAACGCGCGGTTCCTTTGGCGAAATCGTGTTGGTGCAGAAAATATGGAAGTACAAGTGGACTATAAGGCGGATTCACAGGAGAGGAGTCTGTCTTTTCAGCCATATGATTATTCGTTGCGCGATTTTGCTCAATCAGATGAAAAGGTCAACGAGCTGGCAGATCAGATTGAAGCGGCGCTGTCAGGCAAAATTCCGTATTTACTGCTGCAGGTTGCAGCATATGCTCAGATTGGCAAGGGACAAGAAGTTTATCCCAGTGAAGAACTCATTTTGGACAAAGGGAGGGGCAGAAAGAGCAAGGTTCTTTATGCTGTGAACGGCACAGCCGCCATGCACTCCCAGAAGCTCAGCAATGCGATTCGTACCATTGATACATGGTATGATGATTACCATACGGATGCCGGAGTAGGTCCTATTGCAGTGGAGCCTTATGGTGCGGTGACAAATCTTGGCAAGGCTTTCCGTAATCCGAAGGGAAAGAGCGACTTTTATACTCTGTTTGATCGGTATTCCATGGGCAATGATTTTGACAGCCCGGAAAAAGCACATTATGTCATGGCCGTTTTGATTCGGGGCGGCGTATTTGGTGCCAGTGGAAAGGAAGGATGACCATGTGGTTTTTCCAAGATATAGAATTGCAGCCGACGGAAGAAATCAGCAATGCATTTCTCTGGTCCAGGGTTTATCGTCAGATACATCTTGCACTGGTCAGCAGTAAAGATGAGAATGGGATTATATGGTGTGGTACGGCTTTCCCGGATTATTCGGAGAAGCATCAGACTCTTGGGAAAAAGATTCGTCTTCTGGCACCAGAAGAAAATTATCTGCAAAAGTTGAATCTGAACGCGGCGCTGGTACGCTTTGCATCAGATTATGTCAAGCTTAACCCGATACATCCTGTCCCGCAACGAAAATGCAAGGGATTTGCAATCTATAGCCGTTATCAGCCAGAGCAGAATCGTCGGCAAAAGGCTAAACGATATGCTAAACGTCATGGGATATCTGTGGAGAAGGCACAACAACTTTTCCCCGTAAGGCAGAATGAAGTTCCTTATCCGTATATTCAGTTAGAAAGCTTGACTAATCATCAGAAATTTAGCTTGTTCATAAAAAAAAATACAGCTGAAGAACACGCTTGCGAAGGGTTTTCAGCCTATGGCTTCAGTAAACGATCATCTGTTCCTGACTTTTAACCAAATTTTCTATAGAGTTAATGCACCTTTGTAAATCAAGGCATTTGACAGGGGGGACAAATTTTGGTTAAATGAGGGTAAATAAGTGAAACGCTAGATTAAACCTATAGGGTATTTTCGCTTCACTACTGTTATCTGCCGCATAGGCAGCTTAGAAAATATTTCAGACCATATTCGACGGCGTGGTTGAGTTATCTGCCGCATAGGCAGCTTAGAAAGCAAGTGCGTTTCCGGATTCGATGCACCGGGAGTTATCTGCCGCATAGGCAGCTTAGAAATGGATACATTGTACTCAAGCATACCGATATGCGTTATCTGCCGCATAGGCAGCTTAGAAAACTTCCCGGCCCGTAGCAGTATGTCTCTGTGCGTTATCTGCCGCATAGGCAGCTTAGAAAACGTCGATGTAGTGCGCACCGTCTTTTGACAGGTTATCTGCCGCATAGGCAGCTTAGAAATTGATCTCCTGAGCTACATATAATGAGTGTATAGTTATCTGCCGCATAGGCAGCTTAGAAAATAACATTGACAGCATACTGCGCAATCTGCGGGTTATCTGCCGCATAGGCAGCTTAGAAATACCGTGCGTTCCTTGCCGTTGATCTTGACACGTTATCTGCCGCATAGGCAGCTTAGAAAACTACTTCAATTCCGCATCACGCTACTATGCGGTTATCTGCCGCATAGGCAGCTTAGAAAAAAGATATTACTAAGTCGTTCTTGTCTTCTTAGTTATCTGCCGCATAGGCAGCTTAGAAAACTGAATGCCATGATGATACCTTTGATTAGTTGTTATCTGCCGCATAGGCAGCTTAGAAATTTCTGCACGGTCCGTTGCATCGAGAACAATGTTATCTGCCGCATAGGCAGCTTAGAAAGGCATATCAGTTTTCGCACTGTCTCATACTCGTTATCTGCCGCATAGGCAGCTTAGAAATTGTCGAGTACAACCGTGACCCTGCCCTGCTGGTTATCTGCCGCATAGGCAGCTTAGAAATCCATCAAATGATTTTTGTCGATATACGGCTCGTTATCTGCCGCATAGGCAGCTTAGAAAATAGAGATAAAGGCAAGGGTGCTGGCTGTTCCTGTTATCTGGCCGCATAGGCAGCTTAGAAAAAGAAGAATCGTTCTCTGGTGTTATACATGTTATCTGCCGCATAGGCAGCTTAGAAATGTAGTTATGGAAAGAGTGTCGGGATGTTAAGCCGTTATCTGCCGCATAGGCA
>ENA-OQBJ01000793-OQBJ01000793.1-human-gut-metagenome-genome-assembly--contig:-NODE-793-length-15099-cov-2.456051_pt1 | contig 15099 bp, 17 predicted proteins | sample MGYA00242743_ERZ504545 | MGnify/ENA primary metagenome ERZ504545 (study PRJEB26092, sample SAMD00036252) | human gut metagenome | host: Homo sapiens | study: EMG produced TPA metagenomics assembly of...
TCCGGCTGCAAGTGCCGGTTCTGCTGTACTGGATATTCCGATGTTTACAACTCCCATAAAAATCGACTCCAATGATGCACCTACAATAAGTCCTGTCTGCACATCTCCCAAAAGCAGTCCTGCCAGCGGTGCCACTACGATCGGTCTGCTCAACATTGCCATTCCAAAAAGTTCATGTCCTGCAACTCCCACAAAAACAGCGAGTGCTACAAAAAATGCATCTAACATCATAATCTCATCCTCCTCTATCCTATTTTAATCAACATCCCTTTAATATTGCAGATGCCATTTTCTTTTCCATTGCCGGTGTTCCCTGGAAAAATGTGTCCGGGTAAAGCTCTGTCAGTTCTTTCAGTGCTTCCAGTTCGTCTGCTGTCAGCATAACTTCTTTTGATAAGATTTTCTTTTCTCCGGATGTCGTTTTACCGGCATTTCCGATATTTACCATTTCAATATTTTTGTAACGTTTACACAATGTAACTGCATCTTTTACCATCGGTACAAGTACCATCAGACGCATAGACTCTGAACGTGGATCATCCAGAATCGTTGTCACATCTTCTACCGACTTGATGATACATTTGATTCCTTCCGGCACTGCCATCTTTAATGTCATTTTTTGTAGTTCATTTGATGCCGCCTCATCACTTGCAACTACCAGTCCATTCAGTTTCAGTTCCTTTGTCCATGTCATTGCTACTTGTCCGTGAATTAATCTTTCATCTACTCTCAAACATACAATCATCTTTTTCTCTCCTTTTCTTTTTGTTATGCTAATAGGCGTTTGCGAAACTCTGAACTCATTGAAAATACTGAATTCTTTGATTGTGACAAATCAATATCTCCTCAAAAATGTCAGTTTTTACGCTTCCCAATCCTTGTGGAAATGTGGATAACTTCCTCTCATTTCACGATTTTTAGCAAGTATTATGGTTTTGTCCCTTGCAAAGCCTATAACTTCGTTAGAAATCTCAAAAGTTATCCACATCAGTCGCATTTTGAGTTTCGCAATCATCTATTGTTATGCTAAGAATTCTTCCTCATCTTCTTTTTTTCCTTCTGGTATTTCTACCTGAACGAGCATCATATTTTTTCTGGACTCCTCAATAGAATCTAGCAGTTCTTCCTTTGTAACCTTATCCTCGTTCATTGCCAGTTCCAGTATCAATGGCAGGTTGAATCCGGCTATCAGAAATACATTTTCTTTCTGTGCATATGGAACAACTTTCTGATTTGACACTTCCCCCCATCAATCTGTACATACGATTACTTGATCTTCATCACTCACTTCTGAAAAATAAACTTTCAGTTGTTCATCCACATTGTCTTCTGGGTTTACATAGGCTGTCAAACAGGTAATATCTGCAGTATTTCCTATGAGTAATTCTAATGTACTCTTCATCCCTGTTGCTAAAGTTCCATGTGTTGCAAATAAGAATTTTTTCAATTTCTTCATCCTCCTCTTTTTCTTTCTACCCTTATATACTGCAAGAACTGTGCCAACTTTTTATTAGACACTAAAAAAAGCCCTAAAATCAAGGCTTTTTATTAAAAAAATATTATTCTGTAGTGTCCAAACATCACCCCACCCATATAACTGCAGACTTTCGACACAAAATCTTCAAAATCTGCATTTTCAAATCGAAATGAAATTCCCGTCTGTTCCAGATTATCCTCACAAACCTCTTCTGAATCCGCCAGAAATATTCGGCATAGCTCTGCGTACTTCGGTTCTGATTGCTACCGCTCCAGTTCCGAGGCTCTTGCTAGAGCGTGTTTGAAAATTGCTGCCGCCGCATCCATCGGATGTCTTCTTGCAGTACTATTCCAACTGCAGACACCAACTTCTGCCGGTATTATTGCCATCTTAAGCCTGCAGAATACACTGGTTTCCAACACCGTTTTGGTACTGCACCTGTATGCTGCCCAGTCTGTGCATCCCGCACTCCTGGTCAACGAACTGCTTTTGCTTCTGACCGGAACTTCCTGTGGGATTCTGATGAATCTCTACATGCCCGGAAATTCAGCAAAAATCCGACGGGCACAATCCGAGCTGGAACAGATATTCCGGAATACATTCCACCGGATCGCCCGTGATATTGTGATGGACAAACAACTTGCCTGCACCTTTTTTGATCTGTCCGATCTGGATTTGATTTTAAAGAAACTGGAAAAAGAGGCGCACGAAAATCAGGGAAATACATTACTGTCAGATGAACAGTATTTTGTGAAATATGTAGAAATGCGAAAAAACCAGAAGCTGGTAGTTGAAAAACTCTGTCAGAATATCCGACTTTTACATGATGTTCCGATTCAGGCGCATGCATCTCTCATTTTATCGAAGAGTCAGTATAAAATTTCATGAATCCAATAATACACAGGAACTGATGCAGAAACTGACCGAAATGCAGACTTCCATGCAAAAAGAACCGCTTCCAGTGACAAGAACCGAGTTTGAAAACCGTGCAGTTCTCTATCGAATTCTCTACGATCTGGAAGAACTGATCACCATTAAAAAGCGATTCATCGAGACTTTAACTCCTGATGAGATCAAACGATTCTGGAATACCAGTCAAAACTGTTGTCAATAGTAGCAGTTTTGACTGCACCCATCTGGGAACAATTCCTGTTTCATACGATCCCGGAATTCTCTTTTCGTTTCCGCTGTTTCCAAAATCATAAGCGCTTTTTTCAACCGGATGATATCCTGCTGCATGAATTCTGTATAATTTCCTCTGCCCACAATCTTCAAATATGTAATTCCCGCTTTTTGTAGGTCGTACAGCGCACACAATCCACATCCACCTGCTCCTGTACGATAGTTTTCCACATCCAAATCCTCGTTTTCCACTTCATCTGCTTTTGATTTGACAGTTCCAGAACGCCCTTACACTTTTTGTTCAACTTCCCCACGCGATATGGAACCCGACAGAGATGCCCCAGTTCATCACAGTGCAGCGAATTGCAGAATCCTCCACTGAAATGGCACAGTTCATTTAGGACAAACGCCTCGTACTCGATATTCTTTTTTAGATTGGAAATACAGGATTTCATATCTTCTACTGTATTTTTGCGGTGAAAGATCACCCTGCAGATTTCCATTTCTTCCAGAAAATCTGCCATCTGGCTGTTGATCTCTCCAAATTCTCCGCTCAAATGGATCCGACAGGGGATCTTCTGACTGCGGATATACAAAAGCAGCGCCGGATCTGCCACTATGATCGTATCAAATCCTGCCTGATGGCATTGTCCAATGATCTCCCCCACAACAGGATACTGCTCGTGTATAAGATAATGAGTTGAACGTGATGGCTACCGGCACCTGATAGTATTTCCTCATATTTCCAAGAATCTTCAACTCTTCATAAGAACCGATCTGCACATTATAAGCGCGCACTTCTCGTCTGTTTAATGGATTTAGCACTCCATATTTTTCTGCCCACGCAAATGGAACATACCCGCAGAAACATTCATCTGCCCCTGCCTCCACATACATTGGATAATCATCCACACTTCCAAGCCCTGCTGTAATCTTCATCTTCACGCCTCACTTCTCACAATAGGTTTACCACAATCCGGTCAATGCCTTGTCTGACAGATTGATTCAGATACTCCATCTCTTCCAGACTCGTTCTGTCATATCCAAACAGTGTGTTATACTTTCCAAACATCTCCAGATGCCTGGGATATAAAAATACCAATCCCCTGCAGTATCCGGGGCACTGTTCTACAGATTTCTGTCTGCCACGGTCTCCACATGCGCACTTCGCATACAGTGTACAAAACTGTGCTGTATTGGTCTGAAAAAACGGCAGATGCAGGCTATGTTTTCCTTTTGGAATCACGATTTCATGTCCGCAGGCTTCCAGTTCATACCGCTCAATCTGGTTCTCTTTTAAATATTGCTGATAAAATTCACTGTTTAAATTGGTCTCCTGAAAGCACTTTGTTTCCTCTTTCAGATAACGGGACCGATTGTCCTTTGTACCGGTTCAAAAGAATACCCAGATTCAGTTTCACACAGTTTTGTGTTTCCTGTTTCCATTTACGGATCAGATGTGCGGTGCCCCAGTCATTTACTGCAATCTCATTCGGCATATATTCTTTTCTCTGTTCCAGAAATTTCAGCAATTCTCTGATTGAATCTATCTGACTCTCTTTGATCCACGAAAATGTCAGTGTCACTGAAATTCCTTCAATTTTTGCCTTTTCCAACATGGCATGTAATATGTCATTCTCCGGAAATAAATGAGGACAAAACGTATTGCCTATATAAACACGTTCCACCGGTTTCTTCGCAATCGGATGTTCCTGCAAGCCCCATTTTTTCCAGTATTTTTCTGCAAATGTTTCCATCGGTTCCCTTAGCCACGCTTCATATAACTGCGGAGTATCCAACTCCAGAGCCAGCTCTACATTTTCACACAGCTTCTGCCCTTTTGCTTTCTCTGCTGCCTCCTGAAACCACTCCTCTTTCTGCTCTTCCAGAGATTCTGCATAGTCTTCATCCAGATGAACAGGGTAATCCGTGTATGCTGCCGCGACTTCCCCGTCTTCCCCTGTCATTTTCAAAGAAATATACTTCCAATAATCAGCAAGTAATTGACGCACATATTTTTGATAGTCTTTGTCTTCTGTCAATACCGTATATTCTGTAAAAAATCGGCTCTCCTCCATTTTTTTCATCCGGTCTGCAGGAATCAGAAGCTTCTTATAGCACCCTCCATTTTGCGAAAAAAACTGCAGCCAGATTTCATGGATTTTCTCAGCCTGATTTGCCATCCGAAATACAAATCCGTTTTCTCCCAGCTGTGTGATGCGCACTTCCTGTCCATCGACAATTCCTGATAACAGACCATAGGGAATCATGGAAACTGCATTTTTAATCTGCATTCTGTGTCCTCCCAAACCTTATTCTTAGTATAATGTTACTTTAGCCGATTCCACTTCTATTTTCAATCATTTTGTACAGTTTTCTCATCTGAAATAGCCTTTTTCTGCCTGTCAGCAGACTACAATTTTACATTGACTTTATTCCGGCAACAGGACTTACAATCAACATAAGATAAAGAGTTCCTGGCTATACTATGGAACATAATGTTTCAAAGAAAGGATATGATTTTATGGACAGAAAAATAAGAATCGCACAATACGGATGCGGAAAAATGAGTCACTATCTGATGCGATATGTTTTAGAAAAAGGCGGAGAACTGGTGGCTGCCTTTGACATGAATCCTGCAATGATCGGTACGGATATCGGCACTCATCTTGGAATGGAAAAACTTGGCATAACGATCAGCGATGCTAAAGATGCTTCTGAAATTTTAAGCAAAGAAAAACCAGATGTATGCATTATCGCAACCCGCTCCACTATGGCCGAATTAAAAGAAGCATTTTCTGTATGTGCACAAAACGGAATCAACGCGATTTCTACCTGCGAAGAGGCACTCTATCCGTGGAACTCTTCAAAAGAAATTACAGAAGAACTGGATGCACTTGCCAAAGCCAACAACTGTACATTGTGCGGAAGCGGATACCCGGATATGTACTGGGGTTCTCTGATCACAACTCTGGCAGGATCTATGCATCGCATTACAAAAATCTGCGGAAGCAGCAGCTATAATGTGGAAGACTATGGAATTGCTCTTGCAGAGGGCCATGGCGCCGGATTAAATATCGAAGATTTCGAACGCCAGATCGGAGCATATAATAATCTGGATTATCACCAGACCTTGCAGGCAATTGATGAGGGCATCGTCGTTCCATCTTATATGTGGAATCAGAACGGATGGCTCTGCAGCCAGCTCGGTCTTCACATTACTTCACAGACACAAAAATGTGTACCGATCACGCACGACGGAGATTTGTACTCCAGTACGCTGAATATGACGGTAAAAGCAGGGGATGCTACCGGAATGTCCGCCATCGTTACAACAGAAACAGAAGAAGGAATCACACTGGAAACACAATGTCTCGGTTATGTCTATGGTCCTGAGGATTTTGATAAAAATGAATGGAGCTTCCACGGTGAACCGGATACAACGGTGATCGTAAATCGCCCGGCAACAGTGGAATTAACCTGCGCCACACTGGTCAACCGCATTCCAATGTTGATCGATGCTCCTGCCGGATATATTACAACGGAAAAAATGCCGGTCAACCACTATCTCACAAAATCCATGCATGAATATGTAACCGGAAAATAATTTTATGTGCTTGCACAGCCCGCTTTTTCACGAAATCCGGGCTGTGCAAGCACAAGATCCAGAAACGCTTTCATCTGTGGTGTCATCCATTTGTTCTTGTGATACAAAAGCTGATGGTACATCTTCACTCCCGGCAAATCCGTCCGTATCTCGAAAAGGACACCTTTTTCTATTTCTTCTTTCACAGTAAATTCCGGCAAAAATGATATCCCCATCCCCCGCTTTAGCAGATTGATAATCGTTTCTGTATTGCCGATCTCCAAAACCGGTACAATCTCAATCTCTTTTTCTGCCAGCATCTGCTCCAGTTCATATCGATAGGCGGCTCCTGTTTCCGTGAGAAGAAATGCCGCTTTTGCAAGATGCTGTATCAGATGAATATTACTTTTTTTGTGCAAATACCCTGTCTGATGTCACAAAAATCGTATCTTCTACTCTTTCTGCCGCACACATCCACTGTGAACTGTAAATTTTCTTATCCAGCGTGAAGATCAGATCAATCTCATCACTTTTCGCCAGATCCATCAAATTTTCTGTAGCTCCGGACTTAATGATCACTTCAACTTCCGGATACAGTCTGTGATATTGAAGCAAAAGTTCCGGAAGCAGTGCCGTACAGGTAGATTCCACGCCGCCGATCTTCAATGTTCCTCTTGTCGTATGCTCTTCCCCGGCAAATGTCAATGCTTCATTTGTCACCCGCATGATCTCACTTGCATAGCCAATAAACTCCTGCCCTTTTTCCGTCAGATATACACGCTTTCCAATCCGCTCAAACAGCTGTGTTCCCAGCTCTTTTTCCAACTGCTGTATCTGAATGGTCACTGCGGACTGGGAGTACCCCAGCTGCTCTGCTGCTTTGGAAAAATTCTGGGTGCCTGCCACTTTTAGAAACGTCAAAATATTTCTGATTTCCATCCGTCTCTCCTCATTAACATTTTTAATATATTATATGAAATCTATGAATTTTACATATATGTAATTTAGTGTAGACTATCAAACGAAATGAGTCAAGTAATTAAGAAAAAGAGGAATACCTTTATGATCGGAACCGAATATATTTTAAACAGTACCCAGTTGGAAGAGGCCATCAAATCATTTGTGCATGATTTTTGTGCAGAAAAACACGAGATCCACGATCAGCCTGTTGTTGTTGAAGCAAAGGAACATCAGGAGGACAAAATCAAACAGATCAAAATCCCGGAAAAAGGACGCCCGGTAAACGAAGTTGTCTCTGAAATGATGAACGAAGTGTACCGCTACCGCGGAGATGCCAACCATCCACGTTTTTTCAGCTTCGTTCCGGGACCGGCTTCTTCGGTTTCCTGGCTGGGAGATATCATGACATCTGCTTACAACATTCATGCCGGCGGAAGCAAACTTGCCCCCATGGTCAACTGTATTGAACAGGAAGTGTTAAAATGGCTGGCAAAACAGGTCGGATTTACCGGGAATCCGGGAGGTGTCTTTGTAAGCGGAGGGTCTATGGCAAACATCACCGCTCTGACTGCCGCCCGGGACAATAAGCTAACAGATATCAATCTCCATCTGGGAACAGCTTATATTTCGGATCAGACACACAGCTCCGTCGCAAAAGGACTGCGCATCATCGGAATCACGGACAGCCGGATCCGCAGAATTCCGACAAACTCCCATTTCCAGATGGATACGACAAAACTGGAAGAAGCCATTGAAACAGACAAAAAATCCGGCTATATCCCGTTTGTTGTCATTGGTACCGCGGGAACCACGAACACCGGAAGTATAGATCCACTTACAGAGATTTCCGCACTTTGTAAAAAACATGATATGTGGTTTCACATTGACGGGGCTTACGGTGCTTCTGTACTGTTAAGCCCGAAATACAAGTCTCTGTTAACTGGAACCGGGCTTGCTGACAGTATCAGCTGGGATGCACACAAATGGCTCTTCCAGACGTACGGATGTGCTATGGTTCTTGTAAAAGATATCCGTAACCTGTTCCACAGCTTCCATGTAAATCCAGAGTATTTAAAAGATCTGGAAAATGACATCGACAATGTCAATACATGGGATATCGGAATGGAACTGACCCGCCCTGCCCGCGGCTTAAAACTATGGCTGACTCTGCAGGTGCTCGGAAGTGATCTGATCGGATCTGCCATTGAGCATGGATTCCAGCTGGCAGTCTGGGCCGAAGAAGCTCTGAATCCAAAAAAAGACTGGGAGATCGTCTCCCCTGCACAGATGGCAATGATCAACTTCCGCTATGCCCCAAAAGATCTGACAAAGGAAGAACAGGACATTTTGAATGAAAAGATCTCCCATCGGATCCTCGAAAGCGGTTATGCAGCGATATTTACTACTGTTCTCAATGGAAAGACCGTACTTCGAATCTGCGCGATCCATCCGGAAGCAACACAGGAAGATATGCAGCATACGATCGATCTGTTGGATCAGTATGGTCGTGAAATTTATACGGAAATGAAAAAAGCTTAATTTAAAAAACCATGGAAGTGACGGGAACTTATCCCGTTTTCCATGGTTTTTTCTTATCTCTTCACAAAGTATTCCTCATACCATACAAGGAATGTATAAATTGTCCACACTTTTCTCCAGTTATCCGAGTTTCCTCCGATATAATCCTCAAAAATCGCATTGATCTCATCCAGATTGAAGAATTTGGCTGCCATCTCGCTGTGGAACTTGTCACGCACATCCTGATTGTATCGCTCATCCGCCATCCAGATACGGATCGGCACAATAAATCCAAGTTTCTTGCGGAATGCAATTTCTTCCGGAAGCACTTTTGCTGCCGCTGTACGGAATGCGACTTTGTTCTGCTCCTCGTTGACTTTATATCTGGACGGCATTCTGGATGCAATGCTGAAAATTCTGGTATCAGTCAGAGGCATCCGAACTTCCAGTCCTGCTGCCCGGCTCATCTTATCCACGTTCAGATAAATATCTCCTTCCAGCCAGATCTGAATATCTACATTGGACATCTTACTAAGTGGATCCAATCCTTCCATCTCCTCATAAATACTTCTTACGAGTTCGATTGGAAGCACATCGGGATCATAATGTTTCAAGATTTTCTGCTTTTCATCCTCTTTCATGATGTTCGTATTTCCGACATAGAAATTCTTCAGATTCTCGCCGTAGCGTTCTGCATTTCGATACATATTGTATCCACCGAAGAATTCATCCGCACCTTCTCCGGAATAACAGATCTTTGTATGCTTTGCAGTCTCTCTGCATCCAAGTGCGAATACAATTGCCGAGGCATCTCCAAGCGGCTGTTCCATGTTGTACATTACATCCGGCACAATACCAAAATATTCCTCCGGTGTGATCACACAACGCTGGCTCTCTCTTCCAAGAAGCTCTGCTGTCTGTCTTGCAAGTCCGGATTCGTCAAATCGCTCTTCTTCATATCCGCAAGAATCTGTTTTCTGCACATCTGACATTGCCAGAACATACGAAGAATCTACCGCCTGACAAGAACGATTCTGCATACTCACTCTCTTCTTTCACTTCCGGCATAATCTCTGTCAGTGTGTTGTGAATCTCATCAGCCCAGTCTTCTAATGTTTTAGTCTCATCCGGGTGGAATTCCGGCTTCCAGTAACGGGTGATCGCAAGTTTTCCGTCTTTCCAGATCAGATACCGTCCCGGAAGAAGCTTTTTGACACCTTTAAAAAATGTCATCTCTCCTGCAACATAGGTAAGGCTTAAATATAACTGCAGCATCTCTTCGTTTAATTCTTTTACAAACCCCGCTGCTCCATGATCTGACGGATGGTTGTCCCATATAATAATTCACCATCTGCTGTCTCATAATAATAAAACGGCTTTGTTCCGAACTGATCTCTCAAACAGAATAATTCCTGTTTCTCATCATCCCACAAGGCAAAGGCAAACATCCCATGCATATGGTCTGCCATTTCATTTCCCCATGTCTCATATGCTTTGATGAGAATCTGTGCTTCTCTGTCCTCTCTGGATAAAGAATGATCGATCCCCAGTCGTTCGCAAAGCGCTGACCAGTTTCGAATGTGTCCGCTGTATTCTTTCACGTTTATCATGTGTATACCCTCTTTTCTTATAATTTCAATAAGAATATTCGATCGGCCGGTATGCCGATCCTGATTTTCTGGTTCCTGTTTAGTTTACCACGATATGAGCGATTCAGCTATGATTTTTTGCTGAAACTTTACATTGCTAATATCTTCTTTTATATCCCTTATCGGACAAAGTTCGCCCGCCGAAGGCCTGTGTTGAGGGATGCCCGGATGGATATACACTTTGGAACATATTTTATTAAATTACCTTATTTTCAAAATAGCATTCCGATAAATACGATGGATTTTCATAATACATACTGCTATTATAATCATCAATTTTAGGACTGATAAATGAATTGTACACCTCTATCAAAGCATCTATTGTTTCAATCCCGCTCTTTTTCGCAACTTCTTTTATCAGCCTTTTATATACTTTTCCTATATCCCAATGAGACGGAATCGAATAACTACAATCTTTCACATTATCAAAATTTCCCGATTCAATATCGGCTTCTCTAATAAAATCATCGCTCACTCGCTCTATATTGTCACTATGATACACATCAGCCAAATCATAAATTTTTTCAAGTCTTTTTTTCCCCAAAGCATTCACAACATCCGCTCTTGTATTCCGGGTTTTACGCGCAATGTAGTCAATTATTTTCCACAGCAATGCTTATACTTCTTCCCGCTTCCACATGGACATGGATCATTTCGCCCGATTTTTTTCTTCGTGACCTGATTTGATATTTCAGGCAGACCTATTTCACTTGGAATAATCTTTTCTTTGCCAAGTTCCCGGTCTGTAAATCCGCGATTACTCCATTTCCGGACTGAATACACCCATTCACTGCAGTTTTCCACAAAATGATTTCCCCTTGTACGATTTGGGAATTCAACATATCGCTCAAACAAGAGATTCATAATTCCTGCAGCATTCAAATCTTCCTCTGCTACTCTATATTCCAACTCCAACACCAGATTGTCTGCCCGTGTCTTGTTTTTCATCAGATGTGTCAGATCTGCCAGAATTTTCTTATAAAATGGATTTTTTACATCAACCAGATTCTCTGCATATAATTTTATCTCTTTTTGATTCGGAATATAGTATTCCTGACCTGATACCTGTCGTAAAAATTTCCTGTACTCTTTTTCATTTTCAAACTGCTCACTGATGATCCACTGTTCATCACACCAGAATGGACCGTCTGCACGTTCACACAGTATATCGACTGTTTCCTTTAGTTTCTCCGGAAGCCACTCAAGCTCTTTTCTCTCTTCTTCTGATAAAGATGGATATTCAAGCATCTGGTTTAGTGCAATGTCCTCCACCTTTGCTCTTTCTACAATCCCAAACAAATTTAAACACGCTCGCATGGAAAGGCGGACAGCGGCAATAAGACCAAGTATATTTTGCACCTTATCCGTCTCCAGATTTTTGATAGTAAACTCTCTGATCTCATCCGGAACAACAAACTGCACTCCATCCACATCACAGAACATAAATACCCAGCCTTTTTTGCAGTAGTTTTCTTCCAGAGCCAACATCTGCATCTGAGAAAGTGGATAACCATTCATCGTCCGCAGCATCGTTTCCATGTCAAACTTATCCAGATAAATAAATTCATTCTGAAACGAAGTTAAAATCAACTCCTGCACATACTTTTCTTTTTCTGCCCGCAATTTAGGAGCTTCCTCCTCCCAGGTTTCCAGAATTACATCCAGCAGAGATTCCGGCGCCCGGCTTAGCATCTCGTTCAGATCCGTTGTCGTTTTCCCCTCTATCATAAAATTCGAAGTGAATGTTTCTGCCATTTGCTCAAATATATTTTCATCAATTCCCAGTGCGTCAAAAAAGTCCTGCATTTCACTTTGTTTCTGTAATTTCATCTCACTTCACACTCCTTGTGATCACTCATTTTTTCTCGGGTTCCAACATATCCAGCATCGCCTCCTGATACGCCGCTCTTTTTCTCTTCTGCATCTGCATTTTCACTTCCAGCAATTCCGGGAGATATACTTTCTCCAGTTTTTTCATTCTCACTTCGCTCAGATTTACATCCGACAGATATCTTTCATACCAGTCTGCCCGGTAATTCCAGAGACAGATACTTTCTCCATACCGTTCTTTCAATCTCTGCGCAATCAGAAGCCCCTCCGGATCAAAATCACCATGATAATAAAAACTATGATTTTCCTTTAGAAAGTCCAGCAGAAGAAGTGTTGCAAGTCTTGGCTGTCCATTTCCGCAGATTGCTGCACAGTCCGGGTATTTTTTTACAAAAACAGAAAATACTGCCGGATTTTCAAAAAGATAAATTTTCTCTCTTTCTGCATGCACCCCTCCAAACGTCCCAATCGTTCGAAGCGTCAGGCGGACTGGTTCTCTTTCCTGAAAAAATCCTTCGATTCCTTTATGAAGATTTCCATTGTGTTTCCATGCTCGGATTCCATAGACAAGCGTATCATTTGACAGATCATCTTTTAAAATACCCGCCCTGTAAAAAATCTGGTTTTTTCTTTCCGCTTCTGATAATTCTCTGTCTTTCGTTTCCTGCCAACAGGCAGAAAGAATGATAAAAAGCAATCTTTCCGCCACTGTGCTTGCGTCAAAATAATGAGGATCTCCTGTCAGCTTTGCCGCAAATACCGGTAAAAGTTCTTTTTCTTCCATTCGCGGAAGCTGTTTTACTGCCTCAAACACATATTTCAGAATTTCCCGCAGAATTTCCGGAGCACTGTTGTATTGCTGCTGCAAAATTTCATAGCCTGTTGTGTGCTCTTTCAACGTATTCTGAAGCCATCTTCCTCCTGTCGTGTCCTTCATACCCACTTTGGACTTCCGCAAAAAAGGCATCTCTTTCTTCCTGTTTCTTTCGCCTCTCTTCTTTTTTCACCGTCAGCTTTTTCCCAAAATAAGCATCCAGCAATTCCTCCAGAGAAATATCAGAAAACCTGCTTTTGGACAGACAGATTTCAAAAGCTTCCGCTGATATGGTAACAGACTGATTCTCGGTGTAATCCTTCTGCAAAAATCCGCCCAATTGGCTCTTATCCTGAAGGCTTAACCCGGTCAATACCACTTTCCCGCCTATATGTCCGAGGCTCTCATATTTTCCTCTCATTTTTTGGAAGACTTTTTCATACACAGGGCGCTCACGAAAATACTGTAAACACTCCTGCATCAACTTCTGTTTCTCTTCTGCTTTCACGATTCCTCTCCTGTAAGCATCACCTTTACTTTTCCATTCCAGATATAGCGGATCACTGATACGAACTTTGCATTTTCCGGACGGATCAACTGATAAATTGCAAGCCCCGGAACTGTATCGTAATCGCCCCATAAAATCTGAGAATTGATCATAAAGTTGAATTCAAACTCGACCATCAGACGGAACATATCCCTGATATTGGTCTCATCAACACCGGCAAACGCTTCATCCAGTGAAATCAGCTTCGGCGCATCCGGACGTGCCCCCGCATATTTTGCCACCACTGCCGAAAAAAGCGGGACATACATTGCCATTGCTTTCTCACCGCCACTAAACGTAAAGAATACACGGTCTGTCAATTCTTTCTTTTTCTCTCCCGTTTTCTGGCATTCCAACTGAAATTCAAACCATTTTCGATAATCCAGAACTTCCCGCATTGTGGCATGGAACGATTGAACCGATCCCATATCCCCGGAAATTTTTCTCGCTTCTTCAATTTTGGAACGGAAATGTCTGGAAAGACTTTCTACCTCTTCCTCACGCATAATTTCCACGTCTTTTTGCAATAATTCTACCAATGCTCTTGTATCCAGCTGTTCTTCCTTTTCTGCCCTCTTATTTTTCCATCTGAGACTCAGCTTTAATCCACTTGATGTCTGCATGGATTCCATCAGTGTATTCATCTTTTCCACCCAGCGCTTGCTGGCCTGGATCTTTCCACGAATTTTCTTACTGATCGTATTTGCCAGAATATCTTCAAACAATTCTCTGTCTCGATCACTTAAAAGACGTTTCAGTACTTCGGCATCCTCATTCATTTTTTCAATCAATTCCTTAAATTTTACCGGCATTCCGCGGTATTTTGCCAAAATATCAATCCGCTTCACAGTTACGTCCAGAAAACTGCCCTCTCCATCCAGTTCTTCAAACAGGGACTGCAGTGTAATCTGGTAATCCAGCAGATATCCTCTGTTCTGATGATAGGCTTCCTGAAGATTTCCAAACAGATCGCTCTGCTTCTTGTTTCCAAAGCTTCCGGCAAACTGGCTGCAGATTTTTTTCGCCTGATCTTCCATATCCTCTGTAACAACAAATACTCGCTCTACATACCCAAGCTGATATTCCTGTTCAAATACATTCTGATATTTTTCCTTTTTCTCAAGCAGTTCCTTTTGTCTGAGTTCATTTTCTCTTTCTTTTTCCTGCAGTACTTCCGTCTCTTTTCGAAGTGCCGCCTGATTCCTGACACAGGCCTCTCGCTCTCCCGGAAGTTTTCCAAGCCGTTCTACACAATGATCCAGTCGTTCTTTGATTTCTTCATAATCTGTCAGTTCCAGCTGCTTTTGAACGGACGCAAGAAATCCTTCCACTTCTCTGACTTTCAGACAGATCCGATTGAATTCGTAACGAATATCATCCAGATCAAGCTCCAGTTCTTCCAGATAGTCTCTCTGGCTCATGATATACCGGAGACTATTTTGATACTTGCCATGCGCAACCTGAAGCTGGGAAAGAATTTCTTTATATCTGTGCAATGCCAAAAGAGCCTGTGTAAACAAATCCAATCTTGGCGAAAGATAACATTTTCCACAGATCTCCCGTACCTGATGCGTACCCCATCCAGTGCTTTTCTTT
>ENA-OQBJ01000794-OQBJ01000794.1-human-gut-metagenome-genome-assembly--contig:-NODE-794-length-15097-cov-3.467602_pt1 | contig 15097 bp, 16 predicted proteins | sample MGYA00242743_ERZ504545 | MGnify/ENA primary metagenome ERZ504545 (study PRJEB26092, sample SAMD00036252) | human gut metagenome | host: Homo sapiens | study: EMG produced TPA metagenomics assembly of...
AAAACCAAGGACAGGAACTTATCGAAGCCATGCTCAATCATCACTATACAATGCAGCGTGACAATGATACAGACAGCTTTGTATACGTAAAAGGTTATAACTCATAGCACAAACGCAACCGTACTTTCATTAACAGGATTAAATTTTTCAGACAACACCAACAAAGAAAAAATACCACAGCTTTTTCAAAATTTGAAAGCTGCGGTATTTTTTCCATTATGCCGGATTTACATGAATCATAATATGCTTTGTATTCGGAAACTTCTTTTCTACATTGTCGTGCACATCCTCTGCAATTGCATGCGCATCTTTCAACGAAAGTGTTCCATCTACTGCAATCTCTGCATCGATATACACCTTGTTGCCGAACATTCTCGTTCTTAACAGATCCAGTCTTTCTACTCCCCGGCTCTTTCTGATATAGTCTGCCAGTTTCTCTTCATATTCTTCACTGCATGAAGTATCCAGCATCTTATCCAGTGCATCTTTGAAAATATCAAATGCTACTTTCAGGATAAAAATACAGATAACTACACTTGCCAGCGGATCCAGCACAGGAAATCCAAACATTGCACCACCTATACCAATCAGTGAACCAACGGAAGAAAATGCATCTGATCTGTGATGCCATGCATCTGCCATGAATGCTGCGGAATCTAGAATCTTCGCATAATGTCTGGTATACCAGAACATCCCCTCTTTTGTAAGAATCGACACGATAGCTGCCACAAGTGCGATTGTTCCCGGTGCCTGCAAATGACTGTAATCACCGGCTATGATCGTCTTCACACCACTCATTCCAATACCAATACCCGTTGCAAGAAGAATGGCTGCAAGCACCATCGATGCTACACATTCCAATCTGTCATGACCGTATGGATGTTCGCTGTCCGCCGATTTCTTAGATAATTTTACCCCGAGAAATGCAATGAATGTGGCAAACACATCCGATAATGAATGAACCGCATCGGATATCATGGCTCCCGAATGTCCGATAATTCCTGCCAGCAGTTTGAACGCTGTCAGAATGACATTTCCAAGAATTCCCACGGTTGATAAATGATTGATCATTTTCTGTTCATTTAATTGTTGTTTTTGACTTGTCATAAGATAACCTCCATTTTTCATAATGTCATGTCTCCTATGGCACCTAAGGTGAGACTACTGTTCCTCCGTATTCTATTTACAAGACTGCTTTTTGCAAAAAAATACACCTGTGAACTTTCTACTTACTGTCCCACAGATGTATGATATATCGTCTCATCTGCTGCCGGTAATCGACCGGCCCGGCATGCACATCATTTTCTTAACATCATCTTTTTGAAAATGAATGTAGCCTGATCAGTTTGTACTGCTATCCCTTATCCTTATTGGATATATTCAGTGCAAAGAGATTTTATATATAATATTCGATTTCAAGGAAAAAGTCAACTGTTTTTTCAGGTTTTCATTCTCTTTATAACCTCTTAAGTTCTTCTTAAGATTTTTCCGATTTCTTTAAGGAATTTAACATACTTTAGACATATTTGTTTTTTATAATAAACTCAGATAGTTGAGAGAGACAAAATCAGCTATCTCCCCCTCATAAAGTAGCACACCGGGAATCCGGTGCAACACTTTACTCTCATTCCTTTAGATAACTATAACGACAACGAACGCCACGGGCCGGAAGGTTTGTGGCGTTCGTCGTTTCTTTTTTCAGCAAAATTTAATGCTTGTTTAAAAGTTATATGCTATAATAAATTATCAATAAAACCCTTATATAGCTTATCATTTTCTCTCGTTTTCCCAAAAGAATGTTTCAAAGAAAGCGGTGGTTACTATGAAAGGAAAATATCTTTTTACAAGTTTCATTATGATTTCACTTATCATGATAGTCTCAGCCTCTTGCGGCAGTTCCAAAACTGACAAAACCTCACAGGAAACACCGGTAAACTACACCGGTGAAAATATCAATCAGCTTCTGACCTATACCGTTCCAGATGGATACCATATCGATACAGAGAATTGTACAGATAAAAACGAAGCTTCATACACAATTATTTTATCCTCTGATGACTTAGATGAAGAAGTATTTACTCTTGGGATTATCTCTTATAAAAAGCAAGGTGTAGCAATCACTGACGATTGCGACATTGATATGGACTACCTGTTAAATGTTTCCAAGGATTCTGTGATTAAAAAAATAACCTTAAACGACACATTTACAGTAGATGGGCATACCTGCAATGAAGTTACAGTGTACTGGCCATATGATCCGGTTGAAGAATTCATTTCTTCATCCCAGAATCCTGTATCATATCTTTTACATGCTCTCGGATTCAAAAAGGAGCAAAAAACGATTGCATTTGAACAGGCATATATTCAAAATGGTGATTATATTATCGGAGTAGGCGTCCGAAGTTTCAATGCAGTGCAAGATATTGAAAATGATGTATTAAAAAAAGATTTGTATAAAATACTGAATTCCATAAAATTTTCAGGCAACCTATAACAAATCATCCTGAATATCTTCCTCCAGCATCCGTATTCCCGCAACACTGGTCACCGGCAGCGAGAACACTATCGTACGTTCTTTGCTGTCGAGACCGGCCTGCTCCATGATTGCTTTCATGATCTGATTCTTCTCTCTGCTCTTCGTTACGATCAGAATGACTTCTTTTTCTTCCACCAGTGACACCCCGAGATACTTTTTTGCAAGTTCCATCCCGGTTCCTTTTGCATGGATCACAGTTCCGCCTCCGGCCTTTGCTGACCTTGCCGCATCCATGACCGTGTCGATATATCCCTGATTTGCGATTGCTACCAGAAGTTCATAATCTGTATCTTTCATCGAAGTCTCCTCCTCTTTTTCAAATTCCTGTTCATTTACAAGAAACTGCAGTGTCTTTCTTCCGCCCACGCTGCTAAGCGGAACAATGAATGATACCCCCGTCCCTGGTACATCGATCAGCATCTTCGTGATCAGTGCCCTGCGCAGCTTTTTCCACGTCTCTCCTGTTACGATTGCAAGAAATAACAACTTTTCCGATTCTTCCAGGCCGAAATAATCCAGTACTTCACTCTGTGCCGTCCCTCTCCCAGTCGTTTCCAGGAATACGGGAAGACCGTGTTCTTTAAAAAATGTTCGGAAATCTTTTCGTTTGTTTCTGTTCGTGATGGTCACCATCATATATACCTTACTCATAAATTCTCCCTTACAGCTCTATAATATCCGCATCCCCATATGCCTCCAGCGGTAATACCTTAACAGGCTGCGCGAGCATCTCTTCTTTATCCTTCTTACGCTCCTGATACTGATACACCACGCCCAGGATCTGTATCGTGATAAGCGGTGTCATTGCTACCATTGCCACGACTCCGAATGCATCGGTTACTACATTTCCGCCAACGGCTTCACAGGCTCCCTGTGCAAACGGAAGTAAGAAGGTTGCCGTCATCGGTCCGGATGCAACACCGCCGGAGTCAAATGCGATCGCCGTAAATATCTTTGGCACAGATATCGTCAGAACCAACGCCAGTGCATATCCTGGAACCAGAAACCACAGGATCGAGATACCTGTCAGTACACGTATCATCGCCAATCCAAGGGAAAATGCAACGCCAAGCGACAGGCTATATCCCATTGCTTTTCCCGGTATTGCTCCGGAGGTCAGCTCTTCTACCTGCTCCATCAGCACATATACCGCCGGCTCTGCCTTTACGATAAAATAACCGATCAACATACCGATCGGGATGATCACCCATCGGTAAGAAAGTCCTGCAATCACCTGTCCCAGATAATTACCTACCGGCATAAATCCTACATTTACCCCTGTCAGGAATAATACCAGTCCAATGTATGTATACAGGATACCGACCAAAATTTTGATCAGCGTTTTCTTTTTTAATTTCAGGGATACCACCTGAAAGAATGTGAAGAACAGAATGATCGGAAGCAGTGAGCCACCGATTTCCTTCATATAATGTGGGATTCCGGACTCGAATAATTTCCATAATGCTACAGATGTCTCTGCATCCGGTATTACAGTCTCGGAATAGCTGCCACCTTGTGGATGATAGATAATACCAAGAAGCAGTACCGCCAGCACCGGGCCGATCGAACACAACGATACCAGACCGAAGCTGTCCGTCTCTGCGTATTTATCACTACGTACCGCAGAGAATCCGATTCCCAGTGCCATGATAAACGGTACCGTCATCGGTCCGGTTGTCACACCACCCGAATCAAATGCAATCGCCAGAAAATCCTTTGATACAAAAAAAGTCAGGATGAACACCACCGGATAAAAGATCAACAGCATATAGGACAGCGGTTTTGAAAATAACATACGCAATACAGCGGCCACCAGAAAAATTCCGACTCCCACGGCAACCGCCAGAATCAGTGTCATATTTGATACCGAAGGTACCTGCCCGGCCAACACCTGCAGATCCGGTTCCGATATTGTGATGATAAATCCAAGTACAAAACACAACCCGATGATCACCGGCAGCCTTTTTGACTGTGCGATCCGGGTTCCGATCCTCTCTCCATTGGTGTCATCGACATCTCCGCCCCCAGTGTGAAGAACATCATTCCCACCACCAGAAGGATCGCTCCAATAATAAAAGCCATCAGAATGCCCGGCGGCACCGGTGCGATCGTAAAGCTTAATATCAATACGATCGCGATGATCGGTACCACCGCTTCCAATGACTCTTTTAATTTCTCTGATAATTTTGTCCGATATAAATTCAATAAATATTCATGCCTTTCTGTGTTAATTATTCTACAATTTTCTGACTATTCAATATATTCTTTATATTATCACAGAATTCCAATCCTATCTATTTTTCTACTGTTAAGATCTTGCTAAGAACGCTTACTCTGTAACCATATCCTTAGCAAATAATGCAGCTCCCAGTGCTCCACAAAGCTGTGCCTTATCGCTGATCACCAGTGTCGTTCCAAGCTTCTCTTCCAGTGTCTTCACCAGTCCCTGGTTCTTTGACACTCCTCCGGTCATCATATAGCGTTCCTCGCCGCCGACACGTTTTGCCAGTGCTGCTGTCTTGGACGCAACAGCCTTATTCAGTCCATGTACGATATCATCGGTTGCCTTATTCTGTGCGATCAGTGATACCACTTCCGATTCTGCAAATACGGTACACATGCTGGAGATTGTAATATCTTCCTTATATGACAGACCTGCCTTTCCCATATCGTCCAGACTCATTTCCATGGTTCTTGCCATCATCTCCAGGAATCTTCCGGTTCCGGCTGCACATTTATCATTCATGACGAAGTTGGCAACGGCTCCATTTTCATCCAGGCGGATGACCTTACTATCCTGTCCTCCGATATCAATAACGGTACGGACTTCCGGGTTCAGGAAATGTGCCCCTCTTGCATGACAGGTAATCTCCGTAATACTCTTATCACCATCTGAAATAGCCGTTCTTCCGTATCCGGTTGTAACCATTGCATCGATGTCTTCTCTCTGAAGTCCCGCATCCTTCAGTGCTTCTTCCAGTGCACGCTCTGCTCCGATTGCTGCTCCCGCACCTGTCGGCAGGATGATCCCTGTCACGATATTTTGGTCTTTATCAAGAATTACTACATCTGTACTTGTTGATCCGCTGTCTATTCCGGCGAAATATCCTTTTCCCATCTTCAGTTCCTTCCCTTCCAGTTCTTCCATATTCATGCTCTCTGCAAATGCTTCTAATCTTGTCAGAAGCTGTCCGCTGCTCTGTACGGTATAATCCGATTCGATCTTCAAAAGTGGTACGGTCACATTCTGTTTGATCTGTGCGTATTCAAAACTGTAAAAATCGCAGAATTTCACGGTATGATAAATAATCCCCTTTAATCCCGGGTCATTGTATAATCTCTTTCTTCCACTGTGATCCATCATACGCATACATGGAATCTGTCCGAGAAGTTCTTTCGCATACCATACCATCAGTTCATCAAATTCCAATTCCTTTGGCGGCTCTGTCTCGCCCACCGAACGGTTGTTGACACAGGTATCATTTTCCACCGGATACGGCATACTCTTCTGCACCATATCAAAAAGTTCATTTCCCATACGTGCACCCAGCACACTGATATGCGGCTTTACGATGCGTTCCGGCTTCTTGAATGCCTGCCGGAACTTCTCTTCATCAAATCTGGTACCTTTATATTCTCCATATGCTTTCGCAAGACCTTTTAACTGCACTGCTGTACGTTCCCTGCTGCATTCTGCATCACAGTGAAGTACATCAATCATATATAAGAAATCCAGTTTCCCGCTGTCTTCCAGAATATCATACACACTCCGAATCGTGTCACAGCAGTTGACCAACACCAGTTCCTTTACTTTTCCACTCATAACAGCTTCCAGAAGGGCCTTACCGAATCCACAGATATTCGGATGCGCTATCTGATCCGCATGGTCAAAGCCCTGCGGCATCTCATTCAGGTTCTGACATTCCCCGCCGAACGCTTCTAAGAGTTCGATTGGGGTATATTTACAGACATAATATGTTTTATTCATCGTGCGATTCCTCCTGTCTGTCCGTATTTTCATCCGTTTCTGTATTCAGCATCTCTAAGAATGCCCCGAGTCTGGTAGATGTCTGCCCTTCTCCGCCATGACTTCTGTCACATCCGTCGCCGTCCAGGATCAGAAGCGGGATTCCCTGTTCTTCGAATTTGCGCTTGGCAAGCTGTGCTGCTCCAAGGGTATGCTTACATCCCCAGTGTCCGAACCAAACAACACCGTCTGCTCCTGTCTCCTTTGCATGACGGATTCCTGCTTCGATTCTTCTGATCGCACTTCCATTTAATGCATGATACACCATACGTCTCGCCATCGCTTCATAAGGCTTCTCCGGATCAAAATCCGGCTCACAGACACGGCTCAGTTCACATCCGACGATCTGCGCTTTTTCCTGAAAGCAAAGTTCATTCTTCACCGCATCTGACCAGAACGGAATGGTGTGCATCCAGTAAATCTTCTTTCCCTTTTTTGCCGGGGCCTTCTTCACATCGTTCAGGAGACGGTCCACATACGTTTCCTCTTCTTCTGTTCCCAACAGCAGATTATTTGTCATACCTGCATAGAGTGGCGTAACAAGGTCTGCAGGAATATATCTGTCCGCACTTTCCTTTTCATACTGTGCGAATTTTTCCAGCGTCCGCTTGCTTCTTCTCAGTCGTTCTGTTAATGTCTCATCTGTAATCTTTTTGCCTGTGCATTCTTCTATAAAGTCTTTCAGTTTACGAAGTTGGTCTGCCACATACTGTACATTGTCTTCGTTCTGCTGCATCGGCACATCGATAGCAAAGATCGGTACATCATACATCTTTGCCAGCTTCTTAAATGTCAGAAGGTTTGCATCACAGGTCAGATTCGTGTATACAATACACTTTGGTTTCGGAAGTACTTTCTTCTGCGCCGCTCCGATAAATGTCTTGTGATAACTGCAAAGTGTCTCGGATATGCCCGTATTCTCCGCCTGTTGTAAAAATGCTCTTTCTGCCTTAGATGCAGAAAGATAGCAGGAAAATCCTTCTACATTGTATGGATGTAATCCTGCTTCCTGTAAAATTTCACAAGGAGTAAAGATACTGACAATTGCACTTTCTTCCGGACGTTCCAGCGGTCTTATCATCGTATCCATCATAAGCCTTGCCAGATACTGCTCTGCCGGCATCAGTCTTTTGTCCGGTGCGAACCGGAACTTCAGATTCTGTGCCTTCCATCCGGTCTTCAAAAGCCATCTTGCTCTGCCCGGATTTTCATTACTCCATTTTTCTATATAGTTTCCATATGTTTCTATGATCTTCATGTTCTCATCCTCGTCTTGCCCTGTTGTCTGTTTCCATTTTCTTCCTTATTCAAGTAAAAAAAAACATTTAACATCATACTCTTCTTTTTTATAAAATGCAAATATACAGCAGTGATTTTCCACAAATCTGCTGCTGCATATAGATATCATCGTATCATTACAATACAAGTAATAACACGAATCCGACTATTCCAATCATTGAAAATACTTTTCCTTCTGTTGCCCCCGGTGCATGATAGACGATCCTCACTTCATGCTTCCCACTTCCGATCTCACATCCAAGAAATGCTGTATTTACCTTTTGTATCTTCGTCTCTTTTCCATCGATGTACATCTTAAAATGTGTGTCATATGGGATGGATGTAATGAACCAGCCATCATTCTTTACCTGTATCGTTCCCTGTATCACATTATCTTTCGTCAGCTTTTTATCCACCTGAACTTCTGACTGATATAACGTTTTTGACCGTTCCGGCAGACTGCCAAGATATGCCTGTACATGGCTTAATTGATATTTTCCTTTGCCAAATGTTACAGAAATAGTATCTTCTCCATCCTTTAACGGCACTGCATAGATAAATGTTTTATTTTCATTATAATATACATGATCTTTTGCGCTTAGTTTATTACGGATTCCGTTGATCCAGACTGCCACGTCCTTATTCGGACGTGCATTGTCCACACGGAAGCTCAGGAAAAGAATCTGTCTCTGCCCCTCTTGTTGTGTCGTTTCCTGCTGCACCTGTCGAATGGAAAATGTTATCTTTTTTATCTTCTTCGCATGTATCTTCCAGCCATCTTCTTTTTCATGGATCCACGTTCCGACTTTTCTTTCATTTCCGTTTTTCTTCCCTATATCTGTGGTTCTATTGCCGGCTCCATTTTGCGCTTTATGATTGTCGGCCATTTTCAGACTAACAGGCGTATAAGCTGTCATTATGTTCTGATCTGAAGATTCCGTATGTTCTCCAACAACTGCATATTCCAGAAATGCCGTCTGATTATATGGAAATGCAAGTTTGTTATATTCTTTTTCCGTCATCACACGATCTGTTGCATACATGACCGGTGCCGCGTCATTATTCTGATATATGCCGGTTTTTTCACATTTCTTAACCAGAGCATATCCCGTTACATCAGAATCTGATACGATATAGCGTACTCCCATCATCCGGCAAAATACCGGATTCTTCGATACCGACTGCATCATCACATTCCGAAACGGTTCTTCCAGTCCGAATGTCTTCTGACGAAATGTCTGATATTCAGAATTGTATGCCGATGAATAGATTGAAGTAATATTCTGCCCCGCATCCCAGATCCGGTTTAAATCCGCTGCATTTTCATCGTCATTGCCCATCTGTTCTGTGCGGTAATATCCACCATCATTTTTCAAAGCTTCTTTTACCGCCTGTTCATTATGTTCTCCTGCAACATCCCGGTACAGTTTGTGACTGACATACCGGTCCGGCTCCATCTGATAAAAGGTATTCATCGTGACCGCCAGACATAGCACCGACGGCAGTGCCAGCATCAGAATCTCTTTTGTCTCTTTGCAGTGGCTCTTCACTGCACAATAAAGCACATAACATATCAGGAACAGAACACTTTCTGCAAGTAATGCCTTCCATACGTTTTCCTCTATTCCTTTAGATGTAACTGGTTTCTTGCTATATAACAAATACCGTTGTAATGATATACGGAACCATTCCTGCAATAAGAGACAATTTCTCTTTCCTGCATTTTTCCAGATAAATAGCAATCAGATAACACAACAATGGCAGAAATGGAATGAATACCTTATCTCTGATATACAGTCCGCCATTCAATAAGTAAGCAAATACCGGAATGACAAGCACGATCACACATCCATATGTGAGCACTCTCTCATATACTTTCCGGTACAGAAGTCCTGTGATCAAAACGGTGATCACAAGTGTTGTAAGTCCGATTCCATAGATGCTGTAAGCGAATCGTTCTACCGTGATCTGCGGAACGAAAAGGGTAGTAAGCGATGTATTCTGCCCTTTACTTCTACCACCCGCCAGTGCAAGTACCGTTGGTACCAGGAAGAAACTACTCATAAGTACTGCCAGAATCATTGGACGAACAAAACACAGTCCATCCACTAAAAAGCCTCTGACCGTGACTCTGCATCCTTCTCTTTGTTCAAAATACCGGTGCAGTCCATAAAGAACCAGTACCAGCATTCCGCCAATACTGAAATAGAAACTGGTCATGATCATCAGAAATACACTAACTGTAAAAAGACCGCTTTTTTCTTTTTCAAAATACCGGTCCACACCTATAAGTGCCAGACATAAGAACGGCATATAATCTACGAACATGATCTGACCGCTGTACTGTCCGATCATCGGCCCGCCAGCAGGAACATCAGCGATATGATAAAAGCAACGCCTGTATCCATCTTTCTGCTTTTCAGCCAGTAATAAAAAGCAGTACCGAAACCGTCAGACCTGTTATGCTGATCACCATGATGTAATCTGACATTTTCACAAATGGGAGCAGATATGACGGCAGAATCAATGGACTGTATAGTCCGTAATAAGCAAAATGATAAATGTTCTGACCTCCGCCCAGATTCGGCGCAAATTCCGGAAATATCTTTCCCGTTGCATAAAACTGCTGCCGGAAATAATCCGGCAGCACACTATGCTGACTGAGCCAGTCTACTTTTGCTCCAAAGATTCCATGTCTTCCCACAAACCACCAGCAGAAAAAAAATGTAAATCCGGCAAGTATCAGGTATGGAATGCATTTCTTATATGAAGTATATTTCTTATACAGAGTGCACTTCTTTTCCTTTCCCATAACTCTTCCTCCGCATGTTCTGTGATAATGGCATCATCATAATCCTCTGTTCTTCTTTACTGGAATCCTTTAACAGGTATACCGGACGGTTCTTTACTTCCAGATATGTCTTGGCAAGATACTGTCCCAGAATTCCGGTACACAGAAGCTGTACACCGCCCACACCGAACAGGATACAGACCAGCGACGGCCATCCGGCCACCGGGTCTCCCCAGATCAGTGTACGAACTACGATTGCAACGATCATCAGGAATGATAATCCGCAAAACAGAACTCCCATATACGATGCGATCGACAATGGCACCACAGAAAATCCCGTAATCCCCTCCAGAGAATAAATGAATAATTTCTTTACATTCCATTTTGTTTCTCCGGCAGATCTTTCGATATTCTCATATTCCAGCCATTTCGTACGGAAACCGACCCAGCCGAAGATTCCTTTTGAAAATCGGTTGTATTCACTCATCTCCAGAACCGCATCTACCATCTTACGGTTCATCAGACGGTAATCTCTGGCACCGCTTACGATCTCTGTCTTCGATATCTTATTGATCACATTATAAAATTCTTTGGATAAAAATGACCGGATCTTTGGTTCTCCCTTTCTGGTTGAACGTCTGGTTGCCACACTGTCATATGGTTCTTCTTTCAGAATTCTGTACATCTCCGGCAGAAGTGACGGCGGATCCTGCAGATCCACATCCATAATTGCCGCATAATTACCGCCTGCATTCTGAAGTCCTGCATAAATAGCCGCTTCTTTTCCAAAGTTTCTGGAAAAGGAAAGATACTGGCATCTTCCGTCCTTTCTGTGTAATTCTTTCATAATCTTATATGTTCTATCGGATGATCCGTCATCTACAAATATCAATTCGAAATCGGTCTGTTTCTTCATGGTGTCCATAACTTTTTTTCATTTCAGTATAATAGATCGGCAATGCTTCTTCTTCATTGAAGCACGGAATGATAATACTGATCTTGTCCATAACTATAAGCCTCCTTACCTATTTCTTGAAGTTATTGTAGGCTTGATTTCTTAAAGACATACGCAAATAATTCTTAAGATTTCTTAAAAAACTTCTATATTTTTCCAAAACTATATTGTGTAAAACAAGGACGAACCAGAAAAGATATTATGTTCTTGTCATGCTATATAGTTTTAAAAAGGCGGATTCCGTGTGCTGGGCCTGGAATCCGCTTTTTCTGCTATATTCTATCTTTTTACTTCTTATTTCATAACCTGTCTATAGTTTCTCAATTAAAATATGAGCTCTATCTTCGTTCCTTCGCCCAGTTTACTGTCTACATGGATCTTGGCTCCGTGAAGCATGGCTCCGTGTTTTACGATTGACAGTCCAAGGCCGGTTCCGCCGGTTTCTTTGGAATGGCTTTTATCTACACGATAGAAACGTTCGAAGATACGATCCGTTTCATTTTCCGGTATTCCGATTCCAGTATCTGTGACACAGATTTTCTTGCCCTGCAGGGTATTGCCTACCCAGACGGTTAACTTTCCGCCTTCTTTGTTATACTTGATCGCATTTTCACAGATATTGTAGATCATCTCATCCAGGATCTGGCGGATTCCCACGTATTCTACCAGCTCTCCCGTCACCTCTACATGTACTTTTCTCTTCGCTGCCTGTGGCGAAAGTCTGGTCAGGATCTCTCTTGTCAACTTATAAAGATCTACTTCTTCTTTTTCCAGCTCTACATTGCCCTCATCCAGTTTGGATAGCTTGATAATATCTTCTACCAGCGTGATCAGGCGGCTTGCTTCATTATAAATACGTTCTGCAAACCCCGTCATATCTTCCGGTTTTACCAATCCATTTTTCATGATCTCCGCATAACCTGAAATAGATGTAAGCGGAGTCTTTAATTCATGCGACACGTTTGCCGAGAATTCTTTTCTCATATTGGCAACCGCATCTTTTTCTTTATTCTGCTTATCGATACTCTGTAAAAGTGGTGTTAATTCTTCGTACACGTCATTCTCCAATGGATTCTCAAGATCCAGTCTGTTGATCGGACGGATCAGTCTCGTTACCTGCCATTTTACAAGTGCACTTGCAAATGCAAGCATGATCACTGCGATCAGTCCCATCACCGGAAATACTTTCATCGCTGTCCGGAATGCGGTATCTACCGTCTTTGATACACGCAGGATATCTCCATTTTCCAATTTCACTGCATAATAGAACATCTCTTTATTCAGCGTATTGGACTCTCGAATGTCCTGTCCGCTTCCTGTTTTTAATGCTTCTTTTACTTCCGGACGGTTCTTATGATTCTGAAACGTTACTTCATCTTCTTTGGAATCATATTTTACATTTCCGTCTGAATCGATCAGTGTAATTCTTGTATCCTTATGCACCTTATCCATTATCTTCAGATAAGATTCTCCGGAGGTATCGATTGACTACATTGATATAATCCGCCTCCTGTCTGACTTCGCCTTCCATGATATGGATCGTCTGGCGATATACGACCAGTGTAGTGATCGCATAGGCTATGATCAATGTCAGCGCAATCACAAGGATCATACTGCTCTGGATCTTTTTTCTCATACTTTGTTTCATATTATTACCTACTCATACGGTATCCGACTCCCCGGACCGTCTCAATCTGTTCACCTGCATCTCCGAGCTTCTGTCTTAAGGTTCTGACATGCACATCCACGGTTCTCGTCTCCCCGTCGAAATCATAACCCCAGATATCCTCCAGAAGCTGGTCTCTGGTAAGCACAATGTTCGAATTCTTCATCAGGCGCTTCAGTAATTCATATTCTTTCAGGGTCAGATTCACTACTTCTCCATGAACTGTCACTTCATGTTTCTTTGGATCTAACCGGATCTCTCCGATCTCAAATGTATCTTCACTGGATATACTTCCCTTCGCACTGCGTCTTAATACCGCCTTGATACGTGAGATCAGTTCCATCATACCAAAAGGTTTCGTCACATAGTCATCAGCCCCGGCATCCAGTCCTTTTACTTTGTCATATTCTGCACCTTTTGCCGTAACCATAATAACAGGAATGTCTTTCGTTTTCTTTGATGCTTTTAACTTTCTCAAAAGCTCCATTCCGTCTTCTCCCGGCAGCATGATATCAAGCAGAACAAGCTCTGGCGTCTCTAATGCCAGAGCTTCAAGGAATGAACTTCCATCTTCGAATCCGCGTGCCTGAAACCCTGTACTTTCCAGGGTATACACCACCAGTTCCCGTATATTACCGTCATCTTCTACACAAAAAATCATTCCTCATTCTCCTTCTTTATACTACAGATGATTTGTGGATTCCTGTAATTGAGAATTCCACCCACTCTGCGATATTCGTTGCATGGTCTGCAATACGCTCCAGATATTTGGCAACCATAATCAGATCGATTGCTTCCACACCTTGCAGGCCTTTATTTTCAGCAATGAAATTAATCAATGTCGTCTTCACTTCCTCAAAAAGTTCATCTACCACATCATCATTTTCCATTACTTTTCTTGCTAGATCCAGATCTTTCTCTACGTAAGCATTGACACTGTCACGGACCATTTTGCTGGCCGCCTCTGACATCTTGATGATCATCGGAATATCCTGCGCTTCTGATTTGTCTTCAGTGATAATAATCTCTGCAATATCTGATGCCTGATCTCCGATGCGCTCCATATCGGTAATCATCTTAAGTGCTGCGGATATCTGTCTCAAATCTCTTGCTACCGGCTGCTGCTGAAGAAGAAGTCTTAAGCAAAGTCTTTCAATATCAGTCTCCGCCTGATCGATCTCTTCATCTGCAATTCTTACTTTCTCTGCCTGTTCCATGCTTCCTTCTTTTAATGCAGTCGTTGCTTTTCCAATCGCCTCTTCACACAACTCACCCATGTGAATAAGCTGTTTATTAAGTAACTCCAACTGTTGATCAAATCGATTACGCATATCTTAACCAAACCTCCCTGTAATATAATCTTCTGTTCTTTTATCCGCCGGAATGGAGAATAATTTTTCTGTCTCATTATACTCGATCACTTCTCCCAACAGGAAGAATGCTGTGTTATCTGATACACGTACAGCCTGCTGCATATTATGTGTTACCATAACAATAGTATAATCTTTTTCAGTTCCATCACAAAGGTCTTCTATCTTCGATGTAGAGATCGGATCCAGAGCGGATGTCGGCTCATCCATCAAAAGTACTTCCGGTTCTACTGCAAGCGCTCTGGCAATACAGAGTCTCTGCTGCTGTCCTCCGGACATTCCCAACGCACTTTTTTTCAGACGGTCTTTACACTCATCCCAGATTGCCGCATTTCGCAGTGACTTTTCTACAATATCATCCAGTTTTGCTTTGGAACGGATTCCGTGTGTTCTCGTCCATAGGCGATATTATCATAAATGCTCATTGGAAACGGATTTGGTTTCTGAAATACCATTCCCACCCGCTTACGCAAC
>ENA-OQBJ01000796-OQBJ01000796.1-human-gut-metagenome-genome-assembly--contig:-NODE-796-length-15037-cov-3.486854_pt1 | contig 15037 bp, 35 predicted proteins | sample MGYA00242743_ERZ504545 | MGnify/ENA primary metagenome ERZ504545 (study PRJEB26092, sample SAMD00036252) | human gut metagenome | host: Homo sapiens | study: EMG produced TPA metagenomics assembly of...
TTCTAAACAATTAACTTTCCTTGGTTTGTCAGGTCTTCTTACCTTGCAAATGGTCTTCTTCGGTCCTTTGCGGGTACGAGCGTTGGTCTTTGTTCTCTGACCACGTACCGGCAGGCCTTCGCGATGACGTCTGCCTCTGTAGGAGCCGATTTCTACCAGACGCTTAATGTTGAGGGATTCTTCTCTACGGAGATCACCTTCGACTTTGTAGTCAGCGAGAGCGTTGCGGATCTTTGCAACGTCATCTTCTGTCAGATCTCTCACTCGGATATCAGGATTGATTCCTGCTTTGCTTAAGATTTCTTTGGAAAGAGTGGGGCCAATTCCATAAATATAAGTTAAGCCGATCTCAACGCGCTTATCTCTTGGTAAGTCTACACCAGCTATACGTGCCATCTACTCTTTAACCTCCTTTTAATTAACCTTGTCTCTGCTTATGTTTCGGATTTTCACAAATGACCATTACACGGCCTTTGCGTTTGATGATCTTGCACTTGTCGCACATCTTTTTAACGGACGGTCTGACCTTCATCTTGGTTCCTCCTTACTTACTTGTAACGATAGGTAATCCTGCCGTGCTCTAAATCGTAGGGCGTCAATTCTACTGTTACCTTATCCCCGGGCAGTATACGGATGAAATTCATCCTCATTTGCCGGAAATAGTAGCCAGCACAATATGGCCGCCGTTTTCCAGTTTGACACGGAACATGGCGTTTGGAAGCTTTTCTACTACTTTACCTTCAACTTCAATAACGTCTGCCTTGCTCATGAGAGCCTCCTTTGGCTTACATATACTGTCCGCTGGTAACGATATCAGTCGCGCAGCGTCAGAATTTTAGGACCATCTTTGGTAATGGCAACGGTGTGTTCAATGTGAGCAGACGGTTTTCCGTCAGCTGTCACCACACCCCAGCCATCGCGAAGGGTAATGATATCAGCACTTCCCATGGTAATCATCGGTTCAATGCAGATAACCATGCCTTCTTCCAGACGCGGCCCATGACCTGGCGTTCCGTAATTCGGAATTTCCGGATCTTCGTGCATGTCTGTCCCGATACCATGGCCTACATATTCGCGAAGAACGCCGTAGCCATATGGTTTCACATAGCTTTCGACAGCATGGCCGATGTCGCCTACGGTGTTGCCCACCACTGCCTGCTTGATGCCGGCAAAAAGTGCGCCTTCCGTAGCCTGAATCAGCTGCATATTCTTCTTGTTTGTGTGGCCTACCGGAACGGTGATACAGGAGTCACCCATGTAACCATTTAATTCTACCACAAGATCGATAGAAATGATATCACCTTTTTTTAAAATTTTTCTTGCTGAAGGAATTCCGTGGACTACAGTGTCATTGACCGATGCGCAGATGGATCCGGGATAGCCTTCGTATCCCTTCTCGGCAGGTGTACCGCCTCTGTCTCTGATAAATTTTTCAGCCAGATGGTCAAGATCAAGAGTGCTCATGCCAGGCTTCACTGCTTTTTCCAGCATAGAGAGCGTTTCCGCAGTCAGACGGCTGGCTGCGGCAATCTTCTCTATTTCTTCCGGTGTATGGATGATAATCATTTGGACGCCTTCTTCAGTGCATCCTGGATATCAGCATACACCTTGTCCATGGACTGGTCTCCGTCGATTTCATAGTACCGGCCGCTGACCTTGTAGTAGTCAATGAGCGGTTTTGTGGATGTTTCGTAAACATCCAGACGCTGGGAGATGGTCTTTTCGTTATCATCAGCCGCTGGTACAGTTCACCGCCGCAGTTATCGCAGATGCCCGGTGTCTTCGGCGGACGGAATTCTTTATGGAAGGAAGCTCCACATTTCTTGCAGACCAGTCTTCCGCTTACTCTCTTGATGATGTCATCGCGGTTGGCTTTGATGCCGATGACAGCAGTAAGCTGGATTCCCAGTTCATGAAGAATGGCATCCAGGGCAGAGGCCTGGGCGGTGGTGCGGGGGAATCCGTCGAGGATCCATCCCTTTTTGCAGTCGTCCTGGGCCAGTCTTTCCTTTACGATGCCCACAGTTACACTATCCGGAACAAGGGCTCCCTTGTCCATATAGCTTTTAGCTTCCTTGCCGAGAGCAGTTCCGATTTCACAGCCGCACGGAACATATCGCCGGTTGCAATCTGGGGGATGCCGTAATCACGAATGAGCTTTTCTGCCTGGGTGCCTTTGCCGGCGCCGGGAGGTCCCATTAATAAGATATACATATCCTGCTCCTTATCTCACAAAAGCCTTATTTAATAAAGCCCTGATAGTTTCTTGTAACCATATAAGACTGTGCCTGTCTCATGGTGTCCAGTGCAACGCCGAGATAATGAGGAGCGATGTACCACCGAAGTACACGCCCTGGATGCCGGTGATATTTCCGATGAAGTTCGGAAGGATTGCAATGAATGCCAGGAAAACGGCGCCGGTCAGAGTGATTCTGGACAATACCTTATCTACATACATCATGGTGGGCTGCCCCGGGCGGATGCTGGAATGAAGCCGCCATATTTCTTCATATTATCTGCCAGATCCTTGATGTTCACAGAAATAGCTGTATAGAAATAGGTGAAGATAAAAATGAGGAAACCGTAGCAGATGGTGTTTGGCCAGGTGCCCCATCCGAAGAAATTACCGATGGACTGTACCCAGCTCACATGATGAACTGTGCCAGGGTAATGGGGAGCATGAGAATGGAGGAAGCGAAGATGATGGGGATAACGCCGGCTGGTTTACCTTGAGAGGCAGGTAGGTGGAGTGACCGCCATACATTCTGCGTCCAATCACACGCTTGGCATACTGGATAGGAATCCTTCTCTGTCCTTCGTTCACTTCGATGACCATGAGAATCATAGCCAGGGCAATGACCAGGAACAGGAGAAGCTGGAAGGGGGAAATGGTGCCGACTTTCAGGTAGTCCACCACGGTGGAAATAGCCTGCGGGAAGCGGGCTACGATACCGCAGAAGATGATAAGGGAAATACCGTTGCCGATACCATGTTCCGTAATCTTATCGCCGATCCACATAAGGAGGCAGGTGCCTGCTGTGAGAACAACGATTACGAAAAAGAAATACAGCCAGCTGTTATCAACAAGGGCATTGTTGATACGCAGGGCATAGGTCATACCGAATGCCTGCACAGCTGCCAGGAAAATTGTGAAATATCTTGTGACTTTCTGAATTCTCTTGTATCCTTCGGCACCGTCTTTTCTCCATTCTTCCAGGGTGGGGATGACAGCGGTCAGGAGCTGCATAATGATGGATGAGTTGATGTAGGGAGTGATACTCATGGCAAATATGGAGAATTTGCTGAGTGCCCCGCCGGCGAAGAGATCCAGGAATCCAAAGAGATTGCCTGAAGTGAAAAGACTCTCAATCACCGATGAATCAACCCCCGGCACGGGGATATGGACCCCGAGACGGAAGATGACAAACATCAGGAAGGTGAAAAGAATGCGATCTTTGAGTTCTTTATTTGCAAAAAAGTTTGCTAAAGTAGATCCCATATCAGATCACCTCTACTTTTCCACCTGCTGCTTCGATTTTCTGCTGAGCGGACTTGGTGAATCCCTGTGCTCTTACGGTCAGAGCCTTGGACAGTTCACCATTTCCCAGTACACGTACACCATCGAGAACGTTCTTCAGAATACCTGCTTCAACGAGAGCTGCCGGATCAACAACAGCGTTGGCATCGAAACGATTCAGCTGTTCAACATTGACTTCAGCATATTCCTTAGCTAATACATTTTTAAAACCGCGCTTCGGAAGACGACGGTACAGAGGCATCTGGCCGCCTTCAAATCCCGGACGGACGCCGCCGCCGGTTCTGGCGTTCTGACCTTTCGCACCGCGGGTAGCCTGTTTGCCCATGCCGCTGCCCAGGCTCTGCCTACGCGACGACGTACTCTTCTGGAGCCTTCAGCCGGTTTCAGTTCATGCAGTTTCATCAGTGCACCTCCTTCTTATTATTCTGCTTCTTTGCATTCAACCAGATGCTGGACATGATGAATCATGCCTTTAATCTGGGGGGTAAGTTCTTTTTCTACAGAGGAATTGGTCTTATGAAGGCCAAGAGCCTTGATAGTAGCGATATGTTCCGGTCTGGAGCCAATCACGCTTTTTTTCAGTGTAATAATAACTTTCATGAGGGGCCCCCTTAGTTGTAAATTTCGTCCAGGCTCTTTCCGCGGAGTGCTGCAACAGTTTCTGCATTTTCAAGCTTGGAGAGACCGTCCATGGTAGCTCTAACCATGTTGATGGGGTTAGAAGAACCAAGGGACTTGGTCAGAATATTACGGATGCCTGCCAGAGCCAGTACGGCACGAACCGGGCCGCCGGCTTTGATACCGGTACCTTCGGCAGCAGGTTTCATAATAACCTTGCCGGCACCATAGATGCCCAGCATAGGATGGGGAATGGTTCCGTTCTTCAGAGCACGGTAATCATGTTTTTCTTAGCGTCTTCAACGCCTTTGCGGATAGCTTCAGGAACTTCAGCTGCCTTGCCCAGGCCTGCGCCAATCTTGCCCTTGCCATCACCGACTACTACGACTGCAGCAAAGGAAAAACGACGGCCGCCTTTTACGACTTTAGCAACGCGGTTGATGAAAACGACGTTTTCCTGTAAGTCGGATTCCTGTTTTTCAAATCTTGGCATGTGCTTTCTCCTTTACCTTAAAATTTCAAGCCGGCTTCGCGGGCACCTTCAGCCAGAGCCTGTACTCTGCCGTGATAGATATAGCCGCCGCGATCGAATACTACGGTTTCAATGCCCTTTTCCAGAGCTCTCTTGGCAACGAGAGCACCTACAGCCTTGGCAGCTTCTGCATTGCCGCCGTAGGGGAACTGAGCCTTGATTTCTTTATCTAAGGTATTAGCCGATACCAGGGTTACGCCAGCTTCATCATCGATGACCTGGGCGTAAATGTTAGCCAGGGATCTGAACACATTGAGACGCGGGCAGGCGGCAGTACCGGAGATTTTCTTACGAAGACGCAGATGACGGCGGATAACCGCATTTCTGCTTGCATTTTTACGCATATTTTTCTACCTCCTGTCTTACTTTGTTGCGCCGGTCTTACCAGCCTTACGGCGTACGTATTCACCGGAATAACGGATACCCTTGCCTTTATAAGGTTCCGGTTCTCTCCAGGCGCGGATTTCAGCTGCAACCTGTCCAACCTTTTCCTTGTCAGCGCCGGATACGAGAATCACAACGGAAGAGGGGGTTGTAATTGTAATGCCTTCCGGCGGAGTAATGATTACCGGATGGGAGAAACCAAGAGCCAGCTTCAGGTTTTTGCCCTGCATCTGGGCATTATAGCCAACGCCCTGGATTTCCAGTTTCTTTTCAAAGCCCTGTGTTACACCAACAACCATGTTGTTGATCAGGGTACGGGTCAGTCCGTGCAGGGAACGGTTTTTGATATCATCATTCGGACGGGAAACCAGAACTTCATTGTTTTCCAGTTTAATGTCCATTTCTTCATTCAGTGTACGGGACAGTGTGCCTTTCGGACCCTTAACTGTCACTGTATGGCCGTCAATCTTGACTTCCACACCAGCCGGGACCGCAATAGGTTTCTTGCCAATTCTTGACATTCTATACCTCCAACGGATTACCAGACAAACGCAAGAACTTCACCGCCAAGGCCTTCTCTGCGAGCTGCCTTGTCAGTCATGATGCCCTTGGATGTGGAAATAACTGCAATACCGAGACCGCCGAGAACCTTCGGCAGTTCTTCTTTGCCTGCATAAACTCTCAGGCCCGGTTTGGAAATTCTCTTCAGACCTTTGATGACCTTTTCACGGTTAGCGCCGTATTTCAGGGAAACACGGAGAACCTGATGGCCTTCGACTTCGATCTGTTCTACGTTTTTGATAAAGCCTTCATCTTTTAAAATTGTAAGCACAGCTGCCTTAATTTTAGAAGCAGGCATATCTACCTTATCATGATATGCATCGTTCGCATTACGAATACGGGTAAGCATATCCGCAATTGGATCGGTTGTTACCATTATTTAATCCTCCTCCCGAATTACCAGCTGGCTTTTCTAATACCCGGAATATCGCCATTGTAAGCCAGATCACGGAACTGGTTACGGCAGATACCGAATTTACGCATATAGCCGTGGGGACGGCCTGTCAGTTTGCAGCGGTTGTGCAGACGTGTAGGGGAAGCGTTACGGGGCAGCTTGGAAAGAGCTTCCCAGTCGCCTGCTTCCTTCAGAGCCTGGCGTTTAGCTGCATATTTCTGAACGGCGAGTTCTCTCTTCTTCTCGCGTTCCAACATAGACTTCTTTGCCATATTGTCCTCCGATTATTTCTTGAACGGCATACCGAACTGGCGGAGGAGCTCGCGGGCTTCTTCATCAGTCTTAGCCGTAGTTACAACAATGATATCCATGCCACGGATTCTGTCGATCTTCTCATAATCAACTTCCGGGAAAATCAGCTGTTCCTTTACGCCGAATGCATAGTTGCCACGGCCGTCGAAGCTCTGGTCGCTAATGCCGCGGAAATCGCGTACACGGGGCAGAGCGATGTTGATCAGACGATCGAGGAATTCGTACATTCTGTCACCACGAAGGGTAACTTTGCAGCCCAGGGGCATTCCTTCACGGATGTGCCATGCAGCCAGGGATTTATGAGCTTTGCAGATCATCGGCTGCTGACCGGTGATAGCTGCAAGATCGGATGCTGCTGCATCAACTGCTTTAGAGTTTTCAGTAGCTTCGCCTACACCGATGTTGATGACAATCTTTTCCAGCTTCGGGATTTCCATGTCATTCTTGTAGCCGAATTTTTCGCGCATGCTGTTCTTAATCTGCGCTTTGTACAAATCGTTTAATCTGGACACTTGTTATCCTCCTTCCCGCTTAAGCCTTGTCAATAATAGCGCCGCTCTTAACGGCTGCCCTTACATAAGAGCCGTCCTTCTGCTGGACTTTCTTTACGCGGGTCGGTTTCTTGGATTCCGGATCCAGGATCATAACCTTGGAGGCATAAATCGGAGCTTCCTTCTCGATGATGCCGCCCTTGGGGTTAGCCTGGCTCGGTTTTGTGTGTTTCTTAACCATGTTGACGCCTTCAACGACTACACGGCCTTCTTTCGGCATAGCAGCTTTGATTTTGCCCTGCTTGCTTTATCCTTACCGGAAATAACGACAACTGTGTCTCCGGTCTTTACATGCAGTTTCTGACTCATCATTTGCCTCCCTATTAGAGCACTTCCGGAGCCAGGGAAATAATCTTCATGAAATCTCTTTCACGGAGTTCTCTTGCTACCGGTCCAAAAATACGTGTTCCTACCGGGCTCTTGTCGTCTTTAATAATAACAACTGCGTTTTCATCAAAGCGGATATGGGATCCGTCGCTGCGGCTTACGCCGTTTACGCTGCGGACTACAACAGCCTTGACTACCTGGCCCTTCTTAACAACGCCGCCGGGGGTTGCATCTTTGACCGTGCAAACCACAATATCACCGATATTGCCGCTCTTACGGAAGGAACCACCCAGAACTTTAATAACCAGGACGTTCTTAGCACCGGTATTATCCGCAACGTTGAGTCTGCTTTCCTGCTGAATCATCGTGCCTATCCTCCTATAATTATCTTTCTATATCAGTTCTGACGGGCAACGATTTTCTCAACTCTCCAACGCTTGTCGCGAGACAGCGGGCGAGTTTCGACGATGCGTACCGTATCACCGACACGGCATTCGTTGTTTTCGTCATGCGCTTTGAACTTGGTTGTGGTATTAATAGATTTTTTGTACAGCTTGTGGGGAACTTTACGTTCTACAGCAACAACGACGGTTTTGTCCATCTTATCGCTGACAACAATTCCCTGGCGCACCTTGCGCAACTTTCTTTCTTCTGCCACGTTGAGATCCTCCTTTGGATTAACCGTCATGCCTTCTTGGCAGCCTTCAATTCTTCTTCACGCTGAACAGTTTTGATTCTTGCATGGTTTTCCTTACTTCACGGATACGCATCGGATTTTCAAGCTGTCCTGTAGCGAGCTGAAAACGGAGGTTAAACAGTTCTTCCTTTAAGCCGGCAACCTTTTCATTCAATTCGGCAGTGCTCAGGTTACGAATTTCATTGACCTTCATTTTATTCACCTGCCACTTCTTGTCCTTTAACTACAAACTTTGTCTTAATCGGCAGCTTGTGACCTGCAAGGCGCATAGCTTCCTTGGCTGCTTCCACAGGGATGCCGCCCATTTCGAACATAACACGGCCGGGTCTCACTACAGCTACCCAGTATTCTACAGCACCTTTACCGGAGCCCTGACGGGTGCCGATCGGTTTTGCGGAAACCGGTTTGTCCGGGAAAATCTTGATCCAGACCTTGCCGCCGCGCTTTGTATAACGGGTCATAGCAATACGGGCTGCTTCGATCTGACGGCTGGTGATCCAGGAAGGTTCCAGGCAACCAGGCCATATTCACCGTAAGTTACGGTGTTTCCACGATGTTCTTGCCTTTCATACGGCCGCGGAACTGTTTACGATATTTTGTACGCTTTGGAATTAACATCAGGAATCACTCCTTTCAGAGTTTCTCGGCCTGCGTTCTCTGCGATCACCGCGGCGGCCGCCTCTTCTGTTGCCTTCGTGACGGTTTCCTCTGTCCTTGCCTGTGCGGGTGTTTTCATTTTCATCCACAAACTGGCCAGGAGCGAGTTCGCCTTTATAAATCCAGACTTTAACGCCGATAGCACCATAGGTGGTGTGAGCAGCGGTTACACCGTAGTCAATGTTGGCACGGAGAGTCTGAAGGGGAATGGAACCTTCACGGTAGCTTTCACTGCGGGCGATTTCAGCGCCGCCGAGACGACCGGAAACGGTTACCTTAATACCTTTAGCGCCTGCGCGCATGGTTCTGCCGACAGCCTGTTTAACAGCACGGCGGAAGCCGATACGTCTTTCCAGCTGGGAAGCAATGTTTTCAGCAACCAGGATGGCGCTCATGTCGGTGGATTTGATTTCAAGGATATCAATATCTACTTCCTTATCAGTAACACCGGCCAGGGCTTTCTTGATATCCTCAATGCCTGTGCCGCCGCGGCCGATAACCATGCCCGGTTTAGCAGTATAAATGGCAAGCTTTACTCTGTTGCCTACACGTTTAATGCCAATCTTGGAAATGCCTGCAACAAACAGGTGCTTCTTTAAAAACTGGCGGATTTTGGCATCTTCCACAAGCAGTGCAGCATAATCTTTTTCTGCAAACCATTTGGAATCCCAGTCATCGATCACGCCTACACGCATTCCATGCGGATTAACTTTCTGACCCAAAACGTTTCCCTCCTTCGATTACTCTTTTTCAGAAACTTTTACCGTCAGTGTGCTGGTACGTTTCATAATCCCGAAAGCCTGTCCACGGGAACGTGGATGTACACGCTTCATGATCGGCCTGCATCTACATAAATTGTGGAGATGTAGAGATTGTCAATGTTCATATTGTTATTGTTTTCTGCATTTGCCATGCGCTCCGGAGGGTTTTTTCAACCACGATGGAAGCTGCCTTGTGGGTATTGCGCAGAATGGAGATTGCTTCTCCCGCTTTCTTGCCGCGGACAAGGTTAGCTACGATGCGGACCTTGCGGGGAGAAATGCGGACATTTCTTGAAATTGCCTGAACTTCCATTTTATTCCTCCCTGTTATTTACCTGCAGCGGCCTTATCACTCTTGTTGTGGCCCTTGAAAGTACGGGTCGGAGCGAATTCGCCAAGCTTATGGCCAACCATATCTTCAGTGATGTAAACCGGTACATGCTTTCTTCCGTCGTGAATCGCAATGGTGTGACCTACGAAGCTCGGAAGGATGGTAGAAGCACGGGACCAGGTTTTAACAATTTTCTTATCGTTAGCTGCGTTCAGTGCGTCAATCTTCTTTACCAGAGAGAAAGCGACGAACGGGCCTTTTTTTACGGATCTGGACACTTTTACTCCTCCTTATCTTACTTGCGTCTCTTAACAATCAGTTGGTAGACGCTTTTCTGTTGTCGCGGGTCTTCACGCCGTAAGCAGGCTTGCCCCACGGGGTAACAGGACGCTTACGTCCGACAGGAGCTTTACCTTCGCCGCCGCCATGCGGATGGTCATTCGGGTTCATTACAACGCCGCGGGTAGTCGGACGAACGCCGAGCCAGCGGTTTCTTCCTGCTTTGCCCAGGGTGATGTTTTCATGGTCATCATTGCCAACCACACCGATGGTAGCGCGGCAGCGGATATGTACCTTGCGCAGTTCGCCGGAAGGCAGACGGAGCAGTGCATAATCTCCTTCTTTAGCCATGAGCTGAGCGCTTGCACCAGCAGAACGAACCATCTGGCCGCCTTTGCCGATTTTCAGTTCTACGTTGTGAACGATGGTGCCAAGAGGAATATTGGTGAAAGGCAGGCAGTTGCCTACTTTAATATCGGATTCCGGACCGCTGGTAACAACGTCGCCAACCTTGAGTCCCTTAGGAGCCAGGATGTAACGTTTTTCACCGTCTGCATACTGGAGCAGAGCGATGCGGCAGGTACGGTTAGGATCGTATTCGATGGTAGCTACTTTAGCCGGAATGTTATCCTTGTTTCTCTTGAAATCGATGATTCTGTACTGACGTTTATGACCGCCGCCTGATGGCGAACTGTCATTTTGCCGGAGCCATTGCGACCGCCATGATTATGAACAGGAGCCAGAAGGGATTTTTCCGGTTTGTCTGTTGTGATTTCATCAAAAGTGGAAACGGTCATCTGACGGCGTCCGGGAGTGTACGGTTTAAAAGATTTATAAGCCATTGATTTACTCCTCCTTACGCTTCGAAGAGCTCAATTGTTTCGCCCGGTTTAAGGGTAACAACTGCTTTCTTCCAATCACTGCGACGACCCTGGGTGCGGCCCAGACGTTTCATCTTGCCTTCATAACGCATGGTGTTCACAGCCTGAACTTTGACTTTGAAAATCTGTTCCACAGCCTGGCGGATTTCAACCTTGGTTGCAGCAAGGGGCACGCGGAAGGTGTACTTTCTTTCTTCCATGAGAGCCGTGGTTTTTTCGGTGATAATCGGTTTAATGAGGATGTCACGTGCTTCCATTATGCGAGTACCTCCTCAATCTTCTTGACAGCTTCCTGGGTGAGGAAGAGCTTGTCGTAATTTACAATATCATAGATGTTGATTCCGCTGGGAACATAAGCTTTTACGCCGGGAATGTTTCTTGCGGAAAGAACGGTGTTTTCTGCTGCGTCGCCGCCGTCAACGATGAGGGCTTTGCCTGTTGCGTTGAATGCGGAAAGCATTTTTACAACTTCCTTGGTCTTCGGTGCATCGAATGGATGGTATCGATAACTACCAGTTCGTTAGCACGGAGCTTTTCGGAAAGAGCAGATTTAACAGCCAGCTGGCGAGCCTTCTTCGGCATAGCCTTTGCATGGCTTCTGGGGGTCGGTCCGAATACGGTGCCGCCGCCAACCCACAGTGGGGAGCGGATGGATCCGACTCTGGCACGGCCTGTGCCTTTCTGTTTCCAGGCTTCTTGCCGCCGCCGCGGACAAGGCCTCTGGTCTTTGTGGCGTGGGTGCCGAGGCGTTCATTAGCCATCTGGCGAACCACTGCCTGGTGAATAACAGCTTCGTTGTAGTCTACGCCAAAGACGCTGTCATTCAGCTCTATTTCACCGGTTTCCTGGCCGGCTACATTATACAGCTTTACTTTCGGCATTGAGATGTTCCTCCCTTAATCAGAACAATTTTCTGTTGTTCCAGACAATATTATTTTACAGGCTTTACAGTTTCCTGTACCATGACGAGGCTTCCCTTAGCGCCGGGGATCCCGCCTTTGACAAGCATAAGATTACGGGCAGTATCAACTCTTACTACCTGAAGATGCTGAACAGTGACTCTTTCGCCGCCCAGCTGTCCCGGCATCTTCTTGCCTTTGAATACCTTTCCGCCGCCGCCGGACATACGAGCACCGAGGGATGCTGTCTGACGATGGTTCTTGGAACCGTGGCTTTCAGGGCCGCGCTGGTGATTCCAACGTTTAATGGTGCCGGCGAAACCTTTGCCGCGGCTGGTGCCGATTACGTCTACAATTTCGCCTTCTGCGAAGATATCAGCAGCCAGAGTTTGGCCTACTGTGTAAGACGGCTTTTCAGCGAGTCTGTATTCACGCAGATATTTAACCGGTTCAATACCAGCCTTTTCAAACTGACCTTTTACAGGTTTTGTCAAATGTTTTTCTTTGACAGCGCCATAACCGAGCTGAACAGCATTGTATCCATCGCTTTCAACGGTTTTAACAGCTGCTACAACGTTTGGCAGAACTTCAATAACACTTACCGGAACCAGGTCGCCGTTTTCAGCGAACACCTGGGACATTCCTAATTTTGTTCCCAAAATAGCCTTAGACATCTTTGCACCTCCTTACAGTTTAATATCAATGCTGACACCGGCTGGCAGTTCCAGTCTCATCAGCGCATCCGCGGTCTTCTTGGACGGATCGAGGATGTCAATAAGTCTCTTGTGGATACGCATTTCAAACTGTTCACGGCTGTCTTTGTTGACATGCGGAGAACGGAGAATGGTATACACGTTCCGTTCTGTGGGGAGCGGAATGGGACCGGAGACACGGGAACCGGTTCTCTTGGCAGTTTCCGCGATCTTCGCTGCGCTCTGATCAACAGCTTTGTGATCATAGCCTTTCAGCCGAATTCTGATTTTTTCCTGTTTCGACATTACATAAACCTCCTACGTTCATTTCCTGAATGAACTGCTCCGTGGAAATTCCCCTGCAGTGCAGGCCACCTTCCACTTCATAGTTTTGACTGACTCGCTTCCCGCTTTCGCCCTCGTACGAAAGCCCGAAAAACGTTCAGCCTTTAAATCATACTATTTTCCATGGTTGAATGCAAGTGTTTCATAAAAATTTAATATTTTTATCGATAAATCCCCTAAATACGATAAATACTGGTGAAAACGCGATTAGGCGTGCCTTATTTTAGCATAAACACGCGTCCTGGTGTGTACCTTTTTGCGTTAGACTTTGATTAAATTTTCAAATCATCATGTTTCAAAGGGCTATGACGCTGCTCAGAGCAGGTGATAAAGCCCTTTATTATACATATATATTTCCCCGCTCTCCGCCTCCATTCCTCCCTTCCCGCCTTCAGCCTGTAAAGCGCGGCCGGCGGTCAGCAGCCAGCCCTCCTTACACCAGTCCACCGGCATACCAGCCTATGATATAATAAATCTGTATGAAACGGAGGTTTTACAGTATGAAAGTAATTTACGATGACCATTTATTTGATACCATTCCCGGCCTCTGCGTAGGCATCCTGGCCGTCCGGGCCCTGGACAACCGGGGCGTGAACCTGGAAGCGGAAGCCTTCCGGCGCCGCTGCTGCACGGAAGCCAACCTGCTCCTCAAAATGAACACATCCATGGCAGATAACGAGCTGAAGCGCTACCAGGACGCCCTCACCCATCTGGGCATTACCGGCCACAGCACCGCCCTGGACACCCTTTTCCGGGAATACAAAAAAGAACTGGGCCTGGAAGAAGCAGAAGAAGCCAAAGCCGATGACCACTACGAAATCCTGTCCCAGCCCAAAGCGGCCAGCCTGGATGAACTGGCAGGCTCTGACGTCCTTCCCCGCATGAATCCGGTGATGGACATGGTGCGGGGAGGCATGCTCAAATTCCATGTAGATATCCACGCCTTCGACATGGGCGACCGGAAGACCCCTCTCCTGGTGCACCAGCAGGAAGGAGAATGGGTGGTTTCCCTGGGGAATGAGACAGCCCTTCACCACTGGTACTGCGAAAACGGCACTGCCGCACAGGTAGGAGAAGACACAGAAAATATCCTCATCCTCATCACCGGATTCGCACCAAACCGCAATAAAGTGGCCGCAGCAGGAACGAACTGGCCCGCCGCATGAAATCAGCCTTCGACCGCTCCGTGGAAGTAGGCTGGCTGGAAGCAGGCACCCATGAATCACCGCTTCCATCTGAAAACAAACCGCTCAAATACGCAGCCCTGGACTTTGAAACCGCCTACTGGGGCCCTGCCAATGCCTGCTCTTTGGGCATTGTAGTGAGCGACGGAAAAGAAATCGTCGACGAATGGTACCACCTCATCCGTCCCATGACATTGAAATTTGACGCAGGCTGCATGAAAGTGAACGGCATCCATCCCGAAGACGTGGCAGAAGAAGAACCATTCCCCTTCTTCTGGGCTGAAATCGCCAAACGGCTGGAAGGCACCATCGTCTTTGCCCACAACGCCCGCTTCGATATGGGGGTCCTGGCTTCGGCCCTGGACTTCTACCACCTGCCGGACATCCACTTCCGCTACGGCGACACGGTGGTGCTCTCCCGAAAACTGTGGAAAGACATGGAAAACCACAAGCTGAACACGGTGGCAGAAAACCTGGGCTTTTCTTTCAACCATCACCAGGCCCTGGACGATGCCAGAGCCTGCGAATACATCGTCCGGAAAGCACTGGAAGAAACAGGCCTTCCCTCCGTAGAAGCCTCATGAAAGAAACAGGGCAGAACCTGAAACGGTTCGCCGTGAAACGGGGAGAAAGGAAACTGGATACATAAGGGGGGGCGCTCCGCGCCTCCGGGTTCAGAGGGTTCAAAAGGTTCAGAGGGTTCAAAGGGTTGTGGTGGCGCTTCGGGCGCAGATTTTAAAAAAGGGGCGCGGCTCCGCCGCGGGTTGTGTAGAAGGGTTGTGTTCGCACGGGAAATGCTTATAAAGTCAGCGTTACGGGATTAACTTTCAGTGTCATACGGCAAAATAACCATTCTGCTGACTGACTCGCTGCGCTCGCCACCCCCTATCCGGGCTGCGCCGGACTTCCCCCTATTCAGGGGGCAGAATAAAGCTCTGAAAAGCAGTCCTTTCATAAGCAGCTCACAGCATAACGGAGCTTTATAGTGCCCCCGCTTGCGGGGGAAAGGTGGTGGCGCCAGCCACCAAAGGGGGAATGCATTTCCTCGCCCGCAGGGCGGTTGTAAAGGTTTTCGCTGCCCCAGGCAGCGGCAT
>ENA-OQBJ01000797-OQBJ01000797.1-human-gut-metagenome-genome-assembly--contig:-NODE-797-length-15030-cov-2.108837_pt1 | contig 15030 bp, 25 predicted proteins | sample MGYA00242743_ERZ504545 | MGnify/ENA primary metagenome ERZ504545 (study PRJEB26092, sample SAMD00036252) | human gut metagenome | host: Homo sapiens | study: EMG produced TPA metagenomics assembly of...
TTCTTTTTTTTTACTATAAGAAAATTTACTTACCCCCAGTGTAACTGGGGGTTTTATCATCCTATTCGGCGCCAAGTCGCCTCCATCTGATTTTTGGGGCTGGTGTTTCTGTATCCGGCTTACTTATCCTAGTTTGCCGACTTTGATTTCTTCGACGCGGTTATTTTCGACTTCGATATCGATGCCGAGGTCCGACCGACCAGTGACGTAATAGATGTAGTGATCGTCCTTCACAGCATCGGGTTCGCCGTAGACAGCTTCTACGTCAGCGATATCCATGCCGACACGGACGCCGTCTGCCGTTTCCCAGCCATTATTGGCCGAGACTTCGATCTGGTGGACCCGATCGTATTTCAATGCGATGGAAACGGAGTTACCGTATTCATATTCCGAATCTTCCGTCGCCCGTTCCTTTTCCATGTGAACGTCGACCTTAGTCGCATGCCATAGATGGAGCGAATGACCGAGCTTTCAGCATCGAAGGGAATGCCGCCGATGCGAAGGGCCGACTGAGGAACGGAGGCAAAGGATACGGCAGCTGCTGCCGTCAGGGCCATTGTCAGGCCAAAGATTTTCCATGTTTTCATGCTATTACCTCTTTTCATCTATAAATCGCAATTATTTAATAATTTAAAGTCATTGTAACACAGCCGCGGTGAGAAATCAAACGGACTGCTGTGCTTAGCCCTGGGCTTTAGCCGTCACATTGCGGCTCATGACCAAGCCAACGGCGATGACGCCCACAGCCAGGAAGATCTGGATGGCCAAGGGAGCCCAGGACCGACGGAAGCCTGAATCATGGGCCTAACGATCTTGTCGTGACCGATCATCGAGCCTGCCGTCCAGCCGAGGAGGCCGGCACCGGCGTAGAGGATGACCGGGAAGCGGTCCATGAGGCGGCCAATGATGGTGCTGCCGCCGACGATGATGGGGATACTGACTAAGAAGCCGATAGCGACCAAGAGGAAGCTGCCGTGAGACGCACCGGCAATGGCCAGGACGTTGTCGATACCCATGGCGGCATCGGCGATGATGATGGTCTTGATGGCTCCCATAAGGTTATCCGAGGCCTTGACCTCGTCGTGGTGTTCTTCCGGGACGAGGAGTTTTACGGCAATGGGCAGCAAAATCAGGCCGCCGATGACCTGCAGATACGGAATCGTAAGCAGCCAGACGGCGATGAAGGTCATGATCAGACGGATGATGACGGCCCCGGCCGTACCGATGAGGATGGCTTTTTTTCGCAGGGCCGGCGACAGCTTGTTGGCTGCCATGGCGATGACGACGGCATTGTCGCCGCCGAGGAGGATGTCCAATAAAATGATGGTCCCTAAGGCTGTGAAAAATTGCATTGATAAGAATTCCATAGTTTCTCCTACTTTCTCTGAATAAAACAAAAGAGACTTCCGCATGGTATCAGTCAAACTGGTATCATACGAAAGTCTCACCTATTGCGTCAGCAATGCTGCCACCAGCCGGTCATGACGGCACGATGTTGATGGACAGCTGAAAGGTTACTCCCCTTCGCTATTTAATTACGGGATAAGTATAGCAGAAGGGCACCTTTTCTGTCAAGATTCAGGACAGCCATATTTATATTAAAACTATTTATGCTATAATAAGAGCATGCATATCATTGGAGGTGTTACTTATGAATACAACAACCATCGGATTTATTGGAACGGGCGTCATGGGAACGGGCATGATCCGCAATTTACTCAAAGCAGGCTTCCCGGTCAACATCTATACGCGTACCAAAAGCAAGGCGGACGCCTCATTTCGGAAGGATGCCAGTGGTTTGAATCACCGTCGGCCGTCGCCGCAGCGTCGGACGTCGTCATTTCCATCGTCGGCTATCCGAAAGACGTCGAAGAAGTTTATTTAGGCGATAACGGTATCTTGAAGGGGAAAAAAGGCGGCACGGTCATCGACATGACGACGTCGAGCCCGTCTCTTGCCAAAGAAATTTACCACAAAGCCAAATCCCTTGGCATCGACGCCTCGATGCGCCCGTCTCTGGCGGTGACGTCGGCGCGAAAAATGGGACCCTGGCCATCATGGTCGGCGGCGATGAAGATGCCTTTAAGGCCATGAACGCCGTCTTTTCGGCCATGGGGAAGACCTTGACTTACTTTGGCCCGGCCGGCAGCGGCCAATACGCCAAGATGAGCAACCAGATCGCCATTGCGTCCAACATGATGGGCGTCTGCGAGGCCATTGCCTACGCCCAAAAGAGCGGCCTCGATCCGGAAAAGGTCATCGCGACCCTCTCGTCCGGTGCAGCCGGTTCCTGGTCCCTGGCCAATCTGGCGCCGCGGATGGTAAAAGGCGACACGGCCCCCGGTTTTTACATCAAGCACTTCATTAAAGACATGCGCATCGCCCTCGAATCGGCAGCCGAAATGAAGCTCGACCTGCCGGGACTGACCCTGGCCAAGAAGCTCTACGATAAACTGGCTGCGACGGCATGGAAGACTGCGGCACCCAGGCTCTCTTCCAGTGGTACGCCAATCAGAAATAAACGCCCTTTCTAACCGAAAGGCATCTTAAGGAGGTGACCGCTGTCATGGCAGCTGCATCAAAAAAACTCTATGCCATGAAAGAAGCCTGTGAACAGACGGGCCTTCCCTACGAAACGTTAAAATACTACTGCAACACCGGCCTTGTGCCCAACGTCAAGCGGTTGGACAACAACCGCCGCGTCTTCGACGACCACGACATCGCCTGGATCAAAAGCCTGACCTGCCTGAAAAAGTGCGGCATGACCATCGAAGAAATGAAACAGTACCTGGCCTACTGCCTGCAAGGGCCCGATTCCATTCCCGTCCGCAAGATCATGCTCGATAAGAAGCGGTCCCTCTTACAGGAAAAGCTGCAGGAAATCCAAGAATCCATCGACTATATCGACTGGAAACAGAATTTCTACGACGAAGTCACGTCAGGCAAACGGGTCTACACCAGTGACCTCCTGCCGGAATATAACGACGACGATCCCGGCGACGAATAGCGCCGTCCCTAGCTGCGAACGACCGGGCTGACACCGAATCCGGCCGGCCTCATGAGGAGAAAACCATTGAATATCATCGAAATCCAAGAACGAACCCCAGAATTGACAGAAAAACTGCTGGCCATCTGGGAAAGCGCCGTCCGGGCGACCCATCTCTTTTTATCCCCCAGCGCCATTGAAGCCATCAAAGCCTTCGTCCCCCAAGCTTTGGCCGTCGTACCGCGGCTGATCATCGCCGAAGACGACAGCGGCAGTCCCTTAGGATTTTTGGGAATTGACGACCAAAAGGTGGAAATGCTTTTCGTCGCTGATGAATACCGCAGCCGCGGCATCGGCTCGGCCCTCCTCGGCTACGGCATCGAACAGTACGGCGTCAACGACCTGGCCGTCAATGAGCAGAATCCCTTAGCCAAGGCTTTTACGAACACTTAGGATTTATCGTCTACAAACGGACGGAATTCGACGAACAGGGAAATGCCTACCCCCTGCTCTATATGAAGCGGTCCTAACGATTGCCATCGCCCCAAAACAGACATGACCTCCTACGCTTAGCCTTACCAGCTAACCTTAGGAGGTCATTTTTTATGGGATTTCAAGCGAAAAGTTGCCGTCGCACTATATTTAGTTTCTTACCGCTATCGATGGTCGTCCGTTTTAAAATGGTCGCCGTACTGCTGGGTATCGGGCTCGGCCTTGCGGCAGGCGTGGGTAAAGGCCGGATGGTACAGAAGCTTCGGTCGTACGGGCCTTCGAGGACCTTGCCGACGACGATGAGGCCGTCTTAGAAATGCCGTTCTGCCGGGCCGTTTCGGCCAGCGTCGCTACCGTGCAGGGATAGATTTTTTCATCAGGCAGGACGCTTTATAGACGATGGCAGCTGGCGTATCGCTGTCGTAGCGCCGTCCATCAGTTCTTTTTGCAGGCCTTCCGTAAGCGAGGCGCTGAGGAAGATGACCATCGTCGCCTGATGAGCGGCGTAGTCAGCGATTTTCTGGCCGTCGGGAACGGGCGTCCGCCCTTCCATACGGGTGATGATGACCGACTGGCTGATGCTCGGCAAGGTGTATTCGGCCTTTAAAGCTGCAGCGGCACCGCAGAAGGAGCTGACGCCGGGGACGACGTCATAGGCAATATTCTTTTCAGCGAGGATGTCCATCTGTTCGCGGATGGCGCCGTAGACCGAGGGATCGCCCGTGTGCAGGCGGACCGTCATCCAGCCAGTTTTTCGGCCGTTTCCATGGCGGCGATGACGTCCTCTAAGGTCATGGACGCACTGTCTAAGATGACGCAGTCTTTCTTGGCATAAGATAATAATTCCGGATTTACCAACGAACCTGCATAAATAATCTGGTCGGCCTGTTCCAGCAGCGTCTTGCCGCGGACGGTAATGAGGTCGACAGCACCGGGACCGGCGCCGACAAAATGTATCATCGAACTTCCCCCTTCTGATGGACGGCCAATAAGTCTTTGGCCTGTGATGTATAACCCAGGACGCCGTAGACGTTAGAAAAGACGACGGCTCCAGTACGGATGGCACCGTGAGTACGGGCTTCCATATAGTGTTCTATTTTTTGGCAGACGGCTTCCATGACCGGCGTCAGAAGATGGGCCTCATCTAAGAGGCGGACGGCTTCATCCGTCGTCAGGCTGTCGTAAATCTGATGGGCCAACTCGCGGGATGCACCAGCAAAGACGGCTTCTAAGGCCAGCAGCGTCGTCCGTCCGTCGGCATAACGGGAATGGGTATTCATAATGCCTTGGGCGACTTTAATCAATTTCCCGATATGACCGATGAGGAGGACGTCGGAGAAATCCTTATAGACGGCGTAGTCCAGCATTTCACCGACGTAGTTGCTGATGGTCACCCGCTGGCTGACGTCGATGCCCAGTGTATCACGGCTGAAGTCGACGCCGTAGTTGCCAAAAAAAGGCCAGGAGATGCGTTTTCCCGGCAGCTCTTCGCGAGTCCATTTCGGTATGGATGGTGTCGACCAGAGCCTGTTCACTCATGGGATCGACGATGCCGACGTCCCTAAAACAGACAAGCCGCCGACGATGCCAAGGCGGGGATTAAAAGTCTTTTGCGCCAAGATTTCACCACCGGGAATGGACAAGGTCAGCTTGAGGCCGCCGTCGTAGCCGCATGCCTTAGCCGCTGCCTGAAGGCTTCTTCGATCATGCGCCGCGGCACGGGGTTGATGGCCCATTCGCCAACGGCACAGGCAAGGCCCGGTTTCGTCACCTTGCCGATGCCGGGACCGCCGGAGATCACATAGCCCTGCTCTATTTTTTCGACGGTGGCAAAGACCAGGATGCCGTCGGTAATGTCGGGATCGTCGCCGCTTTCCTTACGGATAGCGCAGGTCACCGTCCCCGGTCCGAAAGAGATCTCTTCGGGCTGCAAGTGGAGCACCTCGCCTTTGGGCGTCGTAAGGGCCACGGCGTCGACGCGCTTTCCCGTCAGGACCATGACCGCCGCCGCTTTGGCTGCCGCCGCCGCACAAGAACCGGTCGTATAACCGCAGCGAAGTTTCTTTCCGTCTTTAATGGTAAATAAGTCCATGCCTCTCTCCTTTCAAGGCCCGCCGTCACGGCAGGGCGTCTGTGGGCACGATGAAGGGCCGGCCGTCTTTGGTGGCGACGACTTCAGCCTCGATGTCAAAGACGTCGCGCAGCATGGCCGGCGTCAGTATATCGTGAGGCGCTCCCGTCGAAACGATGGCTCCTTCTTTCATGATAATGACGTCATCAGCATATTGATAAGCCTGATTCATGTCGTGGAGGACGATGACGATGGTCTTCTTCCAAGTTTCATTGATGTCCCGGAGGAGCTTTAAAATCCGCAGCTGGTGGCGGACGTCAAGATAGGTCGTCGGCTCATCGAGTAAGAGGATGGGCGCATCCTGAGCGAGGAGCACGGCCAGCCAGGCCCGCTGCTGCTCGCCGCCGGAGAGGTGCTGCATGGCCCTTTTTTCATAGCCCGCAAGGCTACGGCGTCGATGGCACGGGCGACGGCGTCCCGATCATCTTTGGTCAGCGGCGACAGAAGCCTGCGGTAGGGAAACCGTCCCATGGCTACCAAATCGGCAACGGGTACGTCATTGGGCAAATCGTGACTCTGGGTCAAGAAGGCGATTTCCCGGGATAAGGCCTTTCGCGAAAAGGAATGGACGTCGCGGCCGGAAAGCTCGATGGAGCCGCCGGCGATGGGAATCATGCAGTTCACGGCCTTGAGGAAGGTGCTCTTGCCGCAGCCATTGGGACCGATGACGGCCGTGATGTTCCCCTTCGAAAGGGATGCCGTCATATCGTGGAGGATGGTCTTCCCACCCCGCTCGACGACGAGATTTTTGATGGTAATGGCATCCACGGCTCACACTTCCTTTCGCAGGAGAAATAAGAAGAAGGGCGCACCTAAGGAGGCGATGATGATACCCACGGGAAGCTCAGCCGGCGCCAGTAGGAGCCGGGCTGCCGTATCGCTCAAGGTGACCGTCGCCGCCCCAAAGAGGGCTGCCCCGGGAATGATATAGCGGTAGTCGGTGCCGACTAAGAGGCGCACCATGTGCGGCACGATGAGGCCGACGAAGCCTAAGAGGCCGGCGACACTGACGGCACTGGCCGCGAGGAGGGCTGCTACGGCCGTAAGTCCCAGACGAGCCATTTCGACGTTGAGGCCCAGGCTGCGGGCCATGTCTTCCCCGAGTTGGAGAAGGTTCAAATAGTAAGCGCCGATAAAGGCCAGGATAAAGCCGACGGCGGCATACGGCGCAATGACGAAGACGTCTTTCCAGCTGCTGGCCGCCAGGCCCCCGACCATCCACAAGAGAGCGCCGTGGACGCGGTCGCTGTAAAAGACGAGGATGCCGGAAATGATGGCCCCTAAGAAGGCCGACACGGCGACGCCGGCTAAGATGATGCGCACGACCTTGATGCCGTCCTTCCATGCCAAGAGGTAAATCGCCCCGGCTGCGGCCATGGCGCCGACGAAGGAAACGGGCGTCATCAAAAAGGCGTACGACGGGACGACGATGAGGACGATGAGTCCGAAGAGGCCGGCCCCGGACGAGATGCCGATGATGTGCGGATCGGCCAGAGGATTTCGCATGACGGCCTGTAAAATGGCGCCTGACAGGGCCAGATTAGCCCCGACCAGGGCACCGGTCAAGGTCCGGGGCAGGCGGATGTTCCAGATGATCTGATCCGCCGTCCCCCCACCGGGCTGCCACAGGCTGCGGATGACGTCCGACGCCGTAATGGCCGCCGCCCCCTGCATGACCGACAGCAAGAGGCCGAGAGCCGCCAAGACGGCGAAGACGATGAGCATGAACCAGCGCCAGCCGGCTCGATCCCGCCGCAGCTTATTCATGAGGCGCCACTCCCGGATAGACTAAGTTTGCCATATAGCCGACGGCCTTGGGATAATCGAGGCCGGGGTTGAGCAGGAAGTAGCGTTCGGGCAGGACGTAGAAGCGGCCCGACTGGACGGCTTTTAAAGAGGACCAGGCCGAATTGCTTTCGATATCGCTCTTGACGCGCTTTTCGATCTTGTCCGACGATCCCATGGAGGTCAGGAAGATGACGTCGGGATTGGCTTCGACGAGGCTTTCCATACTGTAAGGAATGCGGTTGTTGTCGCCGCCAGCCGCAGAAGATGCCACGACGTTCTGCAAGTGGAGCAATTCAGCGATGCCGCCGGCAATGCTGGTCGGCAGTTCCAGGGACACGGCACTAGGCGTGGCATGGATGATGGCAATGCGCTGGCCATCCTTCGGCACGGTATCGGTGATAGCTTGATTTCCGTATCGAGTTTGTCATCGACGGCCTTGGCTGATCTTCTTTGCCGTAGACCTGGCCCATGATGTCCAGGTTGTGCTTGACGTCATCATAAGTCTTGGTGCGCAGCAAGATGACGGGAATGCCGCTGTCTTCGAGCTGGGCCGCCAATTTTTCATGGTGGTCCGTACTGCCGATGACGACGTCAGGCTGAAGGGCCGTCACTTTTTCCAGGCTGACGCTGTAAACCGGGCCCACATCGGGCACGTCTTTATATTTTTCCGGAAGGGCTGCATCTTCGGACTTGACGGCAGCCCGGCCGACGAGGGTCCCGTCGAGGGCATCGGCAAAGTTTAAGAGCGACGTCGACAAGACGACGACGCGCTGCGGTTTCTGAGGCAGGGTGACGGTCTTGCCCCTATCGTCGGTGATGACGGCATAATTTCCATCGGACGCGCCTTGCTGATTCGTCCCTTGAGGACCGCAGCCGGCGAGGAGGAACAGACAAAGGACGATGAGACATAAGCCAAATTTTTTCACAGGAAAGGCCCCTTTCTAAAACTTCTGACGAATCCCGACCTGCCAGTTCCGGCCGGCAGCAGGATAATTATGGTATAAATCGTAGCTGGCGTTGTTGATATTGGCCACTTTGACATAAACAGTCGTATTTTCATCGGGCGAATAAGACGCGCTGCCATTCCAGACGACGTAGGAATTGTTGCTGTAATAGGTATCATTACGCCCCGTACCGGCCGTCACATCGACGTTGGCCTGCCATTTGCCCTGATGGTAATGGAGACCGGCCCGGTAGCCGTTGGGCTGGTTATACGTTTCGTCGTAGGAAAGGCCTTCGCCTTCATCGACTTTGGTATGGATGTAGGAATAGCCCAATTCATAATCCCATTTTTCATTGATCGTCTGTTTGAGGGACAATTCAAAGCCCCGTTTATCTTCTTCATTGAGGTTTTGCGGTTCCCTGGGCGTTACGTCCCGATTCCAGCGGATGACGTTCTCTAAGTCGCTGTGGAAGACGCTGCCTTCAAGGAGGGTCTTGGGCCCCATGCGGTACTGGAATCCCAGGGTCTGGGTGTAGCCTTCTTCAGGTTTCAGATTTTCATTACCGATGGAGGTGATCTTACCGCGAGACGTCACCAGGTAGAACTGGTCATTGAGGCGCGGCGGCGAAAAGACGCGGCTCCACGAAGCGTAGACGTTGAAGTCGTCGTTGGCTTATAGTTCATGGCCAACCGCGGCGTCTGATGAGTACCGTAAGTGCTGTTATCATCGATGCGAAGACCCGGCGTCACCGTCAATTTGCCAAAATTCATGGCATCTTCGGTATAGAGGGCCGTATTGTGACGTCGCTTGTCGATGTAGTTAGCCTCGTAGTTGGTCCCCATATCTTCCGTCCATTCGGCACCGGCCGTGATGTGATGGCGGCCGACCTGCCAGTTGTTCTGCCATTCAAACCCCTGGGTACGGGTAAAGTAATGGTTGGTCCAATAGGTCCGTTGATAGTCGTTAAAATAGCGGAAGAAACCGGGCTGAGCCTGATTTTTCTTAAAATTATAGGTCAGGCTGTAATTATTGATGAGCCGCTCGATGGGCTTATTGGCACTGAGATACCAACGAGAGGCGCTCTTTTTGAAGCTCCTTGGGAAGCGACGTCGAATAGGAACCGAGGAAGGTCGAACCGTGGCCGTGATAAGTCTGATGATAGGCTTGAAGGTCAACGACGTGTCGTCGGTCAAATCCTGATCGAGGCGAAGGGATAAGGACTCTTTGGCAATATCGCCGCGGGACTTGTCGGCATTGATGCCGTTCGGGAAGGCGTAATACTGGCGCCGTTCCATGTCGCCGCTGATGAGCCAGCTGGTCTTGCCCGACCGGCCGCTGTTGGTCAGCGTATAGCCGTGCATGCCCCACGAGCCGGTGTAGGCGTCGAGGGACGACTCGTTGCGGTCGCCTTTTTTGGTGACGATATTGATGACGCCGCCGACGGCCCCGCTGCCGTAACGGACGGAACCGCTGCCTTGGTGACTTCGATGTGATCGATAGCACCGACGCCGGGAAGGTTGGCCAAATCGACGCTCCCCCGCCCGTAGCCGGCCCCCTGGCGTTGGCCAGACTCTGACCGTCGACGAGGATCAAGACCCGGTCGTCGCCGTTTAATTTGACGTAAGACGAAATGCCCGGCACCATGTCATTGATGCTGACGCCGGATACGCGCTGCAAGGCTTCCTGGACCGACGAGTCGTGGTGTTCGTCCATCTCCTTGGCGGTAATAATGGTCGTATTTGATTGGCGAGCCTCCACCGGTGGAATGGAGGGTTCTTTCGGTTCATTTACTTGGGCTTCCGATAACTTATTAGGGAGTAGTGCCTTGACGCTGTCGAGGAAATCGGCAACCCGTCGGGAACGTGGATGTTTCCCGATGGTGCCATGGGATCATTCGTCCCGGGACCGGCTGCCCGCCTGCCGGAAGGGCCGGTCTTACCGGTATTGCTTGCCGTTCCGGAAGTGTTGGTCTGGCCCGAGGTCTTCGCTTGATCGGCGGCCTTTTCCGGTCCCGCATCCTGCACCCGGTTCGACGTTCCCTTTTCATCGGAAGATTCCGGCTGCGATTCCCGTTGAGCTGCGGCGTAGGTAAGGGCGCCGGGCGTCGGAGGTGTCACCTCACTGGCTGGCGTCACGTCCGGCGTCGGAGCCTTTTCAGGCGTCGAAGCGACCGTTTCTCGTTGGTCATAATCACCGCCGCCATCGCGGCTGACGGCATCGGTCCCATCGGCATCGCTTCCGCCGGCACCGGCCATGTCGCCGCTATTATAAATCATGACGTCGGTCACATTGGGCTGACGCGAGTAGTGTTGAAGCACCGTAAAGAAGCCGCCCGCTGCCAAGCCTAAATAGACGGCGGCGTGAAGGGATACGGAAAATCCGGCGGCAATGCGGCCTTTCTTCTTCCCCCACCTCATGGCTGGGCCCCACTATCCGCGACGAGCCCGATGCGGGTGACGCCGACTTTCTTAAAGGCATCGAGGACGGCCATGACCTTGCCGTAATCGACGGCTTTATCGGCATAGAGGATGACGCTGAAGGATTTGTCTTCGGCCTGCCGGGCCCGTGCCGAAGCCATGAGAGCCTCGCGGTCGACGGCATTGCCATTGAGCCACAGCGTTCCGTCCGTCTTCAAAGTGACGGCATACTGGGACGACGGCGCTTCGCTGGCATCGGCCGCCACCGGCAGCTGGACGCCCAAACTATGCATATCCACCATGGATAAAGACGACATCATGAAGAAGACCAAGAGGAAAAACATGATGTCGATCATGGGGATGATCATGATCGAGGGCTTTTCAAAATCGCGTAATTGACGTAGGCGCATGTTACTGCCCTTCTTTCTGGTCCATCGTTTCCAACGCCGAGAAACAAAGCTCCATATCGGTAATGATGCGATCGAGGCGCTGGGTAAAATAAGAATGGATGACCAAGGCCAAAATAGCGACGCAGAGGCCAAAAGCCGTGGCGATGAGGGCTTCGCCGATACCGCCGGTAATGGCAATGGCCTGACCGGACTGGACGTTAAAGATACTGAACGAGCGGATCATGCCGCTGATCGTCCCGAGGAGCCCCAAGAGCGGCGCCAAGGTGACGATGACGCTCAAATAATAGAGATGACTGCGAAGGCGGGAGATAAAAATCCCCGACTGCATTTCGATAAAGGCCTTCCATTCGGCGCCCCCCTGACCTTCAAAGACGTCGTTTAAAATGAGGGGCAGACCACCGTTGCTGTCGGCTGCCAGCTGTTTGGCCTGAGCCGCCTTGTGGAACTTCATGTACGTATAAAACTTATTGGCAAAAGCTTGCCGGCATCCATCTGGGCGAAAAAGATGGCCCGTTCAATGCCGATATACACCGCAAAGAGCGAGCAGGCCAATAAGAGATACATGACCGGACCGCCTTGCTGAAATAACTGAAAACCGTGAATGATTGCTTCCATCGTAAGTATTATCCCCTTCCTGTAGCACACCTGCGGGAGAAGGACATACAAAGATAAAGGGACCGTCGTATAGACGACAGTCCCGAATATGCTCCGTACAATCTCCTTCCCATCGCTCGCAGGTCTATCGGTGATTATCCGTCAGGCAGTTCTTCTGGCTTGGTTTCATGGCCAAAGCTGCGCCTTCCCATACAAAAGTACAGTGACATCCTTGCAGCCTGGCTCCACCTTACAGCGGCGGGACCGCGCCGGCGTTGAACCGGCTTCTCTATTAAGTCTGTGACACCTGACCTATTACTTATATTATATCGTTCTTACTATAGCATGAGAAACAGATGACTGTCAACGAAAGGCGGAACGAGAAGAAAAGTTGAAAAATAAGAAAAAAAGCGCCGTTGCAAGATAAGATTTAATGCAGGCCCTCTTTATAATGCGACTACAAATAAGACGCCAGATCCTAAGTCTGGCGCGTTTCAATTCATGCACCCACGAAGGGTGCGACAATGGGATGCGGTCGAAAGGCTGATTTCCACCTCGTTTCAATCCACGCACCCCGAAGGGTGCGACATACACTACACCGCGGACCCATCGAAATGATCGGTTTCAATCCACGCACCCACGAAGGGTACGACCAGATTCCGGCGGTCTCCGGATACTTTCCAAAACGTTTCAATCCACGCACCCATGAAGGGTGCGACTCTTTTTTGAAGTAGGAGGACACGATGGCGACAGTTTCAATCCACGCACCCACGAAGGGTGCGACATGTGGTGAGGGACCGAAATGATTAACGTACAGGTTTCAATCCACGCATCCCGCAAAGGGTGTGACCTACGATTACATACGAGCTGTTAATTATTCCCCAGTTTCAATCCACGCACCCCGCAAAGGGTGCGACGGACTTCTTTGTCGTTGTTTTTCTTTACGACGGAGTTTCAATCCACGCACCTCGCAAAGGGTGCGACATGTACCTAGATAGTTTCGAGGTAACGTGGTATGTTTCAATCCACGCACCCCGCAAAGGGTGCGACCAGGATTATTACTGCCGCTGGTAGCACGCCGTCGTTTCAATCCACACACCCGCAAAGGGGTGCGACTCTTATCGTCTACGCAAATATCGTAATCATAGACGTTTCAATCCACGCACCCACAAGGGTATGACTTACCCATCGAAGAATTTGAAGTAGATGAAATATCTTCAATCCACGCACCCACAAAGGTGCGACAACAAAAGGACGTTTTACATTCTTTACTTTTATTATATCACCATTTCAAACCATAATGGCATAAATAACTTTCCTTCCTCCATCTATAAGGCTGTTAACGATTCCATCCCTGTGTATTGACATTTCCCTTTTAAATCCATATAATACAGCAGCATCGTTAATAGCGTCCCTGGTAGTAAGCCGTCCCGTTATAGGAAATGTGCCGGATCCGGGGACTATTTTATTTAGGGACTTTTTTTATTTAGGCGACATTTTTATACAATCAACCTCAAAAGGCAGAAAAGCCTTCCCCCAACAAACATAAATAAGGAAAATAGTTTTCACCACTATCATCACTACAACGTAACGTTAATTACTTTACATTTTCCTCATCTATCTTTATAATGGTTGTGAAAGGAGCTGATTCACATGGCTGAAACAAAAACATTAAATCTCCGTGTCGACGCCGATTTGAAGCGTCAGGCAGAAACGATTTTTGCTGATTTAGGTATCCCGACATCTACGGCAATCAATATGTTCCTGCGCACGGTCGTCCGCTATGGCGGCATTCCCTTCGACCTTCGCATTTCCCCCAATGAACTTGAGACCCTGAGAGCCATTGACGACGTAAATCATCATCGCAATCTCAGCAAAACCTATGATTCGGTTAAAGATGCCATGGAGGCACTAAATGCTTAAAATCCGCTTCCGCAAACAGTTCCGAAAGGATTACAAGCGCGTGTTAAAGCAACCCGGGCATACACCGGAGCTGTTGCAGGAAGTGCTTGACTATCTCGTCCAAGAGCAACCACTCCCAGAGAAGTATCGTGACCATGCCTTATCCGGCAACTATGCCGACTTCCGTGAGTGCCACATTTTGCCTGATTGGCTGCTGATCTACAAGGTAGAAGAGGATATCCTGATATTAACCTTGACCCGAACCGGGAGTCACAGTGAGCTATTCTAATCATTGCAACAAAACAGAATGGACGTGAGTGAGTTTTTCTCGCTCTCGTCCATTCTGTTTTTAGTATGTCGTTTCACGCTACGCACTCACAGTGAAGGTTCAAGTCCCTCCCTCGGCACCAAGTCCCAAACCACGCGCCCAAAGGGGTGCAACGTTTGTAGCTATAACGGCAGTGTGGGCGCACTGGTTCAAAGCCACGCACCCTCACGGGGTGCGACGAATCACTTCAGCTGCCGGATTTTACGGAAACTGGTTTCAATCCACGCACCCTCACGGGGTGCGACCTGAGTATAGTGAAACTGAATATAGTGATACTGAGTTTCAATCCACGCACCCTCACGGGGTGCGACATCTTCCCAGTAGGTCAAGCCCCATGTCGCTGTCGTTTCAATCCACGCACCCTCACGGGGTGCGACACCCAGAATTCAATTATAATTTCCACGTTGCCAATGTTTCAATCCACGCACCCTCACGGGGTGCGACACCATCTCCTAACAATAAGCACAATACTATTAACGTTTCAATCCACGCACCCTCACGGGGTGCGACCGGACCACCTACCGATAGAATTAATCATACTGTTGGTTTCAATCCACGCACCCTCACGGGGTGCGACGATGGGATCATATTTTTTCGCGGAAAGGTCGATTCGTTTCAATCCACGCACCCTCACGGGGTGCGACCAGTATCGACCTCCGATGTCTTAATGCCATGGAAGTTTCAATCCACGCACCCTCACGGGGTGCGACTTTGTTCCATAATAGGAACAATCAGATTAAAAAATGTTTCAATCCACGCACCCTCACGGGGTGCGACTAATTGCAACTTTTGTTATTGACACAGGAACAGAGTTTCAATCCACGCACCCTCACGGGGTGCGACGACCATTGGCAACATGTCAATCCCGTATGACCCCGTTTCAATCCACGCACCCTCACGGGGTGCGACTCAATGGTTTTTAAAAGGAGAATAAGAAAATGAAGTTTCAATCCACGCACCCTCACGGGGTGCGACTCAATGGTTTTTAAAAGGAGAATAAGAAAATGAAGTTTCAATCCACGCACCCTCACGGGGTGC
>ENA-OQBJ01000798-OQBJ01000798.1-human-gut-metagenome-genome-assembly--contig:-NODE-798-length-14995-cov-2.850081_pt1 | contig 14995 bp, 16 predicted proteins | sample MGYA00242743_ERZ504545 | MGnify/ENA primary metagenome ERZ504545 (study PRJEB26092, sample SAMD00036252) | human gut metagenome | host: Homo sapiens | study: EMG produced TPA metagenomics assembly of...
TTTTACCTTCCGTCATTCGGGCAGTCGGTGATCATCCGCACTCTCATCTACATAAATGTGGCAGTTTCCGGTTCCCGTTTCGATTACCGGAACGGTGGCTGTTTGCCACAACAGATGCGATCAGTCCGGCACCTCCTCTCGGAATCAGCACATCAATGTAATCATGCAGCCGCATCATTTCTGTTACCGTCTCCCTGCTTGTATCCTCCACAAGCAAAATCAGATCCTGAGAAAGTCTCGCTTTGCGAAGTCCGGCCTTGATCACCTGCACGATTGCTTTATTGGAATTGATCGCATCACTTCCTCCTCGCAGAATCACTGCATTTCCTGTTTTAAAGCACAGACCAAAAGCATCTGCCGTTACATTCGGACGGGACTCATAAATAATGCCCACAACACCCAGAGGAACTCTCTTTTTTCCGATACGCAGTCCATTCGGCCGGTTTTTCATGGAAAGGACTTCTCCGATCGGATCTTCCAGCGCCGCAATCTGCCTTAGCCCTTCTGCCATTGCCTCGATCCTGGATTCTGTCAGTTTTAATCTGTCCTGAAGTGCTTCGGACATCCCCTGTTCTCTTGCAGCCTCCATGTCCTTCTCGTTTTCTGCCAGCAGATCTTCTTTTCGCAGACATAATTCTTCTGCCACAAATTCAAGCCCTCTGTTCTTTTCAACGGTCGTCAGCTTTGCCGCTGCCCTTGATGCTTCTTTTGCTCTGCATCCCAATGTCTCCATATACGTTTCCATACAGTCTCCTTTCCTGATACCATCTAAACCTTCTTTTCCCGTTTTGCCTGTCTGCGGAACTCTGCCCGTTCAGGCGCCACCTCTTCTGCCATCTCTTTCTGATGCTGCTCTGACAAAAACAACGTTCCTACTTTTTTACCATTCATCACATCATTGATCGAATAAATATTATCCCCGTTTGCAATGATCATATCTGCCCCTGCTGCAGTGGCAATTTTTGCAGCCTTGATCTTAGTTGCCATACCGCCTGTCCCGCAGTCACTGGATGCTCCTTTTGCCATGTTTTCCAGACTCCGCCCGATCTTGCCGACCGTATGGATAAATCTTGCATTCGGATTTTTTCGCGGGTCATCTGTGTACAGCCCGTCGATATCTGACATCAGGATCAGAAGATCCGCATCCACAAGCCGGGACACATATGCCGCCAGTGTATCGTTGTCTCCGAAGTTCCCATAAGAAAGCTCGTCCACCGAAATGGCGTCATTCTCATTGACGATCGGGACAACCTGCATCTTAAACAACTCATCAAATGTCTGTTTTGCATTTTTGCGGCATTTGGCATTTGTCACAGATTCTTTTGTGAGCAGAACCTGTGCCGTGAGCTGTCCGTATTCGTTAAACAGCTTTTCATAGATCATCATCAGCTTCCCCTGACCGACTGCCGCACATGCCTGTTTTTCAGACTCCGTCTGAGGACGCCTGTCCATTCCCAGGGCATTTTTCCCAACTCCGACTGCACCGGATGAGACAACGATCACTTCTTTTCCTTTATTCCTGAGATTGATCAAAATACGAACAAACTTCTCCAGCTTCTCCAGATTGATATTTCCTGTTTCTTCATAAGTGATCGTGGAAGTTCCCACTTTGATCACAATCCTCTGCTTATTCAGCAGTATGTCTTTTCTGTCCATCTTTTTGTACCCTCTTTTTTCATTCCTGTATCTTCTATAAAATGTCGATCTGACACATCTTCATTGCCTCCAGCGCCTGCATGTGACTCTCCACCGTCACTCCTGCACAGCAGGACGCATCCACCTGTACGGGAACCTCTGGCAGAAACGCCTTACAGAGCATGGCATTGGAGATCACGCAGATATCTGTACAAAGCCCGATCAGCGTAATGCTCTCGATCGAAGTCTCTTCCTGGATCTGCTCCAGCTTTTTCACAAGCTCCCTGCTTCCAAACGTCACTTTATCAACAGGCGCCTCTGTCAGAAGATCTGCGATCTCCTGTCTGATCTGCCAGCCTTTTGTTCCACGGATACAATGTCTGACTGGAAGTTTTTTTCCTTCTGCCGTCTCCAGATAGTTCTCTTCGTGGGTATCTCTTGTCGCAAACACAGTTCCATCAAATGTCTGTATCTTTTTCACTACTTCAGGAACAATCCTTTGCGCCTCTTCTGTGCCCAGAGAACCATCAATAAAATCATTCTGCATATCTACTACAACTAATATATTCATACACATTCTCTCCTAATCCACAGTTTACAATACCCTTATTATAACTGATATTGGATCGCTTTCCAACAACATATTTGCATCCGCTCTGTATTCCCCTTTTTATTTTATGCATACTTTTTGAATTTTATTGTATATTTTTCACTTTTTTTCCATTTTTCTATTGCATATTTATGAATTTAGGTGTATATTACTGATTAGCTTCTAAAGCGTAACGGTTTTGTCATACACGATTGGCAACAACATATCAGACAATAGAGATTTTTTAAGGAGGATATCATTATGAGTAAAGAAAAAGTTGTATTGGCGTATTCCGGAGGACTTGACACGACTGCATCATACCATGGCTGAAAGAGAATTTTGATTACGAAGTCATCTGCTGCTGTATCGACTGTGGTCAGGGCGAAGAACTGGACGGATTAGAGGAACGCGCAAAATTATCCGGCGCTTCCAAACTCTACATTGAAAACATCATCGACGAATTCTGCGACGACTACATTGTTCCATGTGTGAAGGCAGGAGCAGTCTATGAGAACAAATATCTGCTTGGAACTTCCATGGCTCGTCCGCCGATCGCGAAAAAACTGGTAGAGATTGCCCGCAAAGAAGGCGCTACTGCAATCTGCCACGGTGCAACAGGAAAAGGAAATGACCAGATCCGTTTTGAACTCGGAATCAAAGCGCTTGCACCGGACTTAAAGATCATTGCTCCATGGCGTATGACAGATGTATGGACCATGCAGTCCCGTGAAGATGAGATCGAATACTGCAAAGCTCACGGTATTGATCTTCCATTTGATGCAAAACACAGCTACAGCCGTGACCGTAATCTGTGGCATATCAGCATGAAGGGCTGGAGCTGGAAGATCCTGCATGTGAGCCAAACTACGATGACCTTCTTGTCCTTGGTGTTTCTCCTGAAAAAGCACCAGACGAAGGAGAATATGTCACCATGACATTTGAAGCAGGTGTTCCGAAAAGCTTGAACGGAAAAGAAATGAAAGTATCTGAGATCATCACAGAACTCAACAAACTTGGAGGAAAACACGGAATCGGAATCGTTGACATTGTAGAAAATCGTGTTGTCGGAATGAAATCCCGCGGTGTTTATGAAACTCCTGGCGGAACGATCCTGATGGAAGCACATGACCAGCTGGAAGAACTTGTACTCGACCGTGCAACCTATGAAGTAAAAAAAGACATGGGAAATAAAATGGCACAGATCGTATACGAAGGAAAATGGTTCACACCGCTTCGCGAAGCAGTCCAGGCATTTGTGGATGTCACACAGCAGTATGTGACTGGAGAAGTAAAATTCAAGCTTTACAAAGGAAACATCATCAAAGCGGGAACAACTTCCCCTTACTCATTATACAGTGAATCCCTTGCAAGCTTCACAACCGGAGAGCTCTATGACCACCACGATGCAGAAGGATTTATCAACCTGTTCGGACTTCCTCTGAAAGTGCGTGCAATGAAAATGCAGGAATTAGAAAAATAAGATAAAATAAAAAGATGGCGAAAGCTCATACACGAACTTTCGCCATCTTTTTATTTGGAAGCAGCTGTTTATTCTGCCTCTCTGTCATTTGTCAGTTTTAATTGATCCAGTACAAAGAACAGAAGTCCCATCAGCATTCCTGTCACACAGGCAAGTACCATTCCGGAAAGCTGGATCCCGCCAAATTCTACGGAAATTCCGGACAATCCTGTCACAAAGATCACGGATGTCATTGCCATATTTCTGGAACGGCCGTAATCCACCTGCTCTTCTACCAGAATACGGATACCGGAAGTTCCGATCATTCCGTAAAGCAGGAACGAAATTCCACCGATAACCGGTCCAGGAATGGAATTAATCAGCATTGTCAGTTTTCCAATAAAGGAACAAATAATAGAAAGAACAGCTGCTCCTCCGATCACATATACACTGTATACCTTTGTCATTGCCATCACTCCGATATTTTCCCCGTAAGTCGTTGTCGGTACAGAACCGATAAATCCGGAGATCATAGTGGAAAAGTTATCTGCAAAAAGAGAACGGTGAAGTCCCGGTTCCTTCAGCAAGTCTCTGCCGATGATCTTACTCGTCACGATCTGATGTCCGATATGCTCGGAAGCGATCACAAGAAGAACCGGCAGCACGATGACGATTGCCTCCCACTTGAATTTCGGTGCAGAAAAATTCGGAATTGCCAGCCAGGACGCCGTACTCACACTCGAAAAGTCGACAATTCCACAGATAACAGCGGCCACATATCCCGCAATGATCGCGATCAGAATCGGAATTACCGCAAAAAACTTACGGAATACCACTGATCCAAGCACTGCAACTCCTAAAGTTACAAGAAATACAATCACATTTTTCGGATCGATCACCTCGTCTTTTAATCCTGCATTGGATGCCGCAGTTCCTGCCAGCTCCAGACCGATCAGCGCAACAACCGGTCCCATGGCTGCCGGCGGCAGTACTACATGGATCCAGTCAGACCCGAACTTATAGATGATCAGCGCCAGAATGCAGCCCAGAAATCCGACTGCAACGAATCCACCCAGCGCATACTCGTATCCCCATTTGCTGATCACAACTCCTGCCGGAGCAAGAAATGCAAAACTGGAACCTAAATATGCCGGAGCTTTTCCCTTTGTGATCAAGATAAATAGCAGTGTTCCAATTCCGTTCATAAACAGTACAACTGCCGGGTTGATCCCGAACACAAACGGAACAAGCACGGATGCCCCGAACATGGCAAACATGTGCTGAATACTCAGTGGAAGCAGCATCTTAAAGGGCACTTTTTCTTCCACCTGAATGATTTTCTGATTTTCCATTGAAAAATCCTCCCTATCCTTTTCCTTTGTAGTTTCAATCTTTCCTATTGTACCAGATTCTCCTGCCGATAACCAGACTTTGTTTTGAGAAATATTTAAAGCACTTCCTCAAGCACTCTTTTGACATTCTGATACGAAAGCTTATCCAGCTGACGTTCCGTCATTCCTGCCTTTTTCAAAGCATCCCATACACACTCGATCTCTTCAATCCCGCGAAGCCAGTTCTGCCCTGCCTCAAATCCATCGAAATCTGTTCCCAGTGCCACAGAATCCTCTCCGGCTTTTTGCAGGATATGCATCCCATGCTTTGCAATATCCAAAACCTCCGCTGACCGATCGCTTTGTAAAAACTGCGGATAAAAATTAAGTCCCACAACACCTCCGCATTCCCCGAGTGCACAAAGCATCTCATCCGAAAGATTTCGCGGGTGCGCACAAAGTGCGCGGGCATTAGAATGAGACGCTATAATCGGTTTTTTGCTCAGCCGGATACAATCCCAAAAGCCGCCGTCTGACAAGTGAGAAACATCCACCAGCATTCCTCTTTCGTTCATTTCTTCTACCATCTGTTTTCCAAAAGATTTCAATCCCTTTTGCATCTCCTGTGCATTTCTGCTGTTCGGATATCCGATGCAATTTTCATAATTCCATGTCAGTGTGATTAGGCGGACACCTCTCTGATACAGTTCTTCAAGGCGGTTTCTGTTTCCATTTAAAACGCCGCCTTCTTCCACGGTCAGCAGTGCCAGATTGAGTTCCTCCCGTTCTGCATATTCTAACTCTTTTGCTGTTTTTATAAGCTTTAATTTCTTATTTTCTTTTGTCTCACGCTCCATACGGGCAATCATCTCGATCACCTTCTGGTATGCTTCTTCCCACTTTCCATCTGGTACACATACAAAACATGCAAAAAATTCCGCCAGCATTTTGGTCTGTTCCATTCTCTTTCGATCCACACAAAGACTGTTCTCCTCCAGCGTTTCTGCCGACAGCAGCTCACTCAATGTATCACAGTGCATATCGATCCATTTTCTCATTTTCTTCTCCTTTTTTGTTTCGGATTTACGTATAAGCGCTTCTTTTTTACATATGCTAAAACCATCACTATTATATGACAGGAGACGCAAAAATGAAATCTGAATCTGCAAAACCTTTGATCGGCATTGTTGTCTGCGGATTGTCGGACAACCGCCAGTTTGTATCCAATCCTTATATTCAGTCTGTCCGGTATTCCGGCGGTATCCCCATCCTGCTTCCGCTGATCCGCTCAGATTCCATGCTTCAACAATATTTACGGCTGTGCGATGGTTTTCTCTTCTGCGGCGGAAATGACATCACGCCTTTGTTATTTGGTCAGGAACCCAGAGAAGGCATCGGAAACACCAATATCACACTGGATCTGTTTCAGATCCGCCTGATGAAGCTGATTCTGTCTTCTGCAAAACCTGTATTTTCCATCTGTCGCGGAATGCAGATTTTCAATACTGCCTGTCAGGGAACCATGTTTCAGGATATCCGCTACCAGCCTGGAGAATCTCTTGATCATATGCAGCGATCTGACTCCCGCAGTGATGTCAGCCATCCTGTCCGGATTGAAAGGTCTTCCAGACTCTTTTCCTGTCTTGGCCGATCTGTTTACGTCAACAGCTTCCACCATCAGGCGATCGACAGGCCGGGAGTTGATCTGAAAGTCAGCGCTCTTGCCCCGGATCAGACGATAGAAGCCATCGAGCATTCTTCTCATCCTTTTGCCATTGGAGTTCAGTGGCATCCGGAATGTATGTTTCGAAGCAGCGAAAAGATGCGGCGACTTTTCCATTGCTTTATTACAGCCACAAAAAAAAGCGGAAGCCTGACTATTTGCTTCCGCTTTTTACATGTTATCTTTTTTACTGAGCTTTGCTTCCCAATGTCACATCAACTGTCTGTTCCTGATATTCTCCACCATCTCCGGGAACCTGAAGCGTCAGTGTTACCTTTTCGCCTTTCTTATAGTACTGGAGCTGCTCCTGCAATGACTCCATACTGTCAATTGTGATTCCGTTGAATCCTACAATGATACTTCCTTTTGTAATTCCTGCATCAGCTGCTCCACCTCCGCGTGATACTTCGGAAATATAAACACCTGTCGGCATTCCATAACGCTGAGAATCAGAATCTTCTACATCCAGTCCTGTAATTCCGAGATATCCTCTCTCTGCCTCAGATACTTTTGTCTTTGTCTCCTGATTCATCAGGTTTGTAATAATGTCTGTGACATCTGAGATTGGAATTGCATAGCCGATTCCTTCTACATTCTCTCCGATCAGTTTTGCAGAGTTGATTCCAATGACTTCTCCATTTGCATTCACAAGAGCTCCTCCACTGTTTCCGGGATTGATCGCTGCATCTGTCTGAATCAGTTTTACATCAGAAGATCCTGTTGTCTCTCCTGTTGCACTGTCTGTTGTCTGGCTCTCTCTGTCTGTTGCACTGATCACTCCTGTTGTAACGGACTGTCCGTATCCCAGTGCGTTTCCGATTGCAATGGCAGGTTCTCCTACTTTCAATTTTGTAGAATCTCCAAGTGTCGCTACTGAAATTTTGTCCAGTGTATCATCCGAAATCTTATCCAGCTGAACTGCGATCACAGCCAGATCATGTGCGGAATCTGTTCCTTTGATATCTGCTTCCACACTGCTCTGATCGTCAAATGTCACTGTCAGCTGATTGCTGTCTGCAACAACATGATTATTTGTAACAATCAAAAGCTCTGAATCTGTCTGTTCGATGATGATTCCTGTTCCCGCACTGGTCACTTCCTGCTGGGAGGTTCCTCCAAAGAAGCTCTGCACCTGCTGAACACTCATATTTGTGATGGATACAATTGATGGCATCACAGATTCCACAACACTGGAAACATCCGATGTAACTACACTGGACGTCTTCGTCAGTGTCGCTTTATTCTGTGTTGTATTAGATACTTCTTTTGCAGCCTTCTGATCCAGTCCCAGCACTTTGTTTCCGACTACATTTGTTGTTAAAAATGTGGCACTTGAAACCACTCCGAACAGCAACGCGCATCCTGTCACCACAACGGCCTTTGGCATCTTCTTTTTTGGTTTTTCATGATGCTCCGGGTTCGGCTGACTGCTATAAGATGAATCATTCTGCGGTTCCTCAGAATGGTAATAATTGTATTGATTCTCCATATCAATTCCTTCTTTCTCTTGTATTTTATACTGCTATCATACCGTCCTTTTGTGATGAAACTGTGTTCAATCCTTTAACAATTCTTGAAACCAGCTTTATTTATTCTACTGTTACAGATTTTGCCAGGTTTCTCGGTTTATCCACATCGCATCCTCTTCCGACGGAAATGTAATATCCGAACAGCTGAAGCGGAATGATCGCCAGAGAATTTGCAAAATATCGATTGGTCTGCGGAATGTATACAACGTAATCTGCCGCTTTTTCAATCTCATGATTTCCTTCATTTGTAATGGCAAGAACAAACGCTCCTCTGGTCCTTACTTCTACGATATTACTGATGCTCTTTTTGTACAGCTCTTTCTGTGTAAGAATCGCTGTTACCAGTGTTCCCTCTTCGATCAGAGAAATGGTTCCGTGTTTCAATTCTCCCGCAGCATATGCCTCTGAATGGATATAAGAAATCTCTTTTAATTTCAGAGATCCTTCCATGGAAATCGCATAATCGATTCCTCTTCCGATAAAGAATACTTCTCTCGCTGCCAGATAACGGTTGGCAAACTTCTGGATGCGATTCTTGTTATTTAATAACAGCTCCACCTGCTCCGGAAGTTTCTGAAGATCTTCAATATATCCCCGCATTTCCGAATCTGTGATTTCCCCTCTCACAAATGCAAATTTCATGGCCAGCAGATACAATGCGATCAACTGACTGGAGTATGCTTTTGTTGTCGCAACCGCAATCTCCGGTCCCGCCCATGTATACATGACATTATCTGCCTCTCTTGCGATAGAACTTCCGACAACATTGACAATTCCAAGTACCTTTGCCCCTCTCTGCTTTGCTTCACGCAGTGCCGCCAGAGAATCTGCAGTCTCTCCTGACTGGCTGATGATCACAACCAATGTTCCGTCCTCCATGATCGGATCACGGTATCTGAACTCAGAAGCCAGATCTGTTTCCACCGGAATCCGAGCCATTCCTTCCATCACATATTTTGCAGTAACTCCCGCATGATATGCAGATCCACAGGCCACGATCATGATTTTGCGGATTGCCTTGATTTCCTCATCAGACATCCCAAGCTCTTCGATCACGATATCATTTCCTTTGATGCGCGGTGAAAACGTATCCAGGATTGCTTTTGGCTGCTCATACATCTCTTTCAGCATAAAATGCTCATATCCGCCTTTTTCTGCTGCATTGGCATCCCACTCAATATGCTCAGGAGTTTTCTCGATTTCTTCTTCATCTACATTGAAAAACTGCATCGAATCTTTTTCCATACGTACAATCTCTTCATTTTCAATAAAATATACATCTCTTGTATATTTCAGCACTGCCGGAACATCGGATGCGATCACACATCCGTTTTCTGTCTCTCCCACGATCAACGGACTGTCTTTTCGCACTGCATAAAGTTCATCCGGATGATCCTGGAACATGATCCCAAGTGCATAGGATCCTTCTACTCGATGCATTACCTTTGTAATCGCCTGCAGAGGGTTTCCCTGATAATAGTAATCCAGAAGATGTGCCAGTACTTCGGTATCTGTCTCCGACACAAACTCATACCCTTTTTTCTCCAGCTTCTGTTTGAGTTTCAAATAGTTTTCAATAATTCCATTGTGCACAACAACAATATTTTTATTTTTGTTATAATGTGGATGTGCATTTACATCTGACGGTTCACCATGTGTTGCCCATCTGGTATGACCGATCCCGATTGTTCCCGGCATTGTCTGTCCGTCATGTGTCAGTTCACTGAGCACCTTTAAACGACCTTTTGATTTTTCTGTCTGAATCTCTGTTCCGTCATAGACTGCAATTCCGGCTGAGTCATATCCTCTGTATTCCAGCTTTGATAATCCATCCAGCAAAATCGCGCTGCCTGCTTTTCTCCTACATATCCTACAATTCCACACATATCTTTCTCCTCCTTATACTCTCCTTAAAGTGACTATTTATAAATAAAATCGGGGCATACCACAGACTCTCCCTGTTGTTTGCCCCAATTTCTTATAAATCTATAAAATCTACATCATAGCTGTCTTTTTCTTCACGAGCAGACGATCTTCGTTTTGGCTGATACTCCGGAACATCATCCTCTTCTTCTTCATCATCATAGTCCTCATACTCATCGTATTCGTCGTCATAATCATCATCTTCATACTCGTCATCGTCGTACTCTTCAAAATCATCCTCATATTCATCCGAATCGTCCTCGTATGTGTCGTAATCATCTTCCCCATATTCGTCATCGTCTTCGTACTCTTCGTATTCATCAGGATCTTCGTCATCTGTTTCCTCTTCGTCTTCAAAGTCATCTACAAATCATCCTCTTCGTCCTGATATCCTTTGAACTGTTTACGAGATTTTTTCTCAACAACTGCACGACTTCCTTTTGAATTCCCGATGGATTCATGCTCATCGTAGAATTCATCAAGTTCTTCATTTCTTCTGCGTAATTTCACGCCGACTACAATAATAATGATGATCAAAATTAAAATAACCGCCCAGGCTGCTGCTACAACAATCAGCACCTGATCCTGAAGAAAGTTTTTTACTTTATCTATCAGTGTTGTCGAAGAACTTGTACTCTTTTCTTTTACATCTGTGACTGGATATCTCTGGTACGTTTCATCCTTTGTATCATACTGGTAGAACGATTCCTCTCCTGATTCGTTCATCGCATACATCAGATAAAAGTCCTCACTCTCTGAATTCTGCCATACCGGGAAAGTCAGTGTGCCGACTGTCAGTTTTGTTTTCTTAAACTGAGACGGCAGTCCTTTTCCATCATTTGTTCCCAACAAAAAGATATAACTGGAATCTGTAATCGACACCATCTCTGTAATCGCAAATGAGTTATCTTTTTCATTGTAAAGTGCCATCACTGGGTCTTTGTCTCCCTCAACCAGATACACAAAATACTTTCCGGAAGTTTCCTGCAAAATCGCGTTTACAGTTTCTCCGTTATACTCCATCGTAGTTCTGCTGCATCCGTCCGGAACAAGCGCGTCGGAAAAATCATTGTAAATTGTGTATGTGACTCCGTCGATCTCTACACTTCCCGTTCCTGTGGCCACCGCAGTGGTCCCTGCTGAGCTCTCTGACGATGTTCCGTCCCCTGCCTCCACGGTAACTGTGGAATCACCTGTTGTCAGATTTAAAGTTTCATCAGAATACAGATAAGAGGTATAATCTGACACCTCCAGCTTTGTTGCTCCTTCTTTCAGCGCTTTAAAGACCATGGTATACTCCAGCTCTGAAACAGTTCCATCCCCGGTAGCCTCCAGCTTCACCGTTCCGTCCCCACCGGTTGCATTGGTTCCGCTGACAAACTCCAGTGCTGCTTTGTCATATGTTACTGTGACAAAACCATCCCCGATTGCTTCTCCACCAGTACTGATCTTAGCTTTGACTGTAACATCCTCTCCTACTTTTGCTGTAGGATCCGAAAACTGAAGCGTTCCTTCTGCCGCATGTACAGACACTGAAGGATACAGCATCAGAAAGCACACTGCAAACAAAAGAATCCCTATCTTTTTCAACGACTTCATGTACATCTCCTCTTTCCTGTCTCTCGACTTTTCTTCGTATAAATAAAAACTGTTTTCCCCTTATTCTAAGCTCTCTCCACCGGTATCACCACTGTCGCCGGTTCCGGTATCCGGTATCTGGGAATTACTGTCGCTGCTTCCACTGTCTGTACCGTCGCCATCTGACGGAGGTACATAATCACCGCCGGTATCTTCTGTATACCCATTACCAGAGCTGCCATCTCCATAGCCACTGTCCTGATATCCGCCAGTTCCATAACTGTTATCTGTGTAGCCGCTGTCATATCCGGAATAATCCTGAGAATATCCATACTCATCATATTCTGTATCGTAAGATTCTCCCGTATCATACGTGGAGTTGGAAATATCCTCACTGATACTTTGTACCGTAGAAGACGGTGTATAATCGTTCTCTCCAAATAAGAACTGGTGCAGCTTCGTCACATCGGATGCCAGATCTGTCGCTACAACAGAATTTCCAACATCAAGATCAGCCGTTGTACTTTCATACGGAAATCCCTGCGTCTCTCCAAATTTATAAGACTTCACGTCTTTTGCATAAGCAATCGTCTCCGTCAGTGTAAAATTCGTCTTCACGTTGTCAAACACTTTATCAATGATCTTGTTGATCGTGGAAAGTTTTGCTTTCTGCGCTTTGATCGCAATCTGCTCCAGTACCTCCCGCTGTCTCTCTGTTCGCTTATAATCGTCACCGCCGCCGTATCTGAGACGGGCATAAGCCGTTGCCTGTACTCCATTCAAATGCTGCTGTCCTAACTGCGTAAACGGAGCTGAATCCACTCCTGTATTTTTAATCACTTCTACAACATAGTTGTTCAGATACGGAATGATGTCCATGCCATTTTCCGCTTCTTCTACATTAATATCAATTCCGCCAAGGGCATCTATCACATGAACTAAAACGGAAAAATCCACTGACACATAGTGCTCAATATTCAGATCCAGATTCTTATTGAGCATAGCAACTGCTTCTTCTTCACCGCCGTAAGCATAGGCTGCATTCGCTTTATTGTAAGTTCCATCTGAAAGCTGCAGAAGCGTATCTCTGTAAACAGAAACCAACTTGATTTCCTTTGTCTCACGGTTCAGAGACGCCACCATGATCGTATCACTTCGGGCCCCCATCTCTTCATCTGTCGCACGCGTATCCAGACCAAACAGAGCAACAGTCAGGTAACCGGTACCGCTGATCTCCGCTTCCTCCGAAATCGCAAGCTTATCCGGATTTAATGCAACACCGCCAATTTTTCCCCATTTTGCCGCAACCACTGCAACGGTTGCTGTAATCAGCAGGATCAGAACTCCCATCAGAATCGCCACTGCTTTTTTCCCTGGAGACCAAGATGCAAATCCTCTCTTTGCCCTCTTTCTCGAACGCCCCTTCTGTGAAGGTCTTCCATTCACAGACCGCCTCCCATTTGCAGAAGTGCTGCCGGACGGTCGTTTTCTCTGGGCGGATTGCTGCCTCTGCGTTTTGTCCCTGTCGTCTCCCATCTGGTTTCTTTGCTCCGGACGGCGGCGCGGCTGCCCCGACCTCTGAGAACTTCTTCTGTCCGCTCCGGACATTACTGCTCTCGAACGCCTTCTTGTATCTCCCATAATTCTATCCTTTCTCATGGCATACATCATAGATTGCCTAAAATATGCACTTTAACATCATACAATATTTTCCTTCAAACATCAATGAAAAAACTGTGAATTTCAAGTTTCTCTCCAGTATCGTGGATTCATCGTACATTTCAAAATCAGCCACCGGGGCAGTTTCTTATAATTTTTCCCCAGTTTATATCCCATGTACTTCCAGCCGCTCTTGCATACAAGAGATACCAGAAGCCATGGTCTGCCCGACTTCAGCAGATATTTTGCTGTATCCTTCACCAGACGCATCCCTTCTCCTTCAGAAGGTACTCCTTCAAAAATCTCCGGATGATCTGCCTGTGAGACCGCCAGGTCAAAATTCCGGTGAAACTGCTGTCTGCAGTTATAATTGTGAGAATGGATCACTTTTGCATCTGCCGCATAATAAATCTTCCATCCCTCCTGAACCATTCTGCCTGCCAGGATCATGTCTTCATTGAAAATCGTTTTTCGTACAAATCCTCCAAGCCTTTCGTATACATCCTTTTGGTATGCTGCACAGACATTAGAGCAGAAATAGGTTTTGATTCCCAGTTTGGAAGATCTTCTTTGGATTTCAATCTGCTGGTTTTCGGATAATTAAATTCTCTTGTATAGCGCTCAATAAACTGACAATCCGCTGCCGGCAGCTGTCTTGCATAAACTGCTGCTACGTTTTCATACGAAAATCCGTAAAGCAGACGCTCGATCAGAAATTGATCCGCCGGCATAGCATCCTGGGTCATGTAGACAAGAATCTCCGCATCTGACATCTCAGCTCCCAGATTTCTCGTACCACCGTGATCAAACTCTTCCGGCAGAATCCGGTGGATCTTGACTCTGTCAGAAATCGTATACAACTCTTTTGGAAAGATCCCGCTCTCTGTATCGATCAAATAGATCCGATTGACCTGAACACTCTGGTTTAACAGACGTTTTACCAGCTGTACGCATCTCTGATCCGGCTTATACGTAGGGATCAGCACATCCACTGTTCTATTTCCTTCCATGTGATCCTTTTCCTTTCCTGCGATATCCGACAAACCAGTACATCATCAAAGTCAGTGCCAGCCAGAACCAGTCGTCGGATTACTGAACCAGGTCGTAAAAAAGGCAAGCCCCAGATAAATCGCAATCTGTCCATAAAACATATACGTCATCGGATTTTTCTTCTGACGCACCAGAATTGAAACTGCTGCTGCAGTCAGACCGATTATAAACGCAAACAAAGCGGTTCCGATGATTCCAAAATCATAGTAGGCATCATAAAACATCGTTAACGTCGTAAGCTCTGTTTTTGTGACAAAATCCGGAATTGTCACCAGCTGCGGAAATACAAATTTCAACCCCGTCAGTGCAAAAAACGGAAACAGCATCTGCAGTCCCCATGTGTGCGCTGTCAACTGCTCTACCATACAGTTAAAATTTTCAAAATTATTGGCTACATAAATATACGGCTGTGTAATAAAAATTGGCATTTTGGAATTTTTCCATCTCAAAAATTCCATTTAAATAAGTCACATTATGCCTTCTTGCAACTGTCAGAAGCACATACACGGGAATCATGAT
>ENA-OQBJ01000799-OQBJ01000799.1-human-gut-metagenome-genome-assembly--contig:-NODE-799-length-14995-cov-1.264662_pt1 | contig 14995 bp, 18 predicted proteins | sample MGYA00242743_ERZ504545 | MGnify/ENA primary metagenome ERZ504545 (study PRJEB26092, sample SAMD00036252) | human gut metagenome | host: Homo sapiens | study: EMG produced TPA metagenomics assembly of...
TTGTGATACAGATCGTGAGTTAGATACTACTTCTGATTCTGATTGTGATTGTGATTTAGATACAGCCTGTGATTGTGAAACAGATTGTGAGTTAGACACAACTTCTGATTCTGATGCAGAGTTTGAGAATGATTGTGATTGAGAAGCAGACTCTGAATCATTCATCTTAACGAAGTAATAGTTCACATCAGTTGAAGGTTTAACCGCTGATGTAATTGAGTAGTTATTTGAGAATGAAGTATAACCCTTCAAATTAGAGTATACTTTTCCGTTTGGAGCTGTAGGATCATTTGCTACAGATCCTTCTGCTTGAATCTCTGGAACTTTACCAGCAATAACGTTGTAACTGTTGTTACCGGCACCCGCAGGTGTCAATGATGTGCTTGGAGCACCTTTGAATGGACGTGGATAAGTGTGTAGAGTTCCATCCATTTGTTTATAAGTATCTGTCTCAGTAGGAGAGACCAACCAGTGATAAATGAGTGATTTGCTTCCAGCAGTTTCGTTGACTTCAAGATAGTAGTCACCATTTTTACTGTTTACTTTTGTAACTTTAGTCTCATCAGCCTTCCACTCTTCACCAGCCTTATTAACTTTACTTGTGTAGATGAGTGTGTACTTAGATACATCTTCAGTACCAATATCTGATGTAGCAAAATTGTTCACTTGAGATGGATCAAGAGCGTAGAATTTCGTTACAGTTGAGCCATCAGTATCAACGATTTCAGAAATACGTTTCACGTAGTAGTGGTTTGCTCCACCTTGAAGTTCGACAAGTTTTTGTCCAACAACACCCTTACCGAGAATACCTGATGTTTTTTGAGTTGTATCTGTTGTGGCAGCTACAGGTTTGTAACCAGCAACATCACGATTTCCTGAGGCTGTGAATTGTTGCCCTGCAAGACCTGTTTGAGTGTAGCTTGCAAGAACTGTTTCATTTCCAGTTGGTTTGTATGTTTGTCCTTCTGTGTACTTGCTGCTGTCAACGACTTTATAGTAAGTTGTTTGATCAGCTTTAGCATAAGGAACAGACGTTTTGAACGTTTTGTTTGTCTTCACCTTGGTTTACCTGGGTAGTTTGTATCACGGTATTTGAAGTGTTTCATACTCAAGGTTAGCTTTACCAATGAGAAGGTTACGTTACCTTGGATTTGTACCGTTAGCAGCTGCGTATGTCAAAGTGTTAGTTACATCAGAGTTATTGTTTGTGATGTAGCTTGGAAGTGAGATATGCTTTCTCCCGCTTTGATGGTACGAGTGTAAACTTCTGAACCATCAGACTTCTTAACGATACGCAAGTAAACATCTGGTTAGCTGAAAGGCTACCTGTGATTGCTGAACGGTCTACTGAAAGTGTAGCGTAGTAATCAAAGTTTGTTTTAGCACCAGTAGCGTGGTTTTGTTTTAAGGAATTGCCATACACCGAAAGTGAAACGATCAGCGTTGGATCCAAAGCATAACCAGCTTCATTGAAGGCTGCATCTTCAATCGTTGCACCATTAGCATTTGAAATAACTGGGTTAGTATCTACACTACCAGTAGTGCTTGTTGAGATTGGTGCCAACTGTGCAGTAACTGCTGCAACACCGTTAACTACTGAGTTACCTGTGAAGCCGTTGTCAGTGATCTTAGTCATCATGTTGTCAACAGCGTTACCAAGGCGCTCACGTTGTTCTGCGTAAGCAGCGTTTGTTGCTGATGCAGCAAGCAATGTTGTTGATTTAGCAACTTCTTCTTGAACTGTTGCGATAGCTGTTTGGATTTCAGCTTTAGCAGCTGTGTCAGTCAACTTAGCTTGGTAATCTTTAGCGATACCTACAAGCAATTCTGCTTCTGAAACGTTTTTGATCCAAGATAGTTTTTTCATCTTCTTGTGTTGCAGTTTCTGATGCAGTTGCTGCTGTTGAAGTTGCTGATTCTGAAGCTGAAGATGATTCTGAGTGTGAACCACTGTTGCTTTCAGTGTGTGATTGGCTTTCAGATGTTGAGTTCACTTTGCTAAGTGATACAGATTCTGAAATAGCTTGTGACAATTCTGCTGATACAGATTGTGATACTGAAACTGAAGCGTCTGTGCTTGCTTGAGCGTCAACTGAAGAGCTTGTAGACTCTTGACTAGCTGATGCTGGAGCTTCTGAAGCTACTGTTTCAGATACTGGAGCAGCGCTCAAGGCAACTGAATCAGAGTTAGCAATGATATCATGATTTGTAGTTGCTTGGCTTTCCAAAGCTGGAGCACTTGTTTCTTCGGCTTGAGCAGTGTAAGTTGCTACTGCTCCACCTGCCACAGCACCTGCTGCTGCAATCCCTTTAAGAAGAGCTGTACCTGAAAGAAGAGAAGATTTTTCTTCTACATTTTGAACTGTTACTGACGGAGCGTCTGCGCCACCTTTAACAACTTTGAAAAGTCCAAAGTTAGATGTTGCAGCACGAAGCCAGTTTTTACCCGATTTGATAAGTTTGAAGCGAGTCACGCGATCAGTTTCGCGGAATTCACCTTCGTTACGTCTAAAAAACATATTTACCTCCTAAAAAATATGAGTTATTTCCTAATCTGGAAATTACATTTTATAATATAACACAAGTTGACTAAAAATTGTGCTTTTTTGTCTCATTTTCTTCAAAATCTGTAAGGTTTTCGCAATTCTGAATTTTCTGTTTTTTAACGTCAATTGATTATTTTTTAGATTTAAAACGTTTAAAATTGCTTGTTTTTACGCTGTTTCCTGCAGGTTTTCTCATTTTTAAAGACCTTGGTTTTTACTTTTTAAATTTTTCTACAATTCGTTTTGTAGTAAATTGTCAAACAATTACAATCAATTATTTAGGGCTATTTTTTTACATTTACAAGTCGATTGTCAGGTGTTTTTTTAACATTAGTCCTAATTAGAGACAGGTCTTTCTTAACTCCTTAAGTCTAAAGTGAAAATGATTTGAGTGATTTTCATAAAAGTCAAGATATATGCTCAGATTTGTAGCAAAAAAAGGATTACCTTTCGATAATCCTTTTTTATTAGCTTAAGGCCATAATGGCATCGATGAAAAGTTTCTTTGTGAAGTAACCGTTACTGATGAGATAGGCTGTGTGGCGAGCATTAGCCACCATCTGTGCATACTGCTCCTCGGTACACTCTTGAACGCAACGGTCTGCTTCTTCCAGACTTGAAACAACGAAGCCAAGACCATGTTCCTTAATATAGTCTGCATTTGAGAGATAGCTAGGCACTACGACCGGTAAACCAGCTGCTAAGTAAGTCGAGAGTTTATAAGAGATGTTCATCTTATAGTAGTCAGGCTCGTCCTCTGGATTTTCGGAATTACCCCCAGACCAGACCAAAGCCTCCCTTAGATAGCTCTAGCAAAAGCTCATGTTTATTTCGCCAACCTTCGAGGTGGACTTTGGAATAATCCTTACCCTCTTGTTTCTCAGCGTAGACGTGAAGAGGTGTGGTTTGTTTCCAGTCTAGGACGTGTGGGAAACGGGTTGGGTTCCCAGCAAAAACCATTTTCTTCTGGAACTAGGTTGGTGTAGGTCAAGACTGTGAGGTAAGTCCCAAAGTTTTTGGATGATAACCTTCTCAACTGTTAGCCCTTCCTCAATCAGTCGATCACGCATCTTTTCAGATGGAACAACGACGATATCACAGAGATTGTACATGTCAATATAAGAAGACATAGATAGTAGTTACTATCAAACATGAGAGGTGGGACGTCATGGATAAACATAACGGTCTTAGCATTAACAGCCTTGAATTTACGGAGCAATCGGCTATCCCACTCACTACCATTCCATGATGGGGACTGGAAGAAAACGATATCTCCAACACTCAGTCCTGCTACAATCCCATCAAAGCGGGAATTAAGCTCTCCATCTGGCTCTTGGCTACTATCATAGAAATAAATTCCTAGTTCATTAGCACCGAGCTCTCTGGCAATCTTCATGGTATCATTTTGGGCAATCAAGGCCACACTACGTGAGGACTGGCCAAATAAATTTGTAAAATGTACGCGCATGACATACTTCTTTCTATTATATAGTAGGAAGTCCTCTACTTATAAGAAACAATCATAAAAATAAGTAAGAGGATAAAGAGGGCTATGCTGATAGCCAAGGTCAACATTTTTCGAATTGGTTGGCTAGCCCAATAACTTGGTTTACCGATATTACTCGTGGCATCCGTTGAAAAAATCTGCGTTTGACGCGGTTGGATGGTCACTAGGACGATAAGGGCAACCGAAAGAATCACTGCTAGAACCATAAATACTAACATCATAAGACTACCTCAACAAACCAATAAGGGTGAAGATCAAACCGATGATAATAACAAGTCCGAGCATGATTGAAAAGCTCTTGTTAATCTTCTCTCCTCTGGTTTCTTTTTCTTTTGTGATAGGCTTTTGCTTGAGTTCTTCCATACGGCCTTCAACGTCACCGTAGAATAAATCTTTTTTAGACATGATTTCCTCCTAAAAGTGATTGTAAGCGGTCGGCCAACTCAGAGGCAGTCAGGGTGTTGGCTTGAGCTTTTTGAGCTTGCATGGCTTCTTGCATAACTTGAACATCGCCTAGGACCTGCTTAATCTTGGCAACCATAGCTGGATAGTTCTGACTGGCATAGATATGCTCTGGCGCTGTATAGACAGGTCCATGAGCTGTTTCTGAAAAGGCCAAAATCAACAATTGGTGTTCAAAGGCAGTTCGTGTCGCCTTGTACAACTCATTATGATGGTTAATGTCCAAGTAGAGGTCAGACTCTTGATAGAGCTTATCCAACTGCTTGTGACTAGCGTTTGGATGGAGCACAACGTTTGAATAACGCATCATTGAGAGCAATCTTGGCGACATCTCAGTGACTGCTGCAATCTGGAAGGTCACATCAGGGAGTGACTCAACCAAGACTTCCAAACGCTCAATTTGGTCTGAATTGGTTGCGATAAAGGCATTACGAGGTTTGCCATGATTTTCCTTGAAGTCATAGGCATAACCAAGAGACAAGATTTTATGATGTTTGTCCTCTGGCGCCAAGGTCAAAGCTTTTTCATAAGTCGCCTTATCAGGAATGATGATGGCATTGGCTCTGGCTGAATTATCTTCCAAGATACCATTCATATTACCTGGAAGGACATCACCCAACGGCTCTTGCCAGACAAGGACATCAGTGCACCTTGATTTCCATAGTCCATGAGACGATGAAAGGTGTCGCCAAGCTATTAAAGATAATGTGGTCGATATCACCAAAGACCTGAGCTAGAAAGGCTTTGATAAATTCGGTACGGTTGGCAAAACGACGAAGGGCTTGTCCTGGTAAGGTCAAGAGAATATCACCGGTGAGATGATTTTCCAAGATACGTTCGTCGCCTTCTTTGGTTTGGTAGCTGGTAAAGAGTGCCTGACCATTCTCATCATGAGTGGTCTTGGCAAAGCAGAAACCGTACTTGTTATAGTGGTCCACTTGGCGAATCTTACCTGACTTGTCCAACCATTCGACACTTTTGACGATACGAGCCTTGCTACCTTCAGGGTAGGTGATGCGAGCACGTTCTTCGGTGAGATTAGACACACGCGCCATCTGATTGTTCCCTGAAATTTCCCAAAAGGCTGGCACAGGAACTTGGTTGAAAAAGCATGGTTTGCCTGTTTCCTCGTCCGCTTCTACATAGTAGGTGAAAGGAGAGAGAGCTCCTTGAGGGAGGAATCCATCTGGATTGATGACAACTGTTGTGGCATCGTAGCCTGCTGCCTGAAGAGAGTAAGCCAAATCCTTACTGGCTTGATTGTAGTAATCACATAAGAATATCATGAGCGTACCTCCTCAAGTAACTGTTTCCAAGCTGCCTTGACTTGGCTAGTCAAGAAGCCTTTGGCAAGGTCATAAGATTTTTGGCGCATGGCATCGATATTGCCTTCTTCATAGAGACGGACAATGGCATCCTTATAGGACTTGGTGATAACATCCACAACATGATTTTCAGCGACGGGGAGGAGATAACCGTTGGCCCCATCTTGAATAAAGGTTTGATTCCCATAAGGCACGTCAAATCCAATCATCGGAAGACCTGAGCCAACAGCCTCCATAAGAGTAAGTCCAAAACCTTCGCTGGTTGAAGCTGTCAGATAGACCTCGTACTGGCTATAAATATCAGTCAAGTCAGCGTGGCCCATGAGTCGGATATAGTCGCCAGCTTGTGCTTCGACAATAATCTCACGCAACTTGGCATCCATACTACCACTACCGTAGATATCAAAAGTGATATCAGGCAGAGTCTTATGAACCTCAATCACCGCACGCACCAACCAGTCAATGTGTTTTCCTGGGCCAAACGTGAGGCGTAATCATCGAGAATGGCTTACGTGGCTTGTCTTGGCCAACCAATTCAGGCAGACTTCCCACTGGAATGGTATAAATCTTTGGATCATGGTTGGTGTAGCGACGGAATTGTTCCTGTAAGATTTCCTTCTGACGATCAGTCGCCACGATAAAGAAATCAACCTTGTCCGCATTGGTAATTGGTACTCGTAATAGTTATTCCAGAGAATGTAGTTGTCATCAGTTTGATTGACACTAAAATGCTCAGCGTGAACAACTACACCTAGGCGAGCAGCCTGTGCTTCTTCAAAGACCAACTGACCAATACCTGTTTCACGGTCCAAAATGACCACATCATTCTTGGTTAGGGCCAGACGTTTGAAGAAATAGCGAAGAAATTCTTGCTTACCATAGAGGACTGATCAGGGAAACGATAGATATCCTGATTATTGTCTCCTACAATCATGTCATAGGCTGTAGACCCATCTTCGTTATAAAAACGACGTTGGTAAACCTTGGCTTGATTGTCCTTAGGCGCAGAATACTCACTGCAATAACGGGTGTAAGAGTAAAAATCCTTGCGCAAGAGCTTGTCATTAACAAAATAGCTCACGGTTTCCACAGCGTCCTCGTCAACCGCACGAAGGTTACAGGCCACCACCATATTGTCTTGTGGATAATGGTAACGAATGAGGCGGCCAGCTACTTCCTTGCGCTCAGGATTGGCAGGTAAGATGGCCTCGATTTCTGCTAGGCTAACAGTTGATGGTGCAATCTTAACATCTGTAAAATAGCTATGGAGCCAGATGATTTCATCGTCTGTAAAACCAATCTTACTAGTCATATGCTCGATATTATCTCCAAGGATGAGATCCATAAAGACAAATTTTGCCTCTTGTCCCATTTCCCTGAAAATCTTGGCACGATAGGCTGGGCATATTCGACACCACTGCTGGCCCAACCGATACCTAAATTAATGTTATATACTGTCATAATTTCCTTATTTTATGGGAAATGCTGATGATATCTCCTTTTTTAGTGACTTGCACCTGACTAAGGAGAAGATTACGAACCATATCCTTTCTGATTTGACGTTTCATGGCTTCAAAGCCTTGTAAGCCTCTTGGTAATATTCGACAATCGGGTTCTTTTGACTGAGTTGTTGGCTACCAATGGCCATCTGAAGTTGTTGCAGATAGTCTACCTGCTCCACCCAGTTGTCATCCACAGCCTTAAGCATGGATAGGCGTTGGAAATACTCGTTAAGTTCCTTGTTTTCAACTCCTGCTTCTTAGCATCAAGTTCACGATAGGCAAACTGGTAGATGAGTTCCAAGACTTCCTCACGATTGTTGAGATCCAAATCCTTAGGAATTTCATTGATGCGGAAGCTGATATTACGCAAGATAAAGTGGTAAAGATTTTCCGCTTTTGAGAAATCTTCCTCAGCCATAGCCTGGTCGATAAAGTCATCAAGAACTTCGTCGATAACAGTGTCCAAACCTTGATTGTGATAGATGAGGCGATCACGTTGCGCGTAGATCATCTCACGTTGGATGTTCATACTTTCTGCAAATTCAAGAGTCTGACGACGTGAGGTACGACCAGAACTTTCACTGGCTTCTTGGGCTTTTTCAACCAATTTACGATACTTACGGCCTGTCAATTCCTTAGGCTCGATGTGATCACTAATGGCGTATTCTTTGTAAGTACGGTGAACCCAAGATGGACCGTATTTTTAATCACATCATCTTCAAGTGAGACGAAGAATTTAGACATACCAGGGTCACCCTGACGTCCAGAACGGCCACGAATTTGTAGGTCAATACGCTGACTTTCCATACGTTCGGTACCGATAACGACCAAACCACCGAGTTCAGCCACACCCTTACCGACGTCTTGATATCTGTTCCACGTCCAGCCATTGAGGTCGCAACCGTCACGGCACCCATTTGTCCAGACTCAGCAATCATCTCAGCCTCACGTGGCGCATTGTTGGCATTTAGGAGGTTATGAGCAATTCCTTCACGCAAAAGCAAAGAAGAATAAAGCTCTGACATTTCTACCGAACCAACGAAAATCAAGATTGGATTGCCTTTTTCATGATAATGCTTAACATACTCTAATGAAGCAAAGACCTTCTCTGGTAGGGTCGCATAAATCTTATCTGGGTAGTCGATACGTTGTTTCTTACGGTTGGTTGGGATTTGAATAACCTTCATACCATAGGTATCGAGAAATTCTTTTTCTGCAACCTTACCAGTACCAGTCATCCCTGAAATTTTCTTGAATTTTTTAAAGAGACTTTGGTAGGTGATTGAAGCCATGGCTCTGGTTTCTTGTGACAAGGCCACTAATTCCTTGGCTTCGATGGCTTGGTGGAGTCCACCTTGGAGCTTGGTCAATTCCAAGAGACGACCTGTCGATTTATCAAGAAGGACCACTTCAGGTCCCTTCTTGCCATCACGAATGATATAATCCTTGTCCTTTTTATAGAGCAAGTGGGCACGAAGAGAAAAGAGCAGGTGACGGGCAAAGGTGCTGTTTTCCTCATCGTAGAGGTTACCGATACCAAGGTAATTTTCAGCAGCCTTAGCCCCTTTAGTAGTCAACCAGACTTCACCTTTTTCCTCTTTGAAGATATAGTCCTCACCCTCGACCAAGGTGGTCATAAGCGTATCCATCATCCATAATAGTTAGACTGAACACGGGGCGCACCAGAGATAATCAAAGGCGTCTGTGCACTGTCAAGGAGGACAGAATCCACCTCATCGACAATAGCATAGTTAAAGGGACGCATGTATTTCCCGTCTTGGTTAGAAGCAAGGTTATCAATCAAATAGTCAAAGCCCAAGCTAGAATTGGTCGTGTAAACGATATCTGATTGATAGATAGCACGCTTTTCTGCCGGTTCCATCTCATTGCTGCCTTCCACACAGGGAACACCAATCGACAACCCTAGGAACTCATAGACCTGACCCATTTCTTCGGCGTCACGGATAGCCAAGTATTCATTTGTCGTAACAAGGATAGCCCCTTCACCTGACAAGGCATTAAGGTAGACTGGCATGGTTGCCGTCAGAGTCTTACCCTCACCGGTATTCATCTCAGCAATATGGCCTTGGTGCATGACAATGCCTCCCATGACCTGAACATCATAAGGGAACATGCCTAGCACGCGCTTATCCGCTTCACGAACAACCGCAAAGGCTTCAGGCAGGAGGTCGTCCAAGCTTTCTCCTTGAGCCAAACGCTCCTTAAATTCCTGCGTTTTATTTTTCAACTCAAGGTTGCTCAAACCAGCCATTTCATCGGCTAGGCCGTTAATTTCCTTGAGTATCTCCTTAACAGGGAGAATAGGATTCAGTTGTTTAAACATGTTCTTCTCCTGTTTCTTCCAGTTTTAAGTTGTAGAAATCCAGCTCTTTGACCCCAGCACTCAAGAGGGAAATACGGTAGGTATAGGCCTCATGAGGATAAACAAAGGTCATGTGGGTACTCTTTTCAATGAGCTGTTTGATTTCATTGTCATAACGGTCCAAAAAGCTGACTTTCAAAAAGACTGAGCCTGTTGGGACAGCTTCGAGATTGGCCGTCAAATCATAACTATGCCCCTTTTTCAAAAGTGGAGGGCAGGCTGAGTACGACCAGCTTGATAGTTTTGGATGGCCACCCAAGACTGGATTTCCGTTCCTGATGGCACCAAAGGATTGTAAAATTGCACAGAACCATCTTGGCGTTTAACAATTTTTGAGCCATACATGTAGGCTTTGTGGTTTAAGCCCCACAAGATTTCTGATTTCTTGTTTCTGAACATTCTTACTCCTTCCTTCCAAAATCATTTTCTAAAATCATACGGTAAAAATTAACAAACCAAGTTGTCGCCGTATAAGAATCATCGTTGTGTCGCCCTGACGTTCCCTTGCTGAGAATCTTAGCCCCTGAGTAATAGAGAGACTTAGTAATGTCCTCGTAGGCAGTCGGATCCATATCCTCGTCTTTCATGTAGGAAAGACCAAAAGTTGTATTTGAGAAGTCTGCTTTTTCAAATTTATCCCAGAACTTCTGATTAAGGGCCTCGACACCTTCATTATCCAAGCGTCCTGTCTGCAAATGCAAGACATCAATTCCTGTTGGAAAGACCTCTGGTGCCAAAAGTCTAGCACGGTTACCGATAGTACCAACATTGGCTAGAGGCTTAGACATGATGATGGCGTGAGGCTCAAAGTCCGCACCGTAGTACATTGATGGGAAGGTTCCCATGGACATTCCTGAGAGAATGAGCTGACTATTGTCAAAACCTAGGTAGTCCAAGTAATGTTGGATGGTGTCTTTGATGCTATTTTCAAGTTCTTCAGTTCCCATATAGAAGGCTCCCCCTTGGAGACGAGGGTCTGAAAAGAGCAAGAATGGCGTTCCCAATCCCCTTCATCATTCCGAAACCTTCGAAACCTTCGGCAGGACGGAAACCTGAGAAGTAAACTGACAAAGGTGGCTTGAAGTCCCCAGGATAAAAGAAATAGTTGATTTCCTGACGCTTGCTATCGTGGAGAATGCCACCACCAAGTACAAATTTCCCGAATTGGAAACGGGTCAAACGTTGGTGGAGCCCACCGATTGTAATCTGGCCTTGGCCTTTCATCTCAAGACTAGCAGACAGGAGGAAGGTCGTGTCTTCATCGAGGACAATGGCTCCCTTGCGCATTTCTTCTTCTGAAACGATATAGGTCTTGAAAATACCTGCGACCGAACCTTCTGGCAAAAGATTGAGAATCAAGCGACACTCGCAAGTCTCCTCTTTTTCGAATTCCAACCAAAGCTCGATAGGATTTTCCTTGCTGGCTCTGACATTATAGGTCCAGTCCAAGACAGGACTAAAATCTTGACCATAATCACCTTTTAAAATGACATTTTCATGACCGTGGTAGGTCACTTGGCCAGTAAAATTGGGGTTAACCTGGGTCGTGAAAGGAAACATCTTATCCCCGTACTGCCCTGAAAAGAGCGCTTTTGAAAGGGTAAAGAGCAACTGCCCTTGATTTGAAAAATCAGTCGGTACGGCGCACATCTCCTTGATGAACTGAGCTAGAATCTCATCTGTCACTTCAATCGTTTGATCAAAGAAATAGTGTGAGGAATCAAATGCTCTTTAATAGCCATCAATTCTTCAAGACCTGCAAGACTGTCCACAATGACAGCTGTGAAAGTCTTGATTTCGTCTTCTTCGATGGTTTCTTGCAAGGTCTCAAGCTGACCAAGATTGCAATAATACCATTTCATATTTTCAGGAATTTCCTGAATTTCTGACCAGTTGGATGGTCCAACTTGTAGTATTTTCAGGCGATTATCCTTGGTCATTCTGCTCCTCCTTCAACCAATTTTCCCATTTTTGCACCAAACGGTCTCCTGTGTTTTCCTTAATTTTCTCAATTGAGTAGATAAGGGAACGGTTCCAGTTGTTCAACTGTCCCAAATAGTAGTAAGCCCCTTTTTCAAAATCGGACAAGTGCTTCAAGATATAACCATTTTCTTGGTGGGTCACATACTCAGACGCCACACGGTTAATCTGCGGAATACCAGCACTAATCCCTGCAATTTGTGTATAACGATTAGGCTCCTTGCTCAAGTCGACAATGAGTCGTGTAAACTGAAGGGACTTGATAAGGGCAGTCTCGTCACGCAGGTCTTGGAAAGAAAATCGGCTTACGATTTCATTATTTTCTTCCAATTTATTTTCTGCACCACTACTTTCGACAACCTCTTCAAAGGCTTCTGGACTCAATCGTTCTTCAATCATTTTTTCCACTTGATTTTGCAGGCTAGCAAGTTGCTCTGGATTGGCATTAAAAGCCCCAAACTCAACCTGTGTCTTTGGATACTTAGCCACAAAAGCCAAGACCTGATAAATCGCCTCTAAATCCAATTGGTCAAAGTCAACCTGATAAAAGATTTTAGACTCTTTGACACGTTGACTGGTTCCCAAAGCCAAACGGGTATCGAAAGAAGCCATGTGTTTGAGTTTCTTAGCCTCTTCTGGATAGGCAACCTGAAGTTGTTCTAAGTAATCGTAACGGTCAGCAATCAACAAGTCCACTTGTGGCAGAAAGGCTGCATAGGTGTCAATAGTATCGTCCTGATTACGTTCTGCGAACCAAGTCAAAATCTTAGTGTTATCTGCTGGCAAGTGGTCAAAGAGGTGTTTGTTATGGCGTAAATCTGAGGCGATAACAAAGCGGTCCTCTGCTTCTACCTTTTCCTCCAAGAATTTAGTCAAAAATTCCCAGATAACTTCTGAAAGGTCACCATAGTAACTCTTATTAAAACGACCTTCTGTACGAGGGTTGGCTACAATCCCACGACCATCAAAGAAATGACAAAGCTGCCAGACTCCCTTGGCATTAAGGTAATTTCGGTAGCTTGGTTGTCCGTCTTCATAATAAAGACTACTTGAAATAAAGCCGCGGTCATCATAGATGTCTTCACGAATGATTTGCTCATCTTTATAGTAGCGAATCATGCCAATAAAGCCTTCTGAACCGAACTCAATCTCGGCATAACGCTTGTGTTGGCATTGCACCACGATAGCAAATGGTGTGTGAACAAAGGTAGACCCTTCTGGCCATTCCAGGTCTGTCACTTGAAGGTTTTTCATATCTTCATTAGTGATACCCTGAATCAAGTCAAAAATAGCCGTATAGCCAACTTCCAAGACATCATGACGATGCAGGAAATAACGCAAATGCGGTTGATAGGCTAAAAGCAAAAGCTGAGGCGCTAAATCCTCATCCTGAAAAATACGAACTTGGTGCAAGCTGTCATCAAATTCAATTTTTTGACGGATACGGTACCAAGGATCAATGGCCGTCTTCCAAAATTCGTCCGTCTGTCCATACCAAGCTGGAATAAAATAATACATGAGTTCTCCTTCATTGTCTTTTCATCACAATACTTGAGATTGAGGGGCAGACCGATCACGCATCACCAGCCTGCCTCTCAACCCCACGAGGGGTGAGATATTATACATTTTCAAAAAGTGGGGTATAGGAAGTGTTAAGCTTCAAAGCTTCATTTCCTCGTTAACGTTGTAAATCATACCGCTAAAAATCAAGAAAGTACCAGGAATCATACTAAGCTGTAAGTAATCCGGATTAACCAAAATAATGAGCATTGGAGCACCTGCCATAAAGAGCATGTAAAGGCACCGATGAAACCAAGTCTAAGGACCAAATGGTTGATATAGGCACTGGTTTCTTGACCTGGGTAAACGCCGTAGATATACTCACCTGACTTACGCATACGTTCTGAGATTTGCTCACCAGAGACATTAACAAAGGCAAAGGCTAAACCTAGAACGAAGAGCATGACTAGATAAATAACTAACCAAAGAGGTCGACCGACCGTCAAGGCCTTGATAGCCTCACTAGTCCACTTATTATCAGGATGCATAAACTGAATTAGCATAAAGACATACTGTGGAATGCTGACTAGTGACATGGCATACATGAAAGGCATCCCTCCGGCTGGATTCAACATAATATCCAAGTAAGAATACTGTTTAAAGCGGTTATGAATATTGATTTTATTAATTGAGATACGGTATCTAGCCTCTGCACAACCCCTGAAATATAGAGGAAGACCAAACTGAATAGAATCAGAGGAAGCAAGACATTCCAACCAATACCTAATTTTTCAATGCTATCCATGATTTGATAAGGCAGATTGGCCATCATACTCGCCATCAAGATAACAATGGATCCCCCAATCCCAAAGAGGGAATTGAGGTCCGATAACCAAATCAAGAAAAAGGTTCCAGCAATCAACAAGATGGTATTCATGAAAATGGCGAGACCGGCATTAACCCCAGAAACGATAGGTAGGTTCAAGGACACTGCCAGAGATTGGACCAGGGCAATTGCTAGAGCCAAGTACATTCGTCTACGGTCCTGAATTTCAATGGGAAGATTTTTCAAGCCCATTTTCTTAGAGAAAGAAAACATCTGCCAGAGAATCATGGCCGACATCCAGGCGACAAGCCCACTGAAAATAGAGACATGGACCTGAGGTTTCCCCCCATCATGGCACTAGAGAAAGCCAAGGAACCTATGGCTCCCCCAAAGATATTTGCATTTTTCAAATCCACAAACGGTAGAACCAATTGATTTCCCAAACAATAAATAAAGAGGAAAAAGAGGGTCCATAAGACACGTTTGGTGATTATCGATTGACTAATTTTTTTCACTATTACTCCTATTTCCTGCCCATAGACAGGCTGATGTTATTTCGATTGAAACGAGACAGAGACGCCATTTCAGCCTACTTATCCAAGCAAAGGATTACAGGCTCTTCTTACGCATTTGGCGAATGGTCTCAGCCATCTCTTTCCAACGATCTCTTGAGTAGGTTTGTTGGTTATGCTTGGTTGACTTGAGGTCCTCAAACCCTAAAATCGGTTTATTTTCAAACCTAAAAGCATCAAGAATCTCCACTACCTTTCTTCCTGGATTGATATCCAAAAGCAAGTCACTGGTCCGCACCAATTCCAAATCTAGCCCATTTAGACCCGCAATAGCTGAGTAAACCGTCACATTTGATAGGTGATCAATTGGGCCAGTTTATCTGTCACATGCTGGCGAGAGGCAATTTTAAACTGTACCTTAGGAAGAGCCGAGATAAGGTCCGTCAAATGCG
>ENA-OQBJ01000800-OQBJ01000800.1-human-gut-metagenome-genome-assembly--contig:-NODE-800-length-14968-cov-1.516542_pt1 | contig 14968 bp, 23 predicted proteins | sample MGYA00242743_ERZ504545 | MGnify/ENA primary metagenome ERZ504545 (study PRJEB26092, sample SAMD00036252) | human gut metagenome | host: Homo sapiens | study: EMG produced TPA metagenomics assembly of...
ACCACGAGCGGCCAGCCAGGCAGGCGGCCGCCGCCCGCGTACTAGATCGCCTGTACCGTCGTGCGGGCCACGCCCATTCTGCCACCGGCGCATTCCTCCTGGGTCATGCCCAGGTAATCCATGAGACGGATGCACTCAAAATCCTCGACTTCCATCCGCACGGGCGCTTTCGCTTCATCCGGCTGCGGCTCGAAGCGCGCATACTTCGGCAGGCGGTAAACACGCCGTGCCTTGGCCGATCTTCCCATCCGTATCCCCTCAATCCATAAATTATTGACATATGTCATCTATAATGATTGTAGCTGTTTTTTAGACATATGTCAATAAATAATTGTGGACGTATACCGGAGAACGTATCGCTGACTCTTGTGTGCAGTCGTTCCTTTTCGTGCCTGGCGGCGTCATGCGGCGAGACGTTCAACGAAGCAGCTCGCATGGCAGAATTGTAGGATTGCGCGATTGTATGCTATAATGAAAAGAATGCCAAGGATACGGAAGTGCTTCAAAGATCCGTTGGACATTGGCCGGGTGTGCAGGAGGAGTCCTGCAACGTGTGATTATCCCGTTTGGTACGGAGTTGATTCAATGCAAGAAATATCGTTATTTGAGAAGGGAAAAGACGGGAACTCTTTTTCTGAAATATGTACAGCTATCCATTGCAATCCCTGTGTGCCTGGCTGGCCGGATCGATTCGGGCGGGCGATCCAGGTTCCTGGCTTCCTGCCACAGCCCCAAGATCCGGACGCTCAGCCTGTTTTCCGGGGCCGGCGGCTGGATATCGGCTTCGCGGATGCAGGCTTTGATATCATCGCCTCGGTAGAAGTGGAGGATAAATTCTGTGCAACGCTGCGCTTGAATTCCGGTGCGGGCAAACAGTTCCCTGCTGCGCACGTGAATTGCATCGATATACGGGAGTTCAAGCCGGACGGCCTGGGCAAGATCGATTTCATCATTGGCGGACCTCCCTGCCAGACCTTCAGCGCTGCGGGAGAAGAGCGAATGGCGTATTGGGGACAAGCGATTCGCGCGGCGTCCTGTTCAAGGAATATGTCAGGCTCCTCAAAGAGATCCAGCCGCAAGGATTCCTGTTCGAGAACGTGTATGGCATCATCGGAGCGCAGCAGGGGAAGCCCTGGCAGGAAATCTTGAAGAGCTTCTCCGCAGCCGGCTACCATCTTTTTTACCGGATCCTGGACGCGGCGGATTATGGCGTTCCCCAGCATCGGGAACGCTCATCATTGTGGGCCTGCGGACCGGGAGCTTTTGCTTCCCCAGGCCGACCCATGGCCCGGATTCTCTGGATCATCAGGGCTTCTATACGGCCCGGGAAGCGATCGAGGGGCTCTTTCTGACCGCGGAAGAAGCGAAATCCGGCATAGGCGGGCGATACGGGAATCTGCTGGATGCCATCCCTCCTGGCTTGAATTACAGTTTCTATACGGAACAGATGGGGCATCCTCATCCCGTCTTTGCGTGGCGGTCCAAATTCTCCGATTTCTTGTATAAGGCAGACCCCGATGAACCGGTAAGGACCATCAAAGCTTCCGGAGGCGCGTATACCGGCCCGTTCCACTGGGAAAACCGGTCTTTTTCCTATGCCGAATATAAGAGGCTGCAAACGTTTCCCGATGATTATGAGATCAGTGGCGCCAGGCAGACTGCCGTGAAACAGATCGGCAATTCCGTGCCGCCCCAGCTTGCCCGCATTTTAGCGATCGCAATCCGGCAACAGGTCTTTGGCACGACGTTCCCGTTTGCGTTCTCCTTGCTCGCTGAAGCAGAGGTGCTTGGCTTCCGGAAAAGGAAACGGGCGCTCACCAAGATCTATCAGCAGAAAGCGAAAGCAGCGATCGCTGCGCTGTCGAATATCGCCATGATAGAACCACGGTCGCATCAATATTACTGCACCATGACGGATCGGTTCGATTTCCGCGAAGTGCCCCGGCTGAAGCGGCGTACAAGATCCAGGCCAGCTGGCAGAGCGACCTGGAGATCCGTGTTTCTTCCGTGCCGCCTGCAGGGCGCTTCCCGGAGCTGCGCAAGAAACGGTCATCATCGATATAGACGTTGATGAACGGACGCTGAAGCAGCAATTGAACCATTGCAGGATCCGGATCTTCGCGCAGGAACCTCTGGCCTTCACGGTCGGCTGGAAAGCGTTTGAACAGGAACTCATACGCAATCATCTGAAGGCGGACCTCGTTCAGCTGAATGGCTATTATCAGTATGAACCGTTGCTGAAATGCCGGGTCACATTCCTGGCGCCGTTTCCCAAGTCAAGCATCTTGGCACGCATTGTCGGCGGCGAACTGGTGGCAACGCTCGTTTCCAGCAGGAACTGGCGGAGGCGTGGGGGATCGATGCATCGCAGATCTTTGACGTCGCCGGATTCCTGCGGCGCTTGGGATATGAGATCCGCAACCATCATACGAACCCGCAGATTGAACGCGATAACTGGCTGATCCCCTATGCATTTCCCACGTTGACCAATCTGAGCGTACAGCTGAGGAAGAAGTTGAGAGGATAAAACGATGCAAGAAGAATACTTATCCGTATATGGCAACCGCTTTGAACTCCATACCAAAGATGGCGTGCAAGTCTATCCTGAAGGGTTCCAGAATGAAAAGACCCGGCATCGATATGAGAAAATCAATGAAACGCTTGGCCAGGGCTATCTTGAAGATCTGTACGATACGGTGGAAAGCACGGGACTCAACCTTGCCGAGACGAACCGCGAGCTGCTCCGCCGCTTGGTGCAGGGCGTTACGAGTGAAGTCGGCAGAGCCTGGTGGGGATCACGTTCCTGCAATTGACGATAAAGAGCATTGCGCCGGAACAGAGCATCCGACTCCATAAAGGGACGACGAGAAGAGGGTCATTTTCCTGGTCGATGGCATCTCGATGAGGACACTGGATTCCAACTACAATACGCCGTTCTTGCGGGAAAAAGGACTGCTCAATGTGAATAAGTACGGTGTGTTCATGACGCGGAGCCTGGCAGAGAATTATCCGTATTCAAAGCTCTATAAAGCCGATATGAGAGGCCCCTTCCAGGAATGGATCGACATTGTCGATGCGTTGGAAAACAAATCCATGCCCGCAAGGCAAGGCTTGCTTTTCCTGATGGCACTGCTGAAGAATCGTTCCGATGAATTCAAGCAGTTGGCGGCGGATGTCATGACCTTCGTGCATGAGATGCCGACGGTCCCCTTTGCGTCCATCAAGGACAAGCTGGTACGATTCTTCAATGGAACGGAGTACTCGGCGCGCGCCTTTGAAGTGGTCATGCATGGCTTCATGCAAGCCATGGGCGAATGCAATCTGCTGGGAGATCACCGGCTCGTCCCCCTCTCTCAGATGCGTTCCGCGAACAAGAAACACGGGAATATCGGCGATATTGAATTGAAAGAGGGGAATGTCCTTGTCGAATCCTGGGATGCCAAATATGAGAAGCCGTATTTGCGTGATGAACTGGAAGAACTGCAGGATAAGATCCTTTCGTCACCCGGCGTGAAGCTTGCAGGCTTTGTCGTCAACAGCGAGCCAGATCGACGCCGGGAGATCGTCAAGCGCATGGCGGAGATCGAGGCCATAACCGGCGTTCTTATCAAGATTGTTTCGTTCGATGAATGGATCGCATGGCAGCTGGGCGACTTGTCATCGGCACAGCAGGATGCCCTCGGGAAACGGTGGCTCATCGCCGTGGCGGAATCGTTTGGCCAGGAACGCATGGATATTGCGCCGATTGATGAACCTGTGAAGAATGGCTGAAAGATCTCAGGGCGATCCTCAAGACGTGACGGCTGCATGAGAAAACGAGCCATTTCCAGCTCGTCCAACGTGGACGGGAGGAAATGGCTCGTTTTTGTCTGCTGCCAGTTCGGCAGCGAAGCCGATTCATTTCTTTTTCGGATAGACGCCGATAGTCCATTCATTCAGTAGCGGCAGCGTTTCGCCGAGACGGCGGCAGAGGACGGCGGCGAGCATCGAGAGCCCGAGGATCACGCAGTAGAACGCGAGGGAAACGGGCGCGTCATGATGCGGCCGCTATGCTGCAGGGCAAGTGCCGCATACGTGATGAAGAAGGGATGGACGAGATACGCGAAGTAGGAATGGCGTCCGAGCTGATGCAAGACGGGGTTGAGCCACGCAGGGTACCGCTGGTACGTGAAGACCGTGAAGAAGAACAGCGACGCGGCAATCGTGTAGAAGATGCCGGCCGGGCTCAGCTGATGGGCCGTGTTGATGGCCTCGAGCGCCGTGTAGCCATCCACGTGGAGCAGTTTGTAGTAGAATGCCAGGAGCCAGGCAAGCGAGGCCCAGAAGAAGACCGTGATGCCCGTGCGATGTTCCTGCATGAACGCCTGGAACGCTTTGATGTGTACGGCAAGATACCCGCCGAGCACGAAGATGAAGACGTAGTGGAACACCCAGTAATTCAGGCGGTACATGAGGAACGGCTTGAGGATGGAGTGATCCGGCAGCCCGTAGACAAAGACGTTGAAGGACACCGAGAAGCTCGACCAGTAGTCAAAGGCAATCTGTGCAATCAGCAGCAAGAGCAGGCTGAGCTTGCCCGCGCGGCGGACCATATAGATCCAGATCGGCATGGCCAGGTAGAACCAGATCAGGATGACCAGGAAGTAGAGCTGGTATTTCGCATTGCCGAAGAACAGGATGGTCAAGAGATGCAGCGGATCCGGGAAGCCCACCCGGTACAAGATCCCGTCGTGGAGCAGGTAGAAGATGGACCAGACGAGATACGGGACGAGGACGGTCTTGAACCGCCGTTTCAGGAAGGAACGGTAGTCAAACGGCACCGTCGTGTCGAGGTTGTAGAAGAGGCCAAAAGCCGAGATGAAGAAGAAAATCGGCACGCTGAAGCGTGAGGCCACTTCGAAAAGGGGCAATGAGGTGGACATTCGCGGAGGTGTTCATGAGATACTGCGACCCGACATGGATGGCGATGACGCCCATCATGGAGATGCCGCGGATGTACTCGATGGCCGCGAGGCGCGGCTTGCGCTTGTGCGGGACGGGCTGCGTAGGTGCTTGCTCTTGCATGGAAAAAGAAAACTCCTTACTTCATTTAGGATAGGGGATGAGCAGAAGGTGGAGGCGGATCCTTGTCCAGCCAGCGGCTTCAGTCGCTGAGGATGAAGTCGACGTGGACCGTGGCCGTCATCGAGAGGCTGCCCGGGGCAATCGGCGTGGCGCTGTCCTTGGCGGCTGCGAGCAGCATGTTGCCGCTGAAACGGCGCGTCTCGAGGTAGCCGGTGTTTTCCGAGATGCTCTGGATGCCGACGATGCGCTTGCCGAGGCCCTTGGCGATGATATCGGCCTTGTCGCGGGCGTCCTGCACGGCGTTCAGCAGGGCTTCCTTGCGCACGGCACGCGTGTCGCTCGCGGAGAAATCGAGCGAGCGGATCTCATTAGCGCCATGGTTCAGCGCGGCATCGATGACTTTGCCCGTCAGCTTGATATCGCGGACCACGACGACGACGGAGTTGTTGACCGTATAGCCCGTGATCTCATTCTGGTGGTCCTTTTCCGTGCTGTAGTCCGGATAGAACGAGTAGTTGCGCGTCTGGATGTCCTTCTCAGCGATGCCGAGGCCCTCGACGGCGTTCTGGATCTGTGCCGCCACCCAGGCGTTGTCGTTCTGTGCCTTGGCAGCGTCGTTGGCGCGCGTCGTCACGCCAATCGTGACCGTGGCCATATCCGGCGTTGCCGTACCCTGGCCCTGTCCCTCGACCGAGAGCGTCGGCCGTGCCGGTGCCTCCTGCTGCGCGGCGAAAGCCGTCGAGATGCTGAGCAGGAAGACGGCCAGGAACATCAGAAGAATCGTTTTGTCATTTTCATAGTATGACCTCCATGAAGTGAATTTTGGATGACTCCATTCTAACATACTTTTTTGGGGGCTGCATGAATTTATCCGGGAAAGCCGTCTGGCATGACGGAGAGTTTTTTCAAAAATCAGCAGGATTCCGGCAGGCAGGAGCGAAATAATAACATGAACTCCACGATGCCGGGCCTGCCGCACCGTGCCATCTTGCGGGCAGCAGGCCGAGGGCAGCAGACGTGAGCGCATAAGGAAGAGAAGATAGAATAGATAGGAGATGCTTCATCATGATGGCTTTGAATTTCCAGGCAGCGAAACACAAGAAGATGCTCATGGAGCGCACGAAGAACTGCACCGTCCGCCTCGGCGACGTCAGCGCGCAGTTCCCCGAGAACTCCATCGTATGGATCACGACCGGCGTCAAGGGCGAGCCCAAGCACAAACTCTACACGGCTTTCCTCGACAAGGTGCGCGTCAAGACGATGGGGACGCTGACGAGTGCGGATCTCGGGCATCAGAATCCGGAGATCAATTCGCGTGAAGAACTCATTGCAGATTTTGAGCGCATCTACAAGCGCCGCATCCTCATGGAGGATACGGTCACGGTCATCTACTTCTCCGAGGTACATGACGATCTCTGATGAAATGTTGCCATATAAGGCTTTGCCGTTCGTGTGCTAAAGGAGACATTTATGAGTATTGTTGATTCCATTGCCAAACGCCGTACGTATTACCAGCTTGACAAGGATCTGCCGGTGGCAGAGCAGGAGGTCGTGGCGCTCGTGGAGAAGATCACGGAACTCGTGCCGGATGCTTTCAATATGAAGAGTGCGCGCGCTGTCGTCGTGACGGGGAGCCGCCAGGATGCGCTCTGGGATGCCATCTATGATGCGTTCGGCGGCAAAGTCGCGCGCGAGAAGATCGATGGCTTCCGTGCCGCTTACGGCACCATCCTGTATTTCTACGATACGGATGTCGTCAAGGGCCTCCAGGAGAGGTTCCCGCTCTATGCGGCCAATTTCCCCGTTTGGCCCAGCAGGCCAACGGCATGCTGCAGTTCTCCATCTGGAGCGGGCTGCGCGACCTCGGGGTTGGCGCAAACCTCCAGCATTACAATCCGGTCATCGATGAGATGGTCCGGGAGATGTTCGACCTGCTGGCTTCCTGGCAGCTCGTCGCTCAGATGCCGTTCGGCGGGATCGTGGCTGAGCCGGATGCCAAGGAGAAGGAGGACATCCGGCAACGCGTCCGCGTCATCCGCTGAGCCGGTGCGCGTGCCGTGAGCCATATGAGCAAAACGTGAGCAAAACGTGAGCAAAACAAAATGTGAGCAAAGAGAATGCCCCAGTTCCCTGGCTAGAGGATCTGGGGCATTTTGCCGCGCGTTCATCGGGCCCGGCGGGCATGAGGCAGGTAGGAGACGAGGCCGAAGAGCAGGGCGCAGGCGGCGATGGCCGCGCCGACGAAGCCGATGTCAGGCAGCAGGCCGCTGCCCGTGAGGCGCCCCCCAAGGAAGGTGCCGCCGCCGATGCCGACGTTGAAGATGCCGGAGAAGATGGACATGGCGACGGGAGCAGCAGATAGCGAGCAGTGGCGGATGAGTTCGGCCTGCATGGTCACGTTGAACAGGGTCGAGATGACGCCGAGCAGCATGCAGCAGGCAATCATGGCGGGCTGCTGCGCGGCAGCTGGCAGGAAGCACCCCAGGCCAGCACGAGTCCCAGGAGGCCGCTGCGGAAGAGCAGGAAGCGGTGGTGGCCATAGAAGCGGGAAAAGAGGACGCTGCCAAGGAAGCCGCAGACGCCGAGCATCATGAGCGTCCAGGTGATGGTCTCCGGAGCAAAGCCGGCGATGCTGCCGAGGAAGGGCTCGATATAGCTGTACGTCGTGAAATAGGCAGTCGCAAAGAGCAGCGAGAGGACGAAGACGCCGGAGACGAGCGGGTTGCGCATGAGCGCGGGCAGGTCACGCGTCGAGAAGGACGAGTTGTTGGTCAGCGAGGGGAAGACGCGCCAGAGGTAGAGGAGGGCCAGCGCCGAGGTGATGGCCAGCACGAGGAAGGTCATGCGCCAGCCCAGTGCCAGGCCGATCACGCGCCCGAGCGGCAGGCCGAAGATCATGGCGACGGAAGACCCCGTGGCGATCATCGAGAGGGCGAAGGGCTGATGCGACCTCGTCACGAGACGCGTGGCAAGTGGCGCGGCGATCGACCAGAAGATGGAATGGGCGCAGGCGACCAAGATCCGCGCACCCATGAGCATCGGGAAATTCACGGCGAGCCCCGAGCCGCCTGGCCGAGGGCAAAGAGGGCCATCGTGAGCAGCAGCAGGCGCTTGAGTTCCATGCGGCAGGTCGCGAGCATCAGCGGGAGCGACAGCACGCCGACGACCCAGGCATACACCGTGATCATGATGCCCGTCGCGGCCGGCGTCATGCCGAACGAAGCGGAGATGTCCGTCAAAAGGCCGATGGGCATGAATTCGGAGGTATTGAACACGAACGCGGAGACGGAAAGTCCCACGAGCGGCAGCAGGTATTTCAGGGGAATGGGTGGCAGCATGGGCAGACTCCTTTTCTTCGGGATACATCTTCATAAATCTTCAGGATAAAACAGATAATCCTATGCTAGCGGCACATCCGGCCTTTGTCAAGGGCATCAAGTTTGTCGAGTTTGTCAAGGGCAGGAACGAGACATGGCATATCCATTGGTTTGGACGCATTTCACGCCGCAGGACGTTGCGGCCCTGCAAAAGAGGTTGCGGGATGAATGGCAGGAAATGCATCACGCGGCGCATCAGGAAAGAGCTGCAAGATCCTGTCTCCTGGCCGGCACTTGCTGCGGACACGGGCTTCTGGGACCGTCACGATGCCCGCCTCAAGGCTCTGCGCGAGGCGGACCCTAGTGACCCGGAGGCGAAGATGTGATATGATTAGGAAGGTATTCAAAGAAATGAATGGGAAAAGAGAAAAGGACAGGATGAAGAAATGATCAAAGCAGACTATCACGTACATTCGGAATTCAGCCGCGACAGCCAGACCCCGATGGCCGACCAGGTCGCACGGGCCGTTGAACTCGGGTTCCAGGAACTCTGTTTCGCCGAGCATGTCGATTACGGCATCGCCGTGGACCCGTCGGAGGATGCCCCCATCGTCTATCTTTCGGGACAGCCGATGATCAATGTGGATTACCCGGCATACTTTGCGAAGCTCGCAAGCCTGCGTCAGGCGTATGCAGACCGCATCAAGATCCAGGCTGGCCTGGAGTTTGGCGTGCAGCTGGAGACGATCCCGCAGTTCGAGCAGCTCTTCCACAAGTACGAGGATCAGCTGGATTTCATCCTGCTCTCCTGCCATCAGGCGGAGGGCAAGGGCTTCTGGACCGGCGAATTCCAGCAGGGCCGCACGCAGCAGGAATACAATGAAGGCTATTACGATGCGATCTATCACGTCATGCAGAATTACAAGGACTACAGCATCCTCGCGCATCTCGACCTCATCGTGCGTCGTACGCATCGGCCGGGGTCTATCCGTTCGCCAAGATCCGCGACAAGGTGGCGGCCGTCCTCGAGCTGGCCATCGCCGACGGCAAGGGCATCGAGATCAATACATCGAGCTGGCGCTACCATCTGGCCGATACGCAGCCCTCGCGCGATATCCTGAAGCTCTACAAGGACCTGGGCGGCGAGATCATCACCATCGGCTCGGACGGCCATACGCCGTCCCAGCTCGGCGCCCATTATGAGGAGGCGACCGCGATCTTGCGCGACGAGATCGGCTTCCCGGCTGTCTATACCTTCGAGAAGGGACAGCCCTGCGGCCATAAATGGTAAGACATGCGCATGGGCATGAGATAGCGCATGAGAGGAAGAGAAGCAGAAAGGAACGGATTTATGAATGGGAACCACGAAGCGCATGCCTGCGGCTGCGGCTGCGGCTGCCACCATGACCATGTGGATCATATGGGACCCCCGCACGATATCCTAGACCCAGAGGATGCGGCTTTCCGCCAGGCCCTGCAGAAGATGCAGGCCATGGCCGCCTCGATGCAGGGCCTGCACGCCGAGATCGATGCGGCACTTTCACGGGTCAGCCAGCAGAACGTCGGCTACATCCTGACGCAGCAGAAGAACGTCCGGAAGCTCGAGCAGCTCTATGCCGACTGCTTTGCGGAGCCGCTGGATCATCTTGTACGAGACCATGCGCCAGGCGGAGCAGGAGTACCTCAAAAATATCCGGGGCATCCTGCGCGAAGCGCGGCAGCTCAAGCACAGCCGGAAAGAAGCGGGCGAGGAGCCTGCGGCCGCAGAGCCGATGGAGCCGGGTGAGTGATGATGGTGCAGGGAAGCATTCCCTGCAGGAAACGGATCGGGATAGGTGATCGCATGAAGAAAGTCAATTTGGATGAACTGGCAGCGGCCCTGGAGCAGACGGATGTCCGTCAGGGCTATGTGGATCTTGCGCAGGGCAGGGTCATCCTGCTGCAGGAGGACATGGGAGAGGACGCGGCGCTTGACCATGCGCTGGAGATCGAGGAGGACTGGGAACGCTATCTGCCGCTCCCCAATGTCCTGGATGAGGCTGAGCGGGACATCATGGCCTCGTTTGCTGCGTCGCGTCCGCGTGAGGATGTCCGGGAACGCCTGCAGGATATCCTCGCGGGAGCCGGCGCGGCGGCCCGCTTCCATCGCCAGGTCCATCATCTCTTGCTGCAGCCGGCCTGGGAGGCACACAAGCGTGCCTGCCTGCGCGATATCGCGCGCGACTGGTGCGACGAGAATCATATCGAATATCAGGAATGAGAGCCCCTTCCTGCGGATGGGGAAGGAAACGGCCTGTTGCCATGCATGTCTGGCGGCAGGCCGTTTTTGCATGTCCCGATGCGCCCTTTGGGGGCTGCCGGAGTGGCCTAAAGGGCAAGCTCCTGATGATAGGCCGCGCCTGCCGGACATCTTGCTTTGACAATCGCAGGCAAACTTGTTACACTGGAAAGCATACGATTCCTCAATGGAGAGAATGGAGCGTGATTTCATGAAACGACAAGAGATGTCCTGGCACAGTCCCAGGCTTGACCGCAATATGAATATCCGGATCTTCGGCCATGCGGGAGCGCCGTTCCTGATCCTGCCGACCCAGGATTCCATGTGCGACAACTTCGAGAATTTCGGCATGATCGATACGCTGCGCGAGCCCCTCGAGCAGGGGAAGATCCAGCTGTTCTGTGTCGATACGGTCGATCAGGAGACGTGGTCGAACGTCTGGGGCGACAAGGGCTGGCGCGCCGCACGGCAAGAGGCCTACTACAATTACCTCATCGAGGAGGTACTGCCCTTCATCCGGCAGCAGAACGGCACGGGCCGTCTGCCGGTCGCTGCGGGCTGCAGCCTCGGCGGCCTGCATGCGGCCATCGTCTTCTTCCGCCGCCCGGAATGCTTCTCGGCCATGCTGTCGCTCTCGGGCGTCTACGATGCCAAATTCTTCTTCGACGGCTGGCTCGACAGCACGCTGTACCAGAATTCGCCGCTCGATTTCCTCGCGAACATGCCGCAGGATCATCCCTATATCCAGCAGTACAACGAGAAGCGCATCGTCCTCTGCGTCGGCCAGGGCCGCTGGAGGAGGAGGGACGCCGCACGACGGCTCTCATGCGCGAGGTGTTCCAGGAAAAGGGCATCCATGCTGGGTGGATTTCTGGGGCTATGATGTCGACCATGACTGGTGCTGGTGGAAGAAGCAGATCGTCTACTTCCTGCCCTATGTCCTCGGCGAGGCGGACCAGCCGGGCTGAGCGGGCAGGGCGTTCAAGAAAACAGCAAGAAAGGATCATGACCAAATGAATTTCATTTTTATCTCTCCGCATTTCCCCAAGCATTACTGGCAGTTCTGCGACCGCCTGCACAAGAATGGTGTCAACGTGCTGGGCATCGGGGATTGCCCGTACGATGAACTGCAGGACGGGCTCAAGGGAGCTTTGACGGAATACTACTACCTGCCGCATCTCGACGACTATGAGCAGATGCTGCGAGCCGTCGCTTTCTTCACCTTCAAGTACGGCAAGATCGACTGGATCGAATCGAACAACGAGTTCTGGCTCGAGCAGGATGCCCGCCTGCGCACCGATTTCCATGTGACGACCGGCGAGCAGTCTGACAACATCCGGCGCATCAAGAACAAGTCGGCCATGAAAGCGTACTATGCCAAGGCCGGCGTGCCGACGGCGCGCCTGCACAAGGTCACGGATGAAAATGCGGCGCGCGCCTTCATCGCCGAGGTCGGCTATCCCGTCATCGTCAAGCCGGATGTCGCGTCGGTGCCTGCGATACGTACAAATTGTCATCGGATGCGGATCTTGCGGCGTTCTTTGCACAGCGCCCGGCCGTCCCGTACGTCATGGAGGAATTCATCACGGGGGATATCTGCTCGTACGATGCCATCATCAACGCGGAGTCGGAGCCGCTGTTCGAGTCGATGACCGTATGGCCGCCCTCGGTCATGGATATCGTGCTGCAGCAGCTCGACCTCTCGTACTATACGGCGGCGGAGATCCCCGAGGCCCTGCGCCAGGCGGGCCGTGCGACGGTCAAGGCGTTCGGCGTCAAGAGCCGTTTCGTGCATCTGGAGTTCTTCCGCCTGACGAAAGCCAAGCCGGGCCTCGGCGAAGTCGGGGGATTTCGTGGGCCTTGAGGTCAACATGCGCCCGGCGGGCGCTATACGCCGGATATGATGAATTACGCGCATGCCACCGATGTCTATCAGATCTGGCCGATATGGTCACGACGGATCGCCGCATCCTGCCGGACAGCGGCAAGCACTGCTACTGCGTCTATGCGAGCCGCCGCGACAGCCATGCCTACGTCCACAGCCATGAGGAGATCCTGGCGCGCTACGGCAAGGATATGGTCATGTGCGAGCGCATGCCGCAGATGATGGTGCCGCAGATGGGCAACCAGATGTACACGGTCAAGCTGCCCGACCAGGCCGCAACGGATGCGTTCATCGCTTTCGTGCAGCAGCAGCGCTGACAGGCTCCTGGCGCTGCGATAGTTGTCCTGGCCTCGGGGATACGCTATAATGGAGGAAATGAATGGAAAGGATGAGACGCCATGACCATGAAGAAAAACGTTTCCGTTACGTGTCCCGCCTGCCATGAGGCCGGGGAATTCACCATCTACAACAGCATCAACACGCAGCTCGATCCCGCGCTCCGGGAAGCGGTGCGCGACGGCTCGCTGTTCCAGTTCACCTGCCCGCATTGCGGCGAACGCACGGTGGTCGATTATCCCTTCCTCTACCATGAGATGGAGCATCATTTCATGATCAATTACGGCCCGCTCGAAGATGGAGCAAGCACTTGCGATGCTGCGCGGCAAGGGCGTGCTGATGCGGACTGGGCGGCGGAGATGGAGAAGACGACAGACCCTACGTGCTGCGCGCCGTCGACGACCGCCTGGCGTTCCGGGAGAAGCTCTTCATTTTCGATGCGGGGCTTGATGACCGCATCGTCGAGATCTACAAGTGCATGGTCCTCTATCAGTTCGCCGCAGCCGGCAAGGCACAGGGGGACGAGGAGGCGTATTTCTTCACGGACTCCAAGGGCAATAACCGCGTGCAGGTGACTCGCGGCCGGGAGACCGTCGCCATGGCGGATTTCCCGCGCAAGATGTACCGCGACATCTACAACGGATACCACAAACGCCTGCGCGACATCCGCAAATCCGAGCCCGTCATCGACCAGCCTGGGTGCGCCGCTTCCTGCAGCAGGAAGGCGCCCAAAAGGCATGAGCGCGGCAATGGGACAGGACAAGAGGACGGGAAACGGAACGGGAAAGCGGCAGGGACAGCCCGAGATGCTGGAACGGGTCAGGCAGCTCGGCCTCTCGATGGCTCGCTACCAGCAGGGCTGGCGGAGGATCAACGGGAGATCCGGACACTCCACGGACAGCTGGAAGCCCTGCATGCGACGCTGCAGGCAGAAGACGCCGCGCAGGTACTCGCGCGTTACGATGCGCAGCTTGAGGCCCTGCAGGCAGAAGCCAGGAGTGCCGCCCGCCACCTGCAGGAACTCGACAGCAGCCGGGCCGATGAGCAGGGGCAGCTGCAGCGCATCACGGAATTTGCCGCCGCCCTCGAGAACTTCACGGCCAGCATGGACGCGTTCAGCCGGCGGGCGGATGCCTTGAGCCAGAAACTGTATCACCGGGATTTCAACAATGCCGTCAAGGCGGAGCAGACGCTCGCGGACGATGCCCGGCGGGAAAAGCACCGCGAGCTTCACCACGTCACGGATCGCGACCGGGATATCCTGAAGGAACAGTACCAGGCCTCGCTGGCAAAATGCGCGCAGCAAGGACTTGTGCGGGACTACCTGCAGGCTACAGGCCGCCTCCTGCTCGGAGCCCGCCTGCGTCATGCTGAACGCGAGGCCCTGCACGGCCTCCTGCTGAAAATGCAGCACAGCGACAGCAAAGCCCTGCGATCGTTCCTGGACGAAGTGCTTCCCGCAGACGATTGAGTTTGTGTGAGCCCCTTCGGCAGAACACACAGCACACCAAAGTGCTGTGCGCTGCAGGAATCTTGGCGGCATGGGGTTGACAAATGCTCGGCTGCGGTGTATCATGATAACATGTTTTTAAAACATATCTGATTTGTATGAGATAACATCCATAGGTCATCCGAAACACGGAAGCCTGTGGGGCTGGTCTTCTTATTTCGCGTGCCGGCAAGACTGCGCGGGTGGACAGAAAGACGGCTCCATGGGCTTTTTTGATGTATGGGCAGCTGGGAGGCATGATGTATGACAGTGACAGTAAACGGCGAACCGCTCGAGATCGAGAAATCCATCAACCTGACGGAATTCTTGCAGGTGGCGAAAGCTGAGCAGCCGGAATACGTGACGGTGCAGCTCAATGGCGAATTCGTCGATCATGCAGGCTTTGACAAGACGTTCGTCAAGGACGGCGACACAGTCGAGTTCCTGTATTTCATGGGAGGCGGGGCAAGATGAGCAGTCTTACGAACGAACAGCTCGAGCGCTACTCGCGCCACATCATCCTGCAGCAGGTCGGCGGCAAGGGCCAGGAGAAGATCCTTGCGGGCAAGGTCCTCATCATCGGCACGGGCGGCCTCGGC
>ENA-OQBJ01000801-OQBJ01000801.1-human-gut-metagenome-genome-assembly--contig:-NODE-801-length-14950-cov-4.176955_pt1 | contig 14950 bp, 17 predicted proteins | sample MGYA00242743_ERZ504545 | MGnify/ENA primary metagenome ERZ504545 (study PRJEB26092, sample SAMD00036252) | human gut metagenome | host: Homo sapiens | study: EMG produced TPA metagenomics assembly of...
TCGGCAAGACGAGAAAACCGGTCTTATTAAAAAGAGGACTCAGCGCGACCATCGAAGAATGGCTCATGTCCGCGGAATACATCATGGCTGAAGGCAACCGCAACGTCATCCTCTGTGAACGCGGCATTCGGACCTTTGAGACCTACACCCGCAATACGCTGGATTTAAGCGCCGTCCTTGCCGTCAAGCGGCAAAGCCATTTGCCTATCGTCGTCGATCCCAGTCATGCGACAGGGAAACGCTGGATGGTGGCTGATTTAGCCAGAGCGGCCGTGGCTGCTGGTGCTGACGGACTGATGATTGAAGTACACAATAATCCCGACAAGGCGTTGTGTGACGGGGCTCAGTCGATTACGCCGGCCATGTTTACGGATCTGATGGATTCGCTTCGTAAATTAGCGCCCATTGTCGGACGAGAATTATAAGGAAAGCAGGGAGTGTAATGGATACGGAAGCTAGTGGTTTTAATACGAACGAGACGGTGGCCATCATCGGACTGGGCCTCATGGGCGGCTCCTTCGCCCGGGCCTGCGGCGCATCGGAACGAAGCATATCATCGCTGTCGATACCGATGAAAAGGCCCTTCAAAAAGCCAAGCAGGAAGGGATGGTCGACGAGGTGTATACGACGGGGAGTACAGCTTTGCGGCGGGCCAGGATGATTATTTTCTGTACGGCGACAGCCGTCATGATTCGCTTTTTGGCGGAGCATAAGACTTGCTTTGCTCCCGGGACGATCGTAACCGACGTGGCTGGCATCAAGGGCGATACGGCCGATGCCATTAAGGCGCTGTTACCGGAAGGCGTCGACTTCATTCCCGGTCATCCCATGGCCGGTCGGGAAGGGAAAGGCTATGCCATGCCAGTGCCGATATTTTTAATAATGCCAATTATATCCTCGTGCCTATGCCGGAGAACAAGGAAAACCACCTTCTGGCCGTTACCAGTATGGCCATGGCCCTTGGCTGTGCCCATGTCGTTCGCGTATCGCCGGAAAAACACGATCGATTCATTGCCTATACCAGCTGCCTGCCCCACGTCTTGGCGACGGCCCTGGTCAACAGCGAATCGATGGATCCGATGACCAAATACTTCGTGGCCGGCAGTTTTCGCGACGGCACCCGCGTAGCCGATATCAATGCCGCCTTGTGGACCAGCCTGTTCTTGGCCAATAAAGAGAACCTCGTACATGAAATCGATTGCTTCCGGAAGGCCTTAACTGATTTTTCGACGATGTTGTCCGATGAAGATGCCGAAGGGATGACCCGATTTTTACAGCAAGCCGCTGCGCGGAGAAGGGACTTAGTTTATGAAACACATTCACGTTGAATTAGGAAAAGATTCGTATGATATTCATATTGAAAATGGACTCCTCGACCGGGCCGGTGATTACATCCGCAGCCTGACCAAGTCAAAGACCTTGGCGGTCATTACCGATTCTCACGTCGACGCCCTCTATGGAAAGCGCCTGGAAAATTCCCTGCAGACGGCAGGCTTTCGGGTCCATCGCTTGGTATTTCCGGCTGGAGAAGAACATAAATGTGCCTCTTCGCTCCTCGACTTATATCAGTCCCTGTCCGATTCGGGGATTACCCGCAGCGACTATGTCATCGCCTTTGGCGGCGGCGTCGTCGGCGACTTAGGAGGCTTTGCGGCAGCGACCTTTTTGCGGGGCATTCCTTTCATCCAGATTCCGACGACCATCATTTCCCAGGTCGACAGCAGCGTCGGCGGGAAGGTCGGCATCGACTTGCCGAGCGGCAAGAACCAGGCCGGTAACTTTTATCAGCCCAAAGGCGTTCTCATCGACCCGACCCTGCTGCAGACGCTGCCGAAACGATTTATCCACGACGGCATGGGGGAAGTCATTAAATACGGCTGCATCCGCGATTTAGAACTCTTCGAACTCCTCGAAGGTCTCGATGATGAAGGGATTTTTGACCACTGGGAAGAAATCATCGAACGTTGCTGTAAGAGTAAAGCCGACCTCGTCGAACGAGACGTCCTCGACATGGGGGAACGCATGATTTTAAACTTCGGCCATACCATTGGCCATGCCATCGAAGGCTGTTACGGTTTTGGCCGTTATACTCACGGCGAAGGCGTCGCTGCTGGCATGTCGATGCTGACCGGCGTCACCGAAGCGATGGGCCTTACGAAAGAGGGTACGACGCACGGCTGCGCAAGCTCCTTATCCGCTACGGCCTGCCCGTCGACGTCGATGCCTCGGCAGAAGACCTCATCCCCTATATCAGTAATGACAAGAAGATGCGGGGCAATCACATGACGCTCATCATTTTGAAAGAAATCGGCAAGGGAAGACTGCTTCCCCTCGAGCAGAAGAACTGCCGAAATACATCCGAAAGAAGGTCGCTCCATGAATGTAACCATTAAACCACAGGCCTTGCAAGGGACGGTAGAAGCTCCGTCTTCCAAGAGCATCGGTCATCGCGACCTCATTTGCGCAGCCCTGGCAGACGGTGAGAGCCTGGTCGACAATATCTCCTTATCTCAGGATATCGAAGCGACGTGCCATATCTTGAACGCCCTCGGCGCCAAGATTACACCAGCGCCTTCGGCCCATCCCGGAAGATCGGCGTACCTCGTGCAGGGGGGATTACAGAAACGGCCCGGAACCTTAGCCGTCGACGCCAACGAATCGGGGTCGACCCTGCGATTCCTGGTTCCCGTCGCTGTATTAAGTGGTAACCGCTGTACTTTTTCCGGGCGAGGCCGATTAGCCAAACGGCCGCTGACCCCGTATTACAACCTCTTTGATGAAAAGAGCATTGCCTATGAGACGACCGAAGGCGGCCTACCCCTCACCGTAGAAGGTCGCCTTGAAGCTGGAACCTACGCCCTGCAAGGCGATGTGAGCTCTCAGTTTTTTTCGGGCCTGCTCATGACCTTGCCCCTCCTCGACGGCGATTCGCGCCTTCGCAGCACGACGCCGCTGGAATCGGCGAGCTACGTCGACATGACCATCGATTGCCTGCGCCAGCACGGCGTCGTCATCGATAAAGAATGGGACGGTTCGTACCGCATCGCCGGCAATCAGTCCTACCGGCCGGGAACGTACACCGTCGAAGGGGATTACTCTCAAGCCGCCTTCTGGCTCTCGGCAGGGACCTTGGGCAGGGCCGTCTGCTGCACCGGCCTTCGCCAGCACTCTTCTCAGGGCGATGAAGTCATCGTATCCTCATCCGCGACATGGGCGGCCAAATCGAGGGCAAGACGGAATTGACGGCCTGCCCGTCGGACCTCGTCGGCCGGGTCATCGACGTCCAGGACTGCCCGGATCTGGTGCCGGTCCTGACCGTACTGGCCTCTTGTGCCAAAGGGATTACCCGCATCGTTCACGCCGGCCGGGTTCGCCTTAAAGAATGTGACCGCCTGCACGCCATGGCCACAGAGCTTAATAAAATCGGCGGCGACGTCGAAGAAGAAGCAGAAGGCTCATCATTCACGGCGTCGACGGCTTTACCGGCGGCACCGTCAGCGGCTGGAATGACCACCGCATCGCCATGGCCCTGGCCGTGGCCTCCCAGCGCTGCCGTCAGCCCCTGCGTATTGAAGGCGCCGAATGCGTCCGTAAATCTTATCCTGACTTCTGGAAGGATTTCGAGACCTTGGGCGGTATGATTGAAAAGGAGGAAGGATAAGATGAATACCTTTGGACAGACCCTCGGACTTACGATTTTCGGGGAATCCCATGGCGTCTCTATCGGAGCGTCCTGGACGGACTTCCGGCGGGCGTCGCCATCGACTGGGATGCCGTCAACCAGGAAATGGCCCGGCGGGCACCGGGGAAGAATAAACTGTCGACGACGCGTTCGGAAAAAGATGCCTTTGAAATCCAAAGCGGATTTTTTAACGGTCATACGACGGGGACGCCTTTATGTGCCATGATCCGCAACGGCGACCAGCATTCCCAGGATTACGATCAGCTGCGCCACATCATGCGCCCCGGCCATGCCGATTATTCCGGAAAAATCCGCTATGGCGGCTTCAATGACTACCGTGGCGGCGGTCACTTTTCCGGTCGCTTGACGGCGCCCTTGGTCTTTGCTGGTGCCATCGCCTCCCAGATTCTGGCCAGTCAAGGTGTCGTCATCGGATCCCATATCCTGCACCTGGCCGACGTCACCGACAAGGGCTTTTCGCCTCTCGGGGAATCGACGGCTACCCTGCAGGCCTTAAAAGGGGAAACCCTTCCCGTCCTCGATAAGGAACAGGCGGCGAAGATGGAGGAACGAATCGTGGCTGCGAAAAACGACCTCGATTCCGTCGGCGGCGTCATCGAATGCATGGTCACCGGCCTTCCGGCGGGCCTCGGCGATCCCTTTTTCGATTCTGTCGAAAGCTGTATCAGTTACATGATGTTCTCCGTTCCGGCCGTAAAAGGCATCGAGTTTGGCGACGGTTTTGCTTTGACCGGCCTTCGAGGCTCACAGGCCAACGATGCTTTCTATTACGATGATGGCGTCGTAAAGACCAAGACCAATCACAACGGCGGCATTAACGGCGGCATTACCAACGGCATGCCCCTTATCTTCCGCCTGGCCGTTAAACCGACGTCGTCCATCAGTCAGAGCCAGGATACCATCGATACGGATACGCAGGAAAACTGCCAATTGGTCATCAAAGGGCGCCACGATCCGTGCATCGTCCAACGGGCCGTTCCCGTCGTCGAAGCGGCTGCGGCCTGGGCCATTCTCGACGTCTGGCTGTCGGCGAAAGGGCGGTGTCTGTAATGGAGGATGCAGGGGAGGAGAAGCTGGGTATCGCTTGTTTCGGAAGGCCCGGATCCTATACGGATGAAGCCATGAATCTCTATTTCCATGACCGGGAGTTTGAGGCGGCCTATTACCCTCATTTTGAAGACGTCGTCCAAGCCGTGTCCTCGAGGAAGGTCCGCTACGGTGTCTTGCCCATTGAAAATTCCTCGACGGGCGGCATCACCGATGTCTATGATTTTATCCATCGCTATGACTGCTGTATCGTCGGAGAAAAATACGTCAAGATAGACCATTGCCTGCTCGGATTGCCGGGGACATCCATTGACGAGCTCCGCGAGGTTTACTCCCATATCCAGGGCTTTCATCAGTGTCGGAATTATCTAAAGCGCCATGAAGATTGGCAGCTTCACCCTTATTTCAGCACGTCAGAGAGTGCCGAAAAGGTCCGGGAAATGAAAAATCCCCACATTGGGGCCATTGCCAATCGGACGGCAGCCGGGATGTACGGCCTCGACGTGCTGGCCGAATCGATCAATGACAATAGGCAGAACTATACTCGTTTTTTCATCATTACTTCTGACCGGGAAGAAGTGCCGGGCGCCGATAAAATCACTTTGGTCCTGACGACCCAGCACCGCCCCGGGGCCTTGTATCACGTCTTGGGCTACTTTTTCTACAACGGCATGAATATGACGCACTTGGAGTCGCGGCCCCTTAAAGGCAGGCCCTTTGAATACTTTTTCCATATCGATGTCATGGGAAATCTAAGCGATCCGGCAACGGCTCGGGTGCTTCGCAATCTGGCAGAAAACTGTAACTACTTTAAAATTCTAGGGAATTATGTATCCGACCGAGGAGGGATTTAGATGAAGTTAGGCGTCATCGGAGCCAAGCTGGGCCATACGGCTTCTCCGGCAATCCACGACAAACTGTTTCGCATCTTACAAGTTCAGGACCGATCTCGCTACGGCGTCTTAGAAATGGACCGCAACGACATCCCCAATGAACTGCAGCGCCTTCGCCGTGAAGGTTATACCGGGGCCAATGTCACCATTCCGTATAAACTCGACGTCATGCCTTATTTGACGGATATTTCTCGGGAAGCCGCATCATCGGCGCCGTCAATACGATTCATTTTACGGACCACGGTACCTTCGGATACAATACAGATTACTGCGGTTTCGGCCGGTCGTTGGCTCATGCCGGCATCTCCGTAAAAGATAAGGACTGTGTCGTCCTCGGGTCCGGCGGAGGGGCCCGGGCCATCATTCAGTATCTCTTCGATTACGGGGCGAAATCCATCGTCGTCGTATCGAGGCATCCCCACTCGAAGTCGGAATTCGAGGCTTTTACGAAACACATCGGGGTCAACATCATCGATTATCATACCTTTGAACTGTCTGGTCGCGGTGATCTCCTGGTCAACTGTACGCCTGTCGGCATGTTTCCCAATATTGACGGCTGTCCCATATCGGAAGGGGCTATCGCCCGATTCCCGGCCGTCGTCGATATCGTGTACAACCCGAAAGATACCTGCATCCTGCAGGCTGCCAAACGCCACGGGGCCAGGACCTTGAACGGCATGTACATGCTCGTCGCTCAGGCCATTGGTTCTGAAGAAATTTGGATGGATCAGGATATTGCATCGAACGTGATTGAACAAATTGCAAGGGAGATGGAACATTATTATGAAAAATAAACAGAACATCATTATCATCGGCATGCCCGGCAGCGGCAAGACGACTTTCGGACAGGCCTTAGCCCAGCGGCTGGGGCGGAAATTTTACGATGCCGACGACGTCATCGTGGCCCAAGAAGGAAAAACGATTCCCGAACTCTTTGCTGTCAGTGAAGACTGCTTCCGCGATGCCGAAGTACGGGCCAGCAAAGCTTTAGCAGCCAAAGAAGGGACGGTCGTCGCCTGCGGCGGCGGCGTCATCAAGCGCTCGGAAAATATTGAGATATTTAAACAGACGGGGATCGTCTTTTTTCTCGATCGTTCTCCCGATGACATCGTCAGCGACGTTGATGTCTCGACGAGACCCCTCTTAAAAGACGGCAAGAAGAAAGTGTACGACCTCTACGACGAACGCATTTCCTTATACCGACAGGCGGCTGACTATCACATTGCCAACGATAGGACGATCGAAGAAGTTCTCGATGATTTTGAAGCCTTGATCGAAAATATTTAATAAATAGAAAACAGCGGTCCCTCATGAATCTGATTCATGAGGGACCGCTGTTTATAGAGGTTGTTGGAAATTTTGTTTACGATACCGCTATTAGTGAAGCGTCCGTAAGATTTGCTGCAGCATGGTGACTTCAATCTGGCCCGGAGCCGATGCTTTTTTGGCAGAGCCAAAGGTCAGGGCTGAGCCGAAGATTTCACCGCTAATACGGCTGACGGCACCGAGTTTACCCATGGACATGGTGATGATCGGTTCATCCGGATACTGCGATTTTACGGCTTCCGTTGCCGACAAAAGGGTCAGGACGTCTTTTGCAGAATTCGGCATGCAGGCCAATTTTGCGACGTCGGCGCCGATCTTTTTCATGCCGATTAAACGTTCGGTGATTTCATCGAAGGACGGCGTCTTGTCGAAGTCATGGTTGCTCATGACGACCGTGACGCTGTGGGCTTTGGCGACGGCCAACGTTTTTTCGATGCTTTCGCGGCTGCGGAAGTATTCGATGTCGACGGCATCGACTTTACCGCTTTCGATGGCGTAGTTGATGAGGTCGAAGTAGTACGCTTCCGGAACGGCTGTTTCACCGCCTTCCTCCTTGGTACGGAAGGTGAACAGGATGGCGCCGTTGGGAAGTTCCCGACGGACAGCGGAAAGTGCTTCGCCGACGGCGTCGAGGGACGTTACGTCCTTTAAGAAGTCGATACGGAGTTCGACGACGTCGTAAATTTTATCTTGGAGATAGCGGCATTCTTGAACGAGTTCGTCGACGGTGTGGCCGACGATGGGAACGCAGATTTTAGGCATTCCGTTATCGAGGTTGACATTGCCAATTTTAACCATATTTAAATCCTCCTATGCAGTGGCTTTTTCTTTCATGACACTATTGTAGCGTACGTAGATGATGCAGGCAATGATGAAGCCTGCCAGAGCGATGGCGGCATCGAGGCCCATGATGCTGTTGATGCCGCTGTCAGCCATATAGCCGGTGATGACGGGAATCGTAAAGGAAGCAATGGAGCCTGTGGTGTAGAAGATACCGGTCATCGTGCCTTTTCCCTTGGGGAACATTTCGGTCATCATGACCAGGCCGAGCTGCATGACGCCGCCAGCAGCCGAAAAGCCGACGATGAACGACAGAATCGGAGCTAACGTGCTACGGAAGCATGAAGTAGAGACCGCTGATGGAAAGGTAGAAATGAAGGTATAGGCGACGAGCAGGGTAATCGGACGAATCCCTTTCTTGGTGATGATGGCCGTGAAGAAGACGCAGGCCAGGGAGCCGACGGAATAATAACTCATGAGCGAACGGGCAGCCATGTCCGACATCTGAGCAACAGCGGCGCCGTATTTGGTGAGCCACTGGCTGATGAGGTAGAACGTAGCCTGCGAGATATAACCGTAGAGGACGAAGCAAATGCCTTCGAGGTACCACTTGGATTTAGGAATCCAAGAAGCAGCTGCCGTATCCTTGCCTTCTTCCTGTGCTTCTTTTACAGGATTCATAGACGGAAAGCTCAGTTTCATCATGACCGGGATGTTGAGGGCCAAGATAACGGCGGCGACAATGAAGGACCAGCCGTACCAAGCGTGCATAGAAACTAAGATGCCGATGAACAGGGGCAGGAGGAATTGGCCTGCCGAAATGAAGGCTTTCAAGAGAACCGTAACCGTGCTGGCGCTTTCCGGATAGGATTCGATGAGGCTGGATAGGTCCCGGCATCGAGGAAGGAGTTGGCGATCCCGGCGAGAATGCCGAAGACGCAGGCGACAGCCGATGTCGGACTGAGCAGGATGCCGACGAAGAAGGCAGCGTAGGTAACCATGCCCAAGAGGACAAAGGCTTGCGGCCGTATTTATCCGATAATTTGCCCGATACGAATAAGACGATGAGGCGGCCGATGCCGAGCATAGAAATGACCCAGGCGACGTCGGCAATGCTGCCCCAGCGAGCTGCCAGGGCATCCATATTTTGGGCGAGTACGATGACGCCAATGCCGTGTACAAAGTAGTTCAGATACAGGCTAAGGCATAAGGGGCGATAGGAATGTGTCTGTTCCATGAATAGATGTCTCCTTTACCTGATGATTAGAAAAGAACGTCTTTAATGAAGTCTACCGGCATTTCTTTGCCTGTCCAAAGTTTGAAGGCAGCGGCGCCTGATAAAGCATCATGCCCAGGCCGTTGAAGTTTTTGCAGCCGACTTCGTCGCACCATCTCATCAATTTCGTCTGACGCGGAGCATAGACCGTATCCATGACGACCAGATCCGGGCGGAGGTAGGATTTATCCGGAAGAGCGACGACGTCTTCGAGGGGTTTCATGCCGCACGAAGAGCTGTCGATGAGGATGTCGGCGCTGTCCAATTCTTCTTTCAATTTCGCATGGTCTTCGAGGTGGTAAATGTTGACGATGCAGTCCGTCCGTTCGCGGAGTTTTTTGACCGTTTCTTCGCCGCGGGCAAAGAATTCATCGTCGAGGTTGAAAATCGTCAGTTCACGAACGCCGTCGAGGGCTGCCTGAACCTGGATAGCCGTTGCAGCGCCGCCGGCACCGATGACGACCATTTTTTTGCCGACGTATTCAACGCCTTCATCTTTGAGGGCCTGCATAGCGCCGATACCGTCGGTGATGGTACCGGTCAGGACGCCGTTATCGTTGACGACGGTATTGCAGGCACCGATGATCTGTGAAGCCGGCGACAATTTGTCGAGGTACTTCGTGATCGGTCCCTTGTTGGGCATGGAAACGTTCCAGCCGCGGACTTTCATGGCACGAAGGCCTTTTACCGTATCTTCCAGCGTCGAGTTGTCGACTTCAAAGCAGACATAGACATAATCGAGGCCCAATTTTTTGAAAGCTTCATTATGCATTGTCGGCGACATGCTGTGGCGAATCGGATAAGCGATGAGACCGATTAATTCCGTATGACCTGTAACTCGTTCTGTAACTGCAATTTTACCCATGATAAAAATCCTCCTGTTGTTTATAGATAATGGAATAAGGTATTTAAAACACATGTGTTTATTTTCACATGTAGTTGTATAAAAAGATAAGCAGCAGGATACTGTCACTTGAAAAGGCGGCAGTATCCTGTTTTTCTGCTCATTTAATCATCAAAACCACCGATCATGTCGATCGTAGCGACGATGTCGCGGCCGAGTTCCGTGCCGTGAATAATTTGGCCCGTCTTACGGCTGTTGCCGAAGTTGCAGAAAGGAATTCCCTGTTCTTTGGCATAGGTTTCAAAGGGATTGTCCGCCGGGATGTCGGGAACGAGGCCCATGCAGATGAAACCATAATCGAAGGGGTACTCGGCAGATTCACCGTTGTGGGATGCGATGAATTTATCCGGGCAAACCTTTTCTAACGCCGTGCTGAGGTGCATGTCGACGGGGTGTTTTTCTAAGAGTTCTTTGAATGTCGACTTGGAAACGATATCGGCGTCTTTCCCGAAGGAAGGCATCATTTCGATCATCGTGACTTCAGCTTTTCGCAGGGTAAAGAATTCCATGACGTCCAGACCGACGGCACCACAGCCGATGACGACGACTTTTTGCTTCTGCATTGGCTTCGTAGTAAGGAATGTTGTCCATGAAGCCATAGATGGAACGGATGTTGGAACCTTCGGCATCGGTCAGTTCACGAAGTCCTTCGATAGGCGGAAGCATCGGACGAGAGCCTGTTGCGGCATAGAGGATATCCGGCTTTAATTCTGCCAGGAGTTCTTTCGTTGCCGTCGTGTTCAAGCGAATCGTAAGGTTCGGCAGTTTGGCTGCGCGGTGTTCGAGGTAAGCCGGGAAATCTTCGATACGGCTCTTTTCCGGGAACAAGGCAATCTTACGGGTCAAGCCGCCCAGTTTATCTTCTCGTTCGAGAAGGGTGACCCGACAGCCGACTTCTGCTGCCGAGCAAGCTGCTTCTAAACCAGACGTACCGCCGCCAATGACGACAACGTGAATGTCGCGGGTGACCTGCTGTTTCTTATACTGATCGCCGCCGGTGACGTCGGGATTGACGGTGCAACGGATGGGCTGTGATTTTGAAATGCGGTGATCGGCACAGCCGATGTTGCAGGAAATACACTGACGGATACAGTCCGTACGGCCGTATTGCGCTTTGCGAGCCCAGTCGGGATCGGCGATGAGCCGCGGCCGATAGCGATGAAGTCGGTCTTGCCTTCAGCGATGACCTGGTCGCAATCTGCGGATTGCGGATGTTGCCGGAGGCGATGACTGGTTTGTTGAATTTCTTTTTAACGGCTTCGGCCAAGTAGACACGCCAAGCATCGGGCATGTCGCATTTGTCAATCTGGTACTGGATGGAATCGTTGACGGCAGCCGAGACGTTGATAATGTCGACTTCCGGTTCGATGTATTCGAGGAGTTTCAGCGTATCTTCTAAGGTGTTGCCACCTTCGATGAATTCATCGGCCGAAATACGGAAGGAAATGGGAACCCAAGGACCGACAGCTTTGCGGACGGCTTCGACGACGAGACGGGCAAAGCGGGCGCGGTTTTCATAGGAACCGCCGAATTCATCGGTACGTTTATTATACAGAGGAGATAAGAACTGGTCCAGCAGATACGAATGGCCACCGTGGATTTCTACCATGTCGAAGCCGGCCTGAATGGCGTGCTGAGCGGCGATGGCATATTTCTGGACAATGTTGAGAATTTCACATTTGTCGAGTGGACGCGGTGCCGGGTTGCCTTCTTTTGAAGGAATCGACGAGGACGATACCGACTGGAGTCCATTCAGCCGTTCCGGGTAGGCCGAAGCGCCGGCATGATTGAGCTGGATCGATGCCAAAGCACCGTATTTGTGAATCCGTTCGGTCAATTCATAGAGGCCGGGGATGAACTGCTTCTTGTCGATGCGCAGCTGTTTCGTCCCGTTGGTTGCTAAGGGATAGTCGATACAGGCGTTTTCGACGGTGATCAAGCCGTGCCGCCGCGGGCGCGAAGACCGTAGTAATTCTTCATTTCTTCCGATACTTCGCCGGTGAATGTAGCGAGGTTAGAACCATCGGGGGCATGATGACGCGGTTGCGGAAGGTGGTCCGCTTGACCGTGAAGGGTTCAAAAATATGTGGATACTGCTGGCTCATAAAGAGAGACCCTCCTTCTATATAGGACTGAAATCTATGTGAAACATAGAACTATATTTTTGATACGCCCTTATTATACGAACAAAATACTGATAACACAATTTCTTAAAATACGGAGAAACAATTCAAAAAAGCTATTGAAAATGATATAATAAGCCTAGGATATGTCGAGAAAAGGAGGTCAAAACAAAAAGAAATATCCTTGAAAAGAATGTAATTTCGGCATAACTATGCGACTATACAGGATTCGATGCGGCTTTTTACAAACGTTATGATTTATAAACGATTGCATCTTATTGATAGAAAATGAGATGAGAGTGATAAATAATAAGCTATCGATCTATTGGCTTTTGCCACGTGATTTGAGCAAAAGGTATACGTAAGGAGTGTATTATGAACTTAAAGCAACTTCAATATTTTTTGAAACTAGCTGAAACCGAGCATTATCGAAAGGCGGCAGAAGCCTTGTTCATTACCGAGCCGAGTCTTAACCGTGCCGTTCGGGAAATGGAAAAAGAGCTGGGAATCCAGCTCTTTGAGAAACGGGGACGAAATATTTATTTGAATAAGTATGGCCATCTTTTTTGCCTTATGTGAAACGGTCCCTGCAGGAGCTAGAACGCGGTGTTGACTTGATGAAAGCCTATACGCGTCCCGATCAGGCAAGATCACCTTGGGGTTTATCTATACCATGGGATACACTTTGGTGCCGGAGATGATCACCCAGTTTCAGGCCGCTGAAGGCAACGACCGCATTACCTTTGACTTTCACCAAGGGACGACAGCGGCTTTGATAAAGGAGTTAAAAGAAGAGAAAATCGACGCGGCCCTCTGCTCGTCTGTTGAGAATGAACCGGACGTTCTCTTTTATCCTGTTGCCGAAGAAGAACTGGTCGTCGCCGTCCCTAAGGGACACCCCTTGAGCAACCGCGGCTCCGTCTCCTTAAAGGAACTTGAACCGTACCCCATCATTGCCTTCGATAAGAGCAGTGGTTTAAACGAGATGATCAATAAGCTCCTCGAACAGGCTCAGGTTCACTTGAAGACGGCCTGCCATGTAGAAGAAGACAACGCCATGGCCGGCTTTGTTGTGGCCGGCTATGGCGTTGCCATTTTACCTGATTTTTATACACTTCAATACTATAATCTCGATCGGATTCCCATTGCCGATTCCTTTGAACGCCGCTATCTGTTTTTGGCGCTCCTTCGTCAATCCCAAGTATTGCCGGTGGTAGAACGATTCCGGAATTTCCTCTTGTCCCGATGGCAAAGGGGTTCCTTATAAGTTATTCTTCGATGCGGTGAAGATCGCCGACGATAAAGATGAAAGAGAAGACGCCGATGGCGGCGATGCAGCCGACAAAAATCATGGCACCTACGAAAGAGCCTGTGGCTTGGACGATAACGCCGATGGCAATGGGGGTGATGATGCCGGCTAAGTTGCCGATGAAGTTGAAGACGCCGCCGGCAAGACCGACGGAATGAGCCGGAGCGACGTCGCCGACGGTACTCCAAACGATGGCGGCCATGCCTTGACCTAAAAAGGCTAAGGCCATGACGGCGATGATGGCGTTCAGGGAATCGAAGTAGTTGGCTGCCATAATGGTCATCGAACAGAGGAGACCACAGATGATGGGCAGCTTACGGGCTTTGGAAAGGGAACTGCCGCGGCGCAGCATCAAGTCGGACCAATAGCCGCCGAGGAGGACGCCGATTAAGGCGCCGACATAGGGGATGATGCGTAGATGCCGGCCTTTAATAAGGGAAGATTTTTGGACATGACCAGATACGTCGGAAACCAGGTCAGGAAGAAAAACATCGTACTCGTATTTGCGAATTGACCTAAGTAAATGCCTAACAGTTGGCGATGTTTAAATAATTCTGCAATTTGAGACCAGGTGATCTTTTGTTTTTCCGCTGTTTGGCCACCTAAGCCGCCTCCTTGGCGGATGTAGTCCAGTTCGGCTTGGTTGGCACCAGATTCGGGACCGGGTTCACGGTAGAGAAAGAACCAAAAGAGGCTGGCGACGATGCCGATAAAGCCGGTGATATAGAAAATTTCCCGCCAACCGTAGGTTTCTAAAATCCAAAATAAAACAGGCGTTAAAAATGCCAGTCCGATGAATTCGCCGGCCGTGTAGATGGACGTGGCAGTCGCCCTTTCGTGAGACGGGAACCAGGCGGCAACGACGCGGCTGTTGGTAGGAAAGGCGGGAGCTTCGGCGGCCCCGATAGCCATTCGGATGCCGAAGAGGGAAGCGAAGGACTTCCCAAGGCCCATGAACATTGTGAATAAGGACCATAGGAATAAGGAGGCCGTATAGACGATACGAGAACCGAAGCGTTCGATGAACCAGCCGCCGGGGATCTGCATCAGTCCGTAGGACCAGGAAAAGGCTGAAAATAAGAGTCCCATCGTGGCTGCGCTGAATCCGAGTTCGTCACTCATACTGGAGGCGGCAACGGCCATGTTGGTCCGGTCCAGGTAGTTGATGGCCGTGAGGATAAATAAGAGAAACAGCATAAACCACCGCTTCTTCGTTTTCTTAGCACTTGAACGAATCATATGTTCATCTTCCTTTCCTGACTTGTTCTAATATTCACATGCAATGATAGCTTTATAATATGGATGAATAATTTTATTGTAACTAAGATTATAGATAGATACTATTACCTATTTCGCATAAATCGATACGTATTTTTTATTGATCTTTTAAAAGCATTTCTCTCTGTGGCGATGGATCGTTATAATTTGCATCCAAAACAGGTATACGAAGGATTACGCTTCGCATACCTGTTTTTTTGAATCTCTTTATTTTTCATCCATAATGGCTTCGGGACGCGGTCACCGGTACGAATACGGACGCGTCTGATAAGGGTAGATGAAAATCTTGGCCATCACCGGGAACGGCCTGT
>ENA-OQBJ01000802-OQBJ01000802.1-human-gut-metagenome-genome-assembly--contig:-NODE-802-length-14950-cov-3.530122_pt1 | contig 14950 bp, 16 predicted proteins | sample MGYA00242743_ERZ504545 | MGnify/ENA primary metagenome ERZ504545 (study PRJEB26092, sample SAMD00036252) | human gut metagenome | host: Homo sapiens | study: EMG produced TPA metagenomics assembly of...
CAAATTATAAATTCAAGTACTGGCAATTATGACAGGTACTATTCTTAGGAGAAAGTTAAATGATAAAGAACTAGTTTGAGACGGTGCGATTCAATGAGTTGAAACGGTATCTGAAAACCATTTCCGACAAGACTCTCAGCACGAATCTCAAGGAGCTGGAAGCAGACAAACTGATCGTCCGTACCGAGTATCCGCAGATTCCGCCGAAGGTGGAATATGCACTTTCGGAGCGTGGAAAATCGCTGATGACTGTGCTGGATCAGCTCTGTGTCTGGGGCGAGGAGAATCGACTGACAGAGTGATAACTTCAAGTTTGCGGGGTTGACTGTGGGATTGTAAATGACCGTAAGGAAGGCAAGCGGCATTATTATTCTCTGAACAAAAAAGTAATAAGAGAGGCAAGTTCATTTGTTGAAGCTTTGGGAAGGTAGGAAATGAAAGAAGAATGTATTATATGTAAAGCACCACTTATATATCTTGAAAAAGATGAAATGATGGAGTGTGTGTTATGCCATAAAAAGGAATTAAGCAAAACTAGATGTGAGCAGGGTCATTATGTATGTAATGAATGCCATACAAAAGGAATGGGTGTAATTATAGACATATGTCTTAGTGAAACATCTAAGAATCCGATAGAAATTATAAGAAGAATGATGGCGCAGCATTCTGTCATATGCATGGACCAGAGCATCATGTTATGGTTGGTTCAGCGCTTCTTACCGCATATAAAAATGCAGGTGGTGAGATTGATTTGCCGGAAGCTCTGCTTGAAATGATGAATAGAGGAAAAGCTGTTCCAGGCGGTGTATGTGGATTCTGGGGTGCTTGTGGCGCCGGAATTAGTACAGGAATGTTTATATCAATAATCTCAGGAGCGACTCCACTTAAAAATGAACCTTGGGGTCTGGCTAATAAAATGACTTCTAAGGCACTTGACGCAATCGGGAGCATTGGTGGACCAAGATGTTGTAAAAGAGATTCCTATATAGCCATAATCTCAGCAATTGACTATGTGGCAGAGAATTTCAATATACAAATGGAAAAGCCTGTTATAAAGTGTATTCATTCTGATAAGAACAACCAATGTATTAAGGAGAGGTGTCCGTTTCATGAATAAGAAAAAAGTCGCATTTATCTGTGTTCATAATTCATGCCGTAGTCAGATTGCAGAGGTATGCAGGTAGATAAAATAATTATCTACCTCCTACCCGATTTTAGAAATTAAGAAAGTTCTGCCACATTCTTGTAGCCCAGATGGAATTAATCATCAATGCCGTATTTGTTTTCCAGCGCTTCTTCTGCTAATTCCAGTTCATCTTCCAGTTTTTCAATCGCGCGTTCTCTCGCTTTGTATGTCTCGAAGCTAATCTCTTTCATCTGGTAAGCATACTCAAATTCATCATCAAGTTTATCCAGTTCGTCATCAACTGCGTCTACCTGTTTTTTCAAAGCGTAGAATTGTTCGTGATTCTCAGATGTATTTGTAGATCTTTTTGCATTGTTTACACTTTTTGTTATATTACGGATATCGTTTTCATAAGAAGAGAAATCATAATCCTTTTCGTTCACATTCTCTACTGCGTTTTCTGTGTTACTGATGTTATCATCATCGTCATCTGTATTTGATGTTACAACTTCCTGTGTCTTAATTTCTACATCTTCTGCTGCTCCATTATTGGATGAAGTGCATCCTGTAAAAGCAAATATTAATGTGAGAGATAATAAAACTACTAATATTTTTTTCATAACATGTTCTCCTTTCGGCTCTTGGGTGTTTTGTTTTTGCTGTTATATGTATCATATAGGGGGAAGATTAAAAAAAGATTAAAACAAATAGTAATTTCAAAAAATGAAAAAAAGGACTCTAGCACACGAAAATGATTGGTATTATAATAATTACATTATGAGATTACTGATTGTAGAAGACGAGAATGATTTAAGAAACATTGTCAAAAAAAGGCTTGTCAAGGAACATTACAGTGTAGATGCCTGTGGGGATGGTCTGGAAGCGATGGATTATATCGATATGACTTCCTACGATGGTATTATTCTTGATATCATGTTGCCTGGAAAGGATGGATATGAAATCTTAAGAGAATTAAGCGACGAGAAGATGATACACCGGTTCTGTTACTGACAGCAAAAGACAGCATTGAAGACCGCGTCAAAGGACTGGATCTTGGTGCCGATGATTACCTGATCAAACCATTTGCATTTGAAGAACTGCTTGCAAGAATCCGTGTCATGATGCGTAGAAAGCCACAATTTACATCCAATCAACTAAAAATAGCAGATCTTATTCTGGATCGTGACACAAGAAAGGTTACAAGAGCCGGAAATGAAATTGATCTTTCTGCAAAAGAATTTATGGTTCTGGAATGTCTTATGCGCAACAAAAATATCGTAATGACAAGACAGCAGATTGAACAGAATGCGTGGGACTTTGATTTTGAAGGTGGTTCCAATGTGATCGACGTATACATTCGTTATTTGCGAAAAAAAATCGATGCACAATATGAACAAAAACTCATCCACACTGTTCGCGGTATCGGATATGTAATGAGGGAAAACGAATGAAACAGCTGACGATCAAGAAAAAAATTACGCTATGGTACACCGGAATCATTGCCGTAGTTCTTGGGACTATTTTAGTTCTCGTCCTTCTTTTTGTGGATAAGGTTGGAATTTCTGCGACAGAAGAAGAAATCAGTGCCGCAGTGACTGGTTTCTCTTCAAATATTAATTTTCAGGATGATTCCTTTTATCTTGACGGCGATACCGAATTTTACGATGACGGTATTATGTTTTGTATTTATGACAAAAACGGACGCTTACTTTATGGAACGATTCCAACCCAATTTCCAGAAGAAACTATCCTCAAGTCGAATACACCGCGAATGATATCCGGATCAAATCGAAAATGGATGATATATGACAGCGTCTACACTTACGGTGATGATGAGGAAATGTGGGTACGAGGAATTACCTCCGTACATTCTATAGAACTTTTCATGCAGACATCCGAGAAAATGCTGTTGATTGTATTCCCATTACTCATTATTCTGATCGGAGCCATCGGATATTTTATGATCAAGCGGGCATTGAGACAGGTGGATCTTATCTGTGATGAAGTTGAAAACATCAGCAATGGAAAAGATCTTTCCAAACGATTGTCTCTGCCAAAAGCAAAAGATGAATTATACGAATTGTCGGAGAAATTTAACGAAATGTTCGAGCGATTGGAACTTTCATTTGAGAAGGAGCGTCAATTCACATCAGACGTATCCCATGAACTGCGGACTCCCGTTGCTGTTATCATTTCCCAGTGTGAGTACTTATTGGAAAATGAAAACTTATCTGCGGAAGATAAGGAAGAGATTGCAGTCATCTTAAGGCAGGCAAAACGAATGTCAAAGCTGACAAGCGAAATGTTAATGATCGCCAGAAACGAACAGGGCGAGCAGCATCTGATGGAAAAACTGGATTTTGGATTATTAAGCGAACTTGTAATAGAAGAACTGCAGACAAAAGCACAGGAAAAAAATATTGAGATCACCCTGCAAAAGCAGGACGACTTATTTATGAACGGCGACCAGACATTGATTTTGCGTATGATGATGAATTTAATAACCAATGCCATCAATTACGGAAAAATAAATGGACATATCCATGTTATCCTGAAGGTCGAAAATGACCAGATTGTCGGTGAAGTGAAAGATGATGGTATTGGAATAAGTGAGGAACACCTGGACAGAATCTGGGAGCGTTTCTATCGCATAGACAAAAGCCGTTCCAGAGAAAATGGCGGTACCGGACTCGGCCTTTCTATGGTGCGCTGGATTGTAAATCTCCACAATGGAACCATTCACGTCGAAAGTATCGAAGGTATCGGAACGAGTTTTATTTTCCGATTCCCGAAAATATAAGGGGCTATCGCTGTATATCCAATTTCTTTTTACCAAAGAGAAGGGTTCATTATTCAATGTGAAGGTTTGGATGAAGCTACTGGTGAAAAAGCAAGGCCCGTATCCGTTCTGGATATGAGCCTTGCAAGAATTGGAGAATTGTAATCCTTGCTTTATGGAATGGAATTTTCTGATGTGTCAGTTTCTCGATTATAATTGCGACACTGTCATATGGAGCGATTCCCATATCTGCGACCATATATAATGCCACTCCCATAGATGCCATCAGCTGAGCAAGCAGCAGTGCAAGGATACGCAGTGGCAGATTCATCTGAATCTGCACTACATCATTCGCTACATAACAAATAAAGTCTGCAATGTATCCGACAAGAATGCAAAGAAAGTAATCAAGAGTATGTTTAAAAATGTGGCAGACGGGAAAGACGCTGTTGTAACATTTCAGAATTAGAAGAAAATTAGATGAGAAGAGGCAAATTGTAGTAATTGGCATTTTATGAGCCGAAAAAGTATGTTATAATTGATGATTGAGAATAATTAACAAAAGGGAAATGGGTATGAAAAAAAGGAAATAAATTATCAATTACTGATAAGAAGAATATGTCTTATCGTACTTGATATCATATGTATTATCGCAGCATCAATTCTGGCATTACTGACACGTTTTGAGTTCGATTTCAGCCAGATTCCGAAAGAATTCTTAAAAGTAATCTATAAATACGGACCATTCACCATAGTCATAACATTAATTATATTTTCACTTTTCCGTATCTACAGTAGTTTATGGGAGTACGCAGGGATTGAAGAAGTATTCAGTCTGATCGCAGCCTGTCTTGTGGCGGCCGTAGCGAAGATTGTCATCATCTTATTTACATGGAGCGTTATGCCAAGAAGCTGGTATGTACTGGATACAATTTATCTGATGATCCTGATCGGGGCAACAAGAGTATCTTACCGACTGATACGTCTGCGCAGACAGAACCGTACATTCCCATGGTCAAAGAGAAAGAAAGTCATGATCATCGGCGGAGGAGAGGCCGGAAGAAGTCTGATCACAGAGATCCAGAACAGTAAATATCTGGATCAGAAGGTTGTCTGTATCATAGACGATGATCCGTATAAGATCGGAAGATATATTAAGGGAGTCAAGGTTGTCGGTAATCGGAACAGTATCAAGAAAAGCGTCAAGAAATACAATGTCCAGCAGATCATCCTGACGATACCATCGGCAAATGCAGCAAAGATCAGACCAATCGTGGAGATCTGTCAGGATACAAACTGTGAACTTATGATCCTGCCGGGAGTATATCAGCTGGTCAACGGAGAGGTCAAGGCAAGTAAACTGCGTCCGGTGAATATTGATGACCTTCTGGGAAGAGATGAAGTCCATGTCAATCTGAACGAGGTCATGGATTATGTATCAGGAAGAGTGATCATGGTAACCGGCGGCGGAGGTTCGATCGGAAGTGAATTATGCAGACAGATCGCAAAGCACAGCCCGAAGCAGCTGATCATCTTCGACATCTATGAGAACAATGCATATGATATCCAGCAGGAATTGTTAAGGGAACAGCCGAAGCTTGACCTGGTGGTGCTGATCGGTTCTGTACGTGATGAGAACCGTATCAACAGTATCTTCGAACAGTACCGTCCGGAGATCATCTATCATGCGGCAGCACATAAGCATGTGCCGCTTATGGAGGGCAGCCCGAACGAGGCTATCAAGAATAATGTCCTCGGAACTTATAATATGGTCAGAATGGCAGATAAATGGAATGTTAAGAGATTTGTGCAGATATCTACAGATAAGGCTGTCAACCCAACGAATATCATGGGAGCTTCCAAGAGAATCTGTGAGATGATCATACAGACTTATAATAAAGAATCGAACACAGAATATGTAGCAGTGCGGTTCGGTAATGTACTTGGAAGTAACGGAAGTGTTATTCCGTTATTTAAAAAACAGATTGCAGAAGGAGGACCGGTAACCGTCACACATCCGGAGATCATCCGCTACTTTATGACGATTCCGGAAGCGGTATCACTGGTACTTCAGGCAGGTGCCTATGCCAAAGGCGGAGAGATATTCGTCCTGGATATGGGAGAACCGGTAAAGATCCTTGATCTTGCAAGGAATATGATCCGGCTGTCAGGCTATAAAGTCGATCAGGATATCAAGATTGAATTCACGGGACTGCGTCCGGGAGAAAAATTATACGAAGAACTTCTGATGGACGAAGAAGGTATGACGGATACACCGAATAAGCTGATACATATCGGACATCCGATCGATGTAGATGAAGTCAAGCTCGCACATGCACTCAGAGTCCTTGAGAGCGCAGCACAGAATGAGACCGATGATATGCGTCTGATCGTGGAAAGCATCGTTCCGACCTATCATCCAAAATTAAATAAATCAACGCAATAGAACCAGAGAATACAGGAGGCATAACAGATATGTTCAAAGAGGATCATTTGTCTTTCAGACAAAGGAAATATATGAAGGTTAAGAACATAATAGGAAGAGCTCTTGGAGGGATCGGTCTGGTGGTATTATCACCCGTCTATCTGGCAATTATTGTGGCAATCAAGAAAGAAGACGGGATCACAGCTCCTGTCTTTTTTTCGCAGAAAAGAGTAGGAATCCATAAGGAATTTTTTAACCTGTACAAATTCCGCTCCATGCGCACAGATACGCCGCACGATAAGCCGACACACCTTCTGGAGAACCCGGATCAGTACATAACAAAAGTCGGACGTTTCCTGCGAAAATCATCATTAGATGAACTTCCGCAGCTTTGGAATATTGCCAGAGGAGATATGGCCGTGATCGGACCGAGACCGGCACTGTGGAATCAGGATGACCTGATCGCAGAACGTGACAAGTACGGAGCTAATGATGTAAAACCGGGACTTACCGGATGGGCACAGATCAACGGAAGAGATGAACTTGAGATCCCTGTCAAAGCCAGACTGGACGGCGAGTATGTAAAAAAGATGGGGCCGCTTATGGATATCCGTTGCTTTATCGGAACGGTATTCTCCGTGCTTCGAAGTGACGGAGTCGTAGAAGGCGGAACCGGAGCAAAGAAGAAACTTATGGTCATCACCAATCATTCTTATATGCTGTGGCAGTTCAGAAGAGAATTGATCGGGAAACTTATGGAAGATTACGACGTGATCATCAGTACACCATTTGTAGGGCATGAGGATGATTTTAAAGCAATGGGATGTACGATGATCGAGACGGATGTGGACCGCCGTGGGATCAACCCAAAGACGGATATGAAGCTGTATCTGACCTACCGCCGGTTATTAAAAGAACATCACCCGGATATGGTAGTTACCTATTCGATCAAGCCTAATGTATATGCAGGATATGCCTGCCGACAGATGCGGATCCCATATTGTGTCAACGTACAGGGACTCGGAACTGCATTCCAGAAGAAGGGGCTTCGGGAGATTGTTATAAGAATGTATAAAATAGCCTTAAAAAAGGCAAAGACAGTGTATTTCGAAAATAAGGGAAATGCGAAGGTGTTCCTGCAGGAGCAGATCATCCGTCGGGAACAGATGTGTCTGCTTAAAGGGGCAGGAGTAAATCTTAAGTATTATACTTATCAGAAATACCCGGAGAATGACAAAGTGCATTTCCTATATCTTGGAAGGATCATGAAGGAAAAAGGAATGGACGAACTGTTCTATGCAGCGAAAGAACTACAGCGAAAAGAAGTACCGTTCGTTCTGGATCTGGTAGGATTCTTCGAAGATGAATACAAAGAAAAGATTGATAAGCTGGTGGATGCAGGGATCGCAGTATTCCATGGATTCCAAGAAGATCCGAGACCATATTATGCCATGGCCGACTGTGTCGTGCTCCCAAGTTATCATGAAGGAATGTCAAATGTACTTCTGGAAGCAGCGGCAACCGGACGGCCGGTGATCACCAGCAATATTCCGGGCTGTAAGGAAGCCGTAGACGATGATAAGAGCGGGCTTCTGTGTGAAACAGAGGACTGGAATGATCTGTACCGTAAGATGAGTAAGATCGCCCGGATGAGCCGTATAGAACGCGAAGCAATGGGAGTATGCGGCAGAGATAAGATGGCGCGGGAATTCGATAAGGATAAGGTTGTGAAGAAGACGATACAGGGGATCGAGAGAGTATAATATAATCAAAGACGGTAAAAAGGAAACTCCTTTTTGGCAGGTGCCAGAAAGGAGTTTCCTTTTATTAAAGATTTTTATCTAAGCTTTTTTATCTACCTTATCTACGGAATCTTCTCTTACAGATCACAGCTGCGATCACAGCAAGTGCTGCCAGAGAAAGAAGTGTGTACATCCATACCGGTGACTGATCACCGGTTCTGGCTGCAGCTTTGTTAGCAGCTTTGCCGTTGGTTGATTTGTTAATATTTATATTCTTGGTTGTATTCTTGTTATTATTCAGGTTCTGATTCGGCTTCAGATTCTGTCCAGGATTATCGCTTCCAGGATCCGGTTTGTCAGGATTCTCCGGATTCGGATTCTCCGGGTCATCTTTGGCCTGGATCGTGTAAGTGGTCCATCCGCGTGCCAGAGGAAGCGAATAGGTCTCACCGTCTAAAGTAACCTTCTTACAAGGCTCGCCATACGCAGACACATCGTCCATGACAAGCTCCGCTTTCACATGATAAGTACCTGCCTTGGAAGGAACTTCGGAAAGTTCTTCTCCGACAGCACCGTTATCATCTGCATAGTAAGTCATCTTATAAGCAACGCCCTCTACCTCTTTGCCCAATACATAAGTATGGAAATATGGTGCAAGGTCGATCGGAGATCCGTTCTCCGTAAATGTCTCGTCATACGCACGGCTTAATACCGGAGCGTAATCAGATCCATACCAGGTGTAATAAAGTGCTTTCAGGAATTCGGTTCTTTCCGCCTCTTTCTCGGCGTCTGTAGAAGGAGTATAGCCCTCTTCGTGGTTAGTGAAGTAATTGCGCAGTTCATTTGCCGCAAACTGCATGCCGGCCTCATCTGCTGTCGTGTAGATGGTGAAACGCTTGTTCTTGAATGTAGTACCTGTCTTGACATTCTTATCATTTACAATAACGATATTGGCTTTGTAGTAAGATGTGATGACATTATTACCAATGTACATTGCACCGGCGGTACTTTCGTCTGTCGGAACAATCTTACCATTCTTGTCATAAGTCAGTTTGTAGTAAGTATCTTTGGCTTTCTGACCGATGCCGGATTCATTGGATACAGTCTCTACCGTGTGATAGTTAAAGTACGTGTCAGCTTCTTTGAAAGGTTCTGTAGAACGGAAATACTTCACAAAGTCTTTTGCAACATCTTCAAACTGAGACTGATCGCCGGCTGTGTAACCTTCTCCTGAGAATACGATCGTCTTATTGTTATAATAAGGCATAGCACCCGGATAATCGGCTGTATCGTTATTCTGAAGGGTCGTAGACTTGAAGGTGATCTCATAGTCTTTGGTCTTGCTGCTGATCGCAGTTCCTGTGGCTTTGTCATAAGCGGTAAGGGTTACGCTGTAACGGCCAGGAGTTACCGGTGCTTCGTCGCTGTCATAGTCATAAGTGATCTCAGCGGCGTAAGGAACAGTTCCTTTATAATGTGCTTTTACCGTATAGTCTTTGTCATAATTAACGGTATAATTAAGGTCAGCAGGTTTGCCGTCGTATACCTTGGACGGAACATCGAGAGTGATGAGGTCCGGTAATTCGATCGTGTAGGAAGCTGTCTGACTGCATTTCTCATAGGTGCTGTTTCCGGCAAATGTAGCTTCGATGGTATAGGTTCCGGCTTTGTCAGGAATACCGGATACTACGTTGCCGTTCGCATCCTTGTAAGTAAGCGTTAAAGCATCACCGAGCTTGTCGCCTGTAGTCTCATTCTTGCCTCTGCGGAGGATAAAGTATTCACGCATATCTTTGCCTGTGTCAGACTCATAGAACATGTCTGCATAAGGCTGGAAGAATAACTTCGTTACATTCGAATCCTGACAGAAGGTCTTGCGGATCTGTTCTTTACACACTTCACAGAAAGCATACTGCTTGCCAAGGAAACGCATCTTACAATTCTGGTGTGGACGGTACCATCCGTTACCGCCATTGTCATATTCATAGACACCGACACCATTCTTACCGATGAAGCGTGACCAGCGGACCTTTGCCGGATCAGACTCAGCTGTCATATTCGGCATCTCGGCCGCATAGCTTGCACCTGCGAAATATTCATCCGAAAGTTTGGCAGTGGTGTGTCCAAGCTCGTGAAGCATCATCTCGAGTGATTCATTATTAAGAGAAGCAACACATACATCTCCGCCGCTTCCGCCGTATGTAGTAGCATTGACGATTACAACATTAAAGTCTGCTGCAGGAAGGTACTGATCTGATAACTGCTTTGCTTTCTTAGATCCATCTGAACTGATCGTAAGAAGACGCTGCATACCGCCTGACCAGAATGAAGATCCGAAGTAGGTGTCGCGTGTGTCTGCGTTCGCCTGCTCCTGGTTGATCGCTGTGTCTGCTTTTGCGCCCGATTCGTTCGATACAACTCCGAGAGCGTAGATCTTGATCGTATCTTTGAACTCATCCCAAGGAGAAGTATCCATCAGATAATCCGCGGTATTCTGAGCATTGGTATAGAACGAATCCTGCTCGGAAGCAGTGAAGCCGTCGCCGAAGATCAGCAGAACAAAAGCATCTTCATCAGCCAGACTCTTGTCACCGTATACGAGGTGAGGAGTCTTGTCCGGAATCGGATCGGTAACTGCATCGTCAGCTGCCTTTACTTCCTTCGTCTCTTTTACGTCCTGCTTAGTAGCTTCCTTACCGGATGAAGCATCTGTTGCAGAAGTACCGGCTACAGAATCTGATACAGAATCCGAAACGGAATCGGGAGTGGTCAGGTTCGCATCGGTGGTCGCTGCATCTGTGGAATCCGTTACGTTCTTAACTTCCGGTGTCTCAGGACTTACAGTCTGTTCTTCGGAAGTAACCGGATCGGCTGCGAATGCATGACCAGGCGGTACCAGTAATGAAGAAATTACCAGTGCGCCCGCCAGGACAGGAGCAAATCTCTTTTTCCAATAACTTTTTCTAAGCATATAGGCCTCCTTTCAGTAATGCCAATGTGTGTTGGGCGTTACACGATAATTATCTCCCTTACATCATGTAAACACCAAATGTGTTAAGGTCAACATATCATATAAAATGCACAAACGCAATAGAAAAAGACGGGATAATATGGCAAAAATGACGAAAAGAATAGAAAAAGGAGATACATGAGAAAACGTGAAGTGTTATGAATGGAAAAGAAGGTGATATAAAACTTGTAGGGGTAGAAATGGAATATGAGAGGTAAATAAGAAAAAACGTTATAAATTACGAGATATCGGTACAAATGGTGAGTTATGCTTATCGTGCTGTATTGGAATATTAAGGAATATATGGTAAAATTAAGTGTTGAAAAACGCATGAAGCAGGTAAGAGAATCCCTGCAATATCAATCAATTGTTTGGAGAAGAATATGGACAAGAATTATATATTGATAATCGGATGGGTTGCCGTGATGGCGATACTGTCTGTATTGACATCGGTGAAACAAGAGGAGACGGTGTGTGGGAAAAAAGAATATCGGTGGAGACCGGTGTGGGCGGTTGTGACAGTATTGCCGCTTGTATGGATGTGTAGTCAACGTGGCGGCATTATGGATACAGGAGCATATCTGGAGGGATATAAGGATATGCCGAGAGCGTTTGGCGGGATTATATCATACATTGGAACGGTGAAAAAGGATAAAGGATTTTACTTTTTATCTGCAGTTATAAAATGTATTGTTGGAAACAGAAGTGTTGTATATTTATTTATTATAGCAGCTCTTCAGGCGGGAATGCTTTTTTATGTATATCGTAAATATTCCAGCAGATATCTTATGAGCTTTTTCTTGTTCCTTGCGTCAACAGACTATATATCATGGATGTTCAATGGAATAAGACAATTTACAGCGGTAACTATTACTTTTATCGGAATTAAATTCATTCTGGATAAAAAGTATGTAAAAGCAATTGTATTGATTTTGATCGCATCGCTGATGCACCAAAGTGCATTGTTAATGATTCCATTTATTTTTATTGTGCAGGGAAAGGCATGGAATAAGAAAACATTATTATTCATTCTGGCAGTTATAGCGGTGGTTGCATGTGTTGGACAGTTTACAAATGTGTTGGACAGTATGCTTGCGGAAACACAGTATAAAAATGTCGTATCAGATTGGCAAAGTTGGAAAGATAATGGAACAAGCGCATTGCGTGTGTTAGTGTATTCGATACCTACTATATTATCACTCATTGGAATTAAATATATACGAAATGCAGATGATCCAGTCATTAATCTTAGCGTAAATATGTCGATCGTATCTGTAGGATTCTACATTGTATCAATGTTTACAAGCGGTATCTTTATTGGAAGACTTCCGATATATTTTTCATTGTATAGTTACATCTTATTGCCATGGGAAATTGACAATATGTTTACAAAGAGATCAGCGCGTTTGGTATATGTTATGACTATATGTGCTTATTTGGCATTTTATTATTATCAGATGCATTTTGCATGGAATTTCATTTAAAATACAAAGTTTCAATGTTAGAAATGGGGAGTTTATAATGCATGAAAAAAGATCCAGTAATTAGTGTAATTATGGGGATATATAATTGTGGAGATACGTTATCGGAGGCAATTGAATGTATAGTTAATCAGACTTTTTTCAGACTGGGAATTAATTATGTGTGATGATGGATCAAATGATGGCACATACGAAATAGCAATTAGCTATAAAGAAAAATATCCTGAGAAAATCATTGTGCTGCAAAATGAGAAGAACAGAGGATTAAATTACACTTTAAATAAATGTCTGAAACAGGTAGGGGAAAATATATTGCAAGAATGGACGGAGATGACCGATGTGACAAAGAGCGGTTTGCAATAGAAATAAACGTGTTGGAGAAGGAACCGGAAATCGCCATTGTCAGTACAGATATGGAATTTTTTGATGAAAGTGGAGTCTGGGGGAAAATCAGTCATCCAGAGTATCCGGTGCCGGAAGATTTTGTAAAAGAAAGTCCTTTTTGCCATGCGCCATGTATGGTAAAGAGGGAGGCATATATGAAAGTAAAGGGATATTCTGTTTCTGACAAGTTATTAAGAGTAGAAGACTATCATCTGTGGATAAAAATGTACAAATGTGGATATCGTGGGAAAAATATTCATAAATGTTTATATCAGATGCAGGATGACCGGAATGCATATAGCAGACGTTCTTTTAAAAATCGGCTGAATGAGTATTATGTGAAACGACTGGCAATAAAAACATTTCGATTGAAAAAGTGGAATTATGTGTTTGCTTTTCGACCGATTATTGTCGGCCTGTTACCGGATTTTATATATGATAAGTTGCATAAGGGAAGATTATCGAAAGAAAGTAGGATGAACTAAGATATGCAAAAAAAAGAAGATTTTTATTTTTGATTCATGATCTGGGTCAAGGTGGTGCAGAAAAGGTTCTTGTAAATTTGGTTAATAATATGAATCGCGATAAATTTGATATATCTGTAACAGTCTTATTTGGTGGAGAAATTAATGAACAATTTCTTAAAAAAGATATAAAATTTCGAGCAGTGTGGCCACAGGAAGTTCCGGGAAATAGTAAGTAATGAAGTTATTGTCACCAAAACAACTACATAGAATTGTGGTAAAAGAAAAGTATGATATTGAAGTATCATATTTGGAAGGTCCATCAGCAAGAGTAATTAGTGGCTGCCCAAATAGTAATACAAAATTGGTATCATGGATTCATGTAGAGCAACATTCAATGGAAAAATTGTCAGAGGCTTTTCGAAGTAAGAAAGAAGCAAAAAAAATGTTATGAAAAATTTGATCAGACAGTGTGTGTGTCTGAATATGTAAAAAAGGATTTTAGTGAATTATTAAATTTTCAGAAGGCATGTAAAGTTTTATATAATACTGTAGAATCAGGTGAAATTCTGAAAAAATCAAAGGAATCAGTTCCAGAATTAGAGAATGATGAGTTTTTTAAATTAATTGCAGTTGGCAGTTTAAAAGAGTCAAAGGGATATAAAAGATTATTAAAAATTATTTTGAAGTTAAAACAAGAAAATAGAAAAGTCAGGTTGTATATATTGGGAATAGGCCCTCAAGAAAAGGAATTGAAAGAATTTGTAGAAAAGAATGAATTAAAAGATAGAGTTATTTTTTTAGGGTATCAAACAAACCCGTATAAGTATGTGGCGAAAGCTGATTTGTTTGTGTGTGCAAGCTTTGCAGAAGGTTTTTCAACAGCAGCAACGGAAGCATTGATTGTAGGCACACCGGTCTGTACTGTAGAAGTGTCAGGGATGAAAGAAATGTTGGGGGAACAAAATGAATACGGTATAGTTACTTTAAACAATGACAAAGCTCTTTATGAAGGGATTAAGCTTTTGGTAGAAGATGAGAAGTTATTAGAACACTATAAAAAGCAATCTTTTATAAGAGCTACCCACTTTAGTACCGAAGAAACAGTAAAGGCAGTAGAAGATATGTTTACATCTTTGTAAGGGGGAACTATGGAACATTTAATCTCTGTAATTATACCAGCGTATAATATAGAACAATATATTGGAAGATGTTTAGAGAGCGTCTGTCAGCAAACTTATAAATTCTTAGAAATTATTGTTGTAAATGATGGATCTACAGATAAAACAGGAGAAATTGTAAATCGATATTCTAAGAGGGATCCACGTATAAGGGTAATTCACAAGAAAAATGGAGGAGTGTCTTCAGCAAGGTTGGCAGGATTAGAAAAAGCAACAGGTGATTATATAACATTTGTAGACGGTGATGATTATATAGAGCCTGAAATGTACAGTAAATTATTAGAAAATGCGCTAAAATATGGAGCACAAATTTCTCATTGTGGTAATAAAGTGATTTTTCCGGATGGACGAGAAGAAG
>ENA-OQBJ01000803-OQBJ01000803.1-human-gut-metagenome-genome-assembly--contig:-NODE-803-length-14949-cov-2.475644_pt1 | contig 14949 bp, 16 predicted proteins | sample MGYA00242743_ERZ504545 | MGnify/ENA primary metagenome ERZ504545 (study PRJEB26092, sample SAMD00036252) | human gut metagenome | host: Homo sapiens | study: EMG produced TPA metagenomics assembly of...
TATATAGATTACTACAACAATAAACGCTTGCAAAGGAATCTTGGAATTTTAACGCCAATGGAAAAACATGAAATTTACTTGCAAGCTGCATAAAAACTGCCAGCAGATAAATTTCTACGGGCAGGAAAAATTTATATTTTTTCAATTGTCTACTTGACGGGGAGCGGTTCAGTAGTGCGACAGCCCCTTTTTTCGCATTATTTTTTCAGGAGTGCTGCTGAATGCTCTTCAGTTAAAATAACTCCGCAATCGCCGCGATCTTCTCACAGTTTTCCGGCAGCGGGTCGTTTATTTTCGGTGACTGGCGCGTTGCCACGTAACGGCTTGCGATTCCGGCAGAGGCTGCACCGTGGCAGTCAGCGATGTCGTCATTTCCTGTCATCAGGCATTCTGCCGGATCGAGGTGATACTGCTTCAGCAGCATCTCATAAAACGCCGGATCCGGCTTTTTCACACCGGCATCCGATGAGAGCAGGATTCCGTCAAAGTATTTCGTAAGGCCGAGCAGGGAAATTTCCGGCGCGGTGAAAAGCGCCTGTGCGTTGGACAGCAGAAAAACCTTCTTTCCTGCGTCTTTTAAACGCTGCAGCATTTCCGGCACGCCGGGGAACAGTTTCAGTTCTTCTATCGAAATCGCACGGAACATTTTCGCCAGATCTGCAATTTCTTTTTCCGTTACCGAAACAGCCTGATCCTCAAACAGCTGCCGGAACACATCCGCAATGTCGATTTCCGGTACATGGCTGCCGCGGCATTCCATTTTAAGCGCAGCTTCCTGCTCTTTGATTTTTGTCTCATACGCCATCCGGAGTTCTTTCGGCTCATAGGCGGCCCCTTTCATGCCGAAGAACAGGCTCATTTTTTTCCAGAGATACGCTTTCTTTTCATTCGTATGTATATCTACCAGAGTTCCATATAAATCAAAAATATAATTCTGATACATCCTTCATCATCCTTCTTACGGAAAGTTTTCCACACGACACGTATTCTACCAGACTTTTCTCCACAATTCCATGTCTTTTTTCCAGACTTCCTATCTTTTTTCTCTACCCGGCTGTCCATCAGACCAGATCGTTGAAACCTGTTTTGTCTTGCTCTCTGTAAGAAAGAATCCTGCCCGGAGGGCTTTTTACTTTATCGGAAAATTCAACGAAGTTTCCGGTAACGCAAAAAATTCCCCTGTACAGATTTTGTCCGCAACAGGGGAATTCATTACATCTCACAGTTTTCTGCAAATTGTAACCTTTGATTTACTTTCTCGCATCCAGCATTTCTTTCACCAGACGAATATACTCCGGTGTTGTTCCGCAGCAGCCGCCGACAATGCCTGCACCCGCGTCTACCAGAATGTTCATATATCTTGCAAACGTCGGCGCATCCATGCTGTAGATTGCCTCACCGGTCGGCGTGATTTTCGGCAGGCCGGCATTCGGTTTTACGATAACCGGTACTCTTGCCACTTTTTTCATGGAATTTACGACTGCCTCAAGCTGATCCGGTCCGACCGAGCAGTTCAGTCCTACGGCGGATGCTCCCATTTCCTGCAGTGTCTCAACTGCTTCCACAGCGTTTCCGCCGAACAGGGCAGAACCGTCTGCTTCCAGCGTCAGAGAACACATAATCGGCAGATCGCAGACAGAAAGTGCAGCATCCATAAAGACACACGTTTCGTCTACGCTCAGCATCGTCTCCGCTACCAGAAGATCAACGCCTGCATTTGCTACCGCTGTTACCTGCTCTGTGTAGGATTCCAGCAGCTCTTCATAAGAGAGATCGCCTTTTGGCTGCAGCATTTTTCCCGGTGTGGAAAAATCTCCCGCGATCAGCGCACCCGTTCCGGCAAGCGCTTTTTTCGAGATATCCACCAGGCGTGCGTTCAGCTCCTCCACCTCGTTTTCTCTTCCATAATCCGCTAATTTCAATCTGTTTGCACCAAAGGTCGGCGCATAGACAATCTGGCTTCCCGCCTCCACGTAAGCCTTCTGTAAATTTGCCAGAATATCAGGGTGCTCCAGAACCCAAAGCTCTGTACTGACTCCTTTTGGCATTCCCGCTTTTGTCAGATTTGATCCGGTTGCGCCATCCAATAAAATGACACCTGCTCCGGCAAGCTGTTCAAATTCTTCTCTTGTCATTTTCTTTTCTCCATTCTGCCCGAGTTACCTGCAGCACATGTCCGCGTATACTGACAAATCCCGGCTGTTTTTTCTGAACCTGCCGCGCTTTTCGCGTCAAATTCATGTTCAGTATAGCATTGTATTGTTTTCCCGACAAGTAAAAAAAGAGGTATCCGTTTTGGATACCCCTTCGTCTGTTTCTGTTCATGAATGTTCAGCAAACCCCGACATTCTCAATCATGATGCGCGTCTGAATGATGTGTCTCCGAATGATGCGTCTCCGAATGATGTGTCCTGCCCGAGCTGTTCCCCCCACCGGACGGGATATTCTTCGGTGACCCCGGAGACAAATTTGTTCCCTGGTTCACACGGGTTGCTTTCTGTCCATTTTCCACCTGCGAGGATGCCGATACCGTTGAAACACCCGAATCGGAACTGTTTTCCGTTGCAGCATTTTTTCCACACGCAACGAAAGCCAATACTGCTGTACCGACAAGTACGGAAATTACTGCCTTCTTCATTTCTCCACCTTCTTTCCTGGTACATCGTTTTCGCCTGAACATTAGAGCGTGTCTGAAAAATTATTTCCGCAATTTGCGAGATACACTCTGGTTGTAATTTCATTTTAAATGAACTTCTTACTATTGTCAATTTACTCTACAAATTCCCTATTATTTTCTTTTTTTTGTTCAAAAATATTTTCAGACACAAACAGCAGCCGGACCCCTCTCCCGGATCCGGCTGCCGTTTGTCCTGTATCGTATGCTTTTATTCCGCAGTGCTTGAAGACGTTGAAGCAGTGCCTGTGCTGCTTGTCGATGTCGTTTCGGTACTGCCTGATGTCGTGCTGTCAGACGTTGTACTGTCCGTTGCGGTACTGTCCGTTGTTGTACTGTCGGTTGTGGTTCCATCTGTGGAATCTGTAGAAGCGCTGTCAACTGTCATCGTATACAGATCTGCGTCCGTTACTTCAAGTTTTTTCCAGTTGGATGCGACCTTGATATCGCTCTCCTTTACCCATCCATCCAGTGTATCGTTGTACTTATCCGATTTGCGGTTGGAAATGATAGTCTGTCTTCTGGACTCGGTTTTATCCTCGTCGAATGCTTTATCTACACGGATCACATAATATGCATCGTCGCCTTCGATGACACCGTCATAATACTCGCCATCCTTCAGCTTTGCTGCTTCTTCCGCTACTTTATCTCCAAGAGAACAGGTATCGTCATCGTCTTTCTCCGATCCGGTTCCAAAGGATGTCTCGGAAGAGGTCAGATAAGAAACCTCAGAGGAGGAATCGCTGGCGGAACTGCTCGATGTGCTCGCGCTTGAAGCGTCGGATGCGCTTGTGTCGGAAGCATCGGAAGAAGAGCTGCTCTCATCGGAGCTGTCGGCAGAATCGGTGGAATCTGCGGTATTCTCCGCATTTAACTGATCGTTCAGCTCCTTGCGCAGATCGGTAAACGATGCGGCTGCAGGATCCTCAGACTCTTTTAAGAGATCCAGGAATCTCTGTGCGATTTCTTTCTTTGCCGCTTTTTCCTCGTCCGTCAAATCAATCGTTTTTCCATCGTCATCCTTCTCGGTTCCTGCTGTGGATACCGTGATGTAGCTGATGGAGGTCTGCTTTGCCTCTTCATCGGATACCTCGGTATCTACATCTGCGATGATCGGATCATAAATTTTGGTTTGAATAACATACAGCTCCAGTGCATCCTGGATGTCCTCAACGGTTGCGTGCAGCTTTTCATCACATCGTCACCGTTCTTATCTGCGAATGCCTGTGCAGCCTCTTTCGCCTGCTGTTTTTCCTCGTCTGTCAGGGAAATTCCGTATTCCTCTGCGTGCTGCCGCATCAGAAGCTCTTTTTCGATCGTATCAAGAGACTGCTCCTTGAACGTTTCCCCGGTAGTCTTTCCATCGTCGCCTTCCTTGTCGTACATCTCAGACGGCATCTGCATTCCGTACATAGAGTACATCTTGGAATAATAATTGTACATGGTTGCCTGCTGATATCTCAGCATGAAATTTGCCTGTCCGAGTGTAATCGACTCGTCATTTACAGTAACTGCCGTTTTTGTTCCGTCCACATTGTCGGAACCGCAGCCAGTCAGTCCCATCGCTGCCATCGAAGCACTCAGCATAACGCAGACTGCTTTTGCTTTTAAATTTTTCATTACTTCCTCCTCATGCAGGGCGAAATGTATGCTCAAAAAGAGTTTTTCTTTTTACACGTTCGAATTTCCGGTCCTGCATCGATTTTTATAAACGCTTTTCCTATTATACCCTTTTTGTTGATACAGGGCAACTTTTTTCTTCCCTGTTCACGCCTTTTTCACACGATTTTGTGGTTATGCGAGTATTTCACTCCTGTGTGATCTGCAGCAGATCTTCACCAGTGCATGGCTCTTCTCCAGCAGATCGATCTTTTCCTTTGAATTTCTCCGCCGCGGCGTGTAGACAAACGCCAGCGACTCCATCTGGAATTTCAGTTCGTCTCGGTATTTCTGCAGCAGCTCCGGAATCCGCGCCACATCGATTTTTGCATGCTGCTGTAAGGTGACTCGTACCGAATCGCCCATCTGTTTCAGCTCCGTCACATACGCACAGTGCGCCAGCGCTTTCAGTTCTGCAACAGCCAGAAGATTCTGTACATTTTTCGGCGGTTCCCCGAAGCGGTCGGTCAGCTCCTCCGTCATGTCCTCATACTCTTCCTTATTTTCAATCGCCGCAATTCGCTTATAGGTGTCAAGCTTCAGAGACTCGTTGCTGATGTAGCTGTCCGGAATATAGGCACTGACATTCAGATCAATCGTTGTCTCGAACGCTTCTGCCGGTGCGATGCCCTTCGCCTCTTTAACCGCCTCTGCGAGCATTTTACAATAGAGATCGTATCCAACCGATTCCATATGGCCCGACTGCTCTGCGCCCAGCAGATTTCCGGCGCCTCGGATCTCAAGATCACGCATTGCAATTTTAAAGCCGCTTCCCATCTCCGTAAATTCACGGATCGCATGGAGACGCTTCTCCGCCACTTCCTTCAACATCTTGTTTCTGCGGTACATCAGAATGCGTAGGAAGTCCGATTCGACCGTCCGACGCGGCCGCGGAGCTGATAGAGCTGTGACAGTCCATCTGGTCGGAATCATGGATAATCATGGTATTGACATTCGAAATATCGAGTCCTGTCTCAATGATCGTTGTTGACACGAGCACATCGATCTCTCCGTTGATAAAGCCGTACATGATCTTTTCCAGCTCACGCTCTTTCATCTGTCCGTGCGCAAAGCTACATTTGCATCCGGCACGAGCTTCTGGATCGTGTTCGCCATATCCGCAATCGACTGGACACGGTTATAGACATAGTAAACCTGCCCGCCCCGCGCAAGTTCACGGTTAATCGCCTCGCGAACCATTTCTTCATTGTATTCACAGACAAAGGTCTGGATCGGCTGTCGATCCTGCGGTGCTTCCTCGAGCACACTCATATCCCGGATGCCGATCAGGCTCATGTGCATGGTACGTGGAATCGGCGTCGCCGTCAGTGTCAGAACATCCACATTTTTTTGCAGCTGTTTGATTTTTTCTTTATGCGTCACGCCGAACCGCTGCTCCTCATCGACAATCAGAAGGCCAAGATCTTTGAACTTTACGTCCTTCGACAGAACGCGGTGTGTTCCGATGACAATATCCACGAGTCCTTTTTTCAGATCCTCCAGCGTTTTTTTCTGCTCTGCCGGCGTGCGGAACCGGCACAGAAGATCAACGCGCACCGGAAAGTCCTTCATGCGCTCAACGAACGTATTGTAATGCTGCTGTGCCAGAATGGTGGTCGGAACGAGGTAGACGACCTGTTTGCTCTCCTGTACTGCCTTGAACGCTGCACGGATTGCAACCTCGGTTTTGCCGTATCCGACATCGCCGCAGATCAGGCGGTCCATGATCTTTTTGCTCTCCATGTCCGCCTTTGTCGCCTCGATCGCCGCAAGCTGATCGTCCGTCTCCTCAAACGGAAACAGTTCCTCAAATTCCTTCTGCCAGATCGTATCCTTTCCGACTGATAGCCGGATGACGCCTGCCGCTCGGCATACAGCTTCACGAGATCCTGTGCGATATTTTTTACCGCATGGCGAACCCGTGTTTTCGTCTTATTCCATTCCTGACCGCCGATTTTATTCAGCTTCGGCACCTTTGCAGCTTCGCCGGACGCATACTTCTGCAGCGTATCGAGCTGGGTGGCCAGCACATAGAGGTTCGATCCGCCCGCATACTCGATTTTCATGTAATCACGCGTTACGCGGTCCATCTCAATTTTTTCGATACCGCGGTAAATACCAAGACCGTGGCTCTCGTGCACGACATAGTCACCGATCGATAGATCCGCAAAATTCTGGATTTTCTGACCGGAATACTCCGATTTCTTCCGGTTTTTCTTCTTCTCTTTTCCAAAAATATCCGTCTCTGTGATCAGCACAAATTTCTGCATCGGATATTCAAAGCCTCTGCGGGCCGCGCCGTGGATCAGCATGACCTCGCCCGGTTTCAGAACACGCTCCTCATTCTCGCTGTAGAAGGCCGGAATCTCCTCATTCTGCAGGTCCTCCGCCAGATGCTGCGCCCTCGTCCGCGACGGACTCGCCAGTACAATACGGTAACCCGCTTTTTTCCAGGATTTCAGATCTTTTACCAGAAGCGGGAACTGATTGTTATACGAATTGACCGATTTCACCGTCACACTGAACTCATCGCGGATGTTCCACTCGCCCTTCTGCGGCTCCATCAGCGATACGGCAACACAGCCGCGGCGGTTCAGTTTTGCCACAAGCTCCGCCGTACTGCACATCAGCTTCGCCTGTCCCGGCAGGAGGTATCCCTTTTCGAGACGGTGGCTCACGCTCTCCTGAAATTCTGCTTCCAGCGCATCGGCACACTCGATGATGCGGTTCGGCTCATCGAGGAAAATGCGGCTGTTCTCCGGCAGATACTCAAGAAACGAGACGGTCTCCGGATAAAAATAATGAAGATACTGCTCCGCTCCCTGCAGAATTTCGCCTTCTCCGATCCGGTCGCAGATTTCCTCTGCTGCACGGCGGATCCTTGCCGCTTCCTCTGTCATCATTTTGTCGCGGAATTTTGTGCTTTGCGCTTTCGCCTCTTTTTTTATAGCTTTTACGCCGCGCGCAATCGTATCCTCTGTTAAAATCAGCTCCGATGCCGGATAGATTGTGATTTCCTCGAGGTTTTCAATCGACCGCTGGCTCTCCGCATCGAAGCTTCGGATGGAATCTATCTCATCGCCCCAGAGCTCAATCCGGATCGGGTTCTGTTCCGTCAGCGGATAAATATCGAGAATGCCGCCGCGGACGGAAAACTGACCGGTCGACTCCACCTGAAAGGTACTCTCATAGCCGAGCCGCACCAGCTCTTTTCTTATTTTATCCAGATCGAGTTCGCTGTCATTGCGCAGATGGATGCAATGTTTTTCGAACACGCCAAGAGGCAGAAGAAAGTCCATACATCCCCCTACACTGGTGATGATGGTAACTTCCTTCCGCTCAAGAAGTGCCTGGATCACCTGAAGCCGCTGCCGGATCAGCAGATTTCCGTGAATGTCTGCCTGATAGAAAATCAGGTCCTTCGCCGGATAATACAGCGTCTCCGCATCGTACAGCCGGTAATCCTCATATAATTCTTTTGCTTTTAATTCATTTTCCGCGATCAGAAGCCGCACCGGGGCATCCTCGGAGAGACCTGCAATCATGTGGGCTTTCTGGCTTTCCAGACAGCCCGAGATCACCGTCACACCTGCGGTTCCTTTTTTCAGATCACGGAACAGCTCGTCAAAACGGGCAATTTCTTTGATCGGTTCTAATAACGCTTTCATTTTCCTTACTCTGCCGGGTTTGCAGATTTGCGGTTATACTCATTCATAGCTGCGTCCACATCCCCGTTCAGCATCTGCTCAATTGCTTTTGCCGCATGCTCGATCGCCAGATTTACAAGGGGACGTTCGTCTTTCGTAAACGGACTTAACACGTAGTCCGCCAGATCCCAGTTTTTCGGTTTCTCACCGACGCCGACCTTCACACGCATAAAGCGGTCGGTGCCAAGATTAGCGATGATGTTTTGATGCCATTGTGGCCGCCCGCGCTTCCTTTTTTGCGGATACGGATCTGTCCCGGCGCCAGGCTGATATCATCGTAAACCACGATCAGCTCGCTCTCCGGATCCACTTTGTAATAGTTCACCAGCTCCCGCACAGACTCACCGCTCAGATTCATATACGTCATCGGCTTTGCAACGATAACCTTCTGACCTGCGATCATGCCCTTTCCGAACAGAGCCTTGTGGCCTGTACCGGAGGAAGGGATCTGATATTCATCGATCAGATAATCGATGGTATCAAATCCGACATTGTGCTTCGTCCCTTCGTACTGGCGCGTTGGATTTCCCAGACCTACTATAATATACATAAATTCTCCTGTCATCAGACCATTTTCCGGCGCAGTTTTTGTTCACATCACGGTCAAAACGGATATTCTCCATCCACTTCGCTACTTGCGCATAACCGAATAGCTGCTTCGCCGCACCGAAAAATGATATATTGTTTTTCCATCTGTCATAAAGAAAGAACACGAACAAAAGAGCAGCCTTTTTCCTGCTCTTTTATTCGCTGAAATGCTTCGGCAATGTTTAGTTAAAGTATACCAGTTCGCTCTCCGGTTTCTTGGCCGGTTTGATTTCTTTTGCATACAGAACCGGGCCTTCGCCATCGTAAACCTTCATATAGCCCCATTTTACCGTTGCAATCACGTCAACCCAGGAACCCATCACGAGAGATTTGGCGCTTGCGCATTTGCAGACGTAACCGATAAAGGAAGTATCGTCTGCACAGCAGGTCATTGCCATACGACCCGGGACAAAGAAATCAGCTCCGACGTCTTTGCTCTTTAATACCATGCCTCGGAAATGAACGGTTTTGCCCTCGTAGCGCTCCGGGTTGTCGCCCATATCGACATACCAGATTCCGTAATCGGCGTCATCAATCTCGATCACATCGGCATCGGTATCAAACGGCATCTGATCCTCAAAAATGTTGTCAATTTCGCCTTCTTCATTCTCAAACAGAACGTCGCACGCCTGGTTGACTACTTTGATGCTGCGGCGGAAGGATGGAAGCGGATCTTCCGGACGCAGCGGTTGAACATGACCATATCGGCATTTTTTGCCATCTCCATGAAGACGGATTTCATGTTCTGCATATAGATCTGGAAGCAGCTTGCGTCGACGGTCACGATCTCCTGTACGATGCCCCAACCGCGCGGCAGTTCCATTTCTTCGAGTTTTTTTACGCTCCAGAGCGGGTTGTATTCGAGAATGATTCGCTCCGGGCGGTATTTGCGGTTCAGTTTTTTCAGGTAATCCAGGGTAAACTGCTCTGGTCCTTCTACGATTTCCAGGACGGTGTTGTGTTTGAGCAGTTCTTTTTCGTCGTACTCTACTTCACCTTCTTCGGTTGTGATCAGAAGGGTCGGTCCGTCGATCTGGAAATAGTCCTGTGCTACGGTAAAATTGATAAAAGAGGTTTTTCCACTCTCCAGAAATCCTGTTATGAGATAAATCGGAATTTCTACTTCGTCTTCTTCGTACATTTTGTACCTCCGTTGTCTTTGACGTACTCCCGGAATCTTTCTGCACTTGCTTTTGCGGCTGAGATTCCGGACGTGCCTTTTGCTTTGTCTCTAAATCAAGAAAAAAGCTGCCACATCGGATTTTGTTTCTGATGCGGCAGCTTCACTACAGTTCACAGGTACCCTGCGGACCGTAATTTTCGCAGCTACTTTGTATTTTTACAGTCCGAACAGCTCTGCCAGCTTATCTTCTGCTAATTTGGAACCGATGACACAGATTCTTCCGGTGAATTCCGGTGCTCCGTCACGTACTTCGTACTCTTCCGGAACCATATCGAAATAGATCCACTGTCCATCGGCGCCTGCTACCATACCTTTGGCACGAAGAACCATACCATAAGCGGTATCCTCGGAAAGTTTCTTTAAGATGCCTTCGATCTGCTCTTTGGTGAAGGTCTTCACAGTCTCCTGACCCCAGCTTGTGAAAACTTCGTCTGCGTGATGATGGTGATGATGATCATGACCGCATCCGCACTCGTCATCGTGGTGATGATGATGCTCATGCTCGTGATCATGGCCGCAACAGCACTCGTCATCATGGTCGTGGTGATGATGCTCATGCTCCTCGTCGTGATCGTGGCCGCAGCAGCACTCGCCGTCATGGTCGTGGTGATGATGTTCATGTTCGTCCTCATCATGATCGTGATGATGGTGCTCATGCTCCTCATCGTGGTCATGGCCGCAGCAGCACTCGTCGTGGTCATGATGATGGTGATGATGCTCTTCCTCTTCTACCTGCGCAAGGTTGATGATGGCACCTTCCATCGTATCGAGTACTTTCTTACCACCCAGTACTTCAACCGGTGTGGTAATAATGTGTGCTTCCGGATTCAGTTCGCGGAGCATTTTTACAGCTGCCTCTACTTTTTCCGTATCGGCTTTATCGGTACGGCTCAGGATGATGGTTCCTGCGCTCTTTACCTGGTTCTCGAAAAATTCGCCGAAGTTTCTGAGATACATTTTGCATTTCATAACGTCGACTACGGTTGTTGCGGAATTCAGGGCTACGCCTTGCTTCTTTTTCTACGCCGTCTACCGCTTTGATGACGTCGGAGAGTTTACCTACGCCGGACGGCTCGATGATGATGCGGTCCGGGTGATATTTGGTGATAACGTCTTTTAACGCTGCGCCGAAGTCTCCTACAAGAGAGCAGCAGATGCAGCCGGAGTTCATTTCACGGATTTCGATACCGGCATCTTTTAAGAAGCCTCCGTCGATTCCGATTTCACCGAATTCGTTCTCGATCAGGACAACCTGCTGGCCTTTCAGTGCGTCTCCGAGGAGTTTTTTGATCAGGGTTGTTTTTCCTGCGCCCAGGAAACCTGAAATAATGTCTATTCTTGTCATTGATTTAACCTCTTTATCTTGTTGATTCCGTTTATAGTTAGCTGCAAAAGGGCCGAAGTTTATCCTCCGCCCCACACTCACGCTTATTATAGCAACCATAGAACAAAAAATCAAGAGAATTTCCCTTGCTTTTTCTGCATTTCACCATTATAATATATTACATGTCTTTTCTACTTTAACGCGTTGAATGGGCAAATTATTTTACCTATGAATGGGGGATTTTTTTATGAGTGGAACGAAAGAAAAACTCAATCTGCCACAGTCACTGCTTTTGCTGCTGCTGATCATCGTATCCGTCGCAGTCTGTATCCGCCTGAAAACCGGCGGTCCTATGATCGGCCTGTTTGCAAGCTGGATTTTTATCTATCTGTTTTGTAAGATTTTCGGTATTTCTTACGCCAAAATTGTTGCCGGCGCATACGATGCCATCCGTATGGTCGTCCCGACGCTCTGCCTTCTGATGGCCATCGGTGTCATGATCGGCACCTGGCTGCAGAGTGGCACCATTGCCACCATCATTTCCTGGGGCTTAAAAATAATTAACCCGTCCTGGCTGCTGCCTCTGACGCTGCTGTTCTGCTCCATTTTGAGTATTGTAACCGGTACTTCCTATGGTTCCGTCGGAAGCGCAGGTGTTGCCATGATGGCGATCGGAAACGCCATGGGTATCCATCCTGGCATGGTAGCCGGTGCTGTCATCTGCGGTGCCATGTTCGGTGACAAATTAAGTCCTCTTTCCGATACCACAAACCTTGCTCCGGCCGTTGCAGATGCCAAACTTGGCGATCATATCCGCTCGATGCTCTGGACCACCCTTCCAACGTATGTGATTACCTTAATTCTTTTTACTATTCTCGGTTTCCAGCAGACCAGCGGAAGCTATACCGAGGGAAGCATTACCGTTTACATCGATGCTTTAAACGATGAATTCCAGCTCGGATGGATTACCATGATCCCTGCCATCCTGATTATTGTATTGCTCCTCTGCAAAGTAAATGCGATCTCTGCACTTGGTCTTTCCAGCTTCGCTGCCGGATTTGTTTCCTATTTTGTGCAGCACGATACTCTGCAGGGCATCATCCGCACAGCTTACAACGGTTACACAACCACAATCGAAGAACCGGTATTACAATCCATCTTAAACCGCGGCGGCATGGGAAGCATGCTCCAGTACGTAGCCATTATCTGCTTTGCTGTCGGCATGGGCGGCATGCTGGAAAAACTCGGTGTACTGGATCACATTCTTCAGGCGATTGTAAAGAGAATCAACAGCGATGGAAGTATGATCCTGGCAACGATGATTGTCGGTTACGTGACCAGCCTCATCAGCTGCTCCCAGCCGATGGCACACGTTCTGACCGGCCGTCTGATGGCACCTGTCTTTCAAGAGCGCAAGGTTGCACCGGAAATTCTTTCCCGCTGCCTCGAAGACTCCGGAACTATGGCTGGTCCTATGATTCCATGGCATGGCTACGGCGTATACATGGCCGGCACACTTGGTGTTGCATGGTCGGCATTTTTCCCGTACTTATTCCTGCTTTACCTGACCCCGGTTTTCAGTATTTTCTATGGATTTACCGGAATTTCCATTAAGCATCTTCCGGAAACCAAAAACAATGAATCAAAAGAAGAGAAATAAGGCAAAAGCAGAAATCGTAACAGAAAATCATAAACAGAAACAAAAAAGAAAAGGAAAAGAGAAAGAATGCAGACAAAACTTGTTCTTCTCGGAACCGGCACACCAAATGCGTGTCCGAATGCCAACGGACCTTCCTCGCTGTCGTGGTCGGTGACCGTGCTTATCTGGTAGATTTTGGCCCTGGCGTTGTCCGCCAGGCCTCAGCCGCCTATTTTAACGGCGTGGATGCCCTGCGGCCGGATCTTCTGACCGTTGCCTTCTGTACGCACCTTCACACAGACCATACCGCCGGATACCCGGATCTGATTTTTACTCCGTGGGTGCTGGAGCGCCCGGTTCCATTGAAAGTTTTCGGGCCAAAGGGCTTACAGCACATGACCGATCATATCTTACAGGCCTATGAAACCGACATTGATTTCCGAATTCACGGTTTCGAAAAAGCAAACGAATCCGGCTACCGCGTTGAGGTAACAGAAATTGAATCCGGCATTGTCTACCGGGATGACCTGGTTACGGTGGAGGCTTTTCCGGTCAGCCACGGAACACTGGAATGCTACGGCTATAAATTCACCACACCGGACCGCACAATCGTCATCACCGGCGATACCGCTCCGCTGGATCTCGTGGCAGAAAAATCGAAAGGCTGTGATATCCTGCTGCACGAAGTGGAATACGCCGCCGGAATCTCCTGCCGCGAACCAAAATGGCAGAAATACCACCGGGAAGTGCATACGTTAAGCACGGATCTTGCCGGTGTTGCAAAAAAGGCAAATCCGAAACTGCTCGTTACGTATCACCGGATTTACCATATGAATGTACAGGATAACCACAAAAACCTTGCCGCCGAGATGGCATGGCGCGATGCCGCGATTCTGGATGAAATCCGGGATGCAGGGTATGACGGATATGTCGTGAACGGAAAAGACTGGATGTATTTTAAAATACGGGGCAGCGTACCAATTCTGGTTTACGAATTGGTACGCTGCCCCGTTCGTTTGGGATGAGCCCGGAGACGCTTTCTATTTTCATTTACCCGACTGGCAGATTCTACCATACTCTGCGTTATTTCAGAACTGTTTTTTCTTTGACATTAACCTCCTCAGAACGTATAATCATAGTATTACAACTCTGGCAAAACAGCAGGATTTTCTGCTGTTTGTCGTTACAGGAACCTGATCCGCAGACGGCTTGCACAGTCTGCCTTTCGTTTGCGTTCCAGAAGGATGTTTTATATGGCAGCTACTACTGCGAAACCCGTAAAAAGCGCCGGTAAAATTCCCGGCAGTACCTTGAAAATCATTGCGATGGTCTGTATGCTGATCGACCACACTGCAGCTGTACTTTTCGACCGAATCCTGATTTCCCGTGGTCTTCTGGATGCGGTGAACGCTTCGGACGGAGGCGCATCATTTCTCTCTACCGGAAACACAGCTGTGATTTATTATGCGGATATGATTATGCGCGCAATCGGAAGGATCAGTTTTCCGATTTTCTGTTTTCTGTTGATTGAAGGGTTCATGCATACGCATGATGTGAAAAAGTATGCGCTGAATCTTGGGATTTTTGCACTGGTTTCGGAGATCCCGTTCGATCTGGCATTTGCGGGAAAACCGTTTTATCTGGATTATCAGAATGTCTTTTTCACTTTATTTATCGGCCTTGTGATGATGATTTTCTGCAGAAAATCGATTCAAAAGCGCAAAAAGATGCCGGTGCATGGCAGAGGGCGAACTGGAAGGTTTCGGTTGGCAAGCTGCTGGTGATTGTGGCAGCCTGTGCAGTGGCCACGCTGTTGAAGACAGATTACAGTGCAATGGGAATTCTGACGATTGTGCTGATGTATAATATGAGAAAGAATAAAATGTACTGTATCGGAATCGGGTGTGCGGTGCTTACGCTGTTGAGTCTGAATGAAATCACCTGTTTTCTGGCTATGATCCCGGTGCATTTTTATAACGGAAAACGAGGATTGAATCTGAAGTATCCGTTTTATGCGTTTTATCCGGTGCATCTGCTGGTGCTGTTTGGCGATTGCGGCGGTACTGGGGATGGCGGGGGGTTGCGGTTGTTTAAAAAAACGGACACCCCGGAAGCACCTGCGCCGCCCTGGGACTGTGCCTGGGGCACAGTCCCGAGACCAGACACAGATCGGCC
>ENA-OQBJ01000804-OQBJ01000804.1-human-gut-metagenome-genome-assembly--contig:-NODE-804-length-14928-cov-1.510911_pt1 | contig 14928 bp, 33 predicted proteins | sample MGYA00242743_ERZ504545 | MGnify/ENA primary metagenome ERZ504545 (study PRJEB26092, sample SAMD00036252) | human gut metagenome | host: Homo sapiens | study: EMG produced TPA metagenomics assembly of...
CATCCAGATGACCGTCAAGCTCATCTGCCCGATCGCCATGGAACAGGGTCTCCGCTTCGCCATCCGCGAAGGCGGTCACACCGTCGGCGCTGGCGTCGTTGCCGCTGTCATCGAATAATCGAATTTTTTCGGTAATTTGACTTGATCGCTCGAGGGAGCGGGGTGTATACTCCGCTCCCTCTGTTCTTTTATCTGTTCTTTTTTTACAGGAATACGAAATGCAGTCTCAGCGCATTCGCATCCGCCTCAAGGCGTATGACTACAAGTTGATCGACCAGTCGGCTCTCGAAATCGTCGACACCGCCAAGCGCACCGGCGCCGTGGTCCGTGGTCCGGTCCCCCTTCCCACCCGCATCCAGCGCTTCGACATCCTTCGCTCCCCGCACGTCAACAAGAGTCCCGCGATCAGCTCGAAATCCGCACCCACCAGCGTCTCATGGACATCGTTGATCCGACCGACAAGACGGTTGACGCTCTCATGAAGCTTGACCTCCCGGCTGGCGTCGACGTCAAGATCAAGGTCCAGTAATCAAATTCAGACTGTCAGCTGTGCTTCACAAGAAAAGTCGCAAAATGAGTTGCACACTCAGAGAATCACAGCTACAATCGCGCCTTTCAGTCCAAACGGTTCACAACTCAGGAACCAGTTGGCTTTTTCATGAAACGGTCCCGGCCAATCGCAGCGGGGTGGAGAAAACAATGAGTGATAAGCTCGGCATCGTCGGTCGCAAGATCGGCATGACGCGCATTTTCACGGAAGACGGCGTGTCCGTTCCCGTGACTGTGCTCGATGTGTCGAACAACCGTGTCACTATGGTGAAGACGGTTGAAACCGACGGCTACAATGCAATCCAAGTCGCGTTCGGCTCCAAGAAGCCCACGCGCGTGAGCAAGCCCCTTGCTGGCCATTTTGCTAAGGCTGGCGTTGAAGCTGGCAGCATGCTCAAAGAGTTCCATATCGAAGCTGAACAGATTGCCGAATTCAAGCCCGGCATGGCCTCAAGGCCGAAATGTCACGGAAGGTCAGAAGGTCGACGTGACCGGCACGACCATCGGTAAGGGTTTCCAGGGTGGTATCAAGCGTCACCACTTCTCGTCCAACCGCGCGTCCCACGGTAACTCCGTGACGACCCGTGCCCCTGGTTCTATCGGTAACCGTCAGGACCCGGGCCGCGTTTTCCCCGGCAAGCGTATGGCCGGTCATCTGGGCGATGTGCAGCGCACGACGCAGAACCTCATCATTGCGCGCGTTGACACTGAACGTCAGCTTCTGCTGGTTCGCGGTGCTGTTCCCGGCGCCAAGGGCGGCGAAGTGATCGTCCGTCCGGCTGTTAAGGCGTAAGGAGCGAAACAATGGAACTCAATTTCCTGAACGAACAGGGCAAGACCGTTGATGTCAACGAAGCCGTGTTCGGTCGTGAATACAATGAAGCTCTGGTGCACCAGATCGTGGTCGCTTTCCAGGCTAATGCGCGTCTTGGTACGCGTGCTCAGCTCACCCGTGAAGCTGTGCATCACTCCACCAAGAAGCCCTGGCGCCAGAAGGGCACGGGTCGTGCCCGCTCTGGTATGACGTCTTCCCCGGTGTGGCGTGGCGGCGGTCGTGCCTTCCCGAACTCCCCGGACGAAAACTTCAGCCAGAAGGTCAACAAGAAGATGTACCGCGCTGCGATGGCTTCCATCTGGTCGAAGCTCGTTGCCGACGAACGTCTTTGCGTTGTCGAATCCTTCGCGGTCGAATCCCCGAAGACCAAGGCTTTTGCCACGCAGCTCAAGACGATGGGTCTGCAGAACAAGGTTCTTCTCGTCGTTGGCGCTGAAGAACTCACCGACAACCTCATCCTCGCTTCCCGCAACATGAAGGATGTGCTCGTTGTCCCGACCCGTTACGCCGATCCGCTCTGCCTCCTTTACTTCGACAAGGTGGTGGTGACGAAGGCGCTGTGTCCGAGATTGAGGAGATGCTGGCATGAACCAGGAACGTCTTTTGAAGGTGCTCGTCGCCCCGGTGATCTCTGAAAAGAGCACCATGGTCGCCGAGAAGCTGAACCAGGCCTGCTTCGTCGTCGTTCCCGACGCCAACAAGGCCGAGGTCAAGGCTGCTGTTGAACTGCTCTTCAAGGTGCAGGTCAAATCCGTTCAAATCCTGAACCTGAAGGGCAAGCAGAAGCGCTTTGGCCGCTTCATGGGCAAGCGCAATGACGTCCGCAAGGCTTACGTCACGCTCGCTCAGGGTCAGGAAATCAACTTCGCGCAAGAGGTGAAGTAATGGCTCTCGTCAAACTCAAGCCGACGTCCGCCGGTCGCCGTCATGCGGTTAAGGTTGTCAACAAGGAGCTCCACAAGGGCAAGCCCTGGGCGCTCTGACTGAAAAGAAGAACCGCGGTTCCGGCCGTAACAACAACGGTCATATCACCTGCCGTCACAAGGGCGGCGGTGCCAAGCGCGCTTATCGTATCATCGACTTCAAGCGCCAGAAGGACGGTGTGCCCGCCCGCGTTGAACGTATCGAATACGATCCGAATCGTTCCGCTCACATCGCTCTGGTCTGCTACGCCGACGGCGAACGCTGCTACATCATTGCTCCGAAGGGCTGACCGTTGGTCAGGAAATCATGAACGGTCCGGAATCCCCGATCAAGGTCGGCAACACGCTTCCGCTCCGCAACATTCCCGTCGGTTCCACGATTCACTGCATCGAAATGCTCCCGGGCAAGGGTGCTCAGATGGTCCGCGCTGCCGGTGCTTTCGCCCCAACTCGTGGCCCGTGAAGGTGAATACGCCCAGATCCGCCTCCGTTCCGGTGAAGTCCGCCGCGTTCTCATCGAATGCCGTGCCACGATCGGTACGGTCGGCAACGAAGAAAACAGCCTCCGCGAACTCGGCAAGGCCGGTGCCAAGCGCTGGCGCGGTGTCCGTCCGACGGTCCGTGGCGTTGCCATGAACCGGTTGCCATCCGCATGGTGGTGGTGAAGGCAAGACCGGTACCGGTCGCGCTCCTGTCACGCCGTGGGGTCAGCTCACGAAGGGCTACCGTACCCGCAACTGCAAGCGCACGGACAACATGATTGTCTCGCGTCGTAACCGTAAATAAGGGGGCCTGAATGTCTCGTTCCTTGAAGAAAGGCCCGTTTGTTGACGGGCACCTGATGAAGAAGGTTGAAGCCGCCCAGGCGAGCCGCGACAAGCGTCCGCTCAAGACCTGGTCCCGTCGCTCTACGATTCTTCCCGAGTTCATCGGTCTGACCATCGCCGTCCACAACGCCGTCAGCACGTTCCGGTGTACATCAATGAAAACATGGTCGGCCACAAGCTCGGCGAATTTGCGAATACCCGCACGTTCAAGGGCCACGCTGCCGGCGACAAGAAGGTGGGTAAGTAAATGGAAACTACTGCTATCGTCCGTGGTGTCCGCCTTTCGGCTCAGAAGGGTCGTTTGGTTGCTGACCTCGTTCGCGGCAAGCCCGTGGACAAGGCTCTCGCCATCCTCACCTTCACGCAGAAGAAGCTGCTGTCATCATCAAGAAGGCTCTTGAGAGCGCCATCGCCAATGCCGAGCACAATGACGGTGCCGACATCGACACGCTGGTCGTGACCAAGATTCACGTGGAAAAGCTGCTACGCTGCGCCGTTTCGCTGCCCGCGCTAAGGGCCGCGGCACCCGCATCAACAAGCAGACCAGCCATATCTATATTTCTGTTGGCGACGCGAAAGCTAAGTAAAGGTGTACCATGGGTCAGAAAATTAATCCCACCGGCTTCCGTCTTCCCGTGACGCGCAATTGGACGTCGCGTTGGTACGCGGTTGGCCGTGATTTTTCCCGCACGCTCGGTGAAGACCTCGCTGTTCGCAGCTTCCTTCTCAAGAAGCTTCGCAACGCCAGCGTCAGCCGTATTCTCATCGAACGTCCGGCTAACAATGCTCGCATCACGATCTTCTCCGCACGTCCGGGTATCGTGATCGGCAAGCAGGGTGCCGACATCGAGGCTCTCAAGGCTGAAGTTCAGAAGATGATGGGCGTGCCCGTTCACGTCAACATCGAAGAAGTCCGCCGTCCGGAACTCGACGCTCAGCTCATCGCTGACGGCATCACGCAGCAGCTCGAAAAGCGCGTTATGTTCCGTCGCGCCATGAAGCGCGCCATGCAGAACGCCATGCGTCTCGGTGCCCAGGGCATCAAGATCATGTCGTCCGGCCGCCTCAACGGTGCCGACATCGCCCGTTGCGAATGGTACCGTGAAGGCCGCGTGCCTCTTCAGACCCTTCGCGCCAACATCGGCTACGGCTTCTCCGAAGCCCTTACCACGTACGGTATCGTCGGTGTTAAGGTCTGGGTTTACAAGGGTGACAACTTCGGCCAGGAAGAAGCTGTTGAAGCTCCCCGCGAAGATCGTCGTGGCCGTCGCCCCGGTGACCGTGCCGGCAAGCCGGGTGCTCGCCGCAACAACGGTCGTCGCAATGACAAGCAGCAGCAGGCCCGCAAGCCGGCTGCTAAGGACGGAGAATAACGATGCTGCAACCTAATCGTCGCAAATATCGTAAGGACCAGAAGGGCCGTAACTATGGTCTCGCCACGCGCGGTGCCAATGTTTCTTTCGGCGAATTCGGTCTGAAGACGCTCGAACGCGGCCGCATTACGCTCGCCAGATTGAAGCTGCCCGTCGCGCCATCACCCCGCCACATTAAGCGTGGTGGTCGCGTGTGGATCCGTGTGTTCCCGGACAAGCCCATCTCCAGCAAGCCTGCTGAAGTCCGAATGGGTAACGGTAAGGGTAATCCGGAGTACTGGGTTGCGCTGGTTCAGCCGGGCCGTGTGCTCTATGAAATGGACGGGGTTGACGAACAGCTCGCCCGCGAAGCTTTTGCTCTCGCTGCCGCCAAGCTGCCCGTGAAGACCACGTTTGTTGTCCGCCAGATCGGCATGTAAGGAGACGGACATGAACGCTAAGGAACTGCGCGCCAAGGATGAGGCCGCGCTCAAACAGGAACTGAACGACCTTCAGAACACGCACTTCAAGCTGCGTATGCAGAAGGCCACCCAGCAGCTCACGAACACGAGTTCGCTGCGCACGACGCGTCGTGATATCGCGCGCGTTCGCACGATCCTTACCGAAAAGGCGACCACGAAATGACGGAAACCGCTCAGTCTCTGAACCGTACCCTCGTCGGCACGGTCTCCAGCAGCAAGATGGAAAAGACCGTTACGGTCCTCGTTGAACGTAAGGTCAAGCATCCGCTGTATGGCAAGTACGTCGTCAAGAGCAAGAAGTATCATGCTCACGACGAAATTGGCTGCAACGAAGGCGACAAGGTTGAAATCGCTGAATGCCGTCCCCTCTCCAAGACCGTGTCTTGGACGGTGACGAAGGTTCTCGAAAAGGCCGTTGTCCTCTAAGTTGAAGCCGGCGAAAAAAAATCGCCAGATTCGCTTGCACAGCTCTAAACATTAGTTTATAGTTGCAAGCCAATCGCCCGGGGTACCCCTAGCGGTGTCTCGGGCGATTACTTTTCTTGGGTTGTGAATTGTCCGCCTCCCCTTGCGCCAGGCAAGGCTTCCGAGACGGCCGATTTACTGCCTTCCTCCTAAACGGGACCAATACTATCCGCTAATGTGGAATAAGTTGGGATTTTCTAAACCATGATTCAGATGCAAAGCCGACTGGACGTCGCCGATAACACCGGTGCTCGTTCGGTGATGTGTATCAAGGTGTTGGGCGGCTCCAAGCGCCGTTATGCCAACATCGGTGACGTCATCAAGGTGACTGTCAAAGAAGCGGCCCCCCGCGGCCGTGTCAAGAAGGGCGAAGTCTACAATGCGGTCGTCGTTCGCACCGCTCACGGCGTTCGCCGCCCGGATGGCTCCTCCATCAATTTTGATGGCAATGCCGCCGTTCTTCTCAACAGCAAGCTGGAGCCGATTGGCACCCGCATCTTCGGGCCGGTCACGCGCGAACTGCGTACCGAGCAGTTCATGAAGATCGTGTCGCTCGCTCCCGAAGTTCTTTAATTAAGGAGAAGCGATGCAGCGTATCCGTAAGGGCGACGAAGTCGTCGTCATTGCTGGCCGTGACAAGGGCACGAAGGGCACCGTCCTCTCCCGCGTTGACGACAGCCATGTCATCGTCGAAGGCGTGAACGTCGTTAAGAAGCACGTTCGTCCGAATCCGCATCTCGGCGTTGCCGGCGGCATTGTTGAAAAGAACATGCCGATCGATCAGTCCAACGTCATGCTGGTCAACCCGGAAACGGCAAGGCGACCGCGTCGGCTTCAAGGAAGTTGACGGCAAGAAGGTTCGCGTGTTCAAGAGCAACGGTGCCGTTGTCGGCGCCAAGGCCTAATGAGGGTGACAATGTCTCGTTTTAGTTCCATGTATCACGACACCATTGTCCCCGAACTCATGAAGAAGTTCGGCTACAAGACCACGATGCAGGTTCCGCGTATCACTAAGATCACGCTGAACATGGGTGTCGGTGAAGCCGTTAACGACAAGAAGCTTGTCGACGCCGCCGTTGGCGACATGACCAAGATCGCCGGCCAGAAGCCGATGGTCACCCGCACCCGCAAGGCTATCGCGAACTTCAAGATCCGCGAAAACATGCCGATCGGCTGCATGGTCACCCTCCGTGGCGAACGCATGTATGACTTCCTTGACCGTCTCGTGACCGTCGCTTTCCCGCGCGTCCGTGACTTCCGTGGTGTCTCCGGTCGTGCTTTCGACGGCCGCGGCAACTACAACATCGGTCTCAAGGAACAGATCATCTTCCGGAAATCGAATACGACAAGATCGATCGTCTCCGTGGCATGAACATTTCTATTACCACGACGGCGAAGTCCGACGAAGAAGCCAAGGCTCTTCTCGCCGGTTTCAGCTTCCCGTTCCGCAACTGAGGTTGACGCAAAATGGCAAAACTTGCTCTGATTAACCGTGAAGCCAAGCGTGCTGCTACGGTTGCGAAGTATGCGGCCAAGCGCGCCGCCCTCAAGGCAATTATTAACGACGCTACCCGCTCGATGGAAGAGCGCCTGGAAGCCCGCGCCAAGCTGCAGGCTCTCCCGCGCGACGCGAGCCCGGTCCGCCAGCGCAATCGTTGCGCCCTGACGGTCGTCCCCGTGGCACGTTCCGCAAGTTCGGTCTGTGCGTGGCATGATTCGTGATGCCGCCATGCGCGGTGACATTCCTGGCCTTGTCAAGGCTAGCTGGTAAGCGAGGAGATTACGACAATGAGTATGAGTGATCCGATCGCCGACATGCTGACCCGCATCCGCAATGGTCAGATCGTCGAAAAGGCCGAAGTTGTGATGCCGTCCTCCAAGCTGAAGGTCGCCATCGCCAAGGTCCTCAAGGATGAAGGTTACATCGACGGCTACACCGTCGTTGCCAACGAAGGCAAGCCCGAACTTCACGTTGGTCTTAAGTACTACGCCGGTCGCCCGGTCATCGAACGCCTCGAACGCGTTTCCCGTCCCGGCCTCCGTATCTACAAGAACCACGGTTCCATTCCCCAGGTTATGAACGGTCTCGGCATCGCGATCGTTTCCACGCCGAAGGGTGTCATGACCGACCGCGCTGCTCGTTCCGCCGGTATCGGTGGTGAAGTTCTTTGCTACGTCGCCTAACCGAGGAGTGTGAAATGAGTCGAATTGCTAAGATTCCGGTTCAGATCGTTCAGGGCGTCAGCTACACGCTGACCGCTGACAACATCACGGTTAAGGGCCCGCAGGGTGAAGTCTCCATGCACATTCTTCCCTTCGTGACCATCACGGAAGAAGACGGTGCTCTGCACTTCAAGCAGGTTGAAGAAACCCGCGAAGCCAACGCCAACGTTGGCACGATGCGCGCTCTCGTGGCTGACATGGTCAAGGGTTGTTCCGTTGGCTTCCAGAAGAAGCTTCAGCTCGTCGGCGTGGGCTATCGTGCCCAGGCTCAGGGCGACAAGCTCAATCTCTCCCTCGGCTTCTCCCACCCGGTCGTCCATCAGATGCCCGCTGGTGTCAAGTGCGAAACGCCGAGCCAGACTGAAATTTTGATCAAGGGCGCTGACAAGCAGAAGGTCGGTCAGACCGCTGCCGTCATTCGTTCGTACCGCGCTCCCGAACCCTACAAGGGCAAGGTGTCCGCTACGCCGACGAAGTCGTTGTGATCAAGGAAACCAAGAAGAAGTAATCGGGGCGATACAAAATGATCAACAAGAAACAAAGCCGCTTGCGTCGTGCTCGTGCCACGCGCGCTCGCATTCTGTTGCAGAAGGTCGATCGCCTGACGGTTCATCGCACCAACCTGCACATCTACGCCAGCATCATCTCGCCGACAACGGCCGTACGCTGTTTCGGCCTCCACGGTCGAACCGAAGTGCGTGCTCAGCTCGCGAACGTCTCTGGCCGCGGTGGCAACGTTGCCGCTGCCAAGCTCGTTGGCACGCGTCTTGCCGAAAAGGCCAAGGCTGCCGGTATTGAATCCTGCGCCTTCGACCGTTCCGGCTACCGTTACCATGGCCGTGTCGCCGCGCTCGCTGAAGCTGCGCGCGAAGCCGGTCTCAAGTTCTAAGGCAGGGCGAAATGGCTAAGGCTCAAGGTAAAAATCAGATGGTCGACGAACAGGGCGACGGTCTGTGCGAAAAGATGATCGCGGTTAACCGCGTCACGAAGGTTGTTAAGGGTGGCCGCATTCTCGCTTTCGCCGCTCTTACGGTTGTTGGCGACTGCGACGGTCGCGTCGGCATGGGTACGGGCAAGTCCGCGAAGTGCCGCAGTCCGTCAGCAAGGCCATGGATCGTGCCCGTCACGACATGAAGCGCTTCCCGCTCAAGAACGGCACCATTCATCACGCTGTCGAAGGCCGTCACGGCGCTTCCCGCGTGATCATGATGCCCGCCCCGGAAGGTACCGGCGTGATCGCCGGCGGTCCGATGCGCGCTGTTTTTGAAGCTGTCGGCATCCGCAACGTCGTCGCCAAGGCCTACGGTTCCACGAACCCGTACAACCTCGTTCGTGCCACCATCCAGGCTCTCAACAATCTGCGTAGCCCGGCCGAAATTGCTGCCAAGCGCGGCAAGACGGTCGAAGAGCTGCTCGGCTAATCAGGAGTCCAAGACATGTCCGAAAAGAAGACCGTTAAGGTTACTCTTGTCAAGAGCCCCATCGGTACGAAGCTGATCATCGCGCTACGCTCGCTGGCCTCGGTCTCAAGAAGATCCGCCAGTCTCGCGTTCTCGAAGACACGCCTGCTGTCCGTGGCATGATCAACAAGGTTGCGTACCTCGTGCGCGCCGAATGAATCGAAAGGATAACGAAATGCGTTTGAATACGATCAAGCCCGCTGAGGCTCTAAGCACCGCCCACCACCGCGTCGGTCGCGGTGTTGGCAGCGGTTGGGGCAAGACTGCCGGCCGCGGCCACAAGGGCCAGAAGTCCCGTGCCGGTGGCTTCCACAAGGTCGGTTTCGAAGGCGGCCAGATGCCGATGTATCGCCGCCTCCCGAAGCGTGGCTTTACCTCGCTCACCCGCAAGTACTGCGAGGTGGTGCGTCTGTCCGATTTGGAACGTCTGAGCTGTGACGAAATCGATCTGGCCGTCCTCAAGGCTGCTGGCGTCGTTTCCGCCTTGCTCAGAACGCCCGTGTGATCCTCGCCGGTGAAATCACCCGCAAGGTCACCGTGCGTGGTCTCGGCGTCACCAAGGGTGCCCGCGCTGCTATCGAGCTGCCGGCGGCTCCATTGCTGACAACGAATAAGACTGCTAACCAAAGAGGACACCGACGTGGCGACCAGCCCCAGCTCTAAGCAACAGTCGGGCCTCAGCAAGTACGGCGACCTTAAGGGTCGCCTGATCTTCCTAGCGCTCGCGCTCGTTGTTTACCGCATCGGTGCACATGTGCCGGTGCCAGGTATCGATCCCGATATGCTCAAGCAGCTCTTCGATGAGCAGCAGGGCGGCATTCTCGGGCTGTTCAACATGTTCTCCGGTGGCGCTTGTCGCGCTTCTCGGTGTTCGCGCTCGGCATCATGCCGTACATCTCTGCATCGATTATCATGCAGATGCTGTCGTACGTGCTGCCTGAGCTTGAAGCATTGCGAAAGGAAGGCGAGTCCGGCCGACGCAAGATCACCCAGTACACGCGCTACGGCACGTTGCTTCTGGGTCTCTTCCAAGGTTTCGGCATTGCCGTCGCTCTCGAAAGCCAGGCTGGTCTGGTGCTTGATCCGGGCTTCATGTTCCGGATCACCACCACGATCTCCTTGCTGACGGGTACGATGTTCCTGATGTGGCTCGGTGAACAGATCACCGAACGCGGTCTTGGGAACGGTATTTCGATCATCATCTTCGCCGGTATTGTTGCTGGCTTCCGAGCGGTACGTCTGGTCTCTTCCAGCTCGTGTCCACGGGTGCCATCAGCCCGCTGGCGGCCATCTTCGTGATTGCGATCATCCTGGCGGTCACCGCTTCGTGGTCTTCATCGAACGTGGTCAGCGTCGAATCACCGTCAACTATGCCAAGCGCCAGATCGGCAACAAGATCTACGGCGGCCAGAGCTCGTATCTGCCGCTCAAGATGAACATGTCGGGTGTTATTCCCCCGATCTTTGCTTCGTCTCTGATCCTGTTCCCGGCTACGCTGGCCGGCTGGTTCACCTCCGGCGACTCCACTCGCTGGATCCGTGATCTTGCCGCAGCCCTTTCCCCGGGCCAGCCGCTGTACACGCTTCTGTACGCAGTGCTGATTGTTTTCTTCGCCTATTTCTACACGGCTCTTGTTTTCAATCCGAAGGAAACGGCGGAAAACCTCAAGAAGAGTGGTGCGTTCATTCCGGGCATCCGTCCGGGTGATCAGACCGCCCGCTACATCGACCGAGTGCTTCTGCGCTTGACCTTGGGCGGTGCTGTCTATCTGGTCTTCGTGTGCCTTGTGCCTGAATTCCTGAACCTTCGCTTCAACGTCCCGTTCTACTTCGGCGGCACCTCGCTGCTGATCGTGGTCGTTGTCACGATGGACTTCATGAGTCAGGTCCAGGCTTACCTGATGACCCACCAGTATGAAAGTTTGCTGCGGAAGACCAACTTCCGCGGTTTGGGTCAGCCCAAGCACTGATCAGTCAGTGCGGGTTGACTTACAATCAACCGATGCTCGGCCCCGGTCTTAACCACCGGGGCAAGCATGGAATGATGACCGAGGGCGCGGCCGGAGACGGCCTGCGCCCCCGATTTTCATTAAATTATTGCGGTTGGACAACAAAGAGTGCACTACGCTCGTTTTTGACTTGCAATAAACAGAAAGCTGTAGTATTCTTCTGCGCTTTCCTGCCATGTGGGCATTGTTATCCGTGCTTACGCACGTGGAGATGAGAATGAAGGTTAACGCTTCGGTCAAAAAGATGTGCCGCAAGTGCAAGATCATTAAGCGCAAAGGCGTGGTGCGCGTGATCTGTGCTGACCCGCGTCACAAGCAGCGTCAAGGCTAAAGAGGTAAAAAATGGCTCGTATCGCCGGTATTAACATTCCGCCGCAGCAGCATGCCGAAATCGGTCTCACTGCCATCTATGGCATCGGCCGTTCTCGCGCTCGTGAAATTCTGACGAATTGCGGCATCGAATTTTCCAAGAAGGTCAAGGATCTGACCGACGCTGATCTCGAAAAGATCCGCGAACAGGTTGGCAAGTTTACGGTTGAAGGCGACCTCCGTCGCGAAATTCAGCTCTCGATCAAGCGTTTGATCGACCTTGGCACCTATCGTGGTATGCGTCACCGCAAGGGTCTTCCCTGCCGCGGTCAGCGTACTCGTACGAATGCTCGCACCCGTAAAGGCCCGCGTAAGGCCGGTGTGACGCTCAAGAAGTAATAAAGGACAACTATGGCTGGCAATAATTCCAAGCAGGCTGCTGCGCAGCGTGCTCGTAAGAAGGTCAAGAAGGTTGTGACGGAAGGTATCGCTCACGTGCATGCTTCCTTCAACAACACGATCATCACGATCACTGACCGCCAGGGCAACGCCATTTCGGCGTCTTCCTCCGGCGCTCAGGGCTTCAAGGGTTCCCGTAAGTCCACCCCGTTCGCTGCTCAGGTTGCTGCGGACGTCGCTGGCAAGGCTGCTCTTGAATACGGTCTTAAGAACGTCGAAGTCCGCATTTGGGGCCCCGGTCCCGGCCGCGAATCCTCGATTCGCGCTCTCAATGCGCTCGGCATTCGTGTGACGTCTATTCAGGATGTGACGCCGATCCCGCATAACGGTGTGCGTCCCTCCAAGCGTCGCCGCGTCTAATTTTTCATTTTTCTGTTGAATCCCGTGTCCACATGCATACTGAGCACGTGGACTGAATGTAGGGATACCTACAGGATAAGAGAGGCAATTTTAAATGGGCACGATATCTCGGTCCTAAGCTCAAGCTTTCGCGTCGCGAAGGCATTGATCTTATTTGAAGAGCGCCCGTCGTTCGTTTGAGTCCAAGGTCAAGGACGCCGGTTCCAAGCCGGGCCAGCACGGTAAGATTTCCGGAGCCCGCACGTCCGACTACGGCGCTCAGATGCGCGAAACGCAGAAGCCAAGCGTCTTTATGGCGTTCTCGAACGTCAGTTCCGTCGTTACCTCGCGGAAGCTGAACGTATCACCGGCAACACCGGTGAAAACCTTCTCGCCCTTCTTGAATCCCGTCTGGACAACGTGGTTTACCGCATGGGCTTCGGCTCCACGCGCGCTGAAGCCCGCCAGGTGGTTTCTCACGGCGCCATCCTTGTCAACGGCAAGAAGGTGAACATTCCTTCTTACCACGTCAAGCCGGGCGACGTCATCTCCGTGCGCGAAAAGGCCCAGAAGCAGGCTCGTATCGCTGAAGCCCTTGAACTGGCTCAGCAGAACGGCTTCCCGGGCTGGGTTAGCGTCGAACCGAAGAAGTTCGAAGGCACGTTCAAGAACGTTCCTGCTCGCGATGAAATCGCTTACGAAATCAACGAAGCTCTCATCGTCGAACGCTACTCCCGCTAATATCGCTTGAATGTACTTGTGGAGCTCGGTGTAGTGCGCTGTAGCTCCGCAGACACAAGGCAGGAAAAGCAATGGAAAACGCGGTCACGCAAGTGTCCGCGTTTTCTTGCCTGATGGGCCCACGTTTCGGTCCCTCATTTGAAAGCGTCCTTTACTCCAGAGGGCGCTTTCAAATGGTCTACAATGGCCGTGCGGCCGGGCAGCCGCCGCAATTCTGTGCTGCCGCCTTATTCGTCCGCGGCTTAACGCGCCCGGGGGAATGCAAAGGATCTCAAACTATGGCTAACACCTCGCTTCTGAAGCCGACCTCTGTCGAAGTCGCGCTTTCCGAAAACAATCCGAACCGCGCCGTCATCACGCTCGAACCGTTCGAACGCGGCTACGGCCACACGCTCGGCAATGCGCTCCGCCGCATCCTTCTGAGCTCCATGATCGGCTTTGCGCCGACGGAAGTCCAGATCACGGGCATCGTTCACGAATACTCCCAGATCGACGGCGTTCTCGAAGACGTCGTTGACATCCTTCTCAACCTCAAGGGTGTTGTCTTCAAGCTTGACGGCCGCGACGAAGTCACCGTCATGCTCCGCAAGGACGGCGAAGGCGTTGTGACCGCCGCCGACTTCGATCTTCCCCACGACGTTTCCGTCGTCAATCCCGACACGTGATCGCCCACCTCTCCGGCGGTCGTCTCGAAATGCAGGTCAAGATTGAAAAGGGCCGCGGCTACCAGCCGGGTGACGTCCGCGCCTTCCGCGATGACTACTCCAAGGCTGCCATCGGCCGCATCATCATGGATGCCTCCTTCTCCCCGATCCTCCGCGTTGCCTATCAGGTTCAGGCCGCCCGGCGTGGCCCAGCGCACCGACCTCGACAAGCTCGAGATGACGATCGAGACCAAACGGCGCCATCGGTCCCGAAGACGCCCTTCGTGAAGCCGTCCGCATCCTCCAGGATCAGCTCGCCGTGTTCGGCACGATCCATCAGGACACCGGCGCCGACGCTGCTCCTGCCGAGGAAGACGAAGACGTTCCGCCGCCGCTCGATCCGATCCTGCTCCGTCCGGTCGACGATCTCGAGCTCACGGTTCGTTCCGCCAACTGCCTCAAGCCGAGAACATCTACTACATCGGCGATCTGATCCAGCGCACGGAAAACGAGCTTCTCAAGACGCCGAACCTCGGCCGCAAGTCCCTGAACGAAATCAAGGAAGTGCTCGCCGCCCACGGCCTCACGCTCGGCTCCCGTCTCGAAAACTGGCCGCCCGCCCAGGAACACTAATGGACAGGAAGGGCGTCGTCGCAGTCCGATGAAGGCTCAAAATTTCATCTGATTTCGTTTGACGCCCGATTGTTGCTGTGCAATAATCCCGTTCTGCCGTTTGGCTCACATGGGCGTGATCTCGCGATCACGCCCATCGCTTTCACCCGACGCTCGAATTTCTCAAGAGATAGAAGACTCGGGGCAAGCCTGCCGGTCAAAGCCGGGCATCCTTTCATAGATATTTTTAGGAACATACAAAATGCGTCACCGTCTTGGTCTCCCGCAAGCTGAACCGTACCAGCGCCCACCGTCTCGCCATGCTTCGCAACATGATGTGCTCTCTCATCAAGCACGAAGCCATCAAGACGACCCTTCCCAAGGCTAAGGAACTTCGTCGCGTCGTCGAACCGATGATCACCCTCGCCAAGGAACCGACCGTTGCCAACAAGCGCCTCGCCTTCAACCGTCTCCGTGACCGCGAAGTCGTCTGCAAGCTGTTCAACGAAATCGGCCCGCGCTTTGCCAACCGCAACGGCGGCTACACCCGCATCCTCAAGATGGGCTTCCGCGTTGGCGACAACGCCCCGATGGCTACATGGAACTCACGGAAAAGGCTGTTGCCGTTGAAGAAGTCAAGTCCGAAGAATAATTTCTGAGGCTGCACTGCTTTGACAAAGGTCGATCGTTGCTGCGGTCG
>ENA-OQBJ01000805-OQBJ01000805.1-human-gut-metagenome-genome-assembly--contig:-NODE-805-length-14922-cov-2.384387_pt1 | contig 14922 bp, 15 predicted proteins | sample MGYA00242743_ERZ504545 | MGnify/ENA primary metagenome ERZ504545 (study PRJEB26092, sample SAMD00036252) | human gut metagenome | host: Homo sapiens | study: EMG produced TPA metagenomics assembly of...
GTTAATAACGGAGAAAAGGCGGCGGCATCCTCATCCTTTGAGACGGGATTTATGAAGAAAGAATGGACAGCCGAGTGGGTGAAATCTCCGTTTCCGATGAAAAAGGTAAAACCCGGAACCGGCGGGCAGAACCCGGCAGAATATTTTCGCAAAGAATTTGGTGTACGAGACGGCATAAAACGAGCGCGCGTTTACGCACCTGTCACGGAGCATATCAGCTCAGCATGAACGGAATGCGTCCGGATGACAGAGAGTTTGCGCCGGAATTTACCGTCTATTCCCAATATCTGTGTTACCAGACCTATGATGTGACCTCGTTTTTGAGAGAGGGAGAGAATGTCATAGGGATGCTGGTGGGGGACGGCTGGTATGACAGCGCGAACTTTAAGCCGCGCGACAGGAAGTTTAAAGCCGAACATTCTGTGTTATTTCAGATAAAGATTGATTATGAAGACGGAACGAGTGAAATGGTGCTGTCAGATGATGCGGTGAAGTTTCGGAAAGTCCGGTTCGGTCTTCCGATCTGTTTGCAGGTGAACTCTATGACGCACGGATGGAACAGGAAAACTGGAACTGTTGCGGATTCGATGACAGCAGCTGGAAAGCAGGTATCCCATGCAAAAAATCTTACGCCAACCTGGTAGCTCAGTACGGGGAACCGGTGCGCCCGGTAAAGGAATTACCGGCAGTCGGAATGACGGTCAGCCCGAAAGGCGAGACGATCATTGACTTCGGGCAGAATCTGGCGGGGGTTCTGCGCGTAAAAGTGAAACTGCCTGCCGGAACAAAAATGGTATTAGATCATTTTGAAACTCTGGATCAATATGGAAACTATTTCAATAATATTTTCATGTCAGAGAAAACAGGGCACAAGCAAAGCGATATTTATATTTCAAACGGGAAATTTACAGAGTATATACCGCATTTTACATATCACGGTTTCCGCTATGTGAGAGTGACATGCGATCAGCCGGTGAGCCCGGAGGATTTCACAGCGATCGTCCTGTCTTCTGACAATGAGGATCTGGGAACTTTTGAGACGTCCAACGAAGATATAAACCGGCTTTACGAAAATACAAGATGGTCTCAGCGGTCGAATCTGTTTTCAATACCCACGGACTGCCCGCAGAGAGAAAAAGGCGGATGGACCGGAGATATCCAGATTTATGCAAGAACAGCCATGCTCAACGAAAATGTAACCCCGTTTCTGACAAGATGGCTGCGTAATATGACCTGCAGTCAGCAGAAAAACGGGGCGATTCCCAATGTGATCCCCCTTACCGGAATCTATGAATTACTGGAGAAACTGAATCGGATCGTATACCGCAATTTTGAACCGGTGGGAGAAGCAGGATGGGGAGATGCCGCCTGTATCGTACCGTGGAGCATGTATCAGCTTACAGGAAATATCAGGATACTGAGAGAACAGTATGACACAATGAAAAAGTGGTGCGACTATATCATCAACACCGCAAAGAAGCGTAGAGGCAAGATGAAACATCCAAAAGAAATTGACCAGTATCTGTGGAATACAGGACATCAGTACGGGGAGTGGCTCATACCGAGCCAGACAGTAGACGGAGCAGACCAAAGCGCTGCAAAACCTGTCAATACTTCTGCATACTGCGCGCAATCTTTGGATGGAATTCCTGCCGGATCATGCAGATACAGCAGCGCTCCTCGGGCATACATCAGACGAATTATACTATGATGACATTGCGTCTAGAATGAATCTGCCATTCAAAAAGGACTGATCGATGATGACGGGAAGATGCCTCTTGATTTTATGGGCAGTTATGTGCTGGCAATCGCATTTGATCTTGCTCCTGAAAGGAAGAAAAAAAAGTATAGCCGGACATTTGATTCGCAAGATAGAAGAAAACGGGGATTGTCTGGATACAGGGTTCCTGACGACGCCGTATCTGCTGGATGCACTCTGTAAGATCGGCAGGATGGACAAGGCATATAAAATCCTGCTTCAGACAAAGTGCCCGTCATGGCTTTATGAGGTGAAGCAGGGAGCGACAACAATTTGGGAAAACTATATTTCTTATAAGGAGGACGGGTCTCCGGTTATGACAAGCCTGAACCATTATGCCTTTGGATGCGTGGACGATTGGATGTTCCGGAAGATAAGCGGCATTGATATGGCTGCTCCCGGATTTAAGAAGATTGTGATCGCGCCGGAGCCGGACAATGCGTTTACCAGTGCAAAGCGTACTTATATGAGCGAGTACGGGGAGATCGCAGTCGGGTGGAGTATGGATAAAGGGAAATTTAAGCTGAAAGTAAAAATTCCCTGCAACACGACTGCCGTTGTAAAGATGCCGGATGGCAGATTATACAAGGTAGGAAGCGGAATGTATCAGTTGAATAAAGAATCAAAGAAAACAAAAATGACAGTATTTGCGAGAACTGACCGGTAAATACAGACGGCCAGTTCTCTTAATATGAAAGTTGAAAATAATAAGGAGTTAAGGATTATGAAAAAGAAAATATTGAAGATCACCTTAAGTATCGTTTTAATTCTGATTCTGGCTGCGGGAATCGGCCTGACATATTTAGTAGGAGCGGCAGGCGGTGGAGGACCGTTTGATTTTGTCTGGAAGAACAAGCTGAAAAAAATGGCGGGAAACGCAGAAAAATACAGTCTGGAAAATATAGAACCGTTAGAAAACAGCCCTCTTGAAGGGAAGCGTATCTGCTACCTTGGATCATCTGTAACCTTAGGTCTGTACTCAATGGATGTTTCTTTCGCAGATTATATCTCTTACAGAAATGGCTGTGAGTATGTAAAAGAAGCCGTCAGCGGCACTACTTTAGTGGATAACGGAAAGACGTCTTATATCCAAAGGATGAAAAATAATATTGGTACAGATGAGAAATTCGATGCGTTTGTCTGTCAGCTTTCCACGAATGACGCGTCGAAAGAAATGCCGATGGGAGAACTTAGCAGTTCAGAAAATTTGGAGGATTTTGATACACAGACGGTAACAGGAGCAATGGAATATATCATTGTATATGCAAAGCAGACATGGAATTGTCCCGTAATCTTTTATACCGGAACAAAATATGACAGTAAACAGTATCAGCAGATGGTAGATGTATTGTTTGAGCTTCAGGATAAATATGGAATAGGCGTGATCGACTTTGGAATGACGAGGAGATGAATGACGTTTCTGAAAAAGAATATGAAGTTTATATGGCAGATCCGGTTCATCCGACGCAGGCAGGATATCTGGAATGGTGGACTCCTAAGATGGAAGAATACTTATATCAGTTTTTAGAAAGATGATTATTATATTAAGTTTCGTCGGTAAACTGCTTATATATCGTTGATGATTTGTCCTTTGGGATTATTTATAATTGAATCAAACAATGAAAGGATGGGTAACGAAATGGAAAATGCAGTTACAAAAAGAGAAAAAATCAGTTATGGTTTGTATTTTATGGGACAGAATGTATTCTATGGACTGATAGGATATATGACTACATATTTTACAGATATCGGCATAACGGCAGCATTGGTTGCGATCGTGGCGCTGATCACGAAAGTGTGGGATGCCATCAACGATCCGATCTTCGGTATGATTCATGGATAAGGTAAATTTTAAGAAAGGGAAATTCCTGCCGTGGCTTCGAATATCTGTCATAGCGATTCCGGTGGCGACCATTCTTCTTTTTATAATACCTACCGGGATTTCCATGATGGCTAAAATCATATGGGCAACACTTGCTTATATGTTATGGGATACAGCCTATACCCTTTGCGATGTGCCGATTTTTGGTATTGTTACCACGATGACAATAGACCAGAAGGAACGTATTTCACTAAACAGCATAGGAAGAGTGTTTGCTATTTTTGCAGGTATTGTTACAGGAATTGTCCTGCCGTTGGTACGGCAGCGGTTAGGCGGCTGGTCAACAACAGTAATTGTGTTATCTCTTTTGTCAGCTGTTATGATGATTCCGATCTGTCTGTTCGCAAAGGAGAGAGTAATTGAAAAAGAAAGAGTACTGGACGAAGGGGCAGAAGAAAAGTTATAGCTGCGCGATATGGCAGAATGTCTGCGGAAGAACAAATATTTATTGCTTTTCTTTGCGGCTCCGCTCATCAGCAGCCTGCTTAATGTTGGTGCAAATTGGGCTTATACGTGGCCCGGTACTGCCTTGGCGGTGAAGAAGCTGCCTCATATGTTTCGATGGCGGGAATTATTCCGACCTTAATCGGTGCGGTTATGGCAGTAGAATTATGCAAAAAATATGATAAATTTAAAGTCTTCTATATTTCATATGTTTTCGCTTTACTTCTGGGAATTGTAAGATTCATGGCCGGGTATGAGAATATGACGGTGTATGTGATTTTAAATGCCTTAGGAGGAATTCCACTGGGAATAGCAGTTATACTGCAGTATCAGTTTACGCCGGACTGCTACGAGTATGGACAGTACAAGACAGGATTAAAAATGCGTGGTGTAACGTTTGCGGCGCAGACATTTTTTGCAAAATTAAATGGAGCGATCACAACAGCAGTCAGTGTATTTGCATTAACTTTAATCGGCTTCCGAGAGGGAGAAGGTGTTGTTCAGGCGGCAGGATTTGCCGATAAACTATGGATATTCAGCTGTCTTGGCAGCATTATCGGGGGTATTTGTACTCTGCTTATACTTCGCTTTTACAAGCTGAATGACCATGATGTCCAGCTGATGGCAAAATGCAACAATGGCGAAATCAGCCGTGAAGAGGCAGAGGCACAGAATGATCAATCAGTATTAAGAAAAGAATGGAGGACTTTTGCGATGGACAGAATAAAGGAACTGATTTCAAAAATGACGCTGGAAGAGAAGGCAAGTCTCTGTTCAGGAGCTGATAACTGGCATACGAAAGAAATCAAACGACTGAATATTCCGTCAGTTATGATGGTGGACGGCCCTCACGGCCTGAGAAAGCAGGAAGGGGAAACGGATCATCTGGGATTGAATGAAAGTGTGAAAGCCGTTTGTTTCCCGGCAGCTGTGCAACAGCCTCCAGCTTTGATGTTGACCTGATGGAACGGATGGGAGAGACGCTGGGAGCGGAGTGTCAGGCCGAGAATGTAAGCATGCTGCTTGGTCCGGCGGTAAATATTAAAAGGAGCCCGTTATGCGGACGGAACTTTGAGTATCTGTCGGAGGATCCATATCTGGCAGGCAGGATGGCATCGGCATATATCCGCGGAGTACAGAGTCAGGGCGTGGGGACAAGCATTAAGCACTTCGCGCTGAATAATCAGGAAACACTCCGTATGACGATATCTTCCGAGGTGTCAGAACGTGCGCTCAGGGAAATCTACCTGCCTGCGTTTGAGGAAGCAGTAAAAGAATCAGCCCAAGAACCGTCATGTGCAGCTACAACAAAATAAATGGAGAATATGCTTCAGAAAACAGATATCTTCTGACAGATATCCTGAGAAAAGAATGGGGATACAAAGGCTGTGTCGTCAGTGACTGGGGTGCTGTAAATAACCGGGTGAAGGGCTGCAGGCCGGACTGGATCTGGAGATGCCTTATTCCGGAGGATACAATGACAGACAGATTGTGAAAGCAGTACAGGAGGGAAGACTGGACGAAGCTGTGCTGGATGAAGCGGTGGAACGGATATTGAATGTTGTATTTGCCGGTGAAGAGCATCACCCGGAAGTTATATCTGATAAGGAAACAGATCATAAAAAAGCAGCGGATATAGAGACTGAATGTGTGGTTCTGCTGGAAAATAACGGTATACTTCCGCTGAATACAGACAGAAAGGTTGCCTATATAGGGGAATTTGCTGAAAAGCCGCGGTATCAGGGCGGTGGCTCCAGCCATATCAATCCGTTCAGGGTTGTCTCGGCATTGGATGCTGCCGGAGAAAAAGGGCGCAGCGTAACTTATGCAAAAGGATTTTCTATGGAAAATGACGCGATGACGGAACAGGAGCTGGAAAAAGCGCTTCGAACTGCTGCAGAAGCAGATGTTGCGGTAATCTTTGCCGGTCTGCCTGAGATATTTGAGTCGGAAGGGTATGACAGAACATCTATGAAGTTGCCCCAATGCCAGGACCGTCTGATCGAAGAAGTGTTGAAAGTACAGCCTAATGTTGTAGTTGTACTCCACAATGGAAGCCCGGTAGAACTGCCCTGGGCTGATAAAGTAAGCGCGATCCTTGAAATGTATCTCGGAGGTCAGGGCGTTGGCGAAGCCTGTGACCGGCTGTTATACGGAGAAGCGAATCCGTCCGGCAGGCTGGCGGAGACATTCCCGTACCGGCTGGAAGATAATCCGAGCTACCTTCATTTCCCAGGAAATGGAAAGCGGGTGTTATATGGTGAGGATATCTTTGTCGGGTACCGCTATTATGATACAAAGAAGGTTCCGGTGCGGTATGCATTCGGACATGGGCTGTCTTACACGGAATTTGCTTATGGGGACTTGAATTTGTCATCGGCTCAAATGACGGATGAGGATATCCTGACGGTCTCCTTCAAGGTGAAAAATACAGGAAAGACAGAAGGAAAAGAAGTCGTACAGCTGTACGTGGCTGACATGTGCGGCATATCGGAGAGACCGGTCAAGGAATTGAAAGGATTTGCCAAAGTTCATCTCCTGCCAGGAGAGGAAAAAACGGTGTCGATGGAAATTTCGGCGAGGGATCTTTCCTATTATGAAGAACGTCTCGGGGACTGGTATGCGCCATCCGGAACATATCGGATCCTGATCGGCCATGCTTCTGATGACGTCCGATTACATGCTGATATTATATTTGAAACACAGAAAGAACTGCCCCTTTGCGTAGATTTCACAACAACGTTCGGAGAATTATTGGATCATACGAAAACCGCTCCCGTTATTACGGAACTGCTGGCTCCATTGGCAGCAGCAGCCGCATCAGCAGAAGGTATGAGTGACGAATACAAGAAGCTGGGAGAGCAAGTTATCCGGGAAATGCCGCTGAAATTTCTGCTGGGACAGATGCCGGGAGAACAGGTGGAACAGCTGATCGGTCAGTTGAATTGCTTACTTGCACAATAGGATAATTGAGGAAGGATGTTCAAAAAATGAAAAAAGAACACGAAATTTTATTTGAACCATTTAAAATTGGAACGGTAATGATTAAAAACCGTTTTGTTCTGGAACCAATGGAAGGTACAAACATGATAGACTGCTTACCTATTTTTAAAATTGGTGAGGATATCCATGATTATTATGTGGAGCGTGCAAAGAATCATGTAGGTTTAATTATTCCCGGAATGGTTACTCTGCGTAGTATGGTGGGGAAACAGTGGCTTTATGAGCAGAAAGAAATATTCGAAGGACTAAAGCCGCTTTTAGCAGAAATTCATAGTTACGGTGCAAAAGTGTTTTTGCAGATTGGTGCAGGATGGGGACGAACATTTACCATGCCACTGGCATTAAAGGAACTTTATGAAAAAGAGAAGGAAACCGGACAAAAATCCATGTTTGACTGGGATAATCTTCTTGTAGCCCCTAGTGAACTACCTAACCGTTGGCTTCCAGAAATTATACATAGACCACTGACGGAAGGTGAAATTCTTGAGTATGTGGATGCCTATGGTAAGACAGCCAAACTTTGTATGGAGACAGGGTTTGACGGTGTGGAAGTGCATGCCGTGCATGAAGGCTATCTGCTGGATCAGTTTACAACGAAGTATACGAATCGGAGAACAGATCAGTATGGGGGGACTTTTGATAACCGCTACAGGTTTGCGAAAGAAGTTGTAGAGGAGATTAAGCGACAGTGCGGTGACACATTCCCTGTATCCCTTCGGTATTCCGTAACCAGTAAGACAATCGGCTTTGGTATCGGGGCAGTTTATGGTGAGAAATTTACAGAAGCCGGCAGAGATCTTGAGGAAGGCTGAAAGCCGCAAAATATCTTCAGGATGCAGGATATGATATGCTTAATGCGGACAATGGGACTTACGATTCATGGTACTGGGCGCATCCGCCTGTATATATGCCTTTAAACTGTAACATGGCGGAGGTGACACGATTAAAAGAAGTGGTAGAAATTCCTGTGGTATGTGCAGGAAGAATGCAGCCGGATGAAGCTTCAGCATCTATATCAGAAGGAAAACTGGATGCTATGGGAATCGGACGTCAGTTCCTGGCGGATCCGGAATACATTGTAAAACTGGAACAGGAGAAATTTAGTGACATTCTTCCTTGCATTGCATGTCATAATGCATGTCTTCCGATTTATCATTATGAAGGCGTTGGCTGTGAAATCGATGAAGAGGATGGAAAAACACAAGGGCATTGTGCGTTGAACCCTAGGACATTCTGTGAGCAGAAATATGATTTTGGGAAAAAAGCAGCTGTAACAAAAAGTATTGCGGTCATCGGCGGGGGTATCGCTGGGATGACTGTAGCACGAATTGCGGCAATCCGAGGTCATGAGGTAACAATTTATGAAAAGAGTGACCGGCTCTGCGGTGTGTTTAACGCTGCAGCAGCACCTGAATTTAAAGAAAAAGATAAGGAATTTATAAGATGGATTCAACAAGAAATAGAAAGCCTGCCGATTAAAGTGGAATACAACTGTGAAATTACAACTCTGGCTGAGCTGACAGCAGATGAAATTATCATTGCTACGGGCGCGAAACCTAAAAAGCTAGATGTTCCGGGACAGGAAAAAGCTATTGAAGCAACGGAATATCTGCTGGGGGGAAAAGTAGGAAAGGACGTCGCTGTAATCGGCGGAGGTTTGACGGGGTGCGAGATTGCCTATGACCTTGTGCTGAAAGGAAAACGACCGGTTATTGTGGAAATGGCAGACGATATTTTAAAGACCAAGGGACTCTGCATGGCAAACTCCAGTTGTCTGAGAGACTTATTGCGGTATTATGAAGTTCCTATTTATAAAAACGCAAAGCTCTTAGAAATCATTGAAAATGGAATTGTCATTGAGACAGCGGAAAAGACAATACAGCTGGAATGCGACGACGTGATAATGAGCTGTGGTTATATGCCAGACACGAGGCTTGTTGACGGCGGAACACAACAGGGGAAAACGAATATTCATATAGTCGGCGATGTTAAAAAGGTTGGAAATTTGAAAACAGCAATCTGGGAGGCTTATGATTTAGCATTTTCTTTGTAAGATTAAACTCTTAAGCGGACAAAGAGGCTTTTAATATATTATAGAAACACTGCTATAAGAATTATTGATACCATTAGGCTGTCGATTTTTGAGGGATGTCATATACAGAATTATACTGACTAATATTAAGTTTTAATCGGTATTTCAATTTGTGTGATGTAATCATCAAAGGAGTCAATGCCCTGCTATAATTCCATTGACGGAGAACCGGCCTCGGTTTCCCACAGATTACTGACAGAACTTCTTCGGGAGAGAATGGGATTTGACGGACTGTGTATCAGTGATTACGGCGGCATCAGCAATGCCCACGAAGTCCAGCAGATCGGAGAGACTATTGGAGAAACAGGATTTCTTGCCATGGAAGCAGGGATGGACATGGAGATGCCGAAAGCGATCGGTTATGGCGAAAAACTCAAAGAAATGTTCCGAAGCGGACAGGCGGATACAGAATTGCTGGACCGGACAGTTCTGAGGGTGTTGGAAGCGAAATTCCGCATGGGCCTGTTTGAACAACCTTTCGCAATGGACGGTGAGTCCTGCAAAAAGATTTTTGAAGAGAAAGAGGGGGCGGAGCTGTCCCTTCGGTCGGCAAGGGAATCCATGGTGCTTTTGAAAAACAACGGGGTACTTCCTTTGTCAGGCAAGATCAAGAAGCTGGCCTGATCGGGCCTCATGCAGACTGTGCCCGTAAGTTCTTCGGCGGATATACTCATCTGTGCATGATGGAGTCGGTCTACGCGGCCGCAAGTTCTATCGCAGGGGTAGAGGGCAGCCCGGAGTCCGGACAGATCGGCGGGGCAATGCTGCCAGACGGCGAACCGGTGAATTATGTCCCGGGTACAAAGATCCAGTCAGATGAAGCAGAACTCTTTAACGACATCCTGCGCTTACAGAAGCCGGGATGCAGAAGCCTGTTAGAAGAACTAAAGGAGCGTATGACAGATACGGAGATTCTGTATGTGTATGGATACCCGGTTGCCGGAAAGGATCAGAGCAGATTTGAGGAGGCACTGCAGGCAGTCAGGGAAGCTGATGTTGTGATCCTCACTCTGGGAGGAAAGCACGGTACATGCTCTATGGCGACCATGGGAGAAGGTGTGGACGCTGCCGACATCAATTTGCCGGAATGTCAGGACGCATTTATTAAAGCTGCATCGGTGTATGGAAAGCCCTTAATCGGCATCCATTTTGATGGCAGGCCGATCTCCAGTGACACGGCAGACCAATATCTGGATGCGTCATAGAAGCCTGGAGCCCGGCGGAAACGGGAGCGCAGGCTGTGGCAGATGTCCTGCTGGGAGCATATAATCCGGGCGGCAAACTGCCAGTATCCGTGGCATATCACGCCGGACAGATTCCAATCTACTATAATCACCCAAACGGTTCCGCATGGCATCAGCAGGAGAGTATCGGATTCGTCAATTATGTGGATGTTCCCCATACACCGAGATATTGCTTTGGACATGGATTGTCTTATACACAGTTTGAGTATTCAGACATTCATATATCGACGGCAGAGATTGGAGCAGAAGAATCGGTACAGATCAGCTGTGTGGTAAAGAATGCGGGAAACTGTGCCGGGGATGAAGTGGTACAACTTTATCTCAGGGATAGATTTGCAAGTATGACACGCCCGGTGAAAGAGCTTGCCGGATTTAAGCGAATCCATATGGAACCGGGAGAGAAAGTACGGGTAACATTTACAGTACAGGCGGATCAGTCAGCATTTCTTGACAGGCAGATGCGCTGGAAGGTGGAAAAAGGAGAGATAGATGTAGAAATTGGAAGTTCTTCTGAGGATATACGGTTAAAAGGAACATACCGGATCACAGAGGATAGATGGATAGACGGCGCAAAAAGAGCATTTTATGCGAAAGTACAGAAAGACAAAGTATAGCTTAGGCATACACTTACAGCGGGTCGGGTAAGATATCCGGCAGGACAGGAGGAAAACAGATGGATAGAAAGTTACTTGCCAGAAGGATTGCAGAAGAATCCATTGTATTGTTGAAAAACGAAGATCATATGCTTCCTTTAAAAGAGAAGAAAGAGATCGCGTTTTTCGGGAGGACGCAGATTGGCACTTTATATTCCGGAAACGGATCCGGCGGTGCAAATGTGGCCGGATGCGGCACGATTCTGGAAGAATGTGAAAATTGCGGAATCAGACCTGAGCCACTTTTAAAGGGCTTTTATGAATATAAGATAAATGAGGAACGGGTCACGGAAGAGGATGAGTTTGACTGGACTAAAGTCAGTGAGATGGTAAACAGTGGAATTATGTATGAAATATTCGGCAAATACCGCGCTCCGCTTGATGAGTACGAAGTGCCCGGCACACTTATTGACCAGGCGGCAGAAAAAACTGACACAGCACTTATTGTAATTGGCAGAAATTCTGGCGGTGAGGAGTGTGACCGTCACCTTTCAGAGGATTATTACCTGACTAATTCAGAAGAAAGTCTGCTGAAGGAAGTCTGCAGTCATTTTACAAATGTAGTGGTAGTCTTGAATGTTAACGGGCTGATCGATCTGTCCTGGGTGAGAAAGTATGCAAATATAAAAAGCCTTCTGTTTATTGGAATCCCAGGGGAAGAAGGGGCTTCTGCGCTAGCTGGCATTTTAACGGGGGAGACCAATCCCTCCGGGAAACTGGCGGTGACCATAGCGGAACATTATGAAGATTACCCGTCGGCAGACCATTTCTCATGGGATAAGGAGCATCTGGAGAATGTTCTTGACTATGAGAGCTACGGCCTTTCCTCAGAAGAAAACGGAAGTACAGGTTTTTCTAAAAGCCCGGTGAGTGTGTACTGGGAAGATATCTATACCGGTTACCGATATTTTGATACATTCGGGAAACCGGTGCTTTACCCCTTTGGTTATGGGCTTTCTTACACTGAATTTGCAATCAGCGATGCCTCGGCCGAGAAGCAAAACGGCGGTATTATGGTGACAGCCAATGTGAAAAATATTGGGGAAATATCAGGGAAAGAGGTAATCCAGGTTTATCTGTCCAAGGTAAATCCGGCAGAGGGTGTGGAACGTCCTTATCAGGAATTGAAGGGATTTGAGAAAACCGCGGACCTTGCTCCGGGAGAAAAAGAGAAGGTTAAGATTTGGATTCCATGGAGAGAACTGGCGGTTTATGACGAAGGAAGAGCTGCGTGGGTCATAGAGTCGGGCGATTATCTCCTGAAGATGGGAAATTCATCAAGAGACACCTCCCTGGTGGGAATGGTACGCCTGGGGGATACAGTCCTTACAGAACAGTGCGCGAACCGTATGATAATCTTAGAATGCAACAGAGATAAGCTTTCGTTCCTGACACAGAAAGACTACGCAGGGTGCCATCTGGAAGACAGATGTGAGAAGAAACCTGATGGAGGCGTGACCGGGATGGCGGTAATTTCTGTAACGGAAGAGGATATTCTTGCAGGAGGGGAGAGCAGACAGGCTGAAAAAGAAACGCAGCAAAATCTGCCGGAGCTCTCCATCGAAGAACTCGCTTCTCTCTGTGTGGGCTATGGGCCGGGCACTCCCTTTGCGGCTGTGGGGGACCGCAGTGACCCGTCTGCGATTTTCGATGGTGAAGGAAAACCGATTACAACAAACAACCACCCGACAGGATATCCGGGATATGTTTCTCCGGCAATTGAGGAAAAAGGGATTAAGTCCATTTTCTATAAAGACGGCCCGGCCGGGATCGGCGGTATTGCCTGGCCGACGGAAATGCTCATAGCCTGCTCGTTCGACAGGAAACTGTGGCAGATGTTTGGAGATGCAGTAGGGAAAGAATGTGAAGATCAGCAGGTGAATGTCTGGCTTGCTCCTGCTGTGAATCTCCACAGAAATCCGCTGTGCGGCAGAAATTTTGAATATTTTTCTGAAGATCCGTACCTGACAGGAGTCTGTGCCTGCGAGATCACAAAAGGCGTACAGAATGGCCGGCCGGTTATCGTGTGCCCGAAACACTTCGCGGCAAATGAGCAGGAGACATTCCGGCGCGGAAATGCAGGGAAAAAGGTAGACGCTGTTGACTCTATACTGACAGAGCGCTCGGCCAGGGAACTATACCTGAAGCCTTTTGAAATGCTGGTGAGAGAAGCACATATTGCCTGCATTATGACGTCTTTTAACAAGATAAACGGCGTTTTCGCCGGGGGCAGTAAGGATCTGTGCACCCGTATCCTTCGGGAAGAATGGGGATTTGACGGCGCTGTGGTGACAGACTGGGGCGATATGGATATTGTGGTAGACGGAGCAGACGCCGTGGCTGCGGGAAATGATATCGTCATGCCGGGCGGACCGCCGGTGATTCGTCAGATCCTGAAAGGATATGAAGAAGGAAGAGTGACCAGAGAAGAAATGGAAACAGCGGCAGGACATCTTCTGTGCATGATCCGCAGGATTCATGGAAAGGAGAAATAGAAGTATGGGAGAAAAAATCTACAAAACAGTTGAAAATTCAGGCGTCATGAATGTTGTGGCCGGAGCCCTTGCGATTGCTGTGGGAGTGTCTGCTCTGGTGAGCGGGATACGGCTTCTGATTACTCGGAGAAAGCTGCTTTTTTAAGGGGACTGCCAGATGAAAAAATATAAAAGGGAAAAACTAATTGTAAGTATTTTTGCCGTCATATTTGTTGTTATAGTGGTTATTCTTGGAAACTTTTTGGTTACATATATATCTTCTGACTTGAGTTTTGGCCAGAATTGTCTTTTGCGAATACCATTTTATGGAACATTAGTTTTTACATCTTCGCTTATAGGACTGCTGTTTAGAAACGATAGTAAAAAAGATATTGTCGAAGAAAATTCAAAAGGAAGGATTCAAGATGAATAAAATTACAGAAGTAAAAATAGAAAGAGGAATCCCGACTCTGTATGTGGACGGGCAGCCTTTTTGGGCGTTTGCAGGGGAGGTGCACAACTCAGCCGCCTATGCCCCGGACAGGATGGAGGCAGAGATATGGATGAAGATGGATCAGAGTCATCTGAATACACTGATTGTACCGGTGTACTGGGAGACGCTGGAGCCGGAAGAAGGCAGCTATGATTTTTCGCTTGTGGATTCACTTCTTGAGCAGGCTGTCAGATTTAAGAAAAAGCTGATCCTGCTTTGGTTCGGTCTATGGAAGAATGCAGAGTCGGCTTATGTGCCGGCATGGATGAAGCAGGACAGTGAAACATTTTTCCGTGCGGAAATGTATGGTGGAGAAAGGTTAAATACGATTTCTCCTCTGTGCTGGGAGGCGGTGGAGAGAGATGCCGCTGCATTTTCCCGTCTGATGGGACATCTGCGGGAGGTTGATAAAAACTCATCGGTCATCATGGTCCAGGTAGAAAATGAAGTGGGACTGCTTGGAACAGAGCGTGATTACTGCCGTCAGGCAGAGGAGGCGTTTACAGGAAATGTGCCGGATAAACTGATGGATGCAGCTGTAAAATCAGGAAAAATCCGTGCCAGGGAAACAGGATGGCCTGAAAAGGCAGACTGGACTGTCGTATTCGGAGAAGACGCAGGGGAGATTTTTTCCGCATGGTTTTTTGCCTCCGCTCTGGAGAGGATTGCATCAGTCGGAAAAAAAGAGTATCCTCTGCCCTGCTACGCCAATGTGTGGCTGAAACAGTTCCCCTGGTATGCTGGTTCTTATCCGTCGGGAGGCCCGGTGGAGGATATGCTCTGGGTGTGGAAAGCGGCGGCGCCTTCCCTCTTTACTATTGCCCCGGATATCTATGTCCCTATGTGTCGGAGATCATGGAGAAGTATACCCGTCCGGA
>ENA-OQBJ01000806-OQBJ01000806.1-human-gut-metagenome-genome-assembly--contig:-NODE-806-length-14917-cov-5.785463_pt1 | contig 14917 bp, 16 predicted proteins | sample MGYA00242743_ERZ504545 | MGnify/ENA primary metagenome ERZ504545 (study PRJEB26092, sample SAMD00036252) | human gut metagenome | host: Homo sapiens | study: EMG produced TPA metagenomics assembly of...
AGGTCCGGGTTGATCTCGTCGGGGACGGGTGGCTCCCGCCCCTTGCCCGCACCGGCGCTCCCCGAAGCGATGAGTTTTTAGAGAGAAAATATACGGATATTGAGTTTTGTTGTAGTTTTGCAGAACTGACAACCTTTTTAGGAATATAATGTTTAACCTGTCAACTTAGTCAGGAATAAATTTTCAAACTGACAACTATTTTCAGTACACCTCAGTTTCAATTCAAACGCACTTGCGTTTCAGGAAAACGTACTTGTGTTTTTCGTCAAACGCAAGTACGTTTTCCGGAGCTTATCTTTTGGGGAAATTCATGCCGGGCTTGCGCAGCAGTTCGATGGCCTTTTTCATGCTGTCGTTCAGTGTGTTAATCACCTGGAAGTATTCGTTCATGTCCCAGATGTCGCGGGCCAGCAGGGCTTTCAGCTGTGTCTTGATCAGCGGAAGTGCCGTGCGGAACTGGGGCTCGTTATAGGTGATTCCCATGGAGGTGCCTTGTGCCACCAGCTCGTCGAGCATGGCCTGGCTCACCTCAAACTCGCGGTTGAAGCGGTCGAACGTCTTGTACTGCTGGAGCCATTCTTTCCGGTGGCGGTCAATCAGCTTGATGTTCAGCTGCACCATGGCGCCTTTGTCGCGCAATGACAGGTAATAATCGGTGTACATTGTGGTGTCGATGGGCACAAAATAGTCGGGCATGATGCCTCCGCCGCCGTACACGGTGCGTCCCAATTTCAGGGTCTTGGCCTTGAGGGAATCGGGGAAGTGGATGCTGTCAGCACTCATCATTTCACCCCGGTTGTAGCGGTCTATCAGGTCTTTATTGTATTGCTCGATACTTTCGTAAGGTTTCTGGATACAACGGCCTGAAGGGGTGTAGTAACGAGCTACCGTCAGGCGAATCATGGAACCGTCGGGCAAATCGATGGGGCGCTGCACAAGTCCTTTTCCGAAGGTGCGGCGGCCTACTACGATACCTCTGTCCCAGTCCTGAATGGCTCCGGTCACAATTTCACTGGCGGAAGCCGAAAATTCGTCGACGAGCACCACCAGACGGCCTTTCTGGAAATCACCGTCGCCCTTGGCTTCAAACTCTGAACGCGGGTTGCGGCGCCCTTCGGTATAGACAATAAGTTCTTTCTTGCCCAGAATCTGGTCGCACAGGCTGATGGCGGCATTCAGGTAACCGCCTCCGTTGCCTTGCAAATCGAGAATCAGGTCTTTCATACCTTGTTTCTGCAACTTGTGGAGGCATCGGTAAATTCTTTTCCGGTGGTAGCGGCAAAGCGGCTCACACGGATGTAACCGATTTTTCCTTCCACCATGTACGAAGCATCCAGACTGTATACGGGAATCTTGTCGCGCTTGATGGTGAAAGGCAACAGCTCCTTCACACCGGCACGCAGCACCTTTACCGTTACTGTAGAGCCTTTCGGTCCGCGCAGACGGCGCATCACTTCTTCCGTATTCATCTTCACGCCGGCAATGACCGTGTCGTTCACTTCAATGATGCGGTCGCCGGCCAGGATGCCGACCTTCTCGGAGGGACCTCCCGACACGGCTGAATGACGAACAGGGTGTCAGTAGCCATATTGAACTGGATACCGATGCCGTCAAAGTTTCCCTGAAGGGGTTCGTTGAGCCGCTTCACTTCTTCCGGATCGGAATAGGTGGAATGCGGGTCAAGCTCTTCCAGCATGCTGACAATGGCGGTTTCCACCAGCTTGTCTTCGTCTACCTTATCTACATACAGATTGGAGATGGCGAACTCGGCCAGCTGCAGTTTGCGCGAAGGCGAATCGAGCAGCTTGTTCTGGGCGGGAAGTGCCGTCCATGCCGACCACCCTGCCAATAAAGCAAATACGTATTTTCTGATTTTCATGTGCATTCTTTCATTTTATTCCACTTCCATGCCTTCGGGCAGAAGTCGGATACATCTTTTCCATACTGCAAAAGCTCACGCACGATGGTGGAACTGATGGAGGTCAGTTCGGGCTCAGTAAAGAGCAGGATGGTTTCTACGCCGGCCAGCTTGCGGTTGATGTCAGCAATGGTTTCTTCGTACTCAAAGTCGTGCACGGTACGGATACCGCGGATAATGAATCCACCTCGCGCTCGCGGGCAAAATCAACGGTCAGATTGTCGTATGCCTCTACCTTGATGCGTGGCTCGTCGGCATAAAGCTTACGAATCATCTCTACACGCTTTTCGGTGGGGAACCAGGTTTCTTTTTGTCGTTTATCCCGATACCGATAATAATTTCATCCATAAAGGTCAGGGCACGCTTCACCACGGAGTAGTGCCCGATAGTAAACGGGTCGAAGGTGCCCGGAAATATCGCTCTTTTCATCACTGATGACTGGCAGTTTTTAATTATTAATTCTTCATTCTTCATTCTTAATCAAGTCTTCTTCTACCACCAGGTTGTCGATGATGAAGTTCTGGCGTTCCATGGTGTTCTTTCCCATGTAGAATTCCAGCAGTTCCTTCACGACGTCGGTCTTGCGAAGGGTGACTTGCTCCAGGCGCATGTCCTTGCCGATGAAATGACGGAACTCATCGGGAGAGATTTCTCCCAGTCCTTTGAATCGGGTGATTTCCGGATTGGGACTCAGTTTCTCGATGGCAGCCACCCGTTCTTCGTCCGAATAGCAGTAGATGGTTTCGTACACGCCTTTCTTGCGGTTTCGCACGCGGAACAGAGGTGTCTGCAGGATATATACATGACCTTTCTTGATCAGGTCGGGGAAGAACTGGAGGAAAAAGGTAATCATCAGCAGGCGGATGTGCATACCGTCCACATCGGCATCGGTAGCCACGATTACCTTATTATACCGCAGTCCGTCGAGCCCTTCTTCAATGTTCAGGGCAGCCTGCAGGAGGTTGAACTCTTCGTTCTCGTAGACTACCTTCTTGGTGAGTCCGAAGGAATTCAGCGGTTTACCGCGCAAACTGAACACGGCCTGCGTATTGACATCGCGGCTTTTCGTAATGGAACCGCTGGCGGAGTCTCCCTCGGTGATGAAGATGGAACTTTCCAGACGGGGATCGTCTTCTTCTTTCTTTCCGCCTTTCTGGTCGTTCAGGTGGATGCGGCAGTCACGCAACTTACGGTTGTGCAGGTTGGCTTTCTTGGCACGTTCACGGGCTATCTTCGTGACACCGGCAATGGCCTTACGTTCTTTCTCTGATTCCTGAATCTTCTGCAGCAGCACTTCCGCCACATCGGGATGCTTGTGAAGGTAGTTGTCTACCTGCTCTTTCACGAAATCGCCCACAAACTTGTTGACGCTGATACCGGAAAACGGATAGGGATTGCCTTCGGAATCTTTCTCAGGAGCCATGGTGAGTGAACCCAGCTTGATTTTAGTCTGACTTTCGAAAGTCGGCTCGATCACGTTGATGGCAATGGCGGCCACCAGTCCGTTACGGATGTCCTGGAATTCGAGATTCTTTCCGTAGAATTCCTTGATGGCGCGGGCAATGTGTTCCTTGAACGCACTCTGGTGGGTACCTCCCTGCGTGGTGTGCTGACCGTTGACAAAGGAATAGTATTCCTCGCCATACTGCGCGCTGTGGGTAAAGGCTATCTCAATGTCTTCGCCCGTCAGATGCACGATGGGATACAGCCCCGGTGCAGTCATGTTATCGTTCAGCAGGTCTTCCAGTCCGTTGCGGCTTACAATGCGATGGCCGTTATAATAGATGGAAAGCCCCGTATTTAAATAGGTATAGTTGCGGAGCATGGTCTCAATGAACTCCGGACGGAAGTGGTAGTTCAGGAACAGGGTATCGTCGGGTTCAAAGAAGATATAGGTTCCGTTTTCTTCGTCCGTAGCACAGGTTTCGTCGCTGACCAGTTCACCGCGTTCGAACACGGCCTTGCGCATCTGTCCGTCGCGGGCACTCCAGGCAATGAAACGGCGGCTCAATGCATTGACCGCCTTGGCTCCCACTCCGTTCAGTCCGACACTTTTCTTGAAGGCCTTGGTGTCGTACTTACCCCCAGTATTCAGCATGGAAACGGCATCGACCAGACTTCCCAAGGGAATGCCTCGTCCGTAGTCACGCACGGATACACGCAGGTTGTCTTCCATCTGGATGTCAATACGTTTTCCGGCTCCCATCTTGAACTCGTCGATACTGTTGTCGACGACTTCCTTCAACAGCACATAAATTCCGTCTTCCACCTGCGAACCGTCGCCCAGACGACCGATGTACATACCGGGACGAGTACGCACATGCTCCATGTCGCTCAGGTGGCGAATGTTCTCTTCTGTATAGGCAGCAGAGGAAACGGTTTGTTCATTGAGTTCTTCCATATCTATTCTCCCCTCGTTTTTTAAATCATTTTCTTATAAGCACGGCGACGTTTGTGCTGCACGGATTCGAACGCGCTCCACTGTGCCTGTACTTTCTTGTTGAGCTCAAGCTCCGGATTACTTTCTCCATATTCAAATCCCATCTGCTGGAAAATGGGCACGAGATCATAGAACAGGAGGGCATTGACTCCCTTGCTCTGGTATTCGGGCTTCACTCCTACCAGCAACAAATCGAGCACGCGCGGACGCTTGATGAAGAGGGCTTTCAGCAGGTGGAACCAACCGAAAGGCAACATCTTCCCCTTGGCTTTCTGCAAGGCTTTCGACAAAGAAGGCATGGCAATTCCCACTGCCACCAGATTGCCTTCCGCATCTTCTACCAGCGACACCATGCGCAGGTCGATGAGCGGCAGATACATCTTTATATACTGGTCAATCTGTCCCTGTGTCATTTTTGAATATCCGTAAAGGGGAGCGTAGGCTTCGTTAATCAAATCGAAGATTTTCTGCCCGTAGTTCTGCTTCTTGATTTCGCTCCGCTTGAGCTTCTTGATTTTCAGGTTGTATTTCTGAAGAATGATTTCGGAGATGCGCACAAACTTTTCCGGAAGCTGGTGAGGCACGCTCAGTTTGTATTCCACCCAGTCGGCTTCTTTCTCAAAGCCCAGCTGCTCCATGTGTTCCGGATAATAAGAATAGTTGTAGATGGTAGCCATGGTGCTCAGCTGGTCGAATCCTTCTACCAGCATTCCTTCGGCATCCATATCTGTAAATCCCAGCGGACCGACAATGGCTTCCATACCTTTTTCTTTTCCCCATTGTTCTACGGCTTTCAGCAAGGCTGAAGACACTTCTTCTTCGTCGATGAAGTCCAGCCAGCCGAAACGGACTTCTTTCTTGTTCCAGGTGTCATTGGCACGGTGGTTGATGATGCCAGCCACACGCCCCACTATCTCCTCGCCCTTGTAGGCCAGGAAATACTCTGCCTCACAAAATTCAAATGCCGGATTCTTCTTGGGATTGAAGGTATTCAGCATGTCATCGTACAAATCGGGAACGGAATAGGGATTATTTTTATAAAGTTCGTAATTAAAACGGATGAACTTCTTCAGCTCTTTTTTCGTAGTGACTTTTTTAATCGTGATAGTCATTGTGGTATAATTTTCTTTCGTTCGCTTTGAGTTTAGAAAAATTAAGGCTGTAAAGATAGTGTTTTTTCTCCTAAAAAGCGGGCTATTCACTGATTTTCACACTTTAAGGAATTTTTACGGAGGAGGTGAAGGCAGACAGGAAATTAAGGATTTGACATGATTTTAAGCTATCTTTTCATTCTGCGTCCAGAATAAAAAATCCGACAAATCAGTAAGTTGCTGTTTTACAGAAAAAATAGAACACTTTTCCTTTCTGAGAATTGAAAAATCAGCTTTTCCCCGGCAGATGGTCGGGATTTTTCAATTCTCACAACGGTTAGCTCCACCATTCGTCGGGTAAGGAAAGTATCATGGCCACCACCTCGGCATAATTCTTCTGTCCGGAAGGAATCTGGTTTCCTTTCAGGTAATACTCATACATCAGTTCCTGCACACGTCCCACCACCGGATTATAGCGCGCCTGCCAGTAAGCCTGCTTTTCGCGAAGGGTCTGCAAAATCTCCGGACGGATGGAAGAAAGCAGTTGCCGGTAGTCTGCTTCCTCCAACAATGCGGCAGCGTTGGAAAGCACATAAGGCAACAGACCGAAATAGCCGGAGTAGCGGACGGCAGGCGAAACGGAACGGATGCAAATCTGATAGGCCCAGAAGTTGGCTTCGGCTTCACTGCTTATTCCCAGCAGATGGGAATACTCATGGGCATAGGTGAACGGCCATTGCAAGGAAGGCAGCTCACGGTTGAGCTGTGACTCGGCAAAGAAAGGGCCCATGTAGCCCAACACGCCGACACCGGAATAGAGTGTGTTGAACATGACCTGCTTGGGATGCTGGTAAGCTTTCGGTGAAGAAAGGCCAAAGCGGGAAGGCACTTGGGCAAAGAGTTGCTTGGCTTCTTTTTCAATAACTTCTTGCGAAGGAAAAGGCGACTGCGTGTAGGCTTGATTCAGGCGACGGGTATAGTCGGCCAGAAAATGATGGAAGGTAGAATCCTGGTAGGCCACATATTCTAACGAGGAACGCGTAAAGAAGTCTTTCCGAAAATAATTGATTCCCCAGCCCACGTAGAACCAAAGGTACACTCCTACCAGCAGCTCGGCTTCTGCCCGCAAGGTCCATTTCCAGCCTTTCTTTTTCTTCCAGCTCCACAGCGGAATCCCAACAAGCAGGACACACGCCCCTGCAAAGAAACATTCTTCCATGGAGAAAGGAATCCAGGAAACCAGGGCCGACAGGAAGGCGGACAGAACGGGATAAAGGTGACGGGCGTACAGCTCGCCCATATCCGGGAAAAAACGGCAAAGGAGGACGAGGCACAATCCTAGTCCCTCTGCGGTCCAACGTACATAACGCAAGGGAAAACTTTTCATACACACAAAGTTATATGTTTTCAGATAAGGTGAAGGAAGTGACAAAGAAATTATATATTTTTGTAACACAGATTAATCATGAATTATACTTAGATAGAAATGGCTTTAAACTACATCTGGATTGCATTTTTCCTTCTGCCTTTGTGGTGGCACTGGTCAAGCTCGTATTTTTAGGCGACACGGCCGTATTTCCGGAGATTATCAATCTACTTTTGCTTCTTCTAAAACGGCATTCGAAATTTCATTGGGGCTGACGGGGGTACTGTCGCTCTGGCTGGGCATCATGAAGATTGGAGAAAAAGGAGGCGTTATACAGCTTTTCGCCCGTCTGCTGAGTCCGCTGTTTTCGAAACTGTTTCCAGAAATCCCCAAAGGGCATCCGGTGACGGGAAGTATTTTCATGAACCTGGCGGCGAATATGCTGGGACTGGACAATGCCGCCACACCGCTCGGCCTGAAAGCCATGGAGGACTGCAGGAACTGAACCCGCGCAAGGACACGGCCAGCAACCCGATGATCATGTTTCTGGTGCTGAACACGTCGGGACTGACACTGATTCCCATCAGCATCATGGTATACCGGGCACAAATGGGAGCCGCACAACCCACGGACGTGTTTGTTCCGATTCTATTGGCGACTTTCTTTTCGACGATGGCCGGCATCATTGCGGTCAGCCTGTACCAGCGCATCAACCTGCTGAACCGGACCATCCTGCTGTTTCTCGGTGGAGCCAGCCTGCTCATTGCGGGCATCATCTGGCTATTCCTTCAGCTTAGCCGGGAACAGATTGACCTCTACTCTACGACCTTTGCCAATGTGTTCCTCTTTCTCGTCATCATCGGCTTTATCGTGTCGGGTATGCGGAAAAGAATCAATGTATACGACGCGTTCGTAGAAGGAGCCAAAGAGGGCTTTTCTACTGCCGTGCGCATCATTCCTTACCTGGTGGCGATTCTGGTTTCCATCGGCGTGTTCCGTGCTTCGGGAGCTATGGATTTTCTGATTCAGGCATCGCCGGGGTGGTTCGGAGTTGCGGAATAGACGACCAGTTTGTCGGCGCACTGCCCACGGCACTGATGAAGCCGTTAAGCGGCAGCGGAGCCCGCGGACTGATGGTGGATGCCATGAGCACCTACGGAGCCGACTCGTTTGTCGGCCGTCTGGCCTGCATCTTCCAGGGGTCGACAGATACCACATTTTATATTCTGGCGGTGTATTTCGGAAGCGTCAGCGTGACGCGTACAAGGCATGCGTTAAGCTGCGGGCTGATAGCCGACTTTACCGGAATACTGGCTGCCATTTTCATCGGATATTTATTTTTCAATTGACATAAGCTATGATTAGTTATCAGACAGAAGGCGTGGAAATGCCCGCCATCAAGAAGCGCGAAACGACCGCATGGATCAAAGCCGTGGCCGAAACTTACGGCAAGAAGGTAGGTGAAATCGCGTACATCTTTTGCTCGGACGAGAAGATTCTGGAAGTAAACCGCCAGTATCTGCAGCATGATTATTACACGGACATCATTACATTCGACTACTGCGAAGGCAAGAAACTGTCGGGCGATTTGTTCATCAGCCTGGACACGGTACGCACCAACGCCGAACAGTTCGATGCAGCGTATGAGACGGAACTCTACCGCGTAATCATACACGGCATACTGCATCTTTGCGGCATCAATGACAAAGGACCGGGAGAACGCGAAATCATGGAAGCCGCAGAAAACAAAGCACTGGAAATGCGGAAAGATTTCATGTAATTCGTATTTTTGCAAAGGATTAAAAACATAAAAGCTAATGGATTTCAAGTATGATGTAATCGTAATCGGAGCCGGTCATGCCGGATGTGAAGCGGCGGCTGCGGCTGCCAATCTGGGCTCAAAGACCTGCCTGATTACAATGGACATGAACAAAATCGGGCAGATGAGCTGTAACCCGGCCGTAGGGGGTATTGCCAAGGGACAAATCGTCAGAGAGATTGACGCCCTGGGAGGATACATGGGACTGGTGACAGACAAGACCGCCATCCAGTTCCGTATGCTGAACCGCTCCAAGGGACCGGCCATGTGGAGTCCGCGCGCCCAGTGCGACCGAGGAAAATTTATCTGGGCCTGGAGAGAAATTCTAGAGAACCTGCCCAACCTGCATATCTGGCAAGATACGGTGGAAGAGTTGTTGGTGGAGAACGGCGAAGTGACCGGCGTGGTGACTTGCTGGGGAGTGACGTTTCATGCCAAATGCGTGGTGCTGACTGCCGGTACTTTCCTGAACGGTCTGATGCACATCGGACACAAGATGCTGGCAGGAGGACGCTGTGCGGAACCGGCATCGTATCACCTGACTGAATCCATCACCCGACACGGCATTACGGCCGGACGCATGAAGACGGGTACTCCGGTGCGCATCGACGGAAAGAGCGTACACTTTGACCTAATGGACACGCAGGACGGCGAGAATGATTTCCACCGTTTCTCGTTTATCAGCGAACCACGCCACCTGAAACAACTGCAATGCTGGACCTGCTTTACCAACGAAGAGGTGCACGAGACGCTCCGGAAAGGGCTGGCTGACTCTCCCCTTTTCAACGGACAAATCCAGAGCATCGGCCCGCGTTACTGTCCGAGCATCGAAACCAAAATCGTGACCTTTCCCGACAAACCGCAACACCAGCTGTTCCTGGAACCGGAAGGTGAAACCACACAGGAACTTTACCTGAACGGCTTCTCTTCTTCACTCCCGATGGACATCCAGCTGGAGGCTCTGAAGAAGATTCCTTGCTTCAAAGACCTGGTGGTGTACCGTCCGGGATATGCCATCGAATACGACTACTTCGATCCGACACAGCTGAAGCATACGCTGGAATCGAAGGTGGTGAAAAACCTGTTCTTTGCCGGACAGGTGAACGGCACAACCGGATACGAAGAAGCCGGCGGACAGGGTATCATTGCAGGTATCAACGCGCACCTAAACTGCCACGGCGGCGAGCCGTTTGTGCTGGGACGCGACGAAGCTTACATCGGTGTACTGATTGACGACCTCGTGACCAAAGGCGTGGATGAGCCGTACCGTATGTTTACTTCGAGAGCGGAATACCGCATCCTGCTCCGTCAGGATGACGCCGACATGCGACTGACCGAACGGCTTATCAGCTGGGACTGGTGAAGGCCGACCGCTACGAAATCCTGCAAAAGAAACGGGCCGAAATAGACCGCATCGTAAACTTCGTAAGCACCTTCTCCGTGAAGGCCGACAAGATAAACGACGCCCTCGAAAAGTTAGGAACAGCTCCGCTTACTCACGGATGCAAGCTGGTTGACTTAATCAGCCGCCCGCAGATTACGATTGAAAATATCGCTCCTTACATCCCCACCTTCCAGGCTGCACTCGACAAAATCGAGGAGCGAAAAGAAGAGGTGATTGAGGCTGCCGAAATCCGCATCAAGTACAAAGCTACATCGACCGGGAGCGTACGATTGCCGACAAGATACACCGGCTGGAGTCCATCCGAATCAAGGGCAAGTTTGACTACGCCAACTTGCAATCACTGTCGACCGAAGCCCGCCAGAAGCTGGTGAAGATAGACCCGGAAACCCTGGCACAGGCCAGCCGCATTCCCGGAGTATCACCGAGCGACATCAACGTGCTGCTAGTGCTTCTGGGACGATAAAGCAGGCATGTTTCACGTGAAACAATTTGTTTAAGGAATACACATAAAATACTGGATATGAATAAAGAAACATTAAAGAAAAACCTTCGAGAAATACCCGATTTCCCCAAGCCAGGAATTCTGTTCTACGACGTCACTACCTGTTCAAAAATGCGGAATGCTTGCAGGGCATGATAGACGAACTGTATGAACTATACAAGGACAAAGGAATTACCAAAGTGGTAGGTATCGAGTCCAGAGGATTCATTTTGGGTGGTGCCCTGGCGGCCCGCTTAGGAGCCGGATTCATCATGCTCGCAAGCCCGGAAAGTTGCCGCTGAAGTCATTGAAGAAACTTACGCCAAAGAGTATGGTACCGACACCATACAGCTTCACAAGGATGCCATCAGCAAAGACGACGTGGTATTGTTGCACGACGACTTGCTGGCTACAGGTGGAACGATGGCAGCAGCTTACCGACTGGTAAAACGCTGCGGCGTGGAGAAAGCATACGTTAACTTCGTCATCGAACTGAAAGGGTTGAACGGAAGAAACGCCTTCGAAAAGGATGTAGAAGTTACTACCCTTTTAGAACTATAACACGAGAAGAATCCCCTACAGAAAGGGGTAATTATATGTAGCCTTCTTTGCAGGAAACCTCTCCTCAAAGAAGGCTGTATTCACCCTGACAAGAACCCTACGACATGGAAGAAACAGAAAAGACAAGCAACACCAGCGAATACCTGAAAGGAATCGTATTGAACCTTCCGGAAGGTCCGGGCATCTACCAATACCTGAACAAGGAAGGGGTCATCATCTATGTGGGAAAAGCCAAGAATCTGAAGCGCCGTGTCTATTCTTATTTTTCCAAGGATCACCAGTCGGCCAAGACGCGCATGCTGGTTTCCAAGATTGCCGACATCCGCTACATCGTAGTGAACTCGGAAGAGGATGCCCTGCTGCTGGAGAATAACCTGATTAAAAAATACAAGCCAAGATACAACGTGCTGCTGAAGGACGATAAGACCTACCCTTCCATCTGTATCAGCAACGAGTATTTCCCGCGCATCTACAAGACCCGGAAGATTATTCGCGACGGTTCGAATTACTTCGGTCCGTACAGCCACGTGCCTTCCATGATGGCCTTGCTGGAGCTGATTAAAAAGCTGTATCCGCTCCGTACCTGCACCTGGCACTGACGCCCGAAAACATTGCGCAGGGGAAGTTCAAGGTCTGCCTGGAATACCACATCAAGAACTGCAAAGGGCCCTGCATCGGGAAGCAGTCGCACGAAGAATACATGCAGCAGATAGCGCAGGCAAGGGAGCTGCTGAAAGGCAATACCCAGAAGGTAAGCAATGCGCTGATGGAAGAAATGAAATGCCTGGCAGAAGAGATGAAGTTTGAGGAAGCACAAAAGCTCAAGGAGCAATACATGCTCATTGAAAGCTATCGCGCCAAGAGTGAAGTGGTGAGTTCGGTGCTTCATCACATCGATGTGTTCTCCATAGAAACGGACGAAAATACGGCGTACATCAACTACCTGCACATTACCAACGGATGCATCAACCAGGCTTTCACCTTCGAATACAAAGTACGTATGAACGAGAGCAAGGAGGAGCTGCTGCAGTTAGGTATCGTGGAAATGCGCGAACGCTATAAAAGCACATCGAAGGAAATCATCGTGCCTTTTGAACTGGACATGGAAATGAACGGCGTAACGTTCACGATTCCTAAAAAGGGCGAGAAAAAACACCTGCTCGACCTTTCGCTGATGAACGTGAAGCAATATAAAGTGGACCGCCTGAAGCAGGCCGAAAAACTGAATCCGGAGCAACGGAGCGTGCGCTGATGAAAGAAATCCAGGCACAGTTACAACTGGAGAAAATGCCGAACCACATTGAGTGTTTTGATAACTCCAACATTCAGGGCTCGGATGCAGTGGCTGCCTGCGTGGTGTTCAAGAAAGCCAAACCCAGCAAAAAAGACTACCGGAAATACCTTATCAAAACGGTGGTGGGACCGGACGATTATGCCTCCATGCAGGAGGTGGTACGCCGCCGCTACAGCCGTATTCTGGAAGAGCAGGGCGAACTGCCCGACCTCATTCTGACGGATGGAGGAAAAGGACAGATGGAAGTGGTAAGGCAGGTGATAGAAGACGAGCTGCACCTGCAGATTCCCATTGTGGGACTTGCCAAGAACAACCGCCACCGCACGTCGGAAGTGCTGTTTGGTTTTCCGCCGCAGACGCTCGGCATCAAGCAGGGCACTCCCCTTTTCCATCTGCTGGAAAATATCCAGGATGAGGTGCACCGCTTTGCCATCACCTTCCATCGGGAAAAAAGAAGCAAAAGCCAGATTGCCTCTGCCCTCGACAATATCAAAGGCATCGGCGACAAGCGGAAAACGGCCCTGCTGAAAAAGTTCAAGAGTGTGGCCCGCATCCGGCAAGCCAGCCTGGAAGAGATTGCCGAAGTAATTGGAGAAAGTGCAGCGAAAAGCGTGAAGGAATCACTATCTGAATCCAAATAAATTGCTATTTTTGTAGAAACAAGACGAATCACATGAGAGTAGTTATACAGCGCGTGACACACGCATCCGTGACCATTGACGGAGTTTGTAAATCAGCCATCAAAGAAGGCTTCATGATTCTGCTCGGCATTGAAGCTGCCGACACGCAGGAAGATGCAGACTGGCTCTGCAAGAAGATTGTCAACCTTCGTGTGTTTGACGATGAGAATGGAGTAATGAACAAGTCCATTCTGGATGTGCAGGGAGAAATCCTTGTAGTAAGCCAGTTCACACTGATGGCCTCGACCAAGAAGGGAAACCGCCCCTCTTACATCCGGGCTGCCGGACATGAAATTGCCGTTCCTCTGTACGAATACTTCTGCAATGAATTGAGTATTGCCCTGGGAAAACAAGTAGGAACCGGTGAGTTTGGTGCCGACATGAAGGTAGAATTATTGAACAACGGACCGGTGACCATTTGCATGGACACCAAAAACAAGGAATAACCATGACACTGGAAGAAGCACAGAAAACCGTAGACGAATGGATAAAGACGTACGGAGTAAGGTACTTCAGTGAGCTGACCAATATGGCTGTGCTCACGGAAGAAGTGGGCGAACTGGCACGCATCATGGCACGCACCTACGGCGACCAGTCGTTCAAGGCAGGCGAAAAAACGGACTTGGGCGACGAAATGGCCGACGTGCTCTGGGTGTTGCTCTGTCTGGCCAACCAGACGGGAGTGGACCTGACGGAAGCGTTCAGAAAGAACCTGGAGAAGAAAACAAGCCGAGACAAGGAAAGACATAAAAACAACCCTAAACTATAAAGTATATGAATCCTAATCACGAACATGCGTGCGGATGCGAACACACGCACGAAGAAGAGAACCAGTACAACAAGTACGAAGATGCGTTGAGTAAATATCAAACGAATCTGAAGGACGATGAAATTGCGGAGAAGACAGCCCGTCTCATCGAAAAGCACCTGGAAGAAAACAATACGAAGGAAGTAAAGAAGGTCCTTTTCAACTGTATTGACTTGACTACACTGAAGTGTACAGACAGCGACACCAGCGTGATGAAGTTCACGGAGAAGGTCAATGAGTTTGTCGACCGCTACCCTGACCTGAAGAACGTGGCTGCTATTTGTGTATATCCCAACATGGCTGAAATCGTCAACGATACACTGGAAGCAGACGACGTGAAGATTGCCTGCGTATCGGGAGGTTTCCCCTCTTCACAAACTTTCATTGAGGTGAAAGTGGCCGAAACTGCCATGGCCATCCATAGTGGCGCAGACGAAATAGATATCGTGATTTCTGTGGGCAAATTCCTGAGCGGTGACTACGAAGGCATGTGCGACGAAATCGAAGAGCTGAAAGAAGTATGCGGCGACAAGCACTTAAAAGTGATTCTGGAAACCGGTGCATTGGGAAGTGCTTCGAACATCAAGAAAGCTTCTATCCTTTCTATGTATTCAGGAGCTGACTTTATCAAGACTTCTACCGGAAAAGAAGTCCGGCTGCCACACCGGAAGCTGCTTACGTGATGTGTCAGGCCATCAAGGAATACTTCCTGGAGACTGGCCGGAAAGTCGGATTTAAGCCCGCTGGAGGCATTAACTCCGTGCACGACGCACTGGTGTACTACACCATCGTAAAAGAGCTGTTAGGAGAAGAATGGCTGACCAACGAGCTGTTCCGTCTGGGTACAAGCCGCATGGCCAACCTATTACTTTCCGACATTGTGGGAAGTGAAACCAAGTTCTTCTAAAAAGACTTCGCATAAGGATAAAAAAAGAGGGTGTGTCAAAATGCATACCCTCTTTTTTATGACAAAGCCCCGACTTTCCCAAGCCGAGGCTTTGTTATTACCTAAAGATTTTGTATCTTTAAACATAAGCAAAGTAATATGGCAAAG